>Ga0070670_100002089_pt1 | contig 16372 bp, 17 predicted proteins | sample KBSS63metaG_FD_64665 | JGI IMG/M metagenome (GOLD analysis project Ga0070670, IMG submission 64665) | Switchgrass rhizosphere microbial communities from Kellogg Biological Station, Michigan, USA - KBS S6-3 metaG | ecosystem: Host-associated > Plants > Roots > Rhizosphere > Soil ... | reverse complement strand
GCATTCGGTTTATTGATGTCGCTTAATATGCTCATCGAATGTGGCGACGCATTCGATTTTAGCGGCGCCGATTTCTGGCAATGGTGTAAGGAAGCCGGCTTCGATCACTACGAAGTCCTTCATCTGGCGGGTCCGTGCAGCGCGGCGATTGCGTACAAGTAGTTGTGAGATGAACGGACTGCGTCGGTGATGGACTCGGGCTTCGGCCTGATACGAATTATCACCTGTACGCGAGCTTAAATTTCCCCGACCCATCTAAAACCGCTTCCGCGGGCTGAGAAGCCGTGTTCACTCCATAGGCTTGTCCGAGAACCATCATCTGGGAGCGCGTATGCCGGGCAGCTCCCCAGCCGGTCGGACCCGGCTATGTGTGTCCGGTGTACGGGATTCTGTACATTTCCAACTCTCCGGCGGCGAAAGCCTACGTGCCGCCCGCTCAAAAGGGGTAGCTGCGCTCGCCGATACACGGTAAATCCCGCTCTATTCGACGAAGTCGCGCGATTTTCAGTTTTTCCGGGCTTGGTACGTGCGTTGCTGCAAATAGCAACACTTCTTAAGAAAGCCCAAGGTACGGCTGGGCTCGGCGAATTCGACGCAACCAAAACAGGTGATGATTGAATCATGGCTGTCATCCGAACGGTCCACGCTAGGTGGTTGAGAGTTATCGGTCAGTCGCTTGAAACCGCTGGAATCGAGGCGTTCGAAATAGATAACAAGGGCGAGAACTATATCGTGTCCAGCGAATCTGTGACATCAAACGGAGCTTGGATCCTACGGAATTGCATCGGCAGTAGCTCGACCTTGCGGGCAATTGATGAAGACCGCGCGGCGAAAATATCGCTGCGCCTCGGCGCCGCCGATCTTGCGCGTCTCGATGCCCAGGGTCAAAGAAAGCGCGGCGAGTCCGGATCAAAATCGCCGGCGGTGCTCAAACTCTCGCAACTGTTGCGCACCTTAGGAGATCACCTAGACAGAACTCAGGCGAGCGCATTTCATATCGCGTGGCTGCCGTACTCAGTCACGGTGGAATATGAAGAGCTCCGGGGTCAGACCGATTCGAGAAGTTTCACTGCAGAGAAACTTCAACAGTTGGGTTCGCATTCGAGATTCCGGCGGGGAAACCGCATGAACTCATAATCAGAGTTGATGGTCCGATCTGTCTGAATCGCGTGCCGAAGCCAATTCGAGCTATAAAACCGCGCCTCTCGGACACGCTCACTCGGTTGGCGAGCGGCTGGCACCCACATTAGGAGATTATCAACGAGCTCTGCCCCCACGCAGCACGATTGTTCACTGAACAGCAGGTGCCGCGCCAAAATAGTTTTGCCATGCGAGATGAAGTAGATCCTTGGAAAGCTCCATCGGAATGTTTTCATACTTGCAAAGATCGGCGCAACGCTGAATCAAATCGCGCGGCTCGCAGCCGCGGAGCGGACGCTTGTCCGCATCATATAGCCGAAACACATATTCAATGTATTTGGCGTCATATTCGAAGCCCATCGTGTGGGTAAATTGCTCAAAAATGGTCGTGTACATCTGCCGATCCGGCGGGTTGATATAGAGACGATAACCCATGCGGCGAAGAAACGCGTCATCCACCAGATCGCTCGGATCGAGGTTGGTTGCGAAAATGAGGAGTTGCTCGAAAGGTACTTCAATTTTCTTTCCTGTATGAAGGGTTAGATAATCGATCCGTCCCTCGAGCGGCACAATCCAGCGATTGAGAAGATCATGAGGATCGACGCGCTGGCGGCCGAAGTCGTCGATGACCAGAGTGCCGCCGTTCGACTTCATTTGGAACGGCGCTTCGTAAAACCGAACCGTGCTACTGTAGATCAAATCCATCGTCTCGATCGTCATTTCGCCGCCGACGACGACAATCGGCCGCTTGATCTTGATCCAGCGTTCGTCGTAACGATCGACGCCGGTCATGGGGGCCGGCTGATGATTGTGTTGATCAAAGATCTTGATGACTTGCCCATCGACCTCAACGGCGTACGGGATCCATATCTCACCGCGTTGGGCGCTGTGAAGAGCGACGGCGATGCTGGTTTTGCCGTTCCCCGACGGGCCCGTCATGAAGAGGCTGCGGCGTGAGTTTGCCACCAATCCCAGGGTTTGTACGGTAGTTTCCGGCAGGACGAGCCCAGACATGGCCGACCGTACTGCCTCGGAACGAACCGGATCGCGCGCCGCGCTCTGGCGCACCACCATCTCACTATATGCCGGCAGCGATACTGGTGCGGGGCCGATATAGCCGTTCATGTCCAAAAGCTGCTGTGCGCGCTGCCAGCCGCGATCGAGCAATCCATAGCGATTGTTGCCGTAGCCGACTAGCCCGCGAATTTCGACGAATTTTTCGCGATAGAGATGCTGTAACAGATTCTCCGTGACCGGCATGGACAACTTGAGCTTTTGGGCGGCACGCTCGGTGGTGCAGTTGGCGTCCGCATAGACCGTTTTCAGGGTCAGGTCAGCGAGAAAACCGTAATCGAGTTGCGTGGCCTCCGGGTTCATTGGGATTGGAGGAATGGCAGTCTCGATTCTTAAAGCGGCGGATTCAGGCTTGCTCATGGCGTTTTCGAACCTCCCTTAGCGCTGTCGTCAATAAACCCCTGCGATCCTCATATGCGCAACCCGGCATTTTAGGGTCTCAGGGGATGTTTGGCAATAAATTCTGCAGAGCTAGAACGTGATGTCCTACTTACAGTGCGCTGTTCGCGGTCAGACTCGATTGCAGCAGGTAGGTCCTTGTGTTATACGTTTTTTGCTAAAGGTAAATCCTATGAAACAAGGAATTCATCCAGAATACAAAGTTGCGACGATCACTTGCGCCTGCGGTCAAGTGGTCGAGACGCGCTCGACCACAGGCAATATCCACGTGGAAATTTGCTCCAATTGCCACCCTTTCTTTACCGGCAAACAAAAATTGCTGGACTCAGCCGGTCGCGTAGATAAGTTCAGGAAAAAATACGGCCTGAAGAGGACTGACCTACCGGAGGGTTGAGGGGAAATTGGCCCATTAGGTTAGTTTCGCGTATGTGAAAGGGCAAAGGGTGGTTGTGCTCCCTTTGCCCTTTTTCTTTTGTCCTCTCCAAGAGAGCCACAATGTTAGATAAACTTGCCGAAGTCGAAAAGCGCTATGTAGAACTGGAAGGGTTGATGTCCGATCCCCAGCTCCTCGGACAACAACGCGAGTACTCCAAACTTGCCAAGGAACGCGCCGAGTTGGAAGAAATCGTCGCGTGCTATCGCGATTGGCGCAAAGTGGAGCACGAAATCCATGACAATCGCCAACTCCTGGAAGAACCGGACGAGGCGATGCGGGAACTCGCGAAGCAGGAATTGATCGAGCTTCGCGAGCGTAAAGAAGCGCTCGAAAGTCAGCTTAAAATATTGATCCTGCCGAAGGATCCCAATGATGCGAGAAACGTTATTGTCGAAATTCGCGCCGGCACCGGTGGCGACGAAGCAGCGCTGTTCGCGGCGGAGCTTTTCCGGATGTATTCGCGCTACGCCGAATCGCGTCGCTGGCGCGTAGAAATGATGAGTTCGAACCCGACTGGACTCGGCGGCTACAAAGAAATAATCATGAGTATCGAAGGGCAGGGCGCCTATTCGCGACTCAAATTCGAGGGCGGCGTACACCGCGTTCAGCGCGTGCCGGTCACTGAGGGCTCAGGGCGAATCCACACCTCGGCGGTGACCGTCGCTGTGCTGGCGGAAGCTGACGAAGTCGAAATTGCGATCGATCCGAAGGAGATCCGAATCGACGTTTTCCGCTCGTCCGGGCCCGGCGGGCAAAGCGTCAACACCACAGATTCGGCCGTCCGCATTACGCATATTCCGACCGGAATCGTAATTTCTTGCCAGGATGAAAAATCGCAGCACAAAAACCGCGCCAAGGGCATGAAGATTCTGCGCGCTCGCTTGCTCGAGCGCAAGCAAGAGGAGCAACGCTCGGAAATCGCCGCGACGCGAAAGCTTATGGTCGGGAGCGGCGACCGGAGCGAACGCATTCGTACTTACAACTTTCCGCAGGGGCGGCTCACTGATCATCGGATCAACTTTACTTTGTACAAGCTCGATCGTGTGATGGAGGGCGAGCTGGACGAAGTCATCGACGCTCTGATCACCCACTATCAAGCCGAATCGCTCAAGGCGGCAGGCAAGCCGGAGGCGGAGACCAAATCAGCGGCGCACACCGATTGAGCCGGCCGTGAATCTTTCAGGAACTTTGATGCAAGGAGTCCGGCGACTGCTGGGAGCCGGCATTGACAGCGCTCGTCTCGATGCCGAGCTATTGCTCGGTTGTGCTCTCGGGATGAGCCGCGAAGAGCTCATGATCGCTGCAACTAGAAAGGTTTCCGTGGCCGAATCTGACCGCTACGAAGATTTGCTCAGACGGCGCCTCAATCGAGAGCCGCTTGCCTATATCACCGGGCAGCAAGAGTTTTGGTCCCTCGGTTTTCTGGTCAGCTGCGATGTCCTCGTGCCGCGGCCAGAAACCGAGACATTGGTGGAGCGTGCGCTCAAACATTTGGCAACGATAAACAACCGTGAAGCACCGCGAATCCTCGAGCTGGGAACCGGCAGCGGCGCCATCGCCGTGGCACTTGCATCGGAATTGCCCCAGGCGGAAATCGTGGCAACGGAAATCGCGCCCGCGGCTTTGCAGATTGCGCGCCGCAATGCGTCCAGAAATGGCGTGTCCAATGCGATTCGGTTTTTACAGGGTGATCTCTTTACCGCGCTCGACCAAGAGCTCGAAAAAGATTTTGATTTGATTTTATCCAATCCGCCCTATATTCCCCGCGGCGAGATTGCGCACTTGGAGGCTGAGGTGAGCCGTTGGGAGCCACGCGCTGCGCTCGACGGCGGTGTCGACGGGCTCGATTTCTATCGTCGGATTATTGAAGAAGCGCCTGGTTATCTGCGCCAAGGCGGCGCCGTCGCTGTCGAGATCGGCGCTGCAATAGGCTCGTTGGTGCTGGCGCTGTTCAGAAATAATCCGGCTTACGGGGACACCGGGGTCCATCAGGATTATAGCGGTCGAGATCGCGTTGTGATTGCGCGAACACGTTGCGGGCGCCTCCCCGTTTAGGAGATCTGTGGATACAATTATTGTGCAGGGCGGCAAAGCGCTGGCCGGAGAGGTGACGGTGAGCGGCGCGAAGAATGCCGCATTGCCAATCCTCATCTCTTCCTTGCTGACGGCCGAACCCTGTGTTTACGACGAGGTTCCGCATCTCGCTGATATCAGGACGACGTTAAAGCTTCTTTCCGGGGTAGGCGAAAGGGTCGAGAACCGCGGTTGGCTTGACGGCGCCGCCGAGCTGGAACTCCAAGCCGATCGCATTGCCAAGTTTGAGGCGCCCTATGACCTGGTGAAAACGATGCGGGCCTCTTTTTTGGTGCTCGGCCCGCTCGTCGCGCGTTTCGGTCGGGCTCGTGTCTCGGCACCCGGAGGTTGCGCCATTGGCGCGCGCCCCATCAATTTGCATCTAAAAGGCTTTGAGGCGATGGGCGCCAATGTCGAGCAAAGCCACGGTTATATGGAAGTGACCGCGTCTCGGCTACACGGAGCGAAGATTTATCTCGATCTGCCATCCGTAGGCGCTACGGAAAATCTGATGATGGCGGCAACACTCGCTGACGGGACCACAGTCGTTGAGAACGCTGCCAAAGAGCCGGAAATCGAAGACTTGGCGCGTGCACTCAACGCGATGGGCGCGCGCATTGAGGGGGCCGGCGGCGCGATTATTCAAATCGAAGGCGTAAAGGCCTTGCATGGAGTCAGGCATAGAATCATTCCCGACCGAATCGAGGCGGGCAGTTTTATCATAGCGGTGGCGCTTGTCGGTGGTGATGTGCTGATTAAAGGGGCCCGGGCCGAACATCTCGATGCGTTTTTGATCAAGCTGAAGGAAGCCGGCATCAACTTCGTTTCTGATCCCGCCGGAATTCGCGTGCGCCGAGAAGGAACGCTCAAAAGCGTCGATGTGACGACGCTTCCCTACCCTGGCTTTCCCACCGATCTGCAAGCGCAATTCATGGTGCTGATGGCGGTCGCGGAAGGCGTCAGCGTGATCACGGAAACAATTTTCGAAAATCGTTTCATGCACGCTCAAGAACTCGACCGAATGGGCGCGCACATCAAATTGGAAGGAAATCGCGCGGTGGTGCGCGGAGTGCGCGAGCTTTCGGGCGCGCCGGTGATGGCGAGCGATCTCCGCGCCAGCGTGGCATTGATTCTGGCGGGTCTTGTCGCCAAAGGTACCACCGAGGTCTCGCGCGTGTATCATTTGGATCGGGGCTACGAAAAAATCGAAAAAAAACTTTCGCAAATCGGGGCGCAGATCGTTCGGGTAACTGGCTAAGCTGTTCCAAGCTTCAAAGTTCAACAGGAATAAGTCCATCGCCGAGTGAGTGCGGGATGCCGATCAAACTAGTCAAGACGACCGAGCCTACCTTCAAGCCGCTATTGCAACGAATTCTGGGGCGGCGTGGGACGCGTGACGGCTCGGTCGAGCGGCGAGTTGCGGAAATTATCGAAACCGTCCGTCGCCGGGGCGACCGCGCGGTGCTGCGGTATACCGCCAGGTTCGATCACGTCCGTCTCAATCCGTCGGCTCTCGAAGTTAAGCAGAGCGAGATCGAAGCGGCAACGAAGGCATTACCGCGTGAGGACCTAGCGGCATTGCGGCTCGCGGTTAAACGCATCTCGATATTTCACCGGCACCAGCTACAGAAGAGCTGGCGCTATCGCGATCGTCTAGGCATAACGCTGGGTCAGCGGATTACGCCGTTGAAGCGCGTCGGTATCTACGTTCCCGGGGGCAAAGCATTATACCCGTCAACCGTGCTCATGAATGCGATTCCCGCCAAAGTGGCGGGAGTCGATGAAATCATCATGACTTCGCCCCTCGGCGCTGACGGTTCCATTCTTCTCGCCGCGGCGCATCTTGCCGGGGTCAATCGAATTTTTCGCATCGGTGGAGCACAGGCCGTGGCTGCAATGGCTTTTGGGACCCGAACAATTCCTAAGGTAGACAAGATTGTCGGGCCAGGAAATATTTTCGTAGCGACGGCCAAGCGCATGGTTTTTGGCGAGGTCGATATCGACTCCATTGCGGGACCGAGCGAGATTTTGGTTTTGGTCGATAATTCCGCCGATCCGGTCCATGTGGCCGCCGACATGCTATCGCAAGCGGAACACGATGAGCTGGCGGCGGCACTTTGCATCACGACTTCTTCTTCCTCCGCTCAGCGGATCCAAGCCGCGATCGAGGATCGTTTACGCCGCACCAAGCGGCAGGCCATTACGTTACAATCGCTAAAAAAATATGGTGCGATCATTGTGGCGCGCGGGATCGAAGAAATGATCGAATTGGCAAACGACATTGCGCCGGAGCACATCGAGTTGATCGTGAAGGAACCCGAAAAACTGGCGGCGCGAATTCATAACGCCGGCGCAATCTTTTTGGGACCCTACTCGGCGCCGCCTCTAGGCGATTATCTCGCCGGACCCAATCATGTGCTGCCAACCGGCGGGAGCGCGCGATTTTTTTCTCCGCTTGGGACCTATGATTTTCTCAAACGAACGAGCATCATACGGGCCGAGCGTCGCGCTTTGAAGGCACTGGCGCCGACCATAACGCATCTGGCGCGGCTGGAAGGATTGGACGATCACGCACGCTCAGTGGAGGCGCGATTCAGAGAAGGTTTATAGCCAGGGGGTTCGGCAGCGCGCCTAGCGGAGCGAACTCAAGGAGATCAGGATGGCACGGACCGCGAAAGTCGAGCGAAAAACCAAAGAGACCGATATAAAACTCTCGCTGGATATCGACGGCGCAGGAAAAGCGGCGATCGAGACCGGCATGCCTTTTTTCAATCACATGCTGGATAGTTTTAGCCGGCACGGTTTTTTCAACATCGATATCGCGGCCAAGGGTGACCTTGAAGTCGATTATCATCATACGGTGGAAGACGTCGGCCTCGCTTTGGGGCAGGCGTTCAAAGACGCCCTCGGCGACAAGCGCGGCATCCGGCGCTTCGGCGAGGCGAGCTGCCCGCTGGATGAAGCGCTGGCCAAAGTGGTCGTCGATTTGAGTGGACGTCCGTATCTTCTTTATAATGTGAAGATTCGTCCGGGCCGTGTGGGAGACTTTGACACGGACCTGCCGCACGAATTTTTTGCCGCGTTCGCCAATCAGTTGGGCATGAATCTGCACATCGATGTGCCGCGGGGCGAGAACCCACATCATATCATCGAAGCGTGTTTCAAGGCGTTCGCACGGGCGATGGATTTTGCCACCCAGATCGACTCGCGCGTCGAAGGCGTGCTGTCGACCAAGGGGAGTCTTTAAAGTCGTTCAAGCCGTTCAAGCTTTTCGAACTGTTCAAGTTGTTTCAGATATGATTGCGATTATCGATTACGGCATGGGCAATTTGCGCAGCGTGCAGAAGGGATTCGAGCGCGTCGGTTTTGAAGCCGTGGTGACCCGCGATCTCGGGCAGATTCAATCCGCACGCGGCGTGGTTCTGCCAGGAGTCGGCGCGTTTAATGCCTGCATGGAAAACCTCGGTAAACTGGGTTTGATCGAACCGATTCGCGACGTTGTGCATCGTCAAAAACCGTTTCTGGGAATTTGTCTAGGTTTTCAACTGCTCTTTTCCGAGAGCGAAGAGTTTGGCAAGCAAAGAGGACTCGAGCTTTTTCCCGGCAAGGTGGTCGGCTTTCGCGCCGACGAAAATTTCAAGGTTCCACACATGGGTTGGAATCGAGTCGAGAAGAAGCATGACTCGCCATTTCTCGAAGGGATCTCTAGCGGCGATTACGTTTACTTCGTGCACTCGTTTCATGTCGTGCCGGACGATCCCTCGATCGTGACGACGACCACGGATTACGGTGAGCCGTTCGTTTCCAGCATCGCCACCGACCGGCTCTTTGCCTGTCAGTTTCATCCTGAAAAGAGCCAGGAATTGGGTCTGCGGATCCTCGCCAACTTCGGCTGCTTTGTGGCAAACAACTAAAGCATGCTGATCATCCCCGCCATCGATCTCAAAGATGGACGCTGCGTTCGTCTGTTTCAGGGAGAGATGGACAAAGAAACCATTTACTTCGAGAATCCTATCGACGCCGCGAAGCATTGGATCAGCGAGGGAGCCAGGTTTATTCATGTCGTCGATCTGAACGGTGCTGTGGAAGCACGGCCAATTCATACCAAAGAAATTTCAGAGATCTGCCGATTGCACGGTTTATCCGTAGAGCTTGGCGGGGGCTTACGATCGATCGAAGCGGTCGAGTCCGCGTTCAGCTTGGGTGTGGCCCGCGCGGTTATCGGTACCGCGGCCTACGAGAACGCAGCGTTCTTACGCGCGCTTTGCCAAAAGTTCCCGGGGAAAATTGTCGTCGGCATCGACGCGCGCCAGGGCAAGGTGGCCGTGCAGGGGTGGAAAGAAACCACGGCATGCGATGCGATCGAGCTAGCCCAACGCTGTGAGCAAGACGGCGCTGCGCGGATTATTTACACCGACATTGGCCGCGATGGTACACAACGAGGGATCAACATCGATGAAACGCTAAAAATTGCCCGCGCCGTACAGATTCCCATCATCGCCTCCGGCGGAGTGGCGACGCTGGATGATATTCGCAAGCTTCTGCCGCTCGAGGAGGAAGGTGTCGAGGCGGTCATCGTCGGTAAGGCTCTTTATGCAAAAGCTTTTAGCTTCGCTGAAGTGAGAAATTTAGCCGCGCGTCGATAATTATTGCATTACTCTCGCTGGTTCGTCTGGTGGTCGGTCGCGAAATATTCTTTTCACCTCGGGACGTTATTTGATGCGCCACAGATACAACGTGTGCTGGTGGTTGTAGCCGCCGGGTCTGGATTCGTAACCTGGGAGTTTCAACGTCTTATCCGGTTGCCACCCTTCGATGCCGAAATCATGGGCGACAATCCGAGTGCCGGGCTTTAGCATCTTCTGAAAGTTGGATTTCATTTTTTCGTTAAACCACGGCAGCATGTAAAGCGTGACGACTGTGGCGGCGGAGATGTCTGCCTGGAGTGCGTCTTCATCACGAAACTCAACCAGGTCGCTCACGCCGGCGGCCTGGGCATCCCGGCGCGCTTTATCGAGGAGCAGGCGATCCATCTCGATACCTACCGCGCGGATGCGATATTTTTGTGCTGCCCTAATCACAATCCGGCCATCACCACTGCCGAGATCATAAAGGACATCCCCTTGCTTCACTTCCGCCAAAGCGAGGATCTCGTCCACTACTTCCAATGGGGTTGGAACGAATGGGATCTCTTCGGGATAATCGGCCGCCCACAGTAGCGGAGGAATTAGGAGCACGCAGCAAACCAGGAGCGCCGGCCGCCGTTTCATGCCGCGATTGATAGCATGCAGAGATCTACGCAAGCAATTTTCTCGCGCCGGCAAGCACCGTGGAAGGCAAAGCTTCACCGAGGTTTGTGCTTTCCGAAAAAGCTAAGTATAAAAAACAGATGCACAACGAGAGCTCGGCAGACATCCAGAAACGCCCGCCCTTGTCATTGCCTTTCTATTACGGGTGGTTCGTTATTTCCCTTTGCTTTCTGACTACTTTGACCAGTGCCGGAGTGCGTTCGTCGCCCTCGGTGCTGATCCACCCGCTGGAAGCTGAGTTCGGTTGGAGCCGCACTCTGATCGCTTCAGCGGTCAGCATGAATCTTTTGCTCTTCGGCATCGCTGCACCCCTCAGCGGTTTTTTGATCGACCGTTTCGGACCGCGCAAAGTCATGATGGGAAGTCTGTGTCTTCTTATCGCAGGTGTCAGCGGCACTATCGTTATGACTCAGTTCTGGCAGTTTTTTCTGGTCTGGGGCGTCATCGTGGGCCTTGGGGCTGGGGGAGTGGGTTCGGTATTGACCGCTACCGTCGGCAACCGCTGGTTTATTGCCCGCCGCGGCTTGGCTCTGGGAATTCTCGGCAGCGCCAGTTCCACGGGACAAATTATCTTTCTACCCCTGTTTATGGCGATGATTACCTACGCCGGCTGGCGCTTGGGTTCCATGGCATTGATCATTGTCGCCATCGTGTTACTACCGTTGATCTTCTTGTTCATGCGTGACGATCCGTCTGAGGTCGGTTTGGAAGCCTATGGCGCGGGCGACCCGAAAACCGCCGGCAATACTAGTGCGGCGTCACTTCGCGGCATGTCGGCGAAAAACGCCACGATCACGGCACGCGAAGTGATCGGTCATCCAACTTTTTGGTTATTGGCCGGCAGTTTTTTTGTCTGCGGTGGAACCGCAAACGGATTAATCGGGACGCACCTTATCCCGCACGAAATCGAAATCGGCATTCCGCAAATCGCAGCGGCGTCTTTGCTCGGTATCATGGGCGCCTTGAACATGGTCGGGACGATTTTTTCCGGCTGGATGGTCGACCGGGTCAGAGCGAATCGCTGGCTGGCTCTGGTCTACGCCATGCGGGGGGTATCGCTTTTGATCTTGCCGTTCGTAAAGGATTTTAGCGGGCTGGTCGTTTTTGCGATCATCTATGGCCTTGACTGGTTTGCCACCGTGCCGCCGTCGATGGCGATTACTGCTGATACGTTCGGCAGACAAAACGTCGGCAGGGTTTATGGCTGGATTTTCATGTCGCACCAGATCGGCGCTGCGATTATGGCCTCGACCGCGGGTGCGATTCGCACCTGGATGGGTGATTATCAGTTTGCGTTTTTGTCCGGCGGGGTGATCGCGATGATTGCTGCCGGATTGGCGTTACAGATCAAGCTAAAACCCAAGGAAGCCATTACCCCGCCAGCGGGAGCGCTGCCTGCGGGAGTCTAGCGTCGCCACTTTGGTCAATTTAGGGCGACCCGCCGGTCGCCCGTACGCTAATCTGTTTCGGTGAAATTGGAGACGCGCCACTGGGTGCCTTCCCTGCGCGCGGTGATCAGCCATTGGCGCGTGAACGACGTGTTGTCGTCCGACTGAATTGTGCCTTGGTAGAGAAATGTCGCGCGTTGATCGCCTTCCTTTTTTTCGAGAAGCGTGTAATGAACACGCGGTTTACGGGTTGAAGCATCGATGGGCTGGCCCGAGGTCAGGCGAATTTCCTCGTTCAACTTGCTCAAAGCCACGCTGACGGCAAGCGTCTTCGCCTTGGGCAAATCAATAACGACGTAGTGCTGATCGACAAACTCGTCGGCGACTCCTTGAGCGGAGTTGAGATCCCGGCCGCATGCGCCGGCGGTGAGGATAAGAGTAAGAAACGCTGCTTCAAGCAGCGAAAACAATTTTGTCATCGCAAAATTAATTAACATGTTCGGGCTAACAACGCGACCGAGTAAATCAGCGCTCATTGTTGTTCCCTAACCCGGCATGATATCTTGGTCTTCGGCTGGAATGGAAAAGCTGATCGAGCAATACCGCGCTCACCTTCGTAACGAACGTAACGTTTCCCCCCATACGCTAAGAAATTACCTCAGCGATTTACATCAGTTTCACCAGTTTGTCAGCGAGCGAAAGTGGGCGGTGGATAGTACGGGTTGCGTGGACGTACGAAAACTCGAGATTCAGATCGTGCGCGCATTTTTAGCATCACTTACGCCCGGACGAAAAAAGAGTTCGCTGGGCAGAAAGATTGCAGCCTTGAAAGGGTTTTTTAAGTATTTGGTTACAACGCGGCAACTCGACGACAATCCGATGATTTCGATTCACTCCCCGAAAAATGAAAAGCCGCTGCCGGCGTTTCTCTCGGTGGATGATGTGTTCCAGCTGCTCGGAGCAGTTAAAATCAAGACCGAGCTTGACGTGCGCGATCGCGCCGTTCTGGAATTTTTCTATTCCACGGGTGTCCGGGTGAGCGAGCTTGTTGGACTCAATTGGGCTGACGTCGACTTTCGCCTGGAGATCGTGCGGGTCACGGGTAAAGGTTCCAAAGAACGAATCGTGCCGATCGGCGAAATTGCGCTTGAAGCGTTGCAGGATTATGCTCGGGAACAGCGCAAACGCTGGAATTTTTCCTGCAAAGGTGAAACCGCTGTGTTTCTGAACAATCGCGGGACGCGCATCACGACGCGAAGCGTCGCTCGGATTGTGGGAAAGCATCTCAAGCAGGCCGGCATCTATGTCAAAATGGGACCGCACGGTTTGCGACACAGCTTCGCTACGCATTTGCTTAACAGCGGCGCAGACCTGCGCTCGATTCAGGAACTGCTCGGACATACGAGCTTGTCCACGACTCAGCGCTACACGCATTTGAATTTGGATCAGCTAACCGCGGTGTACGACAAAGCGCACCCGAGAGCCTGAAACATTTTTGATTTTGGATTTTAGATTTTCGATTAGAAATCCAGAATCGGCAATCGAAAATGATGTACGGGACAACCATATTGGCAGTTCGACGGGACGGGAAAGTTGTCGTGGTCGGGGACGGCCAGGTGAGCATGGGGCAGACGGTGATGAAGCGCGGCGCGCGCAAAGTGCGCAAGCTGCACCATGACCGTGTCATCGCCGGGTTCGCCGGGGCCACCGCGGACGCTTTTACTTTGTTCGAGAAATTCGAAGCCAAGCTCGAACAGTTCAATGGCAATCTCAAGCGTGCCGCGGTTGAGTTGGCGAAAGACTGGCGCACGGATCGGGTGTTGCGGCGCCTGGAAGCGCTGATGGTCATCGCGGACAGTGACGATCTGCTGGTGATCTCTGGCGCCGGCGATGTCATCGAACCGGACGATGACGTTATCGCGATCGGCTCCGGAGGCAATTACGCGCTGGCGGCTGCTCGAGTTCTGCTCAAACACACGCAGTTGGACGCGCGGGTCATCGCCGAGGAAGCGATGAAAGTAGCAGCCGGCATCTGCGTCTATACTAACGAACAGCTTACCTTTGAAGAGTTACCGTAGACTAAGACCGAGACCGTGTCAGTTGCGCATTCCTTTTGGCGGCTCGGAGCACGGTAACGACTGGAGTCGTAGGAGTGGGGGAGGATGGGTTTTTAACCCGGTACTCCAATATTCCAGCACTCCATGCCCCATTCCCAAATGATTGCTTTTGGCGGGGAAATTGCTAGGAGTGAATATTCCCATGACGGACGGAGCAAGAACTAATTTATCCGAAAGCGGTGCGCCCGCGCCGGTGATGACTCCCCGGGAGATCGTATCAGAGCTCGATCGCTATATCGTTGGTCAGAACGAAGCGAAGCGGGCTGTGGCGATCGCGCTACGCAACCGATGGCGCCGCCAACTGGTACCCGAAGATCTACGAGAAGAGATCGCGCCAAAGAACATTATCATGATCGGTCCGACAGGAGTGGGTAAAACCGAAATTTCCCGGCGTCTAGCCAAACTCTCACAAGCTCCCTTCATCAAAGTGGAGGCGTCCAAATTTACTGAGGTCGGCTATGTCGGCCGGGATGTCGAGTCGATCATTCGCGATTTGACCGACCTCGCGGTCAATATGGTGAAAGAGGAAGAGAAGCAAAAAGTTGAAATCAAGGCGCGTGAGGTCGCCGAAGAGCGGGTGCTCGATCTCCTTTTGCCGGCGAGCGCCGGTGAGGCGGACGGCGATCCCGTTGATGCTGCGCGGTTGCAGTCGACAAGGGAAAAGCTCAAGAAGATGCTTCGCGAAGGCAAGATGGACGATCGGTTCGTCGATATCGAGCTGACTCAATCGGCCATGCCGATGATCGAAGTTTTGACGCCCCAGGGCATGGAAGGAATGGAATTCAACCTCAAGGAAATGTTTTCCAACCTGATGCCCAAGAAGACCAAAAAAAAGACCGTGAAAATACCCGAGGCGCTGGAGATCCTCACGCAGGAGGAAGCCGGCAAGCTGGTCGATATGGACAAAGTCACCGGCGAAGCGATTCGTCGGGTCGAGCAATCGGGAATTGTTTTCCTGGACGAGATCGACAAGATCGCCGGGCGAGAATCCATGCACGGCCCCGATGTTTCGCGCCAGGGCGTACAGCGGGATCTTTTGCCAATCGTCGAGGGTTCGACCGTCAACACCAAATACGGCATGGTGAAAACCGATCACATTCTGTTCATTGCCTCGGGTGCTTTTCACACCGCCAAGCCCTCCGATTTGATTCCTGAGTTCCAGGGGCGTTTTCCGATTCGGGTCGAGCTCAGTTCCCTCAGTAAAGCGGATTTCGTGCGGATTCTCACCGAGCCGAAGAATGCGCTGACCAAGCAGTATGAAGCCTTGCTGGAAACCGAAGGCGTTCATCTGCGATTTGCCGAAGACGCGATCCAGGAAATCGCGCTGATCGCCACGGACGTCAACGAGCGCACGGAAAATATCGGTGCGCGCCGGTTGCATACCATCCTCGAGCGCTTGCTGGACGAGGTCTCTTTTACCGCGCCCGAAACCCATGGCCGGGAGGTCGCTATCGATGCGCGCTACGTCCGCGAGCGGCTCGCGCCGATCTTGAAGGACGAAGATCTGTCGCGCTATATCCTCTGAGAAGCGCGCGGGTGGATACCGGAGTGACAGATGCTGGGCGACGTTGCCCAAGACTCCAACCGTCCAATTCCGGTAACGCATCTTTTTTAGATATTTTAATGTGCGGTTTGTGCTAAGTTCCGAGTGATGGAAAACTTCATCGGCAAGGCCGAAGTGTTGATGGAGGCTTTGCCTTACTTTCAGCGCTTCTACAGCAAGACCTTCGTCATCAAATACGGCGGTCATGCGATGGAAAACGAGGAGCTCAAAACGAGCTTCGCGCAGGACATCGTTTTGCTGAAATATGTCGGGATTAACCCGGTGGTGGTTCATGGCGGGGGTCCGCAAATCGATTCGGCACTAGACCGAATGGGCATTACGAGCCGGTATGTCCGCGGCATGCGCGTCACCGACAAAGAGACGCTCGATATCGTCGAGATGGTATTGGTTGGGAAGGTCAACAAAGAAATTGTCACGATGATCAACCAGCACGGCGGCATGGCGGTCGGTCTCAGCGGCAAGGACGGCGGCCTTATCTTGGCGAAAAAGATGAGCGTTACCGTGGAATCGAGCAACGGCGAGGCGCCGGAGATCATCGATATCGGCATGGTCGGTGAGATCGTCGGGATCAATCCGCTGGTGATCGAATCCCTGGATCAGAACAAGTTTATCCCGGTCATTGCGCCGGTCGGCGTCGGTCGAGATGGAGAGACTTACAACATCAATGCCGATCTCGTGGCGGGCGAAATTGCCGAGGCGCTGCATGCCGAAAAACTGATTCTGATGACCGATGTGGAGGGCGTTAAGGACAAAAAAGGCAGCCTGCTCAGCACGCTCAAAGAAAATCAAGTGCGCAAGATGATTCAGGACGGGATCGTCGGGGCGGGCATGATTCCCAAAGTCGAATGTTGCATCAATGCGCTCAAGGGCGG
>Ga0070670_100002088_pt1 | contig 16375 bp, 15 predicted proteins | sample KBSS63metaG_FD_64665 | JGI IMG/M metagenome (GOLD analysis project Ga0070670, IMG submission 64665) | Switchgrass rhizosphere microbial communities from Kellogg Biological Station, Michigan, USA - KBS S6-3 metaG | ecosystem: Host-associated > Plants > Roots > Rhizosphere > Soil ... | reverse complement strand
TTAGGAAGCGGGACATCGGGCGGGACACTGGCGCCGCTGTTCACGATCGGTGGTGGGGCGGGCGCGCTTGCGGGCGGCTTCCTCGCGCAGACATTTCCCTCGCTCGGCGTCGACCCCCGCATTGCGGCGCTCGTGGGGATGGCAGCAATCTTCGCCGGGGCATCACACGCGGTCCTCGCGTCGGTCGTCTTCGCTTTCGAGACGACGCGGCAGCCGCTCGGGCTCCTGCCCCTGCTCGCCGGTTGCAGCGCTGCGTATCTGGTCTCACTCCTCGGGATGCGGCACTCGATCATGACGGAGAAGCTCGCGCGACGGGGGACCCGGATTCGCTCGGAGTACGCGGCCGACTTTCTCGAGCAGGTACTCGTGAGCGAGATCGCGTCCACGGACGTCGTCTCACTCTCGGCCGATGAAGCCGTCGAGGAAGTCCGTGATCGCATCGCGGCACGCACGCCGGGCTCGCAGCATCAGGGGTTCCCCGTCGTGAACGGCCGTGGTGAGCTTGTCGGAGTCGTGACGCGCCGCGATCTGCTGGATCTCGATACGGAAGTGACAACGACGGTGGGCGAGCTCGTATCACGAGCGCCCGTGGTGATCTACGATGACAGCTCGGCTCGCGAGGCCGCGGATCACATGGTACACGAACACGTCGGTCGCCTCCCGGTTGTGTCGAGGTCAGCGCCACGGCGCGTCATCGGGATGATATCGCGAAGCGATCTGCTGGAAGCACACGAACGGCGCCTTCACGCGCATCACCGTGTCGAGCGGACCATTGATCTGCGGACGTCACTCGGCTGGGCGCGCCCGACCGAGCGTTGACCGAGCCTAACGTCGGATCCCGATCGGCTGGCACACGACACGTCGGGCGAGTTGCCGTCGCGCTGGTTGCTGGGCTCATCGTCGGTATCGTCGTCGCGCGCGCCGGTGTTCCGTGGCTGTCGCGCGCCGTCGCCATGCTCGAGCCCATCGGCGCGATCTGGGTGAACGGCATTCGCATGACCGTGGTGCCGCTCGTGGTGTCGCTATTGCTCGGCGCCGTCGCGCGCGGCGGTGAATCCGCGCGCGTGGGTCGGATCGGAGGCCTGTCGTTCGCCGTCTTCATTGGGCTGCACCTGTGCGCGGCCGTGCTCGTGCTGGCGGTCGTTCCGGCCATCATGTCCAGACTGCCCGTCGACCCCGCGAGCGTCGCACGGTTGCAGGCCGACGCAGCGGCGGCGAGCGCCGCGACCACGGAGCAGGTGCGCACGCTGCCCAACTTCGGGCAGTGGCTGGCGAGCCTGGCGCCGGCGAACGTCGTGCGCGCGGCGGCCGACGGCGCGATGCTGCCGCTCATCGTGTTCACGCTGTTGTTCGCACTGGCGCTCCGTCGCATCACGCCCGAGCGCCGAGACAACGTGCTTCGCGTGTTCGATGGCGTCGGCGCGGCGATGCTGGAGATCGTGCGCTGGCTCATCGCGCTCGCGCCGATCGGCATCTTCACGCTCGTCACGCCGACCGCCGCGCGGCTCGGACTCTCGCTGGCCGGCGCGCTGGGATACTACGTCGTGGCGTACGTGTCGGTGATGATCCTGCTGGCGGTGCTGTTCTGCATCGCCGGTTCGTTAGGCGGCCGCGTGTCACTGCCGCGCTTTCTGCGCGCGGCGCTCCCGGCACAGGCGGTCGCGTTCAGCTCGAGCTCATCGCTGGCATCGTTGCCCGCGCTCATCGACTCCGCCGATCGACTTGATATTCCGCAGCCGCTCGCCGGTTTCGTGTTGCCGCTCGCGGTATCGTCCTTCAAGGTCGTGATCGGCGGATCGTGGCTCGTCGGGACGATCTTCCTCGCGCGGCTATACGGCGTGCCACTGGGCGCTGCCGATTACTTCACGATCGTCGCAGCTGGCATGGCATTGAGCTTCGCGACGCCCGGTGTGCCTAACGGGGCATTCCTGCTGCTCGCGCCACTGCTGGCGAGCCTCGGCCTGCCGCCGGCGGGCGTCGCGTTGCTGATCGCGGTGGACGCTATCCCCGATCTGTTCGCGACGGCCTCGAACGTGACCGGCGATTTCGCGGCGGTAACCATCGTGCGACGCCTGGTCACGACGACGCGGTTGGGCGCGACCACTTCACCGTAAGACTTCACAGACTCCACGTAGAGGCGAATGCGAATCGGTATCGGGTCGGACCATGCGGGCTTCGAGTACAAGCAGATGCTGATCACCGTGCTCCGGGAGCGGGGGCACGAGGTCGTCGACTTCGGCACGGACTCTCCGGCGTCGGTCGACTACCCGGTGTACATCCGTCCGGTGGCGCTGGCGGTGGCGTCCGGCGACTGCGAGCGCGGCATCGTGCTCGGTGGATCGGGCAACGGGGAAGCGATCGTCGCGAACCGCGTGAAGGGCGTGCGCTGCGCGCTGTGCTGGAACGTCGAGTCGGCGCGACTGGGCCGGCTGCATAACGATGCGAACGTGATCTCGATCGGCGAGCGGATGGTCTCGCGCGAGGATGCGGTCTCGATCGTGGACACGTGGCTGACGACCCCTTTCGAGGGGGGCCGCCACGTGCGTCGGATTCAGATGATCGACGATATCTGAGGGCTGCCTACTGCTGGCCGCGTGTCATCCCGAGCGTCAGCTCGGTGTCATCCCGAGCGTCAGCGAGGGATCTCGTGTGAGGTCATCGTTGCATACGCTGTCTGGATAGTTCTGGATCATCGAGGCGTCCGCACTGCGGAACGCAGAGCGCGCAGGCGCGCTTTCGCGCGCGACGCAGAGGAACGCAGAAAACTGCAACACGCCTTTAACGACAGCCGCGTCTCACCGGGCCGTGAGAAAAGGTGAACGGCGTCGGTTCGGGGGGGCCAGTGCGTCCCGCGGTCGTTCCCTGTCTCAAAGCGCCCGCGCGTCGCCAGCGTCCCGAGCGGCCGTTTTCTGCGTGTTCTGCGACGGCCACGTCAGCGGCCCTGCGCGTTCTGCGTTCCGTAGTCGGAGTAGCGCGCCCAGATCAAACGCGCCTCAGCCAGCGAGGCGCTTGTACCAGAGGAGCTGCATCTCCGTTGGGAGGCCCGGGTACGCGAACGGGTCCACCGATCGCAGCACGAAGCCGTTTCGCTCGTAGAACCGACATGCTGGCGCGTTGATGTTCTGCGTTTCGACCTCGAGCCACCCAGCGTCGCGCGACTGAGCCCATGCCTCCGCTGCCCCCAGCAGCGCCCGGCCGACTCCGCGACCGCGGCTCGACGGCGCAACGCGAATGTCCCAGAGCAGCGCGACGTCGGCGCGTCCGCCGAGCATGTCCACGTCAGGCGCGCGGAAGACCAGGACGGCTCCGCCTACTCGCTCGCCGTTCATCCGAGCGCCGAAGAACGTCCAGAACGTGAGATCGAATTGCGATGCCCACCCCAGCGGCCCGCTGTCCACCGTGTCGTAGTCCTTCACCCACGGCACCGCCACCGGCCGTGACGTGAGTCTGAACCGATCCGGACGCCCCGGCTCGACGCCAACGTGCAGAACTTCCCGCACCTGGAACGCGATCGAGATGCGCGCATACTCCCGCAGCACCGACGCGTTTTCCTCGACGATCTCGATCGACTCACTCATACGCGCTGCCCGCTTCCCTGCGCTCAACGTTAGGCGCGCCCTGAGCGCCGCACCGGGGCAGCCAGCGCCCGGATCGCGTCCACGACCGCCGCCCACGCTGTCGACTGGGGCGCCACGAGATCGAAGTGCCCGGCGCCAGGAATCTCGACGACGGTAATCGACTCACCGGCTCGTTTCGACCGGGCCGCCAATTCGCGGCTCTGCGCCGGGGGCACGATTGGATCCGCCGCCCCGTGGACGATCCTCACCGGCACGCCGATCGGCAGTCGCTCGACGGGGCTCACCGCCCGGTAGCGTTCGGCGACTTCCGTTGGGGTGCCGCCTAACAACGGTGTCACCGCCGAGTTACAGCTGCCGGTCCCGGCACCGTAGGCCGCCATGTCGGCAATGCCCGCAAGACTCACGACGCCCGCCACGTGCAGCGGCGCTCGCGTCGGAACCGCGCCGCTCGCGGCACCACCTTCCGTGCGCACCGCGCCGACCGCCGCGTCACCCGCTCGACGCGACGCAGCCCAGAGCGCGAGCTGGCCGCCAGCGGAATGGCCGGCGAGCACGACGCGCGTGGTGTCGAGCGTCGGATAGCGAACGGCGAGCTCGCGTACGTGATCGACCGCCACCCCGACATCCTCGAACGTCCCCGGCCATCCGCCGCCACTGTCACCAACGCGCCGGTACTCGGGCACCCACACGGCGTAGCCGGCACTCGCCAGAGCCGCCGCGGCCGCTGCCACGTGCGTGAGATCGTACGCGGCACGCCAGCATCCGCCGTGAAAGAACACGACGACCGGCACGCGTCCCGTCGTGCCCCGCGGCAGCCGCATCTCACCGAACTGCAGCGGATCCGAGCCGTACGCCTCGCGATGGTCCGCCGCGGGAGCCGGCGTGGCGGCGACTTCGGCGAACGAGATCATGGTGCGACCGACCGAGGTGGTGGGCACGGCGGCGGAGTTGGTGCGCGACGGACGCGGTGCCGCGCAGCCGAGGAAGCTGCAGACCGCGAGACTGAATGGGCTCAGGCGCATGATGGATGAGTTGGCGAAAGCTATGACCGCGCGCTTCCAGCCGCATCCGGCTCGTCACCAAGGATCATCTCGAAGTACACGAGCGGATTTCCGCGGTACGACACGCGCCCCCGCTCCTGGAATCCGCACCGTGCGTAGAATCCGCCCGCACCCGCATCGGCATCGTAGGCGTCGAGCCGAATCGCATCCGCCGGCCATTCTCGCGCGAGGACGATCATCTTCTCCACGCAACGCCGCCCGATGCCCTCACCTTGAAGGTCCGGGCGAACGGCCATATCCGTCAGATACAGCGGGCGCGTACTCGGCGAGAAATACGACACGTCGATCGCCCACGGCTTTCGTGTCGCGAGGCGGAACGTGGCGGCCGGCTCGCGCCCGCGCAGCGCGAGCCACACCTGCGAGATGCGGAGGTCGTTCAGGACACCGCGTTCTGTTCCTTCGATGGACCAGTGGCCGCGGCCAAATCGCGCGGTGAGATCCCGCGCCGTCGCGACGCGAAGGCGCAGGACCGCCGCCGCATCGGCGCCCTCCGCTCTCCGGAACGTCAGGCGCATACACCCGTCATTCGCACGTCGATCACGTTCGAGGACTGCTACGAGACCGCGCGGCCGCTCTCCACGTTCGCTCGCGGGACGACGAGCGTGAACGTCGAACCCTCGCCTACCGTGCTCCGCACCGTGAGGTCGCCCCCCATGGCTCGGGCGAGTTGCCGACTGATGGCGAGTCCGAGGCCGAACCCGTGGTCGCTCGGATCCACGGAGCGACGCGCCTGCACGAACGGCTCGAAGATCCGCTCGAGCTGACCTGCCGGAATGCCGATGCCTGTGTCGCGGACGGCGATCGCGACGGTCGTCGGCTGGGTCTCGACGTCGAGCGCGATACTGCCATCCGGCGGCGTGAACTTGAGCGCGTTCGCGAACAGGTTCAGCAGGATCTGGCGCGCCTTGTCCTGGTCCACCGCCATCGTGACGTCGTTAGGCGTCGCACCGAGGATGAGGCGAAGGCGCTTCTTGTCGAGCTGCGGGGCGAGCATCTCCACGACATCGTCGAGGACACGTCGGACGCCGATGGGACGCACCCGGAATTCGAGACGTCCCGACCCGAGCTTCGCGAAGTTCAGGACGTCGCTCACGAGCGCGTCGAGGTGGTCCTTGCTGCGCTGGATCCGCAGCAGGTCGATCCGCTGTTCCTCGGTGATGGGTCCACGCACACCCATCTCGATGAGCTGCGCGTAGCCGCCAATGGCGTTGAGCGGCGTGCGCAGCTCGTGGCTCATCGCGGCCAGGAAGTCGCTCTTGGCGCGGTTCGCCTCCGTGGCATCCGCCGTTAGGCGACGCAGTTCGCTCTCGGCCTGCTTGCGGTCCTCGATCTCCGTGTTCGTGCCGAACCAGCGGATGATCGTCCCGTCAACCTCACGCTGCGCCGTCGCCCGGGCGAGGTGCCATCGAAAACCGCCGTGCGTCGCGCTCCAGAGCCGGAACTCCACCTCGTACGACTCACCCGTCGCGAGACAATGCGACCACCGCTCCATCGTGTGAGCGACATCGTCCGGGTGCAGCACCCCCTGCCACTGTTCGCCCACCACCTCCTCGGCTGTCTTGCCGAAGTAGGCGGCGGCGCGATCGCTCACGTAGTCGAGCGCACCATCCGCGGCGGCTGTCCAGACCTGTACCGGGATCGCATTCGCGAGGAACCGATACCGGGCTTCGCTTGCCTGCGTGTTCGCGCGCGCCTGCTCGCTCTCAGCCCACAGGCGCTCCACCTCGTGCTTCGCCCGGACCGCAGCGGTGACGTCGGACCCGTGGACGACGATGCCGACGCGTTCGCCGCGCGCATCTGTCAGTGGCTGATAGACGAAGTCGAGATAGACGACCTGCGACGAAGATCCGCCCGGTCCGTTCGCCAGCGTCACCGGCGTCGCGCGGCCAACATGCGCCTCACCAGTGCTCAGGACGTGGTCGAGCAGGGCAACGAACCCCTGCTCGGTGACCTCGGGGAGGACCTCGGCGACCGACTTGCCGATCAGATCCCCGCGGCTGACGAGGCCCGTGTACGCCTCGTTCGCGAACTCGAAGACGTGCGACGGGCCGCGCAGCACCGCCATGAACGCCGGCGCCTGAGCGAACACCTCACGCAGTTGATACTCCGCTCGTTCCGCTGCCGCTCTCGCCTCGCGTTCGGAGCGCTCGGCGACGATGCGATCGGTCGTGTCAGTCGCGACGTTCAGGTAGGCGACGATCTCGCCGGACTCGTCCCGGACCGCGCTCAGCCCGAACGTGAACCACGCATCGCGCGACGGTCCACTCTCGCGTTCCACGACGAAGTGCGCGTTCTCCGCATAGACCGGCGGGCCACCGGCGCGAATCGACTCGAACATCGGACCCACCTGCGGCCATATCTCGCTCCAGACCTTTCGGCATGGGCTCGCCAGAGACGCCGGATGCTTGCTTCCGAGTACTGCGCGATACGCGTCGTTGTAGATCAGCAACAGCTCGGGACCGCACCACAGGTTGATCGGGAACGGGCTCTCGAGCGCCATGCGGACGGCCGTCCGAAGCGCCGCCGGCCAGAGCTCGACCGGGCCGAGCGACGTGGCGGCCCAATCTACGGAGCGACAGCGCTGCGCGACGTCTCCGGCACCGGCGAAAGGCGACGCCGTGTCTGTGTGAATGGCGAACTCGGTCACCCGACAAACTTACTGGCTGCGCACGATGGGGATGAACCAGAAGACCGCGACGAAACCGACCTCGTCGTGATGGCAACGCGGGCCCTCATGGTGGGCCGGCGAGCGCCGCGACGAGGGATGCCCGGAGCGTCCCCTTGCTGGCGAAGTCCCACTGACCGCCGTACTCGATGTCGTCGATGACGTATCGACCGGCCTGCTGCGTCAGCACCACGTGATCGATCCACGTGACCGCGGGGTTCGCATCCGTGCTCGTCATGCGCACGGTGGCGACCCGCAGCGGTCCACGCGCGGAATCCGGGAGCACCGCGACGGCGTTAGGCCCCTCGAACAAGCTCGAAAACAGATCACCCTCGGCGAACGATGGCTTCGTGTCGGGTGCACGGGCGACGTCCGCTTCGCTGCGCTTCCGCGTGGCCGCCAGCAGCACGCGGAGCGTGTCGCTCAGGTAGGGCGCGATCGTCGCGAGCTGCTCCGCGGTAGGCGCACCGGAGATGTGGCCGGTGATCGTCGCGGTATAGAACTCCTGTACGACCGTCGACGCATCGGTGCGAGGCGCCGACTTGCAGCCACCGAGAGCGAACAGGGCCGGTATCAGGGACAGCAAGCGGAATGTGGTGCGCACGAGCAATCTCCGGTCGGACGGTGGCGGAGAATCTCGCCTCCGGACCGACCGGAAAACAGGAGGCCGCTTGCCCTACTCCGCGCGAAGTGCGACCAGTGGGTCGGCCTGTACTGCGCGACGGGCCGGGACCAGGCTCGCGATGGTCGCGACGGTCAGCAGCAGACCAATCACCGTCGCGAACACGATCGGGTCCTTGGGCGAGGTCTGATAGAGCATCGGCGCGACGAGGCGGCCGCTCACGAGCGCGATGATCGTCCCGCCGCCGACGCCGAGCGCCGCGATGCGGAGTCCTTGCGCGAGCACGAGACGCCGAATGTCGGCGGCCTGAGCACCTAACGCCGCGCGTACGCCCATCTCGTGCATCCGCTGCGCGACCGTGTACGCGACCACGCTGTACAGCCCGAGCGACGACAGCACCAGCGCGATGACCCCGAATGCGGCGAACATCGTGGCTCCGAGCTCCCACGGACGCATCTCGTCATTGAGGGAAGCCCGCATGGGACGAACGTTGGCGAACGGTACTCCGGCCACCGTCGTCTGCATGACGCGCCGCACGGGCTCCACCAGCGCGTCCGGCTTGCTGCCGGTGGGGCGAACGATGAGCACTCGGGCGCGTGCGGTGGACGTGACGTGCGCGAGCGGCACATAGAGCTGCAGCGGATCCTTGTCCTGCACGATGTTACTCCGATGCGTATTCCGCGCGACGCCCACGATCTCGGCGCAGGGGTCGGTCTTCTTGCCAATGCGAATGCATCGTCCGACGGCCGATTCTCCGGGCCAGAGCCAACGCGCGATGGCCTCGTTCACGATCACCACCGGCGCTGCGCCGGTGTTCGCATCGGCGTCGCCGAACGCGCGGCCGGCCACGATCCGCGTCCCAACAGTAGAGAAGTAGTTGGGTTGCACGAACGATTCATTCGGAGACGCATCCTGCCTGGGAAGCGAATCGCGGCCCGGGACCGAGATGTCGGTGCCCATCGACCATTCGCCGAACGGGCTGGCGTCGGCCACAGTCGCCGCTGCCACTCCGGGCAACTTAGCGGCGGCGTCGCGGATGCGATCGAAGTACTCATCGGCTGCGGTACTATCGATGCCAACCGAGCGCAGGTCGATCGTCGCGATAACGAGTCGGTTCACGTCCACGCCGAGCTTCACGCTGTGCACGTTGCGGAGACTGCGAACAAACAGACCTGTACCAATGAGCAGGATGACCGAGACGGCCGCCTGAACGAGCAGTAACGCCGCCCGCGTACGTGAGCGGCTCAGCCCAGAGCCGCGAGTGCCCTCCCTGAGTGTCCGCGCCAGATGCGGGTCGCTGCCCTGCAGTGCGGGGACCAGGCCCGTGACCAGCCCGACGGCGATCGTCGCGAGTGCGGTGAACGCGAGCACGCGGCCGTCGATCGGTGCCTCAGGCCATGCGAAATCGCCAAGCAGCACGTTTTGGACGAGCGCGCTCCCCCAGTGCACCAGCGCCAGCGCCGCGAGGCCGCCGGCAACGGCGAGCATGACGGACTCGGTGACGAGCTGACGCACCAGGCGCGCGCGCGAGATTCCTAACGCGAGCCGCACCGCGATCTCCCGGCGTCGACTGAACGCGCGAACGAGCAGCAGGTTGGCGACGTTCGCGCAGGCGATGAGCAGCACGAGGACCGAGACGCCCCCGAGCAGTGCGGCAACGCGGCGCTCCGGCGAAAGCTTCTTCTGGCGGGCCGGCAGCACGGAGACGACCTGGCCGTGCGCCGTCGAGTCGTCCTTGCCGCGGCCTGCGAGCTCCCCCGCCCGATACGTCGACGTGATCTGCGCCTCGAGCGCGGAGGCATTCGTACCTGGCTTCACGCGCCCAATCACGGTCAGCCACGTGCTCGTGCGGTCCGTCGCCCAATTCGATCCCGCGAACCGGAGTCCTTCCGCCGCGGTGACCGGAACCCAGACATCGACTGGCTCGCTGCCCGTTCCGACGAAGCCTTTCTGTGTCACGCCGACGATCGTGTACCGACGCTTCGCCAGCGCGATGGTCTTTCCGATGGCGTCGCGGCTTCCCCCGAACTCCCTCTGCCAGAGGCCGTAACCGATCACGGCCACCGGAGAGCCATCCGGTGGAATATCGTCGGTTGCCTGAATCAGCCTGCCTAACGCCGCACTCGTGCCCAGCGTGCCGAAGTAGGTCCCGCTGATGATCACGCCGTTGATCTTTCGTGCCTCTGGCCCGAGCCCGAGCGAGATGGGGCTGGGGTACGTCTGCATGGCGATGCTGGTGAAGCCGGAGATCCGGTCGCGGAAGTCCGCATACACCGGGTACGAGAAACCGCTCGACGTGAATTCCTCGCCTTGCCATTTGCGTCGCAGCTCGAGGCGCAGGAGCTCTTCAGGGGCTCGTACATGTGCCGGCGGTCGGAGCAGCAGGCGATCGATGATGCCGAACATCGTCGCGTTCGCTCCGATACCCAGGGCGAATGTCGCAATGACCGCGACGGCGAGCCCGGGGGCGCGCATGGTCTGGCGTAGCGCGTAGGACGTGTCGTGTCGCAGAGCGTCGAGCTTGTCGGACATCGTCAGGATCTCCTCTCGGCGACGTGCCGCGGCGTGCAGGCTTCGGCGCATTTCGGGGAAGGGGCCGAACAGGCGCCGCGCTTCCGCAGTCGCGGCATCGCGACCCCACCCGCGTGCGACGAGCTGGGCAACACGCATGTCGATGTGAAAACGGATCTCGTCGTCCATCTCCGCCGCGGCGCGTTCGGGGCGACGGACGGCGAGTCGGAACAGGCGACGAACGCGCGGACGGAGCATCAGCGGATGCGCGTTAGGCAGAACGTGGGGACGTCAGGATGCCGGTAACGGCGGACGCGTACTCGAGCCAGCGCGCCGTCTCGGCCCTGAGGTAGGCGCGTCCCGTAGCTGTGAGCTTGTAGTAGCGCGCGCGACGCCCGTTCTCGGTCTCGCCCCACTCGGCCTCGATGGACCCGCGCTCCTCGAGCCGCACCAACGCGTGGTAGAGCGCTCCGTCCTCGACGCCGAGTGTGCCGGCCGAGCGCTCTTCGAGCCACGTCGTGATCTCGAACCCGTGCATGGGCCCCCAATTGAGGGCGCGCAGGACCAGTACGTCGAGCGTTCCGCGAACGAGCGGCATTCGTTGCATGTCGATCCCCCAGTCTCTATCCCCAGCTTCTGGGGGGAAGCTGCCGACGCGACCTGGGTGTGTCAAGCATCGCGGGAGGCGGATGGCGGTCGCAGGCCAGAGGAGGGAGGCCGGTGGCAGTACTGAGTCTCCTACCGGCGAGCAGGGCCGGTCACGCCATTCCAACAGCGACGCAGAATTCGCAGGCGCGCTGGGAGCACGACGCAGACGGCCGCAGAAGAACTGCAACTGCGATCACCGCGGGGGAACGCAGTGGACGCCGAGGACTGCTTCACCAGCCATCCAGAACCGAGGGTGTGAACGGAAACGGCCGGAAACATCGGATCGGGCGGATGGGGCCAATGGTGAAAGGCAAACGAGGTCGTCCCCCTCTTCAACGGGCCCCGCGTCGCGGTCTGGCCGGGTCGCGATCTGATCGGGCCGTTTCAGTTGTTTCCGGCTTCTTCTCAAAAACACCTTCGTTCTGGATGGCTTGTCGAAGCGGTTCGTCCGGATGGTTGCGGCCGCCTGCGTCCTTCTGCGTCGCTGTTGGGCCTGCGCACAGGCCATGCTCCGGGGCACGAGTCCAGCTACAGGGTTCTCACAGCGCCTCATCGCTCGCGCGCGGGGTGACCCGGGACTCCGCCTCACGCGCCCGCGCTTCGGTCTCGCGATCGAGGATCTCGCGCACCTGCGCGATGAGCGGATTGTCCGCCGTATGCTGGCGACCGTAGCCGAGGTTGAAGCGGTAGTCGAAGTCCGCCGGGTTGAGTCCCTGATTGTGCTGCATGATCGTCTCGAGCTTGTCGAGCGCCTTGGCGAGCTTCGCCTCCGGCGATTGCGCGGCCTCGTACTCGTCCCACAGTCCGGCGATCTCGTCGCGACGCGCAGGTGGGAGCGGATCGAGCAACTGCATGAGGTCGCGGCGCTCCTGATCCGCCTTGCCGCCAGCGATGCCGAGTGCCGCGCGACGCGCCTGCTCCGGCGCCGATACGTCGCCGTGGATCGCTTCGCCGAGGTCGTGGATGATGCAGATCTTCACGAGCTTCGCGAAGTCCACGTCCGGGAACGACGGCCCGAGCACGAGCGCCATCAAGCAGAGTCGCCACGTGTGCTCTGCCACGCTCTCCTGCTGCCCGGTGGACGTGTAGCCTGTTCGCGTCGTGCTCTTGAGCCGCTCCGCAGCGCGGAGAAAATCGAGTACGCCGGTGAGCTCGGATGATTCCATGAGCGTTTGCGTCAGAACCCGGAGAGCTTCGTGATGCGGCCCTGCGTCCCGACCGCCCAACCGGCGCGCGGCGACGCGAATCCGACCGACCAGTAGTTGAGCGCGTCGATCGGCGTCCACGTTGCGCCCTCGTCACGCGACACGACCGCGCCGGCTGGTCCCACCGCGACGACGGTCGGCTTGGCCGCGCCGGGGACGTACACGCCGCCCCAGACTCCGGTCGCGAGCGGTGGACTCGTTCGCGGCGTCCAGGTGTGGCCGCCGTCGTTCGTTGTTGCGGTGAACTTGTCGCCGGCCCGCGCGGCGTTGCCGCCACCTAACGCGATGCCGTTGCGCGCGTCGCGGAACCCAATGGACTGGGGGCCAACGCCCCCCCGTGTGGTGATCGGCAGCGTGTCGACCGACCACGTTTTGCCGAAGTTCGCCGTGTGCAGCACACGCCCGTGATCGGGGTTGCTGGAGACGATCCAGGCGTGACCGCCCGGCTTCGTCACCAGACACGTGCCGCTCGCGGCGAAGCTGCCCTCCGTAGGCATCGCGGGCGGAAGCGATGCCGACGGAACGCGGGTCCAGTGTGCGCCACCATCCGTGGTGGTCAGGATCGCGATGTTCTTGCCGATCGCATCACCAATGACGATGCCGTGCCGCGCGTCCCAGAAATCCATGCAGTCGTAGAACCCGGCGGAGTCCGGATTCGTGAACTGGCGCGTCCAGTGGGATCCGGCGTCGGTGGTTTTGTAGATGCGTGACTGGTTGCCGTTCCCGATGCTCAGGAGGTACGCGGTGTTGGCGTCGACGGCGTGAACGTCGCGGAACTGCAGCGAGTCGGCGCCTGGCACGCGGCCAGCGACCCACTTCGTTCCGCCGTCCGTCGTGCGGACGTAGGTGCCGAGCGCGCCGCTCACCCACACCACGCGGTCGTTCACCGGGCTCACCGCGATGAGCAGCGCGGTCGTCCCGCTCGTCTGCGGCGTGTGCGTGACCTGAGCCGACGCGGACGCGCCGTGCAGCGACAGCGCGAGGGCACCGACGGCGGCAACCGATCGGGCGGGAACGAGCAGGGAGAGTGGGCGGAACATTCGAAGCCGTGTTGCTCGGGTGACGTGAAGGTGACGTGCACTCGTGTGCGCGAAGTCGCGCCTAACGGTTTGCCGGATCGGCGCTCAGCAGAACGATGCCCTCGGCGAGCCGCGGCCGCCACCATTCCGAGCCGTGATTGCCGCCGGGCACTTCCGTGTATGTGACGTCGTACCCCTTCGCGCGCAGGACATCGCGGAAGCGGCGCGTCGCCTCGAGAAAGTTCGGACCTGACCCGCCGAGCGTCGCGTGGTCCTCGAGCACTCCAACGTCGAGCGCAAACCGTACCGGTTTGTGCTCGGCACTCTTCACCTGCGTCGTCAGCCACTCGAACGGCGCGCTATTCGAGGCCTCCGCACTGCGCCAGAACGCGCCGCTCTGGGACCACACGTTGCCGAAGAGATCGGGATGCATGAATGCGACATACGAGGCGGCAAGTCCTCCGGCACTCGACCCGGTGACGATGACGTGTCGCGGGTCGGTCGCGACGTGCCACCGTGCGCGTACCCAGGGGATGAGCTGCTTGGCCATGAAGTCGGCCATGCGCTGCGAGTTCGCGAGATCGGCGATGCGGGGCGCTCCGTCGGCGTTGTTGATGAGGACTGCAACGAAGGCCGGGGCCAGATGGGCTGCGAGCAGCGAATCGAGCACTCGAGGGAGCGGCATCGTGTCACGGTACTCGCTGCCGTCGAACGCGATCAGCAGCGGATAGGCGGCGCGTGTGGCGTCGTATCCCGGCGGCGCGTTATGGCATCGTGCTGCGAGATTGACCAGCCGCGGATGGCTCCGCCTGAGATTTGGCGAGCTCACGCGTGGGGCCGGCGTGGGTCTGGTCCTTGCCCTTCGACCTGCGCGCGCAGGAAACGTGACCGCGCGCGTTCAGATCGACCATGTGACTCGCAGCGAGGAGGTTGTGGATGTCGGAACGCAGAACCCCGCACAACGGCCGCGATACGGCTGGCAATTTCAAGGTCAAGCAGGTCGACGTCGATGACGTGACCACTGATCCAGATGGCGAGGACGTGATCCGGGACGATGTGCGGCTCGGCGGCGCGGTAGAAGATACGGGCTCGGCCGCGGGTCAGCGCGGTGAACACATAGGCGAATTGGTCCAGGAGAACCGCGAGAACGTCGCGAAGGCGACGGGTAGCCCGCGACCGAAGCGGAAACGCTGATCGGCCGTCATTCCCGAGCGAACGAAGTGAGTCGAGGAATCGCGACTATATCGGTAGAGGGCTCTCTATCGTGCAGGGTCTCGATTCCTTGACTCCGCCGCTTCGCGGCTCCGCTCGGAATGACGCTGCTCCTTCCTCCTGCCTCCTTCCCAGGGCCTCGATGTCGTTAGGCCGCCCGCCCTCGGACCACCGCCGTGAACTCCGCGCTCACGGCCACACGATCTGATACCGTCGCGACACCCTTGAGCTTCGCGACACCGCGACGAAGCCACACCAGCTCCACCGACAACAGCAGCGTGTCGCCGGCCCGCGGGAGCGTGCGAAAGCGGACGCGCTGGGCGGCGGCGAAGTAGCCGATCGCGCCGGAGATTCCGTCCAGCAGCCCAACAAGGACGCCGGCGCTCGTCTGTGCGAGTGCTTCCACCACGAGCAGGCCAGGCATCTCCGGGTCCGGAGCGGTAGACGCAACGCCGAACCACTCGCCTCCAGTGACGCGCTTGAGCCCCAGTGCACGTCGGCCCGGCTCGACGATGCGCAGGCGATCGACGAGCAGGAACGGAAAGCGGTGCGCGAGAACGCCAAGCACGTCGATCGCGTCGGCCCACTCACCCTCGTCGCGCCGCTGTGGCTCGCTACTCATTGCTGCTCATGGGCCCGTCCCGCCTGTGAAATCGTCAGCTGGCACGTCCGCGTAGATGCGCTACCCAACTCTCCGCGACGTCGGCGACTTCCGTCATCACCTGTGCGTCGTCCCGGCCAGAGCTCTTGAGCACGTGAAAGCTATGGTCCGCACCCTCGATCCAGTGCATTTGCCAGGATGTGGCGGTCACGCGCTCCACCGCCGCATTCATGAGATCCGGCGTGCATAACGTGTCCCGGGTGCCGTTGACGCACAGCACCGGGACGCGAATCGACGGCAGGTGCGCGTCGCGAAGCTGATCAGGCCGGCCAGCGGGATGGAGCGGGTAGGCGAGAAGCAGCAGGCCTGAGCAATCGAAGCCATCCGCCGCCAGCATGGACGCGGCGCGACCGCCCATCGAGCGACCGCCGATGATCAGCGTCGTCGGGTTCAGCTCCTCGCGGACGCGCGCAACCACCGCGGACGTCGTCTCCTTGAGCTTCGGCATGGGATCGGGACGCCCGGAGCGCTTCTCCTTGTACAGGAAGTTGAAGCGAACGATGTCGAGTCCGCGGCTGCCCAGGGCTCGGGTCACGGCCAGCATGCCCTTGTCCGCCATGTTGCCGCCGGCGCCATGCGCGCACACGAACACCGTCGACCGATCGCCGCCGGGGGCGGGATCGAATGCAGCGCTCGTCGTCTCATCGCCGACTTGCACTTGCCATTCGGCGTGGTTCCCAGACGTCATCGGGCTCGATTCGTTAGGTGGAGGAAAGGGCTCGGAAAGCGCCCGCCCAATCAAAGCTGCGCCGGAGGGCGCCCGCCTGCCAGTCGCGTCGAATCGTCGTCGGTTGCCTGCGACGCCTACGGACCGCAAGTTGGTGCCGCGCTCCGATGTCTCCAATCGACCCTCGCCTCCCGCCAATGCGCTTTCTTTCCGCCGTCCTCCTCGCAGTCCTCGCGCCTGTCGCCTCCGCGCAGCGCCCGCCGAAGATCTTCATCTCCGTCGACATGGAGGGCATTGGCGGCATCGGGACGTCCGCCATGACCAGTCCCACCGGCAAGGACTACGCGTTAGGGCGCAAGTTCATGACGGACGAGGTCAACGCGGTCATCGGAGCGATCCTGCAGCGCGGGCCGGCCGAGATTCTCGTGAACGACTCGCATGGCGACATGCAGAATCTGCTGAACGACCAGCTCGATCCCCGCGTCCTGTACAACCAGGGCGCGGTCAAGCCACTCGGCATGGTCGA
>Ga0070670_100002080_pt1 | contig 16391 bp, 14 predicted proteins | sample KBSS63metaG_FD_64665 | JGI IMG/M metagenome (GOLD analysis project Ga0070670, IMG submission 64665) | Switchgrass rhizosphere microbial communities from Kellogg Biological Station, Michigan, USA - KBS S6-3 metaG | ecosystem: Host-associated > Plants > Roots > Rhizosphere > Soil ... | reverse complement strand
CCGGACCCCGGTTCAGGGCATGACGCCGTCTCAAAATCCCGTGTAGAACCTCTACCTTCGCCGCGCAGGCAGGCGGCCCCCTGCTCCAATCCCGGGCTGCGCCCGCAGCTCTGCTGATGTTCGACGATCCGCACAAGAGAACCTTCTTCAGCGCGCCCCAATCGGTGCAGTCGCTGATCGCCGCGTTCCTGGAGCCCGGGATCACGGTCCTCACCTTCATCGTCACGACCCTCATCGCCGGCGAGGCCATGGACCGGCCGGCGCTGACCCTGTGCCTCCTCGTCTTCGCCCTCACCTTCCCGGGCCGCGACCGCTTCCGCGAGCCCCTCCTCGGCGCCGCCGTCGACATCGCCTCCTCGTGGCTGGTCCTGCTGTCGATCCTGGCGCTGTGCGCCTACGCAACGCGCAGCCTCCACTACTTCGAGACCAGCGTCCTGCTCGCCTGGGCGGTGATCACACCGATCCTGCAGTGGCTGGCGACGTGGCTGGGGCGAGCCATCGTCGCGCGGCGGGCGGCGCGACCGGAGTCGCGCCGCACCGCCGTCGTCGTCGGCGCCAGCGCCTTGGGCGTGAAGGTGGCTCGCGCATTGCAGGGCGGCGACGATGCCGGCGTCGAGTTCGTCGGCTTCTTCGACGACCGCACCGACGGTCGAATCGACAGCGAGGCCAAGGCCAAGGTTCTCGGCTCGCTCTCCGAGGTGGCGGCCTTCACGACCGAGCATCGCGTCCGCGAGGTCTACATCACCTTGCCGCTCGGCTCGCAGCCCCGCATCGTCGAGCTGCTCGAACAGCTGCAAGACACGACGGCATCGCTCTTCTTCGTGCCCGACGTGTTCGGCATCAGCATCATCCAGGGCCGGCTGCAGGACATGAACGGTGTCCCGGTGGTCGGCATCTGCGAGACGCCGTTCACCGGCACCAACCAGCTGGTGAAGCGGATCAGCGACATCATCATCGCCTGCGTCATCATCGTGCTCATCTCGCCCTTGCTGCTGGCGATCGCGATCGGCGTCAAGCTCAGCTCGCCGGGGCCGGTGCTGTTCAGGCAGCGCCGCAACGGCCTCGACGGCCACGAGATCGTCGTCTACAAGTTCCGTTCGATGCGCACCATGGAAGACGGCGAAGTCGTCCGCCAGGCGACCCGCAACGACCCTCGCGTGACGCCGTTCGGCGCTTTCCTGCGCCGCACGTCGTTCGACGAGCTGCCGCAGTTCTTCAACGTTCTGGCGGGAACGATGAGCATCGTCGGGCCGCGGCCCCACGCGGTCACGCACAACGAGGAATACCGTCAGATGATTAAGGCGTACATGGTCCGCCACAAGGTCAAGCCGGGCATCACCGGCTGGGCGCAGGTGAACGGTCAGCGCGGCGAGACCGATACCGTCGAAAAGATGAGGACGAGGGTCGAATACGATCTGGAGTATTTGCGCAACTGGTCCTTGGGACTGGACCTCAGGATCATCGTGAGCACGATCCGGGTGCTTTTCTTCGATCGCCAGGCCTACTGAGACCACCGGCTTGTACCGCAAGCGCCCGAGGACACCGAACATGAACAATGGCCGCCGAGTTCTGCTTCATCCGATCAGCGCCGCGGCGACTGCGCTGAGCTTGGCGCTCGCCTGCGTGACCGAGGCCAGCGCCCAGGCCGCGCCGTCCGGCGGCGGCGCGCCGACCGGCGGTCCGAGCGCGCCGAGCGGCTCGGGGGCGCCAACCGGCAGCTCAGCGGCGCCCCCCGGCAGCTCCACGGCATCAACGGGCGCCCCCAGCGGATCGGGCGCGCCGACAGGCGGCACGCTCGGCGGTCCGTCGGATCCGAACCCTTACTACATCGGCGTCAGTCAGGGCTTCACGCACGACTCGAACGTCTATCGCGTTCCGGACGGACCGGCCGACACCTTCTCGTCGACCAGCCTTCTGGGCGGCTTCGACCAGCTGATCGGCCGGCAGCATGTCTTCGGGCGCGCGGTCGTCTCGTACAACAAATATCAGGACGAGACCACGCTGAACAATACGAGCTACAGCGCCAACTTGGGCGTTGACTGGCAGACGATCGAGAACCTGTCCGGCCGAATCAGCGGCTCGTTCAACCAGGGCCTGACATCGGCACCGGCGGGCGGCAGCAGGCCTTTGGAGACCCGCAACATCTCGGACACGCAAACCATCGAGGCGGTCATTCGCTGGGGCGGCCCTTCGCTGCTTACGCTCGAGGGGGGCGCCAGCTACTCGAAGGTCGGCTATTCGTCGATCCAGTACGTGGCGTCGGAATTCGACAAGAGCAGCGCCAGCCTCAGTCTCTTCTATCATGGCGGCGGGCCGTTGCGCGTCGGCATCGGCGTCCGCGCCGACTCTACCCGCACGCCACAGGCCTTCGTCGATCCGGCCACCGGGCAGGTCCAGTCGACGCGACTGGACGGCCAGTATGTCGACCTCATGGCCGACTACGACGTCACCGGACAGATCGTCGCGAACGGGCGCCTCAGCTATACGAGGCAGTCGAACTCCGGCGGCGGGGATACCGACCTCAGCGGCTGGACGGGCGCCCTGGGACTGTCGTGGCAGGCAACCAGCAAGATCTCGTTGCGGGTCGACGCGGCTCGGGATGCCGGCTTCAACTCGACGTCCTACACCACCTTCGCGTTCACCCAGACCGCCACCGGCATCGCCTTCACGCCGATCGTCGGCGTCTTCCAGAACAACACGATCACGACATCGGCGGGCATCAGCGCGACCTACGCGGCAACGGCCAAGATCTCGACCTTCGCGAGCGCTCGGTACTACCGCGCACACCAGCTCAACCTGGCCTTCGCGACTGGCGCACCGGCAGAGGATGTGATCGACATCTCGAACACCTATTCGCTGGGCGCCAACTACCAGATCACGCGCAACTGGGGCGCCGCCTGCACCCTGGCGTATGAAAATCGTGACGTTTCGGGAGCAAGAAACTACACGTACGACGCCAAGACCATCGGCTGCTCGACGCAGTTCACCTGGTACTAGGGGCCGACGCGGGCGCGAAAGCCGTGCTGCTGAAAGCGCGTATCGACACCGAGGACGGCGATGGCGGCTCTGTTGGCCACGCGGCGCGACCATGTCGGGCCTAGATCCACGCCGTTGATCCCGGCGATCGCCTCGATGACGAAGCCGTGCTCGCGCAAGGTCCGTTCCCAGCTCTGGCGGGTGAAGAATCGCAGATGCGTTCGATCGAGGACACCCCAGTCCGCGTAGCGCCATTCCTTCCTGACCAGAAGCTGTTTGAGGTGCGGCAGGTAGCGAACGTTGGGCACTGAACCGACGAGATGAGCGCCCGGCGCCATCTTCTGCTTGATGTCTTCGAGGAACGCATCGTGATCGGGCATGTGCTCGATCACGTCGTTGCAGATCACGAGGTCGAAGTAGTGCGCCGGCAACTCGGCCGCGACCTCCCCGTAGGTTCCGATCAGGACGGCGTCGAGGACCGTCGCCGCGACTCGGGCGACCGCGGGGGAGAGTTCGACGCCGCGATACTCAATGGACTTGGGCAGATTGGCCCGGAATCGCCCTTCGCTACATCCGACCTCGAGCACCCTGGTTGGCGCCGCCGGCAGGAACGGAACCATCTCGGGCCGTTCCTTCGCGTAGTACGGCGCGTTGATCTCCGAAGTCATCGCCTGGCCTCCTCGAGTCGAGCCGGCCGGTGCGAAGTGCGCTGATGGCGACGAAGCGAGAACGCCATTGCGTCGATGCGCTGCAGCAGCCTTTCGGAGCTCGACAATTGTTTGATGTCAGCGAAAATCGTGCTCGCCGCCTCGAGCCGCGCCGACAGGTATTTCTCCTGCAGGATGCTGCGCGCCTTTCGGGCAAGCGCGGGCGCGTTCTGCTCGTCGAGCGGCGCGGCACGATACCAAGACACTGCGCCGTCCGGAACGAATAGCCAGCGGCTGAGGTGCTCGCGCAATACCGGATCGAGCCGCGGCGAAAAGAAGGCTTCGGCGGGCGTCAACCCTGCGACGAGGTCGTCGGGCTCGGCGCAGCGCAGGCGATGCTTCACTGCGCGCAGCGCTCCCCGATTGACGGCGAAGGCGTTGGTCGTGATCCAGCGATGCATGCGAATCCCGAGCAACTCGAACGATCGGGGCAGGCTTTCGACCTGCCCGACGACGATCGGCGTGTCGCGATCGTCGATCGTCGTCACGGCATGCACGAAGTGCCGGCGCATCGGGCGTGAGAAACACTGGTGGATCGCGAAGGTGTCGTTGAGGATCACGGTCCAGTCCGGCTCGCTATCAGCCAAAAGCCGGTCGAGACCCGATTGATAGGCACCGAATTCAAGACCGCTGTTGTCGTGCAAGAGGACCGACGTGGCGTACCGTGAACGAGCGGCGGCTTCCTGCAGCGCCGGCAGGACCGTCGGGTTGTTGGCAACCAGCACGCAGCGTTCTGGCTGCAAGTGTTCGCACATCTGGCGCAGATGCTGAAGGCTCTGCGCGGCATATTCGGGGTAGTAGTGCACCGAGACGACGGCCGCGCGCAGACGCGCTCGATCAGGCGCCGGCATGGCTGCCCCGCCGGCCTCTGCTCGAGTCGACGCCGCGCCGTTCGTCGACGGCGTCCTTCATGCGAGCGAGGATCAGCGGAACGTTGACCCGCGCGCTGTGCCTCGACTCGACCAGCTCGCGACCGCGTTCACCCATGGCGCGACGCAGCTCGGCGTCGTCGAGCAACGTCTCGATCGCGGCGCCTAGCTCGGCGCCATCGCCGATCTTGACGATCAAGCCGGTCTTGCCGTGCTGCACCAGTTCCTTGTTGGCGCCCGTGTCCGTGCCGATCACCGGCAGGCGCATTGCCATGGCTTCCATGAACACCCAGAGCGGGCCAGTATCGGCTGTCGTGGGCACGACCAGCATGTCGGACTCCTGGTACAGGCGTGCCAGGCGTGGGTCGTTCGGCTTGAAATCGGAGTGCACGTAGACACCCTCGCGCGCATCCTTGGGTGCCTGCATGGTGACGAGATGGAGCTCGGCCCGCCCCCGAAAGCGCCGCTCGAACACCTCAAGCAGCAATGAGCCCCCCTTGCGGACGAAGTCGGTGCCAACGAAGAGGATCTTCGGCTTGGCGCCGCCAGGCGTCAGCGGGCGCGGCGGGCAACTCCAGAGGTCGAGGTCGAGGCCGACGTGCATCGGGTAGACGCGATCCCTCGGCGCAGCGCAGTCGGTGACGAGGATGTCAGCCGCCCATCGTGAAAAGGGGATGAACAGGTCGGTATGGCGCACGCGCCACATGTCGATCGCCAGGCGCAGCTTCTGCCGCCAGACCGGTTTCGTCAGATCACTCGGGTAGAGCGGATAGGCCGCTCGGTTGGTGATCGGCGCCTCGTCGGTGCTGCTCACGTGAACCGCGTCGCGGCGCAGGTAGCTGCGCAGCGAGCAGAGGATGTCGGCTTCGAACAGATGAATCATGACCGCGTCCAGCGAAGCCAGCTCGTTCAGAAGGGGCAGCGCCTGCTGAAGGACGCGGGCGCGCATGAACAGCGGATCGGGCAGAAACCGCAGTCGACTCGGCATGTCGGGAGGCGTGTAGTGGGCGACCGGGGCCCACACGAGCTCGATTTCCGGATCCTGCTCTGCATACTTGCGAAGGTTGAGATAGCGCGTCATGTTGCCGATCGAGGTGTTCAGGATGAACCCGAATCGATAGGGCCTGGTGCGAGCGCCCGACGGCGTTTGATTCGAAACCATGGCGGCGCTGTTTCTTGGCTACGAAGTGATGTCGCGGCTTGGCAAAGCGTGTGCGAACTCGCCGCTCAACGCAAGAGCCGTCGTTCGGGCGCCAGCGCCTCGACGACCCACGACCAAGGAAGCACCGGCGCCGGCCGCGGCCGTCCGGCAGCGAGCGCCGCCCGCTCGACCAGGCCTTCGGTGAAATTGGCAAGCGAGTGGAAGCGCAGCAGGCGCTCGACGGCCTCGGACGGCGGCGCGCCGTCACTTGCGTCCAGCGCTTGCGTCAGGACGCGCGCAAATCCAGCGACCGAGCGATGGTCGGCAATGTGACCGACGCCGAAGCGACGCACGGTCGCGCGCGCCCAGCTGGGTTGATCGCCGACGATGACCGGCGCTCCCGCAGCGACACTCTTCAGCATCAGCGACGACAGGCCGGCGAAGTGGTGATAGACGGAGCAGTGCACGTCGAGTGCTGCGAACCCCTGCGCCAACTCCTGGTTTGAAAGGAAACGATCGAGCACGACGAGCCTGCCGCTGCCGACGAGGTCGGCATAGTCCTCGCGCACTAGTTTGGCGTACTCGGGCGTCAACTGGCCGGCCAGCAGGAATCGGTCGGTCAGTGGCAGCTTGGCCGCCCTGAACGCCGCCAACGTCGCCGGAACGGATTTGCGGCTGTCGAGACCACCGATCATGCCGAGATAGCGGCCGCCGGGATCAAGGCCGAGCGCCGAGCGAGCTGCGCGGCGCTGGAGCCGCGGCGGTTGTGGCACGGGATCGCCGGCAGCGCGCGCCATGCCTTGCCACCGCCACCGGTGCGCCTGCACATCCTCATACTGCAGGTAGTTCACGAAATGGAGCTGGCTGAAGACCCCGGAGCGCAGCAGCCCGCGCTGCGCGGCGCTGACCAGACGCTCGCGGCCAGTGTCGCTCGCCGTATAGGAAGGGTAGTGGATGACGGCCTCGATCGCCACCCCGCGCAGGGCGCGACGGTGGCCTGACAGCGCGAGCAAGGGCAATGCCAACAGCTGCTCGTCGGCGGACGGAAGGAAGACGAAGTCGGGTCGATGACGGGCGATCGCCTCGAGCACGTTCGTGCCGAGTTGGCGCCGAAACGCCAGCCCGCTCCCCTGCGGAAAGGGCACCTCGGTGTCGAAGCGGACGTTGCCCAGCCGGGCCAGCGGAGCGAGCTGTCGAGCAAACAACTCGGATGAGGCCGCGCGCTCGGTGACCGCGACGACGACCTCATCGCAGAACTCCGCGAGCGCAGGGGCCAGGCACTCTAGGTAGTTGAAGTAGTGGCCGCCTTGCCACTGCTCGAAAAGCAAAGTCTTCACCGATTCGCACTCCGCGACCGTGCTCGACTTCAGGCCGCGGCGCGTGCGCGCGGGGCGAGCCCGGAGATCAACTCGCCATACAGCCGCGTATACCGCGAAATGCAGGCGCTCCAGTCGAACAGCCGCGCGCGGCTGCGGATGTCGTCGCGCTGAGCCTGCAAGCGCGGCAGTTCGCTCTCGATGGTCGCGCGCATCGACCGCGGCGAAAAGTCGTCGAAATACGCGGCCTGCGAGCCGCCGATCTCGGGCAGGCTGGTGAGCCGGGACAAGAACACCGGCGTGCCGAAGTACATCGCCTCCAATGGTGGCAAGCCGAAGCCTTCGGCAAGCGAAGGAAACAAGAACGCCTCGCAGTGCCCGAGCAGCCATGCCTTCGTCGCGTCGTCGATGCCGAGCAGCACGCGCACGTTCGGCAGCGAGTCGCCAAGCTCGTCGTGCAGTTGCTTCGAGTGGCCCCAGGCGGGACCGGCGAGCACGAACGTCCGCTCGGGCCAGGAACGCGCGAGGCCGATGATGGACTGGACGTTTTTCGATGGTGCCATTCTGCTGACGTGGAAGAAGAAACGCTGACCGACAAGTCCGTCGACGGCGCGCTGCGGTGCATCGCTCAGATCGGTGGCGCCGTTGTGGATCGTCACCCGGCGACCGCGGGCGATGATGTGACGAAGAACGTCTTCACCGACGTAGTCACTGATCGACACGAGGCAGTTGCTGCGCGCGATGGCGATGCGCGTCAGCAGGGCATCGCGCCACGAACCGAGGCCTGCCCGGGCGTATCGGTAGTTGAGGTCGTGCACGGTGAGCATGCGCTGCGGCACCGCCGTCGGCGGCCGTGTGACGTTGTGCTGGAACGTGTTGTGCCAGAGAACGCAGCGGTCGAGGCGCCAGGGCACGAAGCGATGGCGCGGCCGATAGGCGATGTAGTCCACCTCCGGGCCGAAGGCACCATGCAGATGCTCGGGCATGTGAAAGCAGAGCCTTAGCTTGTTCTCCCTGAACGCCGCGGACCGCCCTGCCAATCCCTCCCCGAGCCGGCGCGCGAACTCGCCGAGCCCTGCGTCGAAGCTGGACAAGTGGCCGAGGCTGATGCCGATGACCGAGGCGGTCATGAGAGGCACGTCCCTTCAACGCGCATAGATCGCCTCGTGCGCGCGTAGGTAGGCCTCATGGGAAAACCGCTCCGACAAGCGCCTGGCACGATCGGCCATGTGGTCGGTAGGGAGATCGACGGCGACCAGTGCGCCGATCGCCTCGGCGAGCGCGCGAGGATCTCGCGCCGGCACGATTCTGGCGCCGCGGTCGTCGCGACTCATCGCCGCGATCGCCCCGGTGCGCGTCCCGACCAGTCGCGGCACGAGCGCCGCCGCCTCGGCATACGATAGACAAAAGCCTTCTTCGTGCGACGGCTGGACGTACACGTTCGCCCGTCGCAGCGCCTCGACCTTCGCGTCCTCATCGAGATCCACGGAAAAGAGCAGCCGGTCGGCGACGCCGAGTTGGATCGCCAGCCGCTTCAGCCATCGGACGTACGAGTCGTCCCGGATCTCGCCGATCAGCTGATAGCGCAAGCGCGGAAAGCGGCGGACAAGGTCCGGCAATGCCTTGATCACGTCGTGCTGGCCCTTCGTGTGCGCGAGACCGCCGACCGTGGTCAGCTGCAGTTCTCCGTTCGACGGCCGCGCTTCCGACCCGCGATCGAGCGGCCGTGGCAGGAAGGGCAGCGGGACGAGCTCGATGAGGTCCGCCGGGCAGCCATAGCGTTCGACGATCTGCGCGACGAAGTCGCTGTGCACGATCACCCGTGGCACCTTGCCGCTTTTCAGGACCCAGCGCCACGCCAAGCTGTTCGGCAGGCAGCGCAGCGACCGCAGCGCGTAGTGCAGGTGCTCGTAGCGATGAAAGAGCTTGAACTTGCGCTCGTGGGGAGACACGGAATGAACTGTGAGCGCCCATCGGTGCGGGCGCAGCAGGGGCGCGAGGATGAGCACCCCGCGCGAGCTCATGCAGATCACATGGACAAAGTCGGGCTTGAAGTCGGCTAAGGTCGCGGCGACTTGCCTGCGAAGCGAGCGGTCGATTGGAATCGTGATCGGGAAGTGGCGCGCGAGCTCGGCCGCCGTGACGGGGACGTCGCCGGCGAAGGCCACCTCGTGGCCGCGGCGCGCCAGCCCGGCAATCAGCTCTCGCGTTTCAGCAGGCACCCCACCTGGCATGAAGCCGGAGACGTCGCTCAGGATGAGGATCCGCATCAGCCGCGATGGATCGCGCCCTTGCCCTCGGACGGAACGCCCGGGCGGCGTGCGGCATCGTAGAACTCGATCATCTGGCCGACCTTGCCCTTCCAGCTGTACTGCGAACGGATCTTGGCCACTGCGCAAGCCCCCATGCGGTGGCGCTTCTCCGGCGAACTCGCCAGCTCCAGCATGGCCGCCGCCAGGCCGTCGACCAGTCCCTCGGTCGACACCGGTTGCACCAGGATCCCGCACTCGTCGTCGAGATAGTCGAGCGGCCCTCCCCAGGCAGTCGCGATGACCGGCTTGCCGAGCGCCATCGCTTCGAGCACCACCGCTCCGCCACACTCGAACAGGCTGGGCAGAACCAGACAGTCGGCGACATTCAATCGCGCCTTGCAGTCCGGTTGCGACAACCAGCCGGCAAACTGGATCGTCCCCGCCGCCGAGTTCTCGCTTGCGTCTTCCGGCAAGGACAGCTCGCGCGCCAGCTGCTCCAAGCTAACCCGCTCGTCACCGTCGCCGAGAATCCAGAGCCGCATCGGGGCGCGTTTGCACGCGATAGCGAAAGCCTTCAGCAACAGCTCGACGCTCTTCCAACGGATCAGGCGTCCCATGAACGCGAAGGTGACGACATCGCTCGTCACGGTCCCGCTCTCGCGCGGCGTCCATAGCGACAGGTCGACGCCGTTTTCGACCAGTTCGGCGACGCGCCCCCGGGTCGGAACGGCCAACGCGGCACGGGTCCGGTCGTTCGCAACCAGGAGCATCGCCGCGCGTCGCTTGCCCGGCATCAGCACGTTCAAAATCCTCGCGCTGGCTCGCCCGACCCAGACCAGCGCCTGCTCGAAGCTGCCATCGCGCCGGCGGAAGGCAGGCGGGTATTCCATCCCTCCGTTCATGGGTCCGATGACGACCGGCGCACCGAGGCCGAACAGCAGGGACGGCTCTCGCGGCGACACCGGTATCGGTTGATGGATCACATCGATGGCATGTTCGCGGACCAGTCTTCGTGCCACGCGCCGCTGCGAGATCTGCGTCCACACGCGCGACAAGAAACCGGTCGTCAGGTAGCCGACCCGATCGGGCAAGTGCTGGCCGACCCGAAACATGGCGATATGAAACCTCGTGTCTTCGATGTAGACGATCCGATCCTCTGCGGGGAACAGTTGCGCCAATTCTTCGCGCGTGCGTGCGTGCGTCAGCAACCAGACCGGCAGCCCGCGTGCTCGCAGCTCACGGAAATAGTGGACCGGCAGCACTGCTTCTCCGCCGAACCGTGCAGACGCATGGTCGGCAACGATCAGGATCTTTAAGTCCGCCATGGGTGACGAGTTTGCCGCAGATGCGTTCAGGACTCACCCGCGACTTCGGCCGAGTGGCGAAAAAACCGCCCTGCACCACCGCCGAGGAGAGCATCGGATAATGAGGCATGTTGGCACGTAGAGGCGGGCGCAGGTACCGCGCGAATCAGGGTGATGGCATGACGATTGCAAGCAAGTGCCGAACCGGGCTGACTACGATGGACGCTCTCCGAATGCTCGACGAACGGGATGCGTTTGCCATTGACCGCCCCTTGTCGTTCGGACCAACGCGATGACCCAAGTTGCGTGCAACCTGTGCGGTGCCGACGACTTCACCGTCCAGTTCCCGGCTGGCAGGGCACAGCGAAACCAGATCGTCACCTGCAACCGCTGCGGACTGATGTACGCCAACCCGCGATCGGTTGAGCCGGACCACGTTCAGATCGAGTCCTACGACCCCGACTTCGTGGAGAAGGTGACCGGGATTCGCACCGATCCTCGATTCTCCAAGGAAGCGTTGCAGGTTCGGGACTACTTCGACACGCGGCGCTTTCTCGCGGGACGCTATCCGAAGCGCGGCGACCTGCTGGAAGTGGGTAGTGGCCTTGGCTACCTCATGGCTTCGTTCCGGGACGATGGCTGGCGCGTCCTGGGGGTCGAACCGAACGAGGGGCTGACGCGGCATGCCGAGAAGGTGCTCGGTCTGCGCGTCGTTCCTGCCATCTTGCCCAAGGCGGCGATCGCCGACGAATCAATGGACGCCGTGTTGATGATGCATGTCATCGAGCACGTGCCCGATCCACTCGACACGCTGAAAGAGATCCTGCGAGTCCTTCGTCCTGGTGGCACGCTGGTCATGGAGACTCCCTGCTATGACACCCTCATGTACAAGCTGCTCGGCCGGCGCGAACGCAGCCTTTCGTGCGAGGGTCATATCTACTTCTTCACGTCGCCGACGTTGAAGGCGCTTTCCGAGAAAGCGGGCTTTCGCCTGATCCGCACCGATCGGGTGGGGCGGTCGTTGACTTTGAGCAGGCTCCTGTACAACCTCGGCGTCGTGAGCAAGAGTCAAGGAGTCCAGAAGGCGCTCGAAGCGACGTCGAGGAGACTCGGCCTCGATCGCCTGTCGATGACGCTGAATCTCCGCGACATGCAGCGCCTCTATCTCGAGAAGCCGGGCTAGGCTCTCGAGCGGTTCCCGAAACTCAGGCGCTGCGCACCTCGAACCAGAAGGAGCAGCCGAAGTGATGCGGTGCCGAGGCGGCGGTACCCGCCAGCGGCCCGAAGGTCGCATTCATCGCCGACGACTGGGTACGCGACAACCAGTGGGTGGTCATGACCACGCGATAGCGGCGCGAATGCGAGAGCATGCATGCCAGCAAGTATTGCTCGGTGTGACACCACTGATCATAGAGGTTGGGATAGTCGTACGGAAGAAAGATGTCGTGCACGTGCACCAACACGCCGTCCGGCAAAGCGGGAATCACCTTGCAGAAGAGATACGGCAGATCGCCTCTCGTCCGACAGATGTGACTCGAGTCGATGAACAGGAGATCGCGGGGAGACCAGTCGCTCTGCGCCAGGTCGCTTCGCTCGACGGGCATCAAGTTGAGTTCGTCGGCTGCCGGCTTGACGTCGGTCCTGGGAAACGGGTCATAGACGACGATCTTGGTATCCGAGTGCGAGTACGACACCGCCTTTCTCGCGACGAGCGTGCTGAAGCCTGACCCCACTTCGACGACTCGCGGCGGCCTTCGATCGAGGATCATCGCGGCGTAGATCTCGGCGTCCGGCGTATTGCAGTAAGTGTTCGACACGCCTTCGCTGCCGAAGCCGAACTTGTTGATGACCCTGTCTTCGCGAAGCTCCCGAAACAGGGCTTGATGCGCCGGGGACTGGAACGACGACAGCAGCGCGAGCTGCGACTCCAGGCGAAAGTCGATCGCCGGCGGATCGAGCATCGAAAGCGGCTTGTTCAGCGTGTCGTCGGCGACCTTCGGCGGGATCGGCTGAAGGTTCTCGCGCATGAACTGAGCGTGTTCGCGGTCGCTTTGCAGCTTGGGAAGGACCTTCGTCAGACCGGACGAGACCTTGTCGAGAAGCGCCATGTGTTGGTTCCTTGTTGGAGGAATTCCGCTAGGAGAGAGACCGCGGATCGGGTCCGGAAATGCGGCCACGTTGCAACTGGAAACGACTGCTTGCGAACGAGACCTTCAGCGCGGTGAATGTCGATCCTGTAACGACAGCTCCTCTGATCCGTTACGGATGCGCCGCTTTCTGACCCTCTCGGGCCGCGTTCAACGTCGTTAAGGCGTGGCATGCAGGTTGCGCTCAAGGTTGCGAGTTCACATCTGTGAAACGACCTCGCCAACCACGGAGTTTCATGTCCCCGAATCCTAGTACCATCCCCCGTGTGAGCGGTTGTCTTGCCATCATCGCCGCCGCGGCCGTCGGGGCTTGCGGAGGAGCCGAGAGCACCTCGAATGCCCTGATGACGCCGCAGTCGGTGTCCGCGCCTTCTGATAGGCTTAAGGTGCCTACGCCTGTATCCGCACCTACGGTCGAGCCTGCGCCTGCGCCGGCCCCCACGACCGTCACCGCGATGGTCCCCGCCGTCGACAAGGCAAAGATCCCGAAGGGATCCGTCGGCTATTCCTCAGAACTCCTCGCGCCGACCACGCAGCAACCGATGTATACGGACATCGGCGCGTTCAGAACGGTGTGCGAGTTCTCGCACATGGCGTTTGACGATCCCATCGTCTACCCCGGTCAACCCGGTAGTTCACACCTGCACGCTTTCTTCGGCAACACGGGCGTCGACGCCAATTCGACCGCTGCGTCCATCGCCGGCAGCGGCAACTCGACCTGCCGTGGGGGAACGGCCAACCGCACAGCGTATTGGGCTCCTGCCATCATCGACACTAGGGATGGGACCCCGGTAAAGCCGGAGTCACTGATCATCTACTACAAGACCGGATATCGCGGCATCTTGCCGGCAGCTGTCCAGCCGATGCCGGCAGGCCTGCGAATGATCGCCGGCGATTCAAATGCCAGCGCGCCGACAGCCGGCGGAATCGCGATCTTCAACTGCCTAGCCCCAGCCACCGGGGAGGGTCCCAAAACGGTCGAGCTCCCGACGACGTGTCCGACCGGAAACACGATCTGGGCCACCGTGTCGTTCCCGCAATGCTGGGACGGCGTTCATCTTGATTCGCCGGACCACAAGAGTCACATGGCTTACCCGATCAACGGGGGCTGCCCCGCGACCCACCCTGTGCCGTTTCCGGAAGTGACGCTCAACTTTGCATACACAGTCACCGATGCCGCAGCACTGGCCCGCTGGCGACTCGCGTCCGACAACTACGACAGCAGCATTCCGGCCGGGTACTCGCTGCACGCCGACTGGTTCAACGGCTGGAAGCCCCAGATCATGGAGGCGTTCATCCGCAACTGCGACCAGGCGTCGCGGGACTGCTTCGCGCACCTCCTCGGCAACGGCCAAATGTTGCTCGGAGTGGGCGCCTGACTCGAGCGTAGCGCCCTTGGCGGCGCTCCTTCAGGAGCGCGTATCGGCGGCGGTCGGCAGGGACCGTCCGGCGTCGAGATGGGTCGTCGCCCCCTGTGGCGGCGCCATCGTGCCGACTTGTGCGCGATGACGCCGGGCTGCTGCCCGACGCAGCCGCGCCAGTTGCCCGGCGCAACGTAAAATTCGATCCGAAGCGAAAGCCGCACCCTGCCCGTCTCGGTGTCACGCCGCATACCGAGCCCCGCGACATGTCACGATCCGAAGCTGAGTTGCCGCCCGCGCGCCCCTGGCCTCGCTCTCCCCTCCTCAACGTCTGGGTCGACGACGTAACCATGGTCGAGCTGATGCAGCGCCTCGACGCCGGGATGCTGTTCACGCTCAACCCTGACCACCTGTACCACCTGCAGCGCAACCCGGCATTCTTCTCGGCCTACCGCAAGGCCGACTTCATCACATCCGACAGCAAGTACGTGTACTGGTCGCTCGGCTGGATCGGGCGACGAATCCAGGAGAAGGTGTCTGGCTCTGACATCGTCCCGACCTTCTGCCACTATCACCGCGACAATCCCGACGTGAAAGTCTTCCTGCTTGGCGCGGCGCCGGGTATCGCGCAGAAGGCACGCGAGCGCATCAACCGGCGCGAGGGCAGCCAGGTAGTCGTCGGCGCCCACGGCCCGTCGATGAACTTCGTCACGGATCCGGCCGAGATTGCGGACGTGATCGGAATGATCAATGACTCGGGCGCGACCGTCCTCATCGTCGGCCTCGGCGCGCCGAAGCAGGAAATCTGGATGGATCGCTACCGCTCCGCAATGCCGAAGGTGAAAGTCTTCATGGGCGTCGGCGCGACCATCGACTACGAGGCCGACGCGGTCGTTCGCGCGCCGCGCTGGATGACGCGAAATGGCCTCGAGTGGGTCTATCGCATCACCACCGAGCCGAAGCGCTATTGGCGGCGCTATCTGCGCGACATGGAATTCTTCTGGCTCGTCCTCCTCGATGGCCTCGGCCTGTATCGTCCGCCCGCCTTTCGAAAGGACGACGCATGATCAGGACCGCCATGGTCGGGCTGGGCAAGATGGGGCTGTCCCATCTGGCGATCGTCCGTGCCCATCCCGACATCGATCTCGTCGCCGGATGCGATGCCACTGCCTATCTCACCGACATCCTGAACAAGCACGCCGGCCTCAAGTGCTACGGCGACTTCGACCGCATGCTCGAGAGCGAGCAGCTCGACGCAATCGTCGTCGCGACGCCGTCGAAGCTGCATGCGCCGATGGTTCGCAAGGCACTTGACCGGGGCCTGCACGTCTTCTGCGAGAAGCCCTTCGTGCTCGACGTCGCCGACGGCGAGGAGTTGGTCGAGCTCGCGCGCGCCAAGTCGCTCGTCACCCAGGTCGGATACCACTACCGCTTCGTCGGCGCGTTCAAGGAAGCCGCGCGCATCGTCAAGTCGGGAGCGCTCGGCACGATCCATCACGTTCGCGCCGAAGCCTACGGGCCGGTCGTGCTGCGGCCCAAGGGCGCGACCTGGCGTTCGGCCAAGAACGAGGGAGGTGGCGCTCTGTACGACTACGCCTGTCACGCGATCGACCTCGTCAACTTCATCGTCGCGACCCCTTCGGCCGTCGACGGCGTCGTTCGCAACAGCGTCTTCTCACGCGACGTCGACGACGAGATCTACGGGACGCTTCGTTTCGCCGACGGGGCGAGCGGCCAACTCTGCGTCAACTGGAGCGACGAGAGCTTTCGCAAGATGTCGACCAAGATCAGCGTCTGGGGCGCCAATGGCCGGCTCACCGCGGACCGCCAGGAGTGCCAGCTCTTTTTGCGCGAGCCGCACGCCGCCCTGCCCGGTGTCGGCACCGGCTGGACGGTGCGCTACACCACCGATCTCTCCGATCAGGTCTGGTTCTACCTGCGCGGCGAGGAATACTCGGCGCAGATCGACTACTTTGCCGCGAGCGTCAAGGCAGGCCGCATCGACGGCGTCAATTCCTTCGCCTCGGCCCTGGACGCTGACCGCGTGGTCGCGATGATGCTTGCCGAGGCCGGAGGCCCACTGGTGCCGGCGAAGACGGCGGCACGCCCCGGCCTGCTGTCGCGAATCTTCGGCTGAGCACATGAAGCCTTCCACCGCTCCGCTCGCCGCGCACGCCATGGACCGGGTGCTCTTCGGTGACAACCAGTTCTTCGGCGTCAACCACATGTCCGAGGAGAAGGCGCGTAGCCAGTCGATGCGATTCCAGGAGCTGGGCGCCATCATCGACGTGCTCGACGCGGCCTACGAGGAAGGCATC
>Ga0070670_100002078_pt1 | contig 16402 bp, 17 predicted proteins | sample KBSS63metaG_FD_64665 | JGI IMG/M metagenome (GOLD analysis project Ga0070670, IMG submission 64665) | Switchgrass rhizosphere microbial communities from Kellogg Biological Station, Michigan, USA - KBS S6-3 metaG | ecosystem: Host-associated > Plants > Roots > Rhizosphere > Soil ... | reverse complement strand
GGTCGAGGCGGCGAACCTACGCAACTGCTGGGGTTTGTGGCAAGGCGCCGCGGCAATTTCGGTGGCAGCGAATTCCCACCATTAACCTCGGGTCAAGCGATTGTGGGGCAGGAACTTGAATCGAATCGTCCCGGCCCGCATCCACAATCTTCGGAGCACAAGTGTTTGCCCGGCCCGGCTCGGCGTCCTAGGCTTCGCGGGTCGGGCTGCGGAGACCGACTCCCTCACGAAACCTGTCGTCCAGGGAGGAGCCCCATGCCCGCGACCACGCTCGACCTGCGCAGTGACCTGGCCCGCCGCCTCTCGCAGGCGCGCGCCCGGACCGATCGCTTCTTCGGCCTCATCGCCGAGTCGTCGCTCTACGAGCGCGCGATCCCCGAGCGGCACCGACTCGTCTTCTACCTCGGTCATCTCGAGGCGTTCGACTGGAACCTGGTCGGCCGCGAGGTCTTCGATCTCCCTTCGTTCGCGCCGGAGTTCGATCACCTCTTCGCCTTCGGGATCGATCCCGTCGATGGCGCGCTGCCGTCGGACGTGCCCGCCGATTGGCCGTCGCTCACCTCGGTGCGGGCGTACCGCGACCAGGTGCGCGCGCAGATCGACGCCGCGCTCGCGCGCTTCGACCCGAACGCGCCGGCGCACGAAGGGCTCGAGAACGGGCACGTCTTCCAGATCGCGATCGAGCACCGGCTGATGCATGCCGAGACGCTCGCCTACATGCTGCCGCACCTGCCGCTCGAGTCGTTCGAGCCGGCGGCGCGCGTGCGGCCCGACGTCCAGCCGGGGCCGCTCGAGCCGGGCTACGGGCGCACCGGCGGTCCGGGCGCGGTGCGCCGCGTCGCGATTCCGGCGGGGCGCGCGACGCTCGGCATGCCGCGCACGGCGGGCTTCGGCTGGGACAATGAGCTGGGCGAGCAGGTCGTCGACGTGCCCGCGTTCACGATCGACGCGCGCAACGTCACCAACCGCGAGTTCCTCACCTTCGTGCGCGCCGGCGGCTACGACGACCCGCGCTGGTGGAGCGCCGAGGACCGCGCGTGGAAGGACGAGCACGGCGTCACGCATCCGATCCTCTGGCGCAAGCGCGCCGACGGCTGGTGGCAGCGGGCGAGCTTCGTCGAGCTGCCGCTGCCGCTCGACTGGCCGGTGCAGGTGAGCCTGGCCGAGGCGCGCGCGTTCGCCCGCTGGAAGGGCCGCCGCCTGCCCAGCGAAGCCGAGCTCCAGCGCGCGACCTACGGCACGCGCACGGGCGGCGAGCGCAAGTACGCATGGGGCGACGAGGCGCCGGACGCGCTCGTGCACGGCAACTTCGACTTCCTGCGGTGGGATCCGGCGCCCGTCGGCGGCTATCCCGAGGGGGACAGCGCGTTCGGCGTCGCCGACCTGACCGGCAACGGCTGGGAGTGGACCGACACCGTGTGGGCGCCCCTGCCCGGTTTCGAGCGCGACCCGTTCTATCCCGGGTACTCGGAGCCGTTCTTCGACGGCAAGCATTTCGTGATCCATGGCGCGTCGGCGCAGACCGATCGCGTGTTCCTGAGGCGCTCGTTCCGCAACTGGTTCCAGCCGCACTACCCGTATGTCTTCGCGGCGTTCCGCTGCGTGGACCACGCCTAGGAGGACGCCATGGTGCGCACGCTTTCCGAGCTCAAGGCGGTCCACGATCTTGCCCAGGATGTCCGGGCCGGACTCACCAAGCCCGGGCAGAAGGAGCTGCCTTCGAAGTACTTCTACGACGACGTGGGGTCGGCGCTGTTCGAGGCGATCTGCGTGCTGCCCGAGTACGGGCTGACGCGCGCCGACGCACGCCTCCTGCGCGAGACCGCCGACATGGTGGTCGCGCGGCTGCCCAACCCGACGATCGTCGCCGAGCTCGGCTCGGGCAGCGGCAAGAAGACCCGTTTCGTGCTCGAGGCGCTCGCGCTCCGGCAGCCGGTGCACTACTACCCGATCGACATCTCAGGCGCCGCGCTGGCGCAGAGCGAGCGCGAGCTCGGCGTGATCGACCGCGTGTCGATCCTGGGCTTCGAGGCGGAGTATCTCGACGGCCTCGCCGCCGTCGCGCAGCAACGCCAGCCGGGGCAGAAGCTGCTGGTGCTGTTCCTCGGCTCGACGATCGGCAACTTCGACCGCCCGGCGGGGGAGGCGTTCCTCAAGCGCGTGCACGACACGCTTCAGCCCGGCGACCGCCTGCTGCTCTCGACCGACCTCGTCAAGCCCGAGCCCGACCTCGTCGCCGCCTACGACGACCAGGCCGGCGTCACCGCCGCGTTCAACAAGAACCTCCTGCACCGCATCAACCGCGAGCTCGACGCTACCTTCGACCTCAAGCGCTGGCGCCATCGCGCGGTCTGGAACGCGATCGATCGCCGCGTCGAGATGCACCTCCAGTCGACGGAAGAGCAGACGGTGCACATCCGCAAGGCGCGCCTCGCCGTGCGCTTCAAGGAAGGCGAGACGATCTGGACCGAGTCCTCGCACAAGTACACGCCGAACGAGGTCGTCGAGCTGGCCGCGCGCACCGGTTACGCGTGCGAGGCGCAGTGGACCGATCGCGAGTGGCCGTTCGCGCAGAGCCTGCTCGTCGTGCGCTGATTGTTCGCACCGGCCTCATCGTGGGAGTTGCCGGCTCCGTGGCACTATCCGATGTGACGTAGCGACACGCTTGTTCTCCATGAAACGCCGGCCGAACACCCGTTCCGCCTCGAGCTGATTGTGCGTGCGGCAGAGTAACCGGACCGTGTTCGCGCCCCCTCCGCGCGCGACCGGCACAATGTGGTCAAATTCGAGGAACGTGCGGGACTCGCATCGATTCCCGTCGTCGCCCAGATACGTGCAGCGGTCCCCGTCTCGGCTCGACACGCTGCGGCGGACGTCAGCGGGGATGGTGCGCTTGCCGCTCGCCGGCCGTGGGCGGCGGGGCTTTGTCACCCGCGCGAACTTCTTCTTCTCGAGTTGAACGATCAACGCGTCCAAGGCACGGTCCAGCACCTGGCCGACATCGCCGCCGCCGAGGAGCTCCTGCGCCCGACGCAGCTTGTTGTGGGTCGCGGCGTCGATCGTGACCTGGACCGCGAAGCGTTGGGCTGAGATCGGGGTGACCCGGGGACGGGGTTCGACCTGCCCCGGGGCAGGTACGGATTGGATGACCTGTCCCGGAGCAGGATGCGCCGGTTCCTCGACGTGCGGCGCGGGCATTTCAACCTGCCCCGGGGCAGGTGACGCCAGGGCCGAGATTCCTTCATCCAGCCGCAACGCCTCGACCTGGGGGAATCGCCGGGCGACGAGTCCCTCGATCTGGCTTTTACGACGGTGAGTCGCGGCGGCGAGGAGCTCATCGACGTTCTCGGCCGTCAGGTGAGGCACCAGCAGGACGAGACCCGAAAGGTGGACGCGTCCGTGCTCCAGGGCGGAAAGAAGTTGCGGATACCCGTGTACCCGCCTCGCGACCTGCAGGCGCTTCCAGGTCGAGTCATCCGACAGACCGAGCCTGGAGACGCAGTAGGCGTGCATTGACGAGTATCCGGCTGGCGCATAGAGCCGGCGGGCGTCGACTTCTGCCATGTGAGCCAGGAGATTCGCGGTGGTCGTTCGGTCCTGCGTGACGGCGTCGTCGAGGCCACGGAGCAGGACGTCGTCGCCGAGATGCGTCAGCGTGTACTTGCTCATGTCGAACCGTTTCACGGGGGCGTGAAAATGCTCGTGGACACCGATAGAATGATAGATACACCAACGATGAATGGCAACAGCAATGTTGCAACAATAAAGTTACATAACATGACGACCGGACTCGCGCGCGAATGACGATTCACTTGAATTGCGACCCCGCGCGGGAGCACTCTCTGCGGCGACTGGAAGCCATGAGGAGGCCTGATTGATCCAGCTCGCACCGATCACGCTCGAAGGCCACGGCGTCCGCCTCGAGCCGATGACGCCCGATCACGTTGAAGGGCTGAAAGCGGCCGCCGCCGACGGCGAGCTGTGGAAGCTCTGGTACACCGCCGTCCCCGAACCCGAACAGACCGACGCCTACATCCGGACCGCGCTCGACGGCGCGAAGGCCGGCCACATGCTGCCGTGGGTCGTGCGCGAGCTGAACAGCGGCAGGGTCGCCGGCTCGACCCGCTATCACGATGTGGTGGCGGCGATCGGCCGGGTCGAGATTGGTTATACTTGGTACGCGCAAGGCTGGCAGAGGAGCCACGTCAACACCGCCTGCAAGCTGCTGCTCTTCGGGCATGCGTTCGAGACTTTGGGCTGCAAGGTCGTTGGCCTGCGGACGGACAACTTCAATTTCCGCTCGCAGAAGGCGATTGCCGCTCTGGGCGCGAAGCTCGACGGCGTCATTCGCCACCACCAGGCGCGTCGTGATGGTTCGGCGCGCGATTCGTACATGTACAGTGTCCTGGCTCACGAGTGGCCGGACGTGAAGCGGCACCTCGAGCTGCGCCTGGCGAGGAACAGGACCTGAACCGTCCCGCACCTCCGGGAGGTCTTCGATGTCGCACACAGCTGGTGAGAAGGTCTTCGATCTCCTCTTTGTGATCCTGCTGCCGATCGTCTGTCTCCTGCTCGATCCAGGGGTTTTCTCAGGTTCATTCCCCGGAAGCCCCGCCAGCCTCGGAATTCCGGTCATGGTCCTCGCGGTCGTCGGTCTCGCCATGACGGCAATGGCGTTGCGGCTCACGCTCGCCGGACGGTGGCCGACTCTGGACGCCGCGGTCGCCGGCGCATTCTTCTTGGGCGGAGCGGTCGCCCTGTATCTCGGCGTCCTGCTCACACCGTTCACCCTCATGGGTTTCGTCGTGCTGGGCCTGGTACCCTTCTTCACCGCATTTGCCTGCTTCCGCGCAGGCCTGCGCGGCATGCGGGCGCGGGGCCCCCGGGTCGCCATCGTCGGTGGACTGGTGACACTCGCGCTGGCCGGCAGCTACCAGGTCGGCGCCGACATGCTGGTCGACGCGACGATCCGGCAAGCGACGGAAGGCCGGGATCCGAGTGCGGCGGCTCACGAGGCATGGCGCCGGGCGGGGCGCCTGGAACCGCTGGTGCCCAGGCGGGAGTTCTACCGGCGGGGGATGGAATTCCTCGCGAGCGCGGACTTGCCTGGTGCCCGGGAATCACGGACCGCGCTCGAGTGGGAGGTCGTTCGGGACTGACGGACCGCGCCGACCGTTCCAACCCTTGGCGGGCCGCCCCTGTCCGAGTAGGGGCAACCCCGGTGGGGCATCCCGCGTAAGGCGAGGGTCACCCCTTCCACCCGGTCCGGAGGACCCCGCCATGCTGCGCGCCCGGTTCCATGTCCTGCCCCTGCTGCCGTTCCTGACACTCCTGTTCCAGCCGGCGGCGCCGGTCGTCGCGCAGAACGGTCACTTCTCCCTGAGCGGCAAGTACGTCCACGTCTACAACCTGGTCGGCAACGTCGAGGTCCTCCCCGGAACGGGGTCCTCGGTCCTGGTCGAGCTCACGCTCCAGGGCAAGGACGGCGCGCGCCTGGGGAACAAGACGTTCACCGAGAACGGCACGTTCTTCGTCGTCACCTATCCGAGCGACCACATCCGGGCGCCGCGCATGGGCTGGGGCTCGAGCTCGTTCCAGGTCGCGAACGACGGCACGTTCGGCGACCGCCCGAAGCGGGGGACGTGGTTCGGCCGCAAGGTGCGCATCGACGGCAAGGGTGGCGGGCTCGAGGCCTGGTGCGACATGAAGATCGCGGTACCGAAGGGACAGAAGATCACGGTGCACCTGGGCGTCGGCGAGCTCAGCGCCTCGAACATCGACGGCGACATCGTGCTCGACACCGCCTCGGGCGCGGTCTCGGTGCGCGGCGGCGCGGGCCCGCTGGTAGCGGACACGGGCTCGGGGGAGATCACCGTCACCGGCCACGAGGGCGACGCGCTGCTCGACACCGGCTCGGGCACGATCAAGGTGACCGACCTGCGCGGCGACCGCATCCTCTTCGACACCGGCTCGGGCGACGTGATCGCCCATGGCGTCTCGGCGCGCAAGCTGTCGGCGGACACCGGCTCGGGCCTGGTCGAGCTCTCGGGCATCACGGCGCCGTCGCTGCACGTCGACACGGGTTCGGGCGACGTGCGGCTGGGACTCGCCGGCGACGTCGACCAGCTCGACATCGACACCGGCTCGGGCAGCGTGACCGTCCAGGCGCCGTCCTCGCTCGGGGCCTCGCTCCACATCGAGACCGGCAGCGGCGACATCGACAGCGACTTTCCGCTGCACGTCACGAAACGCGCGTCCGACACGCTGCTTGCGACGGTGGGCGACGGCCGCGGTCACATCGTGATCGACACGGGATCGGGGGATGTTCGATTGGTGCGCGCTGCCGCGAACTGACCGGGATCGGCAGCGTTGCAACGAGCCCCGCCGGCAGCAACACGCCGGCGGGGCTTCGGGATTCCTGCACGCCATCCACACAGGCTTTTGACACGGCCGGTGAGCCGTCGCCAATGCTAAGATCGTGCGCGGCCGGGGCCGACCGCGCGCGCCCCCCGCGCGCGATCAGAAGAGGGCGCGCATGGGCGCTGTCAGCAGCATGCATCGATCGAGGCTGCAGGGCGATGTCGCCACCGACGGCATCGCGGTGGCCGGGGCTTGCCTGCTCTATCTCGCCCTCGTGTTCGTCCTGGTTCCCCACGACATGCGCAACGAGTCGGCCGCCCGCACGGCGATGCGCTTCGCCGCGCCGGGTCCCACGCACTACGACGAGATCCGCGTCGTCATCGTGCCCTACGGCGACCCGGGAGCGGCGGCGCCGCGACGCCTCATGGGCAACGTCACCGCCAGCAACAACGCGCGCTTCCAGGGCAAGGTCAAGGAGGTGCGCCGCGTCGCGCCCAAGGGGCCGCGCGGGCAGGAGGGACAGAGCGAGCAGCCGAGCGTCGGCATGGACGCGATCGAGCGCCTGCGGCTCCTCCACGGCAACCTGCCGACCGCCCAGACCGAGGACGTCGCCGCCCGCGAGATCGTGCGGCCCGAGTACCCCGAGGAGGCGCGCGACAAGGGCATCGAGGGCACGGTCGTGCTGGTCGCCCTGGTCAACGAGGAGGGCAAGGTCGAGGACGTCGCCGTCGAGGTCGGCGTCGACCCGCTGCTCGACCAGGCGGCGATGCGGGCGGCGTACCACACGCCGTTCTTCCCCTACAGGATCGAGGGGCTGGCGCAGGCGGTGTTCGTGCGCATGCCCTACCGGTTCGAACTGGTCGGAAAGCTCGCCAATTGAGGGGTTCGCGCTTGACAGCACCTTCGGCCCGGGCCTAGCCTTCCGGCGCGGGTCGGTTCCCGACTTCCCTCGCGTGTCTCGCAGCTCTCAACAAGCCGCAGAACGTCACGCCTCGAGTCCTTCCGACGCGTGGCTGTTTTTTTTCTGGTGGAACCGCGCGTCGCCTCGCTTCCGGGGCATCGTGCGGACGCAACGAGGACCCGCAAGGGTACCGCAATCCAGGAGCACCACCGTGGCCAAGGGCACCGTGAAGTGGTTCAACGAGGCGAAGGGTTTCGGCTTCATCTCCCAGGACGGCGGCGAGGACGTGTTCGTTCACTTCTCCGCCATCCAGGGCAGCGGCTTCAAGACTCTCGCCGAAGGCGAAGCTGTGGAGTTCGACGTCACCCAGGGACCGAAGGGTCTCCAGGCGGCGAACGTTCGTAAGTCGGGCGCCTAAGCTCGCCGGAACCGGTTCACGCGCAGGGGGGCGGCTCCCATCGGGGCCGCTCCTTTTTCATGTTAGGATCTTCCGCACCATGAAGACCGCATTCGCCCTCTTGCTCCTGCCCACGCTCGCCTTCGCGGGCCCGGTCCCCGAACGCCTCGGGGACGGCTGCCTGCCCGTGTGCCAGACCGGCTGCCTCAAACCCTTCGCCATTCCCGATCGCTGGGACGACGTCACCGGGATCGCCGGTCATGACGACTGGCGGAACAACGGGCGCTACGACGCCGAGCGCGTCACGAGCGACGTCAACGGCAACGGTCTTTACGATCCGGGCGACGGCTACGACGACGCGAACGGCAACGGGCAGTACGACCGGGAGGCCTACAATCCACTCCTGACGGGCTACATCCCGGATCCGTATCCGGGCAACACGCTCTCGCCCAATGGCGACCTCGGCCTCCAGCTGGTGCTCAAGGCTGACGCTTCCGTGCAGGCGACGACGAACCAGGCTTTCGCCATCGACCTGCCGGCGGTGAATCGAGGGACGCCGCAGACCGGCGCGAGCGCGTACCGCGCGGCGCTCGAGAGCTGCACGAGCCAGATCAGCTGGCCGGGCGACTGGCTCCAGGTCGAGACCGGCAACATGAACGGGCCGACCATCGCCGGCACGCTGGCGATCATTGCCAGGGATCCGGCGGCGCGCTTCGACCCGGCGACGAAGACGATCGTCGGCTCGAACGCGCCGGAAGGCTTCAGCCCGCGCATCATCATCGTTCCCCTGACCGATCCGCGCGTCCGCCTGAAGTCCGGCCGCATGCAGCTCCAGGCCGCAAAACTCACGGCGTTCTTCCTGGAGGAAGTCGACGACCAGGGCGCGGTGCGCGGGCGTTTCCTCAAGGTTCGAAACCCCGGCGCGCCCTGCACCTGCTGCGGCGACATCCGCGCCAACTGGCTGACGAACTGCCCCTGAGCGCTTGATCGGAACCGCCCCGCACGGCTACCTTGCGGCCATCGCGGCAACCGCGCCGCGTCCAAGCGGAGGTCCCATGTTCGCCCCGAAGATCCTGCTGCTCGCGACCCTCGTCGTCGTCTCGCCAGCATTCGCCCAGGATGCGCCGCCCGCGCCGCCGCCGCCCGATTCCACCGTCGTGCCCGAGGCCGAGACGCCCGCGCCGACGACGACCGCGCCTGCACCCGTGCCTGACGCGCCGGCCGCCGTCGCCACGACCGGCGACACGACCTTCGCCCTGCCGGCCGTGTTCGCGCTGCGTTCGCGCGCGGAGATCGACGCCGAGCAGCGCCACATGACGGACGTCGTCACCGCCTCGCTCAACCACGTGTCGGGTCACAAGGCGAGCGCGAGCCGGGAGCAGGGCCAGATCGACATCAAGAAGGGCGAGATCAAGGACTTGAACCGCGAGATCGACGCGGCGAAGAAGGAGAAGCGCGAGGGCGACCGCAAGAAGTTCGAGGCGCAGAAGAAGAAGCTCGAGGCGCAGCAGCGCTACCTCGAGAAGCTGCGCGACTGGCACAACGCCGAGGCGAGTTTCCGCCAGGCGTATGCGGACTACGCGCAGGCGCGCATCGAGGAGGGCAAGGCCGAGATCAAGATGATCGACCTGGGCGACCTGTCGACGCCGGCCGCGCGCCAGAAGGTCGAGGTGCGCAACGCCGCGGCGCGCGTCCTCACCGCGATCAGGACGCGCGCCGACAAGGGCGCGGCGCTGGCGAGCGCCGAGCGCAACGCGGTCGACAAGCGCAAGGCCGTGCTCGAGGCCTACACGACGATGAGCAACAGCTAGGTCTTGTTGGCCGGAACGAAGGCAAGCGAAGCCGAGTTGATGCAATAGCGCAGGCCGGTGGGGCGCGGACCGTCGTCGAACACGTGCCCGAGATGACCGCCGCAGCGCGCGCACTCGACCTCGATGCGGATGCCGTAGTCGGTGCTGGTCACCTCGTGGATGTTCGTCTCGGCGATCGGCTGCCAGAAGCTCGGCCAGCCCGTGCCCGAGTCGTACTTGGTGCTCGAGGCGAACAGGGGCAGGCCGCAGGCCGCGCAGACGTACGTGCCCTTCGCGTGGTGGTTCCAGTATCGGCCAGTAAACGCGATCTCCGTGCCCTCGGTGCGCAGGACGCGGTACTGCTCCGCGGTCAGGAGCTTCCTCCACTCGGCGTCGCTCTTGACCACCGGCACGATCTTCTTCGAAGCCGGGGCCGCGGCCGCAACCGCGCCCGAGAACGCCAGGATCAAAGCCAGCCACGCGAATCCACGCATCGTCTCGCCCTCCGGGTTCGATTGTGGGACCTTCCGTCCCCAAGTACGAGCGTCGATCGCGCGTGGGACCGTCAGGCCTGTGTCAAGGAGTGCGCATGCGGCCCCGCTTCTTCCATCACGAGGAGCAGAACTTCTCGCTCGGCGCCCATGTCTTCCCGGTCGAGAAGTACGGCCGCGTCCGCGAGCGCTTGCTCGCCGAGGGCGACACGACCGACGCCGACTGGCAGCCCGCGCCCCTCGCGACACGCGCGGAGCTCGGGCTCGTCCATACCGACGCCTACCTGGACGACTTCCTGGGCGCGCGCGAGACCGCGCGCACCGCGGCGTCCGAGCTGCCGATCTCGCCGGCGATCGTGCGCGGCTGCGTGCGCATGGCTGGGGGCACGATCGCGGCGGCGCGCGCGGCGCTCGAGGACGGGCTCGCCGTCAACGTCGGCGGGGGCTTCCACCACGCGTTCCCGGACCACGCCGAGGGCTTCTGCTACCTCAACGACCTCGCGATCGCGCTGCGCGTTCTGCTCGCGGAGGGACGGATCGCGCGCGCCGCGGTCATCGACCTCGATGTCCACCAGGGCAACGGGACGGCGAAGATCTTCGAGGACGACGCGCGCGTGTTCACGTTCTCCATGCACCAGGAGAACCTCTACCCGGTCAAGCAGAGGAGCGATCTCGACCTGGGACTCGCGGACCGGATCGGCGACACGCGCTATCTCGCCGCGCTCGACGCGGCGCTGCCCCGCGTGTTCGAGCGGGCGCGTCCCGAGCTCGTTCTCTACCAGGCCGGCGCCGACCCCTACGAGCAGGACCGCCTCGGCAACCTGGGCCTGTCGAAAGAGGCTCTCGAGGCGCGCGACCGGCGCGTGCTCGACGCCTGCGCCCTGGCCGCGGTGCCCTGCGCGATCACGTTCGGCGGCGGCTATGCGGCCGACCCTGCGGACACGACCGACATCCATGTCGCCACCTGCCGCGCCGCACTCGCGGTCGCCGGCCGTCGGGAGTAGACTGCGTTCCGTTCCCCATCCCCGTCTTCCCGGAGGCTTCCATGCGCCGCAGCACCGCCCTGTCGCTCCTTCTGCTCGCCGTTCTCGCCGCGCCGACGTTCGCCGCCGATGCCGCGCCCGTGCGCGGACCGCGCGCCGCCGTGCGCACCGCCATGATCGATGCGCGCGACAAGATCCTGGACCTCGCACGCGCGATGCCGGCCGAGAAGTACGACTGGCGTCCGGGCCCGGGCGTGCGCTCGGCGGGGGAGGTCTATCGCCACGTTGCGCAGGGCAACTACTTCCTGTGCACGTTCCTCGGCATCAAGACGCCCGAGGGCGTGACGCTCAAGGACATGGACACGACGCCCCTCGACAAGGCGAAGACGATCGACCTGGTCGAACGCTCGTACGTCCACGCGCTGGATGCCGTCTCCTCGATCCCGGATGGCGCGCTCGAGGACACGCTGCGCTTCTTCGGCCGCCCCTCGACCAAGCTGGACGTCTTGATGGCGCTTGCGACCCACAACCACGAGCACCTCGGCCAGTCGATCGCCTACGCGCGTTCGAACGGCGTCGTCCCGCCCTGGACGGCGAAGGCCGAGGAGGCCGCGAAGGCCAAGGCCAAGGCGAAGTCGTGAGCTTCGGTCACCCGATGCGCCCCGCGTGGGCGCTCGACCCGGACGTGCTCTATCTCAACCACGGCACGGTCGGCGCCCCGCCGCGGCGCGCGCTCGAGGCCCAGCAGAGCATCCGGGACGAGATCGAGCGCCAGCCGTCGGAGTTCCTGCTGCGGCGGCTCTCGAGCATCCGCGTCGGCGGCGAGAACGATGCGAAGCCGCGCATGCGCGTCGCCGCCGAGGCGGTCGCGCAGTTCCTCGGCGCGCGCGGCGACGACCTCGTGTTCGTCGACAACATCACGACCGCCGCGAACGCGGTGCTGCGCTCCTACCCGTTCGCTCCCGGGGACGAAATCCTGGTCACCAACGAGGTCTACGGCGCGGTCGGCAAGACCGCGGAGTTCGTCATGCGGCGCAGCGGCGGCGCGGTCCGCACGACCGAGTTGCCGCGCGAGGCCCGCGATCCGCAGGCGTTCGTCGACGCGATCACGGGCGCGCTCACCGCGCGGACGAGGATCGCGATCGTCGAGCACGTCGCCGCGCACAGCGCGGTCATCCTGCCCCTGCCTGAGATCGCCCGCGCCTGCCGCGCCCGCGGCGTGGCCGTGCTCGCCGACGGCGCGCACGCGCCGGGTGCGATTGCCCTCGACATCCCGGCGCTCGGCGTCGACTGGTACGCGGCCAACCTCCACAAGTGGGCGTGGTCGCCGCGCAGCCTGGGCATCCTGTGGGCTCCACCCGAGCGCCAGGTGGATCTCCACCCGACGACGATCTCCTGGGGCCTCGACCAGGGATTCGCCGCCGAGTTCGACTGGGTCGGCACGAAGGATCCGTCCGCGGCGCTCGCGGCGCCGGCTGCGCTCGCCTACATGGAGGAGCTGGGCGTCGAGAAGGTGCGCGCGTGGAATCACGCGCTCGCGTGGGAGGCGGGGAACCTCCTGGCCGACCGCTTCGGCACACGGTTGCCGGCCGACGAGCCCTTCGTCGGCGCGATGATCACGGTGCCGCTGCCCGCGGCGTTCGGCGCGACGATGGAAGATGCCTCGCGCCTGCGCGATCGCCTGCTGTTCGATCACAGGATCGAGCTCCAGGTGCAGGCCGACCACGGCAGGGTGGCGATCCGCGTGTCGGCGCAGATCTACAACGAGCGCGCCGATGTCGAACGCCTGGCGGATGTTCTTACGACATTGGCGGATTGACGATTCTGGAATCTGCCGAGACTTTCGGAAACATTGTCCCGCCGTAAACCCGCAAATCCCCTGATTTTCGGACGTTTCGCAGGTGGCATGCCGCTTGCTCAACACTGGAGCAACACAGCCCGGCGAAGTTCGCGAGCGCGCACTTCCCGAACGCAGGTCGGTAGGCGTAGCTCGACGGGGTCGAACCGAAGTCCAGTGGGGATGCGAGTCCTCCACTGGTGGGGGCGGTTCCTCTCCTCGAACTTCGACCGGGCGTTGTCTTTCTGACAGACAGAGGAGGTCCGTCGTGCCGCTCATCGTCCAGATCTGTATCGCCGTCGCAACTCTGGCGCTCGTGGTCACGGCGTTCGCGGTCGTGGCCGCACTGTCGCAGATCAAGAAGACCGCCGCCCAGGTCGAGCACACGCTCGAGAAGGTCGACACCGCCATCCCGACGTTCATCGCCACCGCCGAAGATGCGCGCCTGGCGATCGAGACGGTGCAGAGGATCGGCAGTCACGTCGAGCGCCTGGGCAGCAATGTCGAGGAGGTCGGCGGCAAGGCGGCGAAGCTTTCAAACCTGGTCTTGAACCAGGTCCTCGCGCCGGTGACGAAAGTCGCGGCGATCTTCACGGGGGTCAAGGCGGGCACGACGTATCTCGTCAACGGAATCCGCAAGCATCCCCGGGCCCTGACTCCTTACCAGGGAGGGAATCACCATGAGTGACAACCGCAATGACGCTCTGACCTCGTTCCTGCTCGGCGCCGTGATCGGCGCAGGCGTCGCTCTCATGCTCGCCCCCGAGGCGGGTCCCGAGATGCGCCGCAAGATCGGTGAAGCCGCCAAGGGTCTGGGCGGCGACCTCGGCGACCGCCTTGGCACCGTCAAGGACGACATCAAGCAGCGCGCCAGCGACGTCAAGTCCGCGATCGGCGCGGGTCGCGACGCCTACGCGCGCGCCCGCACCGGCGAAGAGCCGGCGCCCACGTCGAACGTGATGTGATGCGAGCGGTGACTTTCGCGAACGACACGCGGGAGCACCCTTCATCCCGAGCCCCCGCCGCGCAGCGCGACGGGGGCTCGCGCGTTCGGGGCACCGTCCCGGCGTTGATCGTCGAGGACGATCCCGTGTTCAGTGCCGCGCTCGCCGAGGTGGTGAGCCGCGCCGGCTTCGAGGTGTCCACCGTGGACACGATCGCCGCCGCGCGCCGCGCGATCGAGGCGCGACCGCCGAACCTGGTCCTCACGGACCTCGAGCTCCCCGACGGCAGCGGCGTCTCGCTGCTCGAGGACCTCGAGGATCGCGCCGACATCGACGTCGTGCTGCTCTCCGGCCACGCGACCGTGGAGTCGGCGATCGAGGCGCTGCGCCGCGGCGCGCTCGAGTACCTGGTCAAGCCGGTCGATCACGAGCGCCTGGCCGCGCTGCTTTCCACCGTGCACCGCAGCCGCTCCGGCGCCGCGGATGCCGGCGAGGGGCCGACCGCGCGCGGCGACTTCGGCCGCATGATCGGCGCATCCAACGCGATGCGCCGTGTCTACGAGCTGATCCGGCGCGTCGCGCCCACCGAGGTGACGGTCTGCATCCTGGGCGAGAGCGGCACGGGCAAGGAACTGGTTGCCGAGACCATCCACCAGCTCAGCCGCCGCCGTTACGGACCGTTCGTGCCGATCAACTGCGGGGCGATGCCGGCAAGCCTGATCGAAAGCGAGCTCTTCGGCCACGAGCGCGGCAGCTTCACCGGCGCGACCCAGCGGCGCAAGGGCCACTTCGAACGCGCGTCGGGCGGCACCCTCTTCCTCGACGAAGTCACCGAGATGCCGATCGAGCTGCAGGTGCGCCTGCTGCGCGTGCTCGAGACCCGCACCGTCACCCGCATCGGCGGCGACGGCGCGGTTCCCATCGACATCCGCGTGATCGCGGCGGCGAACCGCTCGCTCGAGAGCGCCGTGCGCCAGGGCAAGCTGCGCGAGGACCTCTACTACCGGCTGAGCGTCTTCCCGATCAACCTGCCCGCGCTGCGCGATCGCGGCGACGACGGGGTGCTGCTTGCCGAGGCCTTCCTCGACGAGCTGAACCGCGGCATGGGCCTCGTCAAGACGTTCAGCGCCGCGGCGCTCGACCACGTGCGGCGGCACCCGTGGAAGGGCAACGTGCGCGAGCTCAAGAACGAGGTGCATCGCGCGTACATTCTCTCGGGCAACGAGATCGAGCTCGGCCGCCCCGCGACCACCGGCACCGAGCCCGGAAAGGGCCAGGCCACGCTCGAGTCGATCCCGCTCGGCTCGTCGGTCGCCGCCGTCGAGAAGAAGCTCATCCTCGCCACCATCGAGCACTGCAAGGGCGACAAGGCGCGGGCTGCCAGTATCCTCGGCATCAGCCTGAAGACGCTCTACAACCGGCTCAACGAATACGCCGCGAAGCCCGCGGAGTAATCGCGTCTGCAAGTTCTACAAAAATCCGGGTCATTCTCGCCGCAAAACGGAACGAATTTCACGCTCACCGCGTGCAACTCGCTGCGATGACGACGCATGATCGAAGCGGCTTCGACTGGCCCCGAACGTGCAATAGGCATGCGCAGCCTTCGGGGCGGACCGAGGGCTTGCATGGTCAGCCGCAGGAAAGTCGAACCGGAGCGTGGGGCAAGGCTCTTCGGAGACTTGCTGAACCGGGGATGCGATCCCGCTGGCTGATCTGTGGAAGAAGAGATCACGGAAGACTCGATTGACTTGCGGCCGGGCTCCCGGAAACGGGGGCCCGGCTGTCTCGTTGTCGCCGCTGGACTGGACCCCGCGTGCCGTGGCATCCTCGTTCCATTCCGAATCGATCGGAAACCCGCTCCACAACTTCGAGGACATCACGTGCGCCCGACCTCCGCCGCCTTCGGGCCGGCTTTCGCCCTGCTGTGTGGCCTGCTGTTCGCTCCGACGGGCGCGTTCGCGCTGCCGGTGCCGGCCCACGACCATATCGTGATCGTGATCATGGAGAACAAGAGCTTCGGCGTCGCCAGCGCACAGCCCTACACGCAGACGCTGATGGCCCAGGGCGCGACGTTCAACCGCTCCTTCGCCGTCACGCATCCGTCGCAGCCGAACTACTTCGCGCTCTTCGCGGGCTCGACGCTCGGCGTGACGACCGACGCCTGCCCGGCCCCGGGATCCCCGTTCTCCGCGGAGAACCTCGGGCACGCGCTGGTGACCGCCGGCAAGACCTGGCGCGCCTACAGCGAGAACCTGCCGGTCGCGGGCGGGACCGCGTGCTCGTACGACGGCAATACCACGACCGGCCTCTACACGCGGAAGCACGATCCGTGGACGTACTTCACGAACCTCGATCACCTGAACGAGCGGCCCTACACGGACCTCGCTGCCGACCTCGCGGCGAACACGTTGCCGAATCTCGCCTACGTCATCCCGAACAACTGCCACAACAGCCACAACAGCTCGACGCCCGGCTGCACCGCGGCCGACGCCGACGTCTGGCTGTCGCAGAACATTCCGCCGATTCTCTCGGCGCTCGGGCCGAACGGCCTCCTGGTCCTGACCTCGGACGAGGATGACGGCGCCTCCGGCAACCGGATCCTCACCGTCTTCGTCGGCCCGCATGTCATCCCGGGCGCGGTGTCGAACGTGTCGGTGTCGCACTACACGATGGTGCGCACGTGGTGCGACGCGCTCGGC
>Ga0070670_100002075_pt1 | contig 16409 bp, 14 predicted proteins | sample KBSS63metaG_FD_64665 | JGI IMG/M metagenome (GOLD analysis project Ga0070670, IMG submission 64665) | Switchgrass rhizosphere microbial communities from Kellogg Biological Station, Michigan, USA - KBS S6-3 metaG | ecosystem: Host-associated > Plants > Roots > Rhizosphere > Soil ... | reverse complement strand
CGCACCTTCTCCTTCACTTCATCGAGCTTCGGCACGTACGGGTCCTTCTTGCCGGCCACGGTGATGAACGCGACGCCGCGCTGCGCGGAAATCGGACCGCTGACGGCGTTATCGGCCAGCGAGAACGCGGCGGCGGCCACCTGCGGTGCCGCGCCGAGCCCGGGCACCGGGTCGCCGCGCTGGAAGTAGCCCGACTCCTGCACCATCAGCCCCTGCTCGCCGGCGGCTTCGGCCAGGTCGCCCGGATTCTTGATGCGCGACGCGAGCTGGCGCGCGCGCTCGCTGATCTGCGCATCGGCCTGCTGCTGCGCGAGCTGCTCCTGGATCTGCTGGCGCACCTGGTCGAGCGGACGCGTCTCGCCCGCCTTCTTCTCGACCAGGCGGATGATGTGGAAGCCGAACTGCGAACGCACGAGATCGCTCGTCTGACCCGGCTGCATCGCGAACGCCGCCGTCTCGAACTCGGGCACCATGCGGCCCTTGCCGAAGAAGCCGAGGTCGCCGCCATTGGCCTTCGACCCCTCGTCCTCGGATTCCTTCTTGGCCAGCGCCGCGAAATCGGCCCCGCCCTTCACCTGCGCCAGCAGCGCCTCGGCGCGCTTGCGGACTGCCGCTTCGTCCTTGCCCTCGGTCTTCAGCAGGATGTGGCTGGCGCGAATCTGTTCCGGCGTCTGGTACTGCTGGATGTTGTCGTTGTAGAAGCGCTGAATATCCGTGGCCGGCACCACCACCTTCTGCCGTGCCTGGTCGCGATCGAGGAGGAGGAATTTGACCGTGCGCTGCTCACCCACACGGTACTCGGCTTTGTGCGCGTCGAAGTAGGTGGCGATGTCGGCGTCGCTCAGCGACACCTTGTCGCGGAAGCGGTCGGCCGTGAACGCCACTACCTGCAGCTTCACCTTTTCGTTGCGCTTGCGATACTCCCGATCGAGCTCCGCGTCCGAGACCGCCATCCAGTCGGTGAGCGCGGTGCGCAGCCGCTCCACCATGATGCTGCGCCGGAACCGCTCTTCGAACTGCGACTTGGTGAGGGGCGGCCGCTGCTGGCGCAGCAGCGCCTCGTAACGCGCTTCCCCGATGAAGCGGCCGTTCTCCTGCAGGCCGGGAATCGCGAAGATACGCTGCGCGAGCTCTTCGTCACTCACGGTGACGCCCTGCCGCTCGGCCTCGAGCACGGCGACCTGCTCGTCCACCATCTGCGACAGCACTTGCTGATCGATGCCGAGCTGTCGCAGCAGCTGCGCGTTCATCTGGCCGCCGAATTGCTGCTGGTAGGCCTGCATCTGCGCGACGTAGCGCTGCTGGAATTCGCCGGCGAGCAGATCGTGGCCGTCCACCGACGCAACCGTCTCGCGCGACGTGGCGCCGGCGGTGGTGGTGTCGCGCTGGAGGAAGTCGGGGATGTAGAAGATGATGAACGTCAGCACCACCAGCGCCAGGCTCCATTTCAGCCAGTTCCGGTGCCGACGCATGCGGTCGAGCATCGTCATGTCGGTGTCCTATATGTCGCGTTGCCGCGGCCGTCGCAGCAGCGGATCGTACATCAAGCGGCGGAGGGCCGCATCAGCCGTCCGGACCCGATCGTCGCCCGTGGTATATTTAACGGGTCTCAAAGGACTTAGCCGCGCTCACCCAGTGCCACCACGACCGCCGCAGCGCGCCGTGAAGCCTCTGGCCTCCAAGGCCGCGGCCGCCCCCCGCGTGGTGCGAGGGGCCGCCCGCATGGACCCGTCCGCCCGGTGGAAGCCCCGGCTGAAGACGCTGCGCGCCCGGCTGGCCACCCGTGAAACTCTGCTCCAAGTCACCCGCGACGCCAATGCCTCCACCGAGGCTCCGAAAGTGGCCGAATGGCTGGTGCGCCAGGCGAACAGCTGGCTGCCGGCACCCTGCTGGGCCGTGGTGGCGCGCGACAACAGCGACCGTCTCACCGTGATGGCCGATTCGGGCCTCACGCCCAGTCTGGGCCCCTCGTTATGGTCGGCCGCCGAGTGGGTGATGAGCCACGGGGACGACCTGCTCACGGGCGATTTGTCGAAGGATTTGCGCGGCAGCGGCCGCGGGCACGGAACGGTCATCGCCCTGCCGCTCAACTGCCGGGGGCAGGTGATCGGCGTGCTCGTGGGGCTCGATGCGCAGGCCTCGTCGGCCGCGCCGGCCGTGGCGGGCGGGCTCCTCGTGGCGCTCCAGGCGCTTTTGGAGATTCCGGCCATTGCCCTCGACAACGCCCTGTCGCTGCAGCGCGTCGAGGCTCTGTCGGTGACCGACGACCTGACGCTGCTGTCGAATTCCCGTTATCTGAACCAGGTCTTGCGGCAGGAAACCAAGCGCGCCATGCGCAGCAAGCGGCCCCTGTCGATCCTTTTCCTCGACCTCGACGGCTTCAAATCGGTCAACGACACCCACGGCCACCTCTACGGCAGCAAAGCGCTGGTCGAGGCGGGGGCCGTGATCCGCGATTGTGCCCGTGAAACGGACGTCGTCGCCCGTTTCGGGGGTGACGAATTCGCTCTTATCCTGCCCGATACCGGTCCCGGCGGCGCCAAGGCGGTGGCCATGCGCATCCGGGAACGCATCCGGGCTCATCCGTTTCTGACGACGGACGGCCTGTCCGTCCGCCTTACCGCCTCGATTGGCGTCGCCACCCTCCCGGACGCAGCCCAAACGGCCGAAGAATTATTGAAAGCCGCTGACATGGCCATGTACAAGGTCAAAGCAGACGGCAAGGACGGGATTCATGTGGCGCAGGAGTAGTTAAGTGCCTCTCGGTTCTTTTTTCTCGCTGTTTTCCAGCGATCTTGCCATCGATCTCGGCACCGCGAACACGTGCGTCTATGCGCGCGGGAAGGGCATCGTCGTCAACGAGCCCTCGATCGTGGCCATCAACAAAATCAACGGCCGCGTCGAGGCGGTCGGTCGCGACGCCAAGGAGATGCTCGGCCGCACGCCGGGCAACATCGTCGCCATCAAGCCGATGAAGGACGGAGTCATCGCCGACTTCGAGGTCACCGAGAAGATGCTGACCTACTTCATCAAGAAGGCGCACAACCGCAACGTGTGGGTGCGCCCGCGCATCGTCATCGGCGTGCCCTCCGAGATCACGCAGGTCGAGAAGCGCGCGGTGAAGGATAGCGCCTACCGCGCCAAGGCCAGCGAGGTACACCTCATCGAAGAAGCGATGGCGGCCGCCATCGGCGCCGGCATGCCGATCACCGAGCCCTCGGGCAACATGATCGTGGACATCGGCGGCGGCACCACCGACATCGCCGTCATCTCGCTCGCGGGCATCGTCTACAGCAAGGCGGTGCGCGTGGCGGGCAACGAGATGGACGAGGCGATCATCCAGTACATCAAGAAGGCGTACAACCTCCTCATCGGTGAGCGCACGGCCGAGCAGATCAAGATGGAGATCGGCTCCGCGTATCCGCTCGACGACAAGATCACGATGGAGATCAAAGGCCGCCACCTGATCGAAGGCGTGCCCAAGACGATCACGGTGTCCGACGCCGAGATTCGCGAAGCGCTCGCCGAAACGGTCAACGTCATCGTCGACGCCGTGCGCGTGGCGCTCGAACGTACGCCGCCGGAGCTCTCGGCCGACATCGTCGATCGCGGCATCGTGCTCACCGGTGGCGGCGCGCTCTTGAAGAACCTCGACAAGCGGCTCCGCGAGGAAACCGGGCTCCCGCTGGCGATGGCCGAGGATCCACTGTCGTCGGTCGTGCTCGGCGCGGGCAAGATGCTCTCCGACTTCAACCTGCTGCGGAAGATCTCGATCGACTGATCCTGCCGGTCAATGGCGCTCCTGGATATCCGTCAGCGCGTGGGGTGGCTGTTCATGACGGTCACCGTCGCGCACCTCATCTTGATCTCTGCCCAGGTCACCTCCAAGCGCGGCGTCCCGCTGCTCGAGGAGGTGATTTTCGGCGGGATGGCCGAGGTGCAGCGCGTGGCCACCGGCGGCATCGGCGAGGTGCGCGGGATGTGGCAGAACTACGTCAACCTGCGGGAGATCGGCCAGGAGAACGACGCCCTCAAGCAGCGCGTGTCGCAGCTCGAGGTGGCCCTGCAGCGCGAGCGGGCGCTGGCCGGCCAGACGCGCGTCCTGCAGGAACTGCTCGACCTCAAGAAAGAGACGGCGCTGGCTACCACGCCGGCGACGGTCATTGCCAGCGGCGCCAGCCCCGACTTCCGCACCATGACGCTGGACAAGGGCAGTTCGCAGGGCCTTGCCGCGGACATGGCGGTCATCGCCCCGGCTGGCATCGTGGGTCGGGTGATTCTGCCCACACCGCGTGCGGCCAAGGTCCAGCTCATCATCGACCGCAACGCCGCCGCCGCCGGGCTCGTCGAGCGGACCCGCGCTCAGGGAGTCGTGGTGGGCACCGGCAGCGACCGGATGCGGTTCGAGTACGTCCCGGGAACGGCCGACCTCAAGACGGGGGACCGGGTGGTCACCTCGGGTATTGACGGCATTTACCCGAAAGGCTTTGTCATCGGTCAGATAGAATCCATCGAGCGAAGCGCGGGGGAGTTCAGCACCGTGCTGATCCGGCCGGCCGTGAACCTGTCGGCGCTCGAAGCGGTGCTGGTCGTGACGACGGCGTCCGAGGTGCCGGCGGCGGATCGGGCGAGCGCGCCGTGAGGGCTGCCGGTGCCCTGATTGCCATCGCGCTCGCGCTCGCGTTGCAGACCACACTGGCCCGGTTCGTCGTGGGAGGGAGCACGCCGATCGATCTGGTGCTCGTCGCCGTCGTCTACATCGCGCTGACCTCGGGCGCGGCGAGCGGGATGCTGGCGGGCAGCGTGGCGGGCTTGATTCAGGACGCGCTGGCGAGCCCGATCATCGGGATCGGGGGGCTGTCGAAGTCGATCGTGGGATTCGTCGTCGGGGCCATCGGCCAGCAGTTCATCGTGACCGCGGCCATTCCCCGGCTGTTCGTGTTCCTGGGTGCCACGGCGTTGCACGCCCTGTTGTTCCAGGGTCTGTACGTGGCCTTGGGGTTGGTGACGTTCCCGTCGCCGTGGGAGGCCATCGCCACCCAGGCGCTCGGAAACACCGTGGTGGGCATGGTGGCGTTTGCCACCGTCGAGTCTTTCCCCGGGGTAATGGAGCGGCGCCGCCTGTCGCGGCGCCCGAAGGGCTGAAGGCAGCAAGGATCACGCAATGTCGGTCGCCGAAGATCGCCGTCGCATCGCGCTTCGTCTGAACGTCCTGCAGTGGGGCGGGGTGGCAGTGTTCGCCGCGCTCGCCATGAGCTTCTGGTTCCTCCAGGTCGTCCAGCACGACAAGTACGAGGAGATGGCGGCGAACAACCACCAGCGGACGCTCGCCCTACGGGCGCCGCGCGGGGTCCTGTTCGACCGCGATGGCAAGGTGCTGGTCGAGAACCGCCACTCGTTCACCATCTCGATTGTCCGCGAGCACTCGAAGAACCTGGCGCACACCGTGGCGCTGCTGTCGGCGGTGGCGCAGCTCGACCCCAAGCAGGTGCAACAGATCGTCGATCGGCATCGCTCCGAGCCTTCCTACCGGCCGATCGTGGTGGTCGAGGACGCGACGCTGGCGCAGGTGGCGGCGGTGACCGCGCGCCGGCTCAACACCGAGCTGCCCGACATCCTGGTGGAAGAAGTCCCGGCGCGGAAGTATCCGGCGCAGGCCATGGCCGCGCACCTCTTCGGCTATGTCAGCGAAGCCAACGACCAGCAGGTGGAGGCGGGGGTGGCGTCCGGCGCCATCGTCGGCCAGCAGGGCATCGAGAAGGCCTACAACAACCTCTTGATGGGCACCGACGGCGCCCGGGTGGTGGTGGTGAACAGCGTCGGGCGCGAGATCAGCACACTCGAAGAGCAGCCGCCAACCGAAGGGCGACGGCTGCAACTGACGATCGACTCCGACGTCCAGCGCGCGATCGAAGAAGGCTTCGATTCGATCGGCTTCAACGGTGCCGCCGTCGTCCTCGACCCTCGCAACGGTGAGGTGCTCGGGTTCACCAGCCGTCCGGCCTACGATCCAAACGCGTTTGCGGCGGGCATCGACCGCGCGACCTGGAGTGCCCTCACGACCGACGAGGATCTGCCGCTGCAGAACCGCGCTCTGCAGGGACGCTTCTCTCCTGGATCGACCTTCAAGATGGCGGTTGCGCTGGCCGGCCTCGAAGAAGGCGTGATCACGCCCGACTTCAAAGTGCACTGCGCCGGGCACGCCAACTTCTACGGCCACGATTTCAAGTGCTGGCGTTTCAGTAAAGGCGGGCACGGCACCATCGATCTGCGGCACGCCATCGAACAGTCGTGCGACGTGTATTTCTACACGGTCGCCAATATGGTGGGCGTCGACAACATCAACAAGTGGGCGACGCTGCTCGGGCTGGGCGTCAAGAGCAACATCGATCTGCCCAATGAGGTCGTCGGCCTGGTGCCGTCGACCGAATGGAAGCGGCTCCATACCAAAGAGAAGAAGTGGTACGCGGGCGAGACGATCTCGGTCGGCATCGGCCAGGGGGCGGTGTCGGTGACGCCCATCTCGATGGCGGTCTACATGGCCACGCTCGCCAACGGCGGCACCCGCGTGACCCCGCACCTCGTCAAGGCGGTCGACGAAGGCAAGGGCTGGACGCCGGTGCCCACGCCCGACCCGCAGTCGAAAATCGACATCAAGCCCGAGGCGCTGCAGGCCATTCACGACGGGATGTGGATGGCGGTGAACGCGGCCGGTACGAGCGGCGCCGCCAGGATTGCCGGTCACGACGTATCGGGCAAGACGGGAACGGCGCAGGTGATTTCCAACGTGGGGCGCGCCGCGGCCGGCAAGCACCTCGAGAAGCTGAAGGACAACGGCTGGTTCGTGTTCTTCGCGCCGCGGGACAATCCCGAGATCGCCGGCGTCGTCTTCCTCGAGCACGGCATTCACGGCGGCAACGCGGCGATGGTCACCCACCATATCCTCGACACGTTCTTCGCCAAGAAGGAAGGACGGCCGCTGCCGCCGCCGCCGATGCTCAAGGCGAACACGTCGGAAACCAACTGATGTTCGAACGGCGCCTGCACTTCCACATCGACTGGGCGATGCTCATCGCCGTGATGGCGCTGACCATGCTCGGGCTCGCGCAGATTTACAGCGCCACCGGCGGGCCGACGCGCATCTATGTCACGCAGATCTACGGGATCGTCATCGGCCTCATCGCGCTGGCGATCTGCCTGATGATCGACTACCGCACGCTCGCCGATAAGTCGCACTTCCTTTACGGCGGCGTGGTGATCCTGCTCGTCTACGTGCTCTTCCTCGGCGTCGTGCGCGGCGGATCGCGCCGCTGGATCGACTTGGGACCTCTCAACCTGCAGCCCTCGGAATTCGCCAAGGCGACGCTGGCCCTCGTGCTGGCCAAGTTCTTTGCCGATGGGCGGCGCGGCGGCGTGGGGCGCAGCGACCTGCTGATTGCCGGCGCGATCACGGTCGTGCCGCTGGTGCTGATCGCACGGCAGCCAGACCTCGGCACGGCGGTGACGCTGGTGCCGGTTCTCTTCGCGGGCGCCTTCGTGGCGGGCATGCCGATGCGCATCTTCGGTATCCTCGCGCTCGTGGGCGTGCTGGTGGCGCCCGTGGCGTGGCGCTTCGCCCTCCAGGACTATCAGAAAGAACGCATCTCCACCTTCCTGGACCCGTCGCAGGACGCCAAGGGCGCCGGGTACCAGCAGATTCAGGCCCGCATCACCGTCGGCTCCGGCGGCCCCTGGGGCAAAGGTTTCCAGAAGGGCACGCAGGGTCAGCTGCGGTTCCTTCCGGTGGCGCACAACGATTTCATCTTTTCCGTTCTGGCGGAGGAGCGCGGCTTTGCCGGCGTGCTCGTGGCGCTGGGGCTCTATCTCTTCGTCATTCTTCGCGCGCTCGAGGCGGCCGCTCTGGCCAAAGACCGCCTCGGCTCGTTCCTCGTCCTGGGCGTGCTGGCTAGCTTCACGTTCCAGGTCGTGTACAACATCACGATGTCGGCCGGCCTGGCGCCGGTCAAAGGGTTGACGCTTCCGCTCATGAGTTACGGCGGCTCCTCCATGATTGCCACCTTGGCGGGGTTCGGCCTCATCCTCAACGTGCGGATGCGACGGTTTACGAATTAGATCGGCTTTAGGCTTTGGGCTTTCGGCTCTAGGACATGCCTAGAGCCCAGAGCCTGGAGCCGAGAGCCTTACAGGCTGCACACGTGATCACACTTCTCGCCGCGCTCCTGCTCACATGTCTCGTGACATGCGCGGCGCGGGAGTGTCTGCGCGTGCAGCTGGAGAGTTACGGGCATGACCAAGGAGATGATCATCTCCTCGAGCGCCCACGAAACACGGGTCGCGATCCTCGAGGAAGACCAGGTTGCCGAAGTATTCATCGAGCGCGAGCGGTCGCGTGGGGTGGTGGGCAACCTTTACAAGGGCCGGGTATCCAAAGTACTGCCTGGCATGCAGTCGGCGTTCGTTGACCTCGGTCTCGAACGCGACGGCTTTCTCTACGTTTCAGACGTCGTCGCCACGTTCGAGGAGTTCGACCGCCTCGAGACCGACGAGGACGACCCGGCCGCCAACGGCAACAAGAGCGGCGCGGCTCCCGTAGCCGGCGCTGCGGGCGGGCAAGGCCGCGGCGGCGGCCGTGGCGGTCGCGATCGCGAGCGTGAGAAGGGCCCGGAGCCCAAGATCGAAGAGCTCGTCAAGGAAGGGCAGGAGATCATCGTGCAGGTGGCCAAGGAGCCGCTCGGCACGAAGGGCGCCCGGTTGACCTGCCATGCCACCATGCCGGGCCGCTTCCTGGTCTTCATGCCGACGGTGGACCACGTCGGCGTGTCGCGGAAGATCGATTCCCGCGAGGAGCGCGGCCGGCTGCGCGGCATCGTCCGCGAGTTCCGCGAGCAGCACGGCTTCACCGGCGGCGTCATCATCCGCACTGCCGCCGGGGGCCGGCCGAAAGAGGACATCGTTTCGGACCTGAGCTACTTCCACAAGGTGTGGACCGAGATCCGGCAGAAGTCGGAGAGCTCGCGCGCGCCGGCCGTGGTGTACCGCGAGGCCAGCCTGGTGGCCAAGCTCCTGCGCGATCTGCTCACCGAGGAGTTCTCGGCGATCCGCATCGACAACGAGCACGAGTACCGCAAGATCCTCGAGCTCATCGAACGCATCATGCCGTCGCTGGCGCCGAAGGTACGGCTCTACGAGAAGCCGTTTCCGATCTTCGAGGAATACGGCGTGCAGGCCGAAATCGACAAGGCGCTGCGCAGCAAGGTGTGGCTCAAGTCCGGCGGCTCGATTGTCATCAACCCGACCGAGGCGCTGGTGGCGATCGACGTCAACACCGGCCGCTATGTGGGCAAGAAGACGGCCGGCCGGCTCGAGGACACGATTATCAAGACCAACCTCGAGGCCGCCAAGGAGATCGTGCGGCAGATCCGGCTGCGCGACCTGGGCGGCATCATCGTCCTCGACTTCATCGACATGGAGGACAAGAAGAACCGTCAGAAAGTGCTGCACGCGGTGGAGCAGGAGCTGCGCAAGGATCGCGCGCCCTCCAAGGCGCTGCAGGTATCGGACTTCGGCCTCGTCATCATCACGCGGAAGCGCGTGAAGCAGAGCCTCGAGCGCACGCTCACCGAGCCGTGCCCGTACTGCCTGGGCAGCTCCGTCATCAAGTCGAGCTCGACGATCTGTTACGAGATCCTGGCGGAAGTGAAGAAGATCGGCGCCGACCTCAACGGCCAGAGCCTGCTGCTGCGGGTCAATCCCGACATCGCGCGGGCATTCGCCGACGAGGAGCGCGCGGTGTTCAAGGATCTCAAGCAGTCGATCGGCAAGGACGTGACGCTGCGCCCGGATCCGCAGCTGCATCACGAGCAGTTCGACGTCATGGCGCTGGGCTGACGCCGGCAGGTAGGCAGGTGAGCAGGTGGGCAGGTAAGTACGTAGGGGCGGGTCTTTAGACCCGCCCGGCCAGTGAAGATCCTCACGATTTCAGGGAGTCTTCGGGCGCGTTCCTCGAACACGGAACTGCTCCGCGCGGCGCAGCTCGTGGCGCCGCCGGCGTGGGTGTTCGACTATTACGACGGGCTTGCACGGCTCCCGCAGTTCAATCCGGATCTCGACTTCGAAGGCGCTACGCCGCCCGAGCCGGTGGGCGACCTGCGGGCGCGGATCGCCGCCGCGGACGCGCTCCTCATCAGCAGCCCCGAATACGCGCACGGCGTGCCGGGTTCGCTGAAGAACGCGCTCGACTGGATGGTGAGCGACGCGGCGATGATCGCGAAGCCGATCGCGCTGCTGAACGCCTCGGCGCGTTCGACCTTCGCGCACCCGCAGCTCGCCGAGACGCTGCGCACCATGTCCACGGCGCTCGTGGGAGAGGCGAGCATCGTCGTGCCGCTCGACGGCCGCGGCCTCGATGCCGCCGGCATTGCCGCCGATCCCGCGCTGGCCGCGGTGCTGCGAACCGCCCTCGACGCCCTGGCCGCGGTAGTCTTTCGCAGGGGCGGGTCTTCAGACCCGCTCGACCAGGCCCTAAGCCCCAAGTCCTAAGCCGACCATGCTGTTCTCCCCACTGACCTTCCGCACCGGCCTCACGGCGCCCAACCGCGTGATGCTGGCGCCGATGACCAACAAGCAGAGCCACGCGGACGGCTCGCTCGGCGACGACGAGCTCCGCTGGCTGTGCTCGCGCGCCGAGGGTGGCTTCGGCGTCGTCATGACCTGCGCGGCGCACGTGGCCAAGGACGGGCAGGGCTGGCCGGGCGAGCTCGGGATCTTCGACGATGCGCTCCTGCCCGGGCTCACTACGCTGGCGGCGGCGCTGCGCGATCGCGGCGCGGTGTCGATGGTGCAGATCTTCCACGGCGGCCTGCGCGCCGACCCCGCGGTGAGCGGCTCCATGCCGTGGAGCGCGAGCGCGGCAGACGGCGTTCGAGAGGCGACGCCTGCCGACCTCGCGCGCGTCGTGGACCAGTTCGCGGCCGCCGCCGCCCGCGCCCGGCAGGCCGGTTTCGACGGCGTCGAGCTGCACGGCGCGCACGGCTATCTCTTCACGCAGTTCCTCAGCGCCGAGCAGAACCGCCGCACCGACGCCTGGGGTGGCCCGCTCGAGAACCGCGCGCGGCTGCTGCGCGACGCACTGCGCGCCGTCCGGGGTACGGTGGGCGCGCCGTTCACCGTCGGCGTCCGCCTGTCGCCCGAAAATTTCGGCAACGCCAAGGGGCTCGACCTCGACGAGAGCGTGCAGACGGCGCGCTGGCTCGCGGAGGATGGCGCGGACTTCGTGCACCTGTCGCTCTGGCGCGCGCTCGAGCCCACCGCCAAGCGGCCGTCCGAGCACGCGCTGCCGATCTTCCGCGCGGCGCTGCCGCCCGAGGTCGCCATCCTGGCCGCCGGTGCCCTGTGGACCCGCGCCGACGCGGAGCAGGTGCTTGCGCTTGGCGCCGATGCCGTGGCGCTCGGCCGCTCGGCGATCGTGAATCGCGACTGGCCCCGGCGCGCACGACAGGACGCCTGGCATCCGCGCCGTCCGCCGGTCACGCTCGACGACCTGCGTGCCGAAGGGCTGAGCGAGGCGTTTGCCGGCTACATGCGAACCTGGAAAGGGTTCGTGCAGGAGGGGTGATGTTCGGAACCCAGCACTTCTGGCTGTTCGTCGTCAGCGGCCTGTTGCTGAACATCACGCCGGGGCAGGACACGCTCTACATCGTCACGCGGAGCGTCGCGCAGGGGCGGGCCGCCGGGTTGTGGTCCGTGCTGGGGATCGCCTCGGGCTCGGTGGTGCATACTCTGGCCGCCGCGTTCGGGCTGTCGGCCATCCTCGCCACGTCCGCGCACGCGTTCACAATCGTGAAGCTCGCCGGCGCCGGGTATCTCGTCTACCTCGGCGTGAAGATGCTGCTCGAACGCGGGTCGCCGCCGGCGGCCGGCGTCGATCTGGCGCCACGGCACGAATCCGCCTCGGCGATCTATCGGGCGGCAGTGCTCACCAACGTGCTGAACCCGAAAGTGGCGCTCTTCTTCCTGGCGTTCCTGCCCCAGTTCGTTGCGCCTGAGGCTACCTCGCGGGTGGCCGCCTTTCTTTTTCTCGGTGCCGTGTTCGTGTTCAACGGCACGCTGTGGTGCCTCGTGCTCGTGCTCGGCGCATCGACGTTGAGCAGCCGGCTTCGCCGCAATGCCGCCGGCGCGCGGCGCCTGCGGCAGGCGACCGGCGCCATCTTCGTTGGCCTCGGCGCGCGGCTGGCGCTGACGAAATGACGGCTGATGGCTTAAGACGTAAGGCTTGGGCCGGCTTAAGCCTTAAGCCCTAAGCCAACAAGGATCAGTACGGTCGTTCCGCCAGCGCGGCGGCGTCGGCCTCGCAGGCCTGCGCGCTCGGCTTGGTGGACCGCAGGCGCGACACTTCTTCGCGCGCGGCGTCGAGGTCGCTCCGGAAGGCAGGCACGCCGTGAAGCGCCGAAAGCACGCTTTCGGCCGTCATGAACCCCGCCTCGACCGCCGTCACGTGGTGCACGCCACACACGACCCGGCTCTCACCGAACTTGCGCGCCCGCTCGAGGATCTCGGTGGCGCGATCCGGGACGACCTCCGCCAGCAGACGCCCCGCCATCCAGCCGGCGGTCGCGTGGCCGGACGGGTAGTCCGAGCTCACCCGCGCCAGCCGTTCGCTGTCCGCCTGCCCTATGCACGTCGGACCGGCCTCGCGCTCGAACGGCCGCTTGCGCTTCCAGGTACTCTTGCCGCTGGCCGAGGCTACGCCCGCGTCAACGCCGGCCTGTGAGAGGAGTCGCACGAGGGCGGGCGCGTCCGCCGGTGCAATCGCCGCGTCGAGCGCGCAACTGAACGTCTGCAGCAGCGTGGTGGTTCCCAGCTGGTTGTCGCGAAGCGCCAGGGCCCAGCGCGGACCGCCCTCGAAACGGCGCGTGCTGCGGAAGACCGCCAGGTCGGCGGCGTCGCGAGTATCGCCTTCGACGGGTGGCGGCGGCAGCACCCGCAGGATGTCGGGGGCGGCGCCCGGCGAGAGGTACCCGATTCTCGGCCGGGCCGCCGGCACGGCCGGTGGTTCTGACGGTGAGACCGTCGTCTGGGCATCGGAGACGGTCGTGACCGCGAGCAGCGCCAGGACGGTCATGGGCGGCAGAGTGCGCCAGGAGGCCATTTAATGGATCCTAGCGCACCAGCCGGGTCCTCAAAAATACCGTTTGTAGCCGAACGTCAGCGTCGTGGCCGTCGCGTCGGGCAGCAGGAACGGATGGCTCACCACGTCCCACCGCAGCTCGATCTTGATGGCGGCCTCGTTGTTCAGGAGGTACTCGGTGCCGCCGCCAAAGTTCAGGCCGCCCCGCGTCTCGCCCGGCGGATCGATCTCCGCATCGAGCTTGAGCCGGACGAAGTAGAAGCCGGCGCCGGCCTGAGCGAACGGCCGCCAGGATCCTTTCTCCCAGTTGTAGACGCCAGAAAAGAGCAGCTTCGTCTGCCGGAAGTGATCTTCATTGCTCCCCGACAGCCCCGGGCTTGCAAACGCGAACAGGCCGCGGATGCCCAGGCGCGGGGAGACGTAGTACTCGCCGAACCCGTCGAAGGTGAGTGTATTTTCGAAGGCCGCGTCGGGAAACAGGACACCGGCATCGACGCCGTACCCGATCACGCCCTTGTCGGGAGTGCGCACGCGTGTCTGCGCAAGGATCGGGCTGGCCAAGCTGAGGCAGATGAAGAACGCGACGGCCGTCTGAACGGTACGACGCGCGCGATGAGAACGATCTGAACGGAGTCTGTGCATGCTGCCCAGAATAGCAACAGAAATGCCAGACTGCGTCATCCGTCGGGTCAGCGCCTGGTGATCACGATGTCGCCGCTGAACGATCGGAGCGTGACGAGTGGTCCGCCGCTGCCGGAGACGCCTCGGAGGATGCGCGCGTTGCCGCGGCCCGCACGCCCGGCGCCGCGGCCCGCGCGTCCCAACGCTCCGACGCGCCCTGCTCTCGGTCCGCCGAACTCGCGGCGATCGTCGACGGTGATCGGATAGTCGGATCGCACGGTGCCGTTCACCGTGGCCGCCTCGAGCTCGAAGTCCCCGCCGGCGGGGACCAGGCGGATCTCGCCCGACTGCGACTGCAGCGAGTAGCGGCCCGTCCGCGCCAGACGGCCGGAGAGCTCGACGCGGCCGTTCAACGACTGCGCCATCACGCGTTCGGCCTCGCTGTCGCTGATGATCAGATCGCCGCCCACGGTGCGCAGGTCGGCCGACTGCGCCTTCAGCTGCCGGATCGTCACCGCTCCCCCCAGCGTGGAGACGGTCACGTCGCTGCTGTCGACGTTCTCGAGCGACACCGCGCCCGACAGCGTGCGCAGCAGGCGGACCTGACCGACCGATGTGGCCTTGATGTTGCCGCCCACGGCCTCGACGCGCAGCTCCCCCCGCACGCCGCTGACAGTCACGTCGCCCGAGAGCGCGCGCACGGATACGCTGGCGCCGGACGGCACGGCGATCGTGAAGTCCACTTCCGCGTCGAGCGGCCGTTGGCGCGGCAGCAGCGTGCGCAGGTCCACGGCACCCTGCCGCTCCACCACCTCGATCTCGACGTCCGACAGCGCCGACCGGGCGCCGGCGTCGGTGCGGCCCCACGCGCGCTTGACGGCGTCGATCCGCACGTCGTTGCCGCTGCTGCCGGTCAGCGTCACGTTGCCGGCCGGATTGACGATCGTCAGCGTGCCCTGGCGGCCGATTTTCGCGAGCGCCGTGAACGGCTCGGTAGCCATCGGCCCGCGGCGGGCCTCGAGCCGGGCGCGCCGCAGCTCCTCTTGACGCTGCCGCAACGCCTCGCGGCGGCGCAGCAGTTCCTCGCGCTGACCGCCTTCGGCCGGCGCCACGCTCGCCATGACGGCAGCGGCCAGCACCGCCGCGACTCCCGCTGCGATCCTCATGGGTTCGGTTCCTCCGTGCCCGGTTCGACGTCACCGGCAAGCGACACTGTGTCCTGAAGCAGCGCCACCTTGCTGCCAAGCGCGTCGAGCAGACTTTCCTGCGACAGCGCGTCGCCGGGCTGCCGCGCCAGCGCTTCGCGCGCGTCGCCGATGGCCGAATCGATGTCATCGATGCTCGATTGCAGCGTCGCATGCGTCAGCGCGTCGAGCCGCGGGCCGGCCGTGTCGGCGGCTTCCTGCAGCCGCGCGATGGCGTCGGTATATTCGGCTTCGGCGAGCTGGAACTCGGCCAGCGCTCCGCTGCCGTCGGCGACGCGTGGCGGAGCGACGGCGAGCCGCGTCCCCACCCAGGCCAGGCTCGAGACGACGAGCAGGAGACCCCCGACGGCGACGGCCGCCTGAAGGGTGCGCCAGCCGAAGTGTCTGGCGACCCGGCTCGACGCCGGTTCGCTCATCGAGAGGCCCAGACGATCCAGCAGCGTCGGGCGCGCCGGTGCGCCCGGTTGCAAGCGCGCCTGCAGCTGCGGCCACGCGTGGGCCGGCGGCTCGATCGGCCCCAGCGCCTGCGCCGCCCGGCGGATGGCCCGCACGTCCGCGACGAGCGCCGGGCATGCCGGGCATCCCGCGAGGTGCGCTTCGACGGCGGCGCGCGTCACCACATCCGACGCTCCGTCGAGATAGTCGTCGAGCGACTCCGCGAGCCGGTCGCATGTCAGCAGTCGTTCGTCGTTCATCACACGGCCTCGAGCGCGCCGCGCGGCACGCCGCGCAGCAGGACGCGCAGCTTCATGCGCGCTTTGTGCACCTGCGACTTCGAGGTGCCTTCGGAAATCCCGAGCGTCTCGCCCACCTCCCGGTGGTCCAAGCCCTCGACGTCGTGCAGCACGAACGCGGCACGGCACCCGGCTGGCAGCTGCGCGATCGCGCGTTCGAGGTCGATGCGCGCGATCGCTTCCGGCAGCGCGGGAGCCACCGCCGCCGGTTCGGCGGCGTCCTCGGCGTCGAGCGAGTCGGTCGAGCGCGCCATCCGCGAGTGCTTGCCGCGCAGGTGGTCCAGGCAATGGTTGACCGCCAGGCGGTAGAGCCAGGTGCCCAGGCTCGACTCGCCGCGGAAGCTGGCGAGCTTGCGGTGGGCCTGGACGAACACGTCCTGCAGAAGGTCCTCGGCGTCGTGGGCGGATCCGGTCATGCGCATCAACAGCCCGAAGAGCCGCCCGGCATGGGCCCGGTACAACGTCTCGAACGCCGCCGCATCGCCCTCGCGGCACCGGCGCGCCAGCTCGAGGTCGTCGGCTCGCACTCGCTCCTTAGACGGTTGCGCGGCGGGGACGGGTTGCCGCGGCGGGCCGGGGCCCCCGGGGCTGCACGGGCCAGCGCGCGGCGGCAAAGCCCCGGATGCGGGTGGCCGTCACTTCCAGCCCCTCGGCCCGGAGCAGCTGGCGTTTCCGTTCCAGATAGCCGCCGAACCCGCCGATGCCCCCGGGGGCGGCAATCAC
>Ga0070670_100002073_pt1 | contig 16412 bp, 20 predicted proteins | sample KBSS63metaG_FD_64665 | JGI IMG/M metagenome (GOLD analysis project Ga0070670, IMG submission 64665) | Switchgrass rhizosphere microbial communities from Kellogg Biological Station, Michigan, USA - KBS S6-3 metaG | ecosystem: Host-associated > Plants > Roots > Rhizosphere > Soil ... | reverse complement strand
CGCAGATGCTCGACGAGGCCATCCGCGTCTATCGTGAGACGTTCCGGCCGTCGGAGCAGCTCGACAAGCCTTACGTCATGCTCGGGTTCAACGCCTTCGTTGCCGACTGCGACGAGGAGGCGGAGCTTCTGTCGACGTCGATCCAGCAGGCATTCGTCGCGCTGCGAACGGGGCAGCCGACAAAACTGCCGCCGCCGCGGGCCGGCTATGCCGACACCCTTCCGCTTCATTCGAAGGCGATTCTGCGGAGCGTCCTGTCCTGTTCGGCGATCGGCAGCCCGGACACCGCGCGAAGGCAGGTCGAGCAATTCATCGACCGCTACAAGCCGGATGAACTTATGGTCACGGCGCAGATCCATGACCATCAGGCACGGCTAAAGTCCTACGAACTGCTGATGGAGGCTGTCCGGCAATCCGAGGCTTCGGCCGCTTAGGGCCGGTTCGACTCCGGGCCGCAAGTCCGGCATGGGCGCACGCATGAACGCAGCATCGATCACCCTCGCTCTCGCGCTCTTCGCCGGCGTCCTGATGGCGGTGCAGGCGCCGACCAACGCACTTCTCGGCAAAGCTTCAGGCTCGCCGGTCGTCGCGGCCTTCATCTCCTTCGTGGTCGGGACGGTTGCGCTGGGCGCGCTGGTGGCGGCAAGCTCGGGCCGCCTGTTCGCGCCCGAGCTGAAGTCCGTGCCCTGGTATGCCTGGCTGGGCGGCTTCTACGGCGCTTTCTTCGTGGCGATTGCGGCGTACGGAGCACCGAAGATCGGTGTCGGGCCCTTGCTGACCGCGGCCATCGGCGGTCAGCTGATTGGCGCAATAATCCTCGATCACTACGGCCTCATCGGGCTCTCACGCCAGCCGGTCAGCGTCGAGAAAATCGGCGGGGTGCTACTCGTCCTCATAGGCGCGTGGTTGGTGCGGAGAGGCTGATGGGTTACCTGATCGTCTTCGCCGGAGCGGGCATCGGAGGTGCTGCGCGGCACGGCGTGAACTTGGCGGCGGTGCGGATGTTCGGCCTCGGCTTCCCCTTGGGCACCATCATCGTGAACGTGCTCGGCTCTTGCATGATGGGTCTTCTGGCGGGCTACTTCGCGTATCGGACCGGCATCCCGCAGCACCTTCGGCTTTTCCTTACGACAGGCATCCTCGGCGGCTTCACCACATTTTCCGCCTTCAGTCTCGACGCCGCTTTGCTATTGGAGCGCCACGCTTACTGGGCGGCCGTCGCTTACATCCTGGGTTCGGTAATCCTGGGCCTGGTTGGGCTCTTTGCCGGTCTCAGCCTTTTCCGAACTGGAGCAATTCTCCCTTGAATATCGATTTGATCCCCGTCGGCGACAATCCGCCCGAAAGCCTCAACGTCGTCATCGAAGTGCCCGTCGGCGGCGAGCCGGTGAAGTATGAGTTCGACAAAAAGTCCGGCGCCCTGTTCGTGGACCGCATCCTGCACACGCCCATGCGCTATCCCGCGAACTACGGTTTCGTGCCGCACACGCTTTCACCCGACGGCGACCCGCTCGACGCCTTGGTTATCGCCCGCTCGTCCTTCGTCCCGGGCTGCGTCGTCCGCGCCCGCCCCATAGGAGTCCTCAATCTTGAGGATGAGCATGGCGGTGACGAGAAGCTGATCTGCGTACCCGTGGACACGACCTTTCCTTATTATTCGGACATCGGCGAACGGCAGGACCTGCCGTCGATCGTGCTTCAGCAGATCGAGCACTTCTTCACCCACTATAAGGATCTGGAATCCGAGAAATGGGTCCGCATCGGCAACTGGGGCGATGCGGAAGACGCCCGCCGGATCGTAATGGAAGCGATCAGCCGCGCTGAGCAGCAGAAGCAGGCCGTCTAGAACTGCTGAGAGTTGCCGCCATGGCCTTGCTGAGGTCGGCAGCGCCGAACGGCTTGGCTAGCACTTCGAACTCGGAACCTCGCTTCACGATCTCGTCGCTGTAGCCGGTCGCCAGCAACACCGGCACGTCCGGATGTGACTCCAGCATTCTGCGGGCCAGTTCGACGCCGCTCATACCGGGCATGACGACGTCCGAAAGGACGAGGTCTATGGGCTCTGCTTCAAGCAGTTTCAGGGCCGCCTGAGCGGAATCAGCGGGCACGACCTTGCAGCCGAGATCGAGGAGGAGGCCTTCGGCGAAATCGCGCACCTGCGGATTGTCCTCGACCAGAAGGACTCGGAGCCCTTCCGGCAAGTCCGACATGGATGCGCTTGGAACAGCAAGAGCGACGTTCTTTTCGGTCCGCGGAAGCATGAAGGTGATGGTTGTCCCGCGGCCTTCTTCGGAACCGATCTCGGCTCGTCCTCCGGCCTGAGCTGCGAAGCCGTGAATTTGGGATAAGCCGAGTCCCGTACCCTTACCTACCTCTTTCGTGGTGAAGAACGGCTCGAACGCGCGATCGATCACTTCCTTCGGCATGCCCGTGCCGGTGTCACGTATGGCCAAGGCGATAAATTCCGCACCATTCTCGTGAACCGCTCGCGTCGAAAGCGTCAGCGTGCCGCCTCCGGGCATGGCGTCGCGGGCGTTCACCGCGGCGTTGAGGATGGCTGTTTCAAGTTGAGCGGCGTCGACCTCGACCCGGGCGGCGCCGGGCTGAAGATCCAGCTCGATATGAATCACGCTGCCCAGCGTACGCGCTAGCATGTCGGCGATCGCATCGAGCCGGACATTGAGATCGAGCACTTCAGGCTTGATCGGCTGGCGCCGGCCGAACGCAAGCAGATGATTGGTGAGGGTGCTCGCGCGGTCGGCGGTCTCGCCGATCGCTTCGAGATACTGGCGGCGTTTCTCGTCGGGCAGATCCGGCTTCCGCAACAGGAAATCCGCGGAGCCCGCGATCACCGTCATCAGATTATTGAAGTCGTGAGCGATGCCGCCTGTCAGCTCGCCGAGCGCCTGAAGCTTCTGCGACTGGACGAGGGAGGCCTGCGTTTCCTCGAGTTGCTCCTGCGCCTTTTTCCGCTCGGTGATGTCACGAGTGATCTTGGCGAAGCCGATGTGCTTGCCGCTTTCGTCAAAAATGGGATCGAGGACCACGCTCGCCCAGAACGGCGAACCGTCCTTGCGGACCCGCCAGGCCTCGCGTTCATACTTCCCTTCGCGAAGCGCGGTTTCCAGCGCGAATTGGGGTTCGCCGCGCGCTCTGTCCTCATCCGTGTAGAATCGGGAGAAATGCTGGCCGACGATCTCCTCGGCCGTATAGCCCTTGATGCTCTGGGCGCCCGAATTCCAATTGGTCACCCGTCCTTCGGTATCGAGCATGTAGATGGCGTAGTCGCGGACGCCCTGCACAAGCATCCGGAACCGCTCCTCGCTGTCGCGCAGTGCCTTCTCCTGCTCGCGCTTGGCGGTGATGTCGCGCGTGATCTTGGCGAAGCCGACATGGTTGCCCTGCGGATCGAGAATGGGATCCAGGATCGCATTGGCCCAGAAGCGGCTGCCGTCCTTGCGGACTCGCCAGCCCTCCGCCTCGAAGCGCCCTTCCGCCAGCGCGATCTTCAAGGCGCGCTGAGGCAGGCCGGCTACCTGATCCTCGGGCGTGAAGAAAACCGAGAAATTCTGGCCGATGATTTCGTCGGCAGTGTAGCCCTTGAACCGTTCGGCTCCCGGGTTCCACGTCGCGACCCGGCCCGTCCGGTCGAGCATGTAGATTGCATAGTCCGTGATCGAATTGACGAGCAGCTGGAACCGCTGCTGCTCGGAGAAATCCTCGACGCTAGACAATTGCCGGCCATCCTAACGCTTCGACGAAATGCGCCGATACTCTCCCGCCCCCGCGCGGGACACATATTGTGCATCTTTCCCCGTTCAAACCCTTTTTGCCCCCGCTTTTGTCTCAGAACCGGTTGAGAAGCCGGTCGACCGTCCCCTTGGTAGTGCTGGCCTTCTTGTCCGGAGAACGCACTTCGCGCTCCAGGGCCCGCCGGATCATTTCGATCTCACGTTCTGTAAGATGTTCGACGCCGATGAATTGATCGCGGGCCTTGGTGACTGCCCGAAGAAGCTCGTCCAGCTTCGCCTGCATAGCGGCGGCGTCGCGGTTCTGGGTATTCTGGATCAGGAAGACCATCAGGAATGTGACGATCGTAGTCCCCGTATTGATGATCAGCTGCCAGGTGTCCGAGAAATGGAAAACGGGACCTGTGATCGCCCAAAGGAGGATGATGCCGATCGCCAGCAGGAAGGTAATCGGCTGTCCTGCGGCTACGGAAATCGCAGTCGCAACGCGGGTAAAGAACCGGTCCATTCGGCGTACGTAACGCACACGCAACGAGAATGTGTCCCTCGTCTTGCCTGAATTAGCCTCCGGGGGCAGTGTCGTACGGAAGCTTGAACGAGGGGGTGTAATGAACGAACCGCAAGAATCTCGGCCGGTTCCCGGCTGGTTCAGCCTCGCGGCGATCGCATCGATCCTGTTCATGGCCCTGGGATGCGCCGGCTACCTCGTCAGCGTTCTCGCCGACCCCTCCTCTTTGCCGCTCGACCAGCGCAATCTGCTCGAGGCGCGGCCGATCTGGATGGTCGCCGCTTATGCGATTGCCGTCTGGCTCGGCCTGTTCGGCGCTGTTGCGCTGCTGATGCGAAAGAAGGCTGCGGAGCCTTTGCTTCTTGTTTCGCTAATCGGGGCCGTGCTGACCTTCCTCCCCTACGCGATCGTGCCGGCCGTCGGTGAGCTCGTCACCACGAACGACATTGCGGTGGCGGTCATCGTGGTGCTGATCACAGGCACTATCTGGTCGTTCGCTCGCCATTCGCGCCAGCGGGGATGGCTGAAGTAGCGCCGGGATTGGCCGTCCGCCGGGCAAACGGCTAGAAGCCGCCGCCATGTCCACCTTCACTATCGATACGGCGACCAGCCGCGCGACGCCCACGCCGGTCCCGGGGAAACGGATGACTGCACCGTCGCTCCGAGCGCGCAAGACCGACGGGAAGACCGAGCAGCCGATCGTCGCTTTGACCGCCTACACGATGCGGATGGCGCAATTGCTGGACGCGCATTGCGACCTGCTGCTCGTCGGCGACAGCCTCGGTCAGGTGATATACGGCCTTCCGTCGACCATCCCGGTGACGCTCGACATGATGATCAATCATGGCGCGGCGGTGGTCCGGGGGAGCTGGCACGCCCTCGTCGCCGTGGACATGCCCTTCGGCAGCTATGAAGCATCGCCGGAACAGGCGTTCCAAAGCTGTTCCCGGGTAATGAAGGAGACCGGTTGCGCCGCTGTCAAGCTGGAAGGTGGCGAGGCGATGGCGCCGACCATCCGATTCTTGACGGAACGGGGAATTCCAGTGGTCGGGCACGTCGGATTGACCCCGCAGGCGGTGAACGCTCTCGGCGGCTACGGCGCGCGGGGAAAGAGCCAAGCGGATGCCCGGAAGATCGAGCGGGATGCGAGCGCGGTAGCGACGGCGGGAGCATTCTGCATCGTCGTGGAAGGCGTCCTTGAAGACTTGGCGACGCGGATCGCGAAAAATGTGGAGCCGCCCGTGATCGGCATCGGAGCGTCGGCGGAATGCGACGGCCAGATTCTGGTCACGGAGGACATGCTCGGCCTGTTCGAGCGGACCCCCCGCTTCGTGAAACGTTACGACAATCTCGCCGAGCAGATCGGCAAAGCGGTGGAGACTTACGCTTCCGAAGTCCGCTCCCGCGCTTTCCCCTCGGCGGATCAGACGTACCGGCCCAAGGGCGCCTGAGAACCCCCGAACGGCACCCTTTGCCTTTACCGACTTAGACGCTAGACGGTGGCCCGCCAGCTTCCGTTCATCTGGGGTGGAAAAGGAAGCGCCCGGCAAATCGATATCCAGTCACTTCGTCTTGAGGCAGATTTTGGCGCTCCCAACGGACAGCAACGACACGTTTCTTAGGGAAGTCGACGAGAATCTTCGTCGCGACCAGGTCCAGGACTTCTTCAAGAAGAACGGCAAGTGGGTCGCCGCCGCGGTGGTCCTGTTCCTCGCCGCTGCCGGCGGCTGGATCTTCTGGCAGGAGAAGCGCAACAGAGACGCCGCCGCGCAGACGGAGGAGCTCCACTCGGTGCTCACCGACATCGGCAGCGGCCGCAAGCAGGACATTCCGCAGCGCATAGACGCTCTGGAAGAGTCGCATAGCGACGCGGTCCGCGCCTCCGCGATGCTGACCGATGCCGCGCTGGCGCTGGAGCAGAACAACCGCTCCGCCGCGATCGCCAAATACCGCGAGATCGTCGACGACAAGGGCCTGCCCCAAGTCTACCGCGATGTGGGAACGATCCGCCTCACCGCCTTGGAATTCGACACGCTGAAGCCCGAACAGGTCATCGCAAGGCTGGAGCCGCTGGCGAAGGCCGGCAATCCCTGGTTCGGCAGCGCGGGCGAAATGACCGCGCTTGCCTTGCTCAAGCAAAAGAAAAACGCTGAAGCCGGCAAACTCTTCGCGGCCATCGCCGCAGACACACAGGTCCCCGAAACCATTCGCACGCGCGCCGTCCAGGTCGCGGGCACGCTCGGCGTAGACGCAACCGCGTCGATGCCGTCGCTGCAGCAGCAGGATTGAAGCAGATGAAGGCAGTACGTACGCGTATCGTGGTGCTGACGCTTGCCGCGCTGGCGGTAAGCGGATGCGGGATCTTCAAAAAGGGAACGCCCAAGACGCCGGTATTAGGCGAGCGTGTGGCGGTCCTTGCAACGGAACAGGACGTCGCGGTCGATCCGGCGACGTCGGCCCTGCCCTTCTCGCTGCCGGTCGCGGCGCCGAACGCCGAATGGGCCCAGGCCGGCGGAAATGCCGCGAAGAACATGGGCCATCTCGCCCTTGGCCAGTCCCTCGGACAAGCCTGGGCGGTCTCCATCGGAGCGGGCGGAAGTCTCAGCCAGCGACTCGCCTCGGCTCCCGTTGTCGGCGACGGACGAGTTTACACCATCGATACTCAGGCCACCGTACGCGCCTTCGACGCGCAGACCGGTGCGACCGTCTGGGCTACGCAGTTCGGCTACGATAAGGGCAATCGCGCGTCGCTGTTCGGCGGAGGCGTAGCCTTCGACAATGGGCGGATCTATGCGACCAACGGCCTCGGCTATGTCGCGGCGCTGGATGCCCGCAACGGCGGCATCGTCTGGCAAGTCCACCCGACCGGTCCGCTACGCGGCTCCCCGACAGTCATCGGCGACACGCTCTACGTGATCACCCAGGACAACCAGATCTACTCGCTAAAGACCAGCGACGGATCGACCAACTGGTCGCAGGCCGCGGCCCTGGAAATCGCGGGCATCTTCGGTTCTGCTTCGCCGGCCGTCGGCCAAGGCACAGTGGTTGCCGGCTTCTCGTCGGGCGAGCTCAATGCCTATCGCTACGAGAACGGCCGCCTCGTCTGGCAGGATCAGCTGGCACGCACCAGCGTCCGCACGAGCGTGGCTTCGATCTCCGACGTCGACGCCAATCCGGTGATTGACAACGGCCAGGTCCTCGCGGTCGGCCAGGGCGGCCGGATGGTCTCGCTCGAGCTGATCAGCGGCCAGCGGCAGTGGGAGCTGAACATCGCCGGCATCTCTACTCCGTGGGTCGCGGGGGAGTGGGTCTATGTCGTGACGGACAGTGCGAAGCTGCTTTGTGTGTCGAGGTCCAACGGCAAGGTGCGGTGGATCGCCCAGCTCCCCGCCTTCCGCAATGAAAAGGCGAAGCATGGGCCTATCGGTTATAAGGGTCCGGTGCTCGCGGGCGGCCGCCTGATCGTCGTCAGTTCCGACGGCACGCTGATCAACGTCGATCCCGACAACGGCTCCTTCCAAAGCCAGACGAACATCAAGGCCGGAGTCCATCTGTCGCCGGTCGTCGCGAACCAGACTCTCTACATCCTGGACGACGACGGGCGGCTTCACGCTTTCCGCGGCTCGTAAAGGAGCCAAGCCCGCGGTTGACGCGGGCGAGGCGTGGATGGCATGGGACGCGTCCGCCGCGGAGGCGGGCGCTTCAGGCGCGGGTGTAGCTCAATGGTAGAGCAGAAGCCTTCCAAGCTTACGACGAGGGTTCGATTCCCTTCACCCGCTCCAGCCGATCGACAGCATGCCGGGGGCGTGTTGCAGGCTGGAGCGCCCGAAACGAAGTGAAGGGGCGACACAACCCCTGAATCTTCCGCAAAACCGCGCGTCACCGGCGTTGACACTATTGTCATCGACCGCCACATGGCGCCCCTGCCTGCACCTGTGGAGAGGTGGCCGAGTGGTTAAAGGCAGCAGACTGTAAATCTGCCCGCGCAAGCGTACGCTGGTTCGAATCCAGCCCTCTCCACCAACTTACAAATGGCGGTTTCCCGCAATTCTTGGCTGCTTGGCCCGCCGATTCGTCCTTCGTGAAACGGTTCTCACCGCTACCGATGATTTTCGGCAGTTTTCCGTCGTTTCCGATTCACTCCCCGCACTTCCGCGCTACATGGCCGCTACATGGCGATACACGAAATCCGCTCTTAACCTGCGCCACACGGCGGCTTGCGGAATGTCTGCTTTCGACCCAAAGCTGCCGTTCGTTTCGACCCAAAAATCGACAGTAATGACAATGCACTTGACGCTCTTTTAGCGGCCTGCATTGGTGCGTCGGAGCCTAATTGCCCGGGGGGCGAGGGTATGAACGTCAGTCAATTGTTTCGAGCTGGGCTAGCTTCCCTGAGCGAGCCGATTCCGGCACGTTTTATTGCGCTGCGCGCGTTCGATTCATTGTTCAACTTCCTCAGTTACGAGTCCAAGCTTCGAGTGGGGTCCGTTCAAAGGTCGAATTACGGCTTTGGGCTACTGGAAGCGGGCCGCTTAGCCGCCAGTCTGGGCATAGAGCGAATATCCGCGATTGAGTTCGGGGTTGCCGGCGGCAACGGACTGGTTGCGCTTGAGGACCATGCGCGCCGAGTTGTTACTGAGACAGGCGTAGAGATTGAAATCTATGGCTTCGACACTGCTTCGGGCCTGCCGCCGCCGGATGACTATCGGGATCTGCCATATGCTTACGTCCAAGGCTCCTTTGCGATGGATGAGGAAAAACTCAGAAATCGACTAAGTTCTGCCAAACTGATCATCGGCGACGTTCGAGATACCGTTCAACACTTCGGCGACACTAATCCAGCGCCAATCGGCTTTATTTCGTTTGATGTTGACTTCTACTCGTCGACAATTGCGGCATTGGAAGTTCTGGACCTGCCGTTCGAGTTACTTCTTCCCCGGGTGTTTTGCTATTTCGATGACGTTGCCGCCGATGCCGCGTACTGCTTTAATGAATTCACCGGAGAACTTTTGGCGATACGTGAGTTCAACGAGGCGCACGCCGATCGCAAGCTCGCGCAGATTGCCGGTCTTCGCCACTATTTCCGTTCGTTGCCGACACTGTGGCACGAGCAAATGTATGTCGCCCACTTGTTCAAGCATCCTCATTACAACACACCGGTTCATTCGCGGAATCACCGAGCAGCACTGGGTCAACGTCTAGAGTTGAAATGACGGGTAAGCGCCTATTGAGAGCGCTCGCGCTGATTATAGCCTATCGAAGCATCTGAGCGGAGCTGAGCCGGAGTTCCAAATAACTACGCCCAAAGAAAAAAAGGCCGCTGGCGCCGCCGCCGTTTCGCTCGACATGCTTAGCCTTCTTGAGCAGCCTCGTCGCGACCTTGGCCGATAACCACCGGCTCACCCTGCGAGGTGAACGGCGGCATTCGCGCAGAACCTCTCCAATGATCGACGAACTGGTGCTTCAGGGCCGCAGCGACATGGAGCAGGATCAAGGCCACGAGCGTGTACGTGGCCCGTTCGTGCACTTCGCCTGCCAGGTGGCCGGTTTCGCTGCTCACGCCCGGGATCAGTGGAACTTCGATCCCGCCGATCACAAGAAAGGGTCCTCGGGTATAGCCGGAAACCGCGACGAACCCAACGATCGGCATGGCGATTAGGAGGGCGTAAAACAGGCGATGGCTCCAGACGGCCGCGACCCGCTCCCATGCCGGAAGCTCCGGCGGAAACGGAGGCGGTGGATTCCTTAGGCGGTAAGCCAGACGCGCGAGCGTCAATACGAAGATCAGGACGCCTACGCTCTTATGCCAAAGGAGGACCTCGTCGCGAGCGGCGCTCGGTTCGGACAGGGCAAACCTGGAACCTAGGTAGAGCTGCAGAAGCACCAGGACGACGGTGGTCCAGTGGAATGCGACGTTCACATTCGAATAGCGCAGCACCGCGTGTTGCGGCGCCGTTTCAAGAACGCTCGTCATGGCCTCTCTCTCCTGACGAAGCGGATAACACCACGGGCTTTCAGGCGGTTGCCATCGCGGCCAGCGTCGAAGGCTTCTTTAGACGCGATCTCAGCCGCTCTAACAAACGTTAGCGAAAGCGTCGTTCGCGCTGCGAGCAATTAGGACGGCCACCATCAAAAAGCGCAGTTGGATCACTGCCAACGGCGTGCGCAAGGTTTTGCCGGCACGCATACGGCCGACAGCACCCAGCATCAACGCTGATCCCCGTGCGCTCTCGAGCCTTCAAAACGAGGCAGCTGCCGGCGATGACAATTTGATGGTCGGCAACTTTCGCGACGAATCAAGAGCTATCGCGAGCTGGCGAACCTACACGTCAAGCCTCTGCTCGGTTCGGAGAAGCTTTCGGGGCTAACTCAGCCGGGCGGCTCCGCCTGCGATCGAAGCGCCACTTTCGGCTCGATAACCGCGACGCGCCTATAGTGCGCGCATCAAAAAGGTTGCGTGCGACAACTAAAATTATCAGCAGAAAACCCTACGGAATTGTCCAAATCGGTCGAATCGACTTAAGTTGGGCCGGACTCGGATGTTCTCCCAAGGTATTGGGAGCTATTGCTCGGAGTGTATGCAGGTGAATACTGCGGCGGCGGGATCACGCGGCCCTGACGACAACGGGTCGGTAATGGCGGAGCGGGTCGCGCGGCTTTCTCGCGGCCAACTCGACTGTCTGCTGCTGGTCGATCAGCACTTATCTTCCAAGGAAATCGCCGCAGAGCTTCAAATATCGCCGCACACCGTCGATCAGCGCATCCGCGGCGCGCTCCACGCGCTTGGAGTCGAGCGCCGGACGCAAGCCGCCCGCATCGTCGCCCGCCACCAAGAGCCATATCAACGGTTGATACATCAATCGCCGTACGTTGAGACCGCTGCGCTCGAGGGCCAGTCCGTCGGGGCGGTCAGTCATCAGATTCGGCACGCTGATCGCGCAGGGGAGGCCGGGAACCCGGATCTCAATACCGAGCAGAGACCCGAGTCCACCTGGTCTTCCCTGCCTTTGCCGTTCGCAACGAGGAGCCATCCCCGGAATGAGATGAGCGTCGGCCTCCGGCTGCTCTGGATCTTCCTGATCGCGACGGGCGCAGCGTTTTCGGCGGGAATGTACCTCGCCGGGCTCGAAAGTCTCGCCAGGCTGCTCAAGAACTAGCCGCCGGCCAATGCCAGTTCCGGCCAAACGAAACTCCCCGCGGTCGCGCGCGGCGGAGGAGGAGTAGCCATGCGCAAACATCAGATCGAAAACGCCGCCTTTGAAGTCGCAACGCAGGTCCGCGCAGTCGAGGACAGCATCGACGCCGCTTTGTCGGAGGTCGCCGAGCTTCAGGCACGTATCATGCGCGCCAATTCGGTCGCCCGCGTCGGGTTCGGTACCGTCCATCCGGTCCTGGAAGAGCTCGCGGCGGCCGTGAGCGGCCTGGTCGAGGCTCGCGGCTCCGTCGTGGGCTGCCACACGGCGCTTGCCGAAGCCAAGGGCAAGGTTCCCGGTCTTCGCACCGTCTCCTTCGGCGAAGGCAGCGAGTGCCCGGACCAGAAGACCGGCCTCGCAGATCTCCGGATCGTCGCTTGACAGGGGTGGCCGGCTCGCCAAGTCGCGGGCCGGCCGAATCCTATGCTTAGCCCGTTGCAATATTTCGTCGTGCTTTTCGCCGTCTGTGCCTACGCCTTCGTGCGTGGGCGCAGCGACGAACGAACCGTCGCGACGATCTGCGTGATCGCCTCGATCGCGTCGGTTGCGGTCATTTCGCCCCTGGCGTCCCGCTATTCGCAGGTCGAAGCCGGCGTCTTCATTGTCGACCTGGCCACCTTCGCAGGCTTCACCTTCGTTGCACTGCGCTCCGAACGTTTCTGGCCGCTGTGGGTCGCGGGACTGCAGCTTACGACCCTCATGTCCCACGCCTTCAAGCTGGGCCGGCTCGACCTCATGCCGCAGGCCTATGCAGCGGCAGCGCGCTTCTGGGTCTATCCCATCTTCGTGATCATCGTCATCGGCACCTGGCGCAGCCATCGCCGGAGACTGGAACGACGACGCCAGGCCGCGCTCGCCTAGCGGAGGCTTGCGCGCCCGCTTCGGCTCGCCCATTTGCCGCGCATGTCCCGCCGCAAGAAGTCCCACCAAAGCCACGGTTCCGCCAATCGGCCACGTTTCTGGGGCAAGCATGCGGTCGCGGCAGCACTCGACAATCCCGGGCGCAAAGTGCTGCGCGCATGGGCGACGCGTGAAGCGACCGGCTTCATGCAATTCCCCAAGGATGTGCAGGTCACGCTCGCTGAGGCGCCCGACCTCGGACGACTGGTTCCGAACGACGCGCCGCACCAGGGCGTGGTTGTCGAGGTGGAGCCGCTGGAGGAAGCCTGGCTGGACGATGTACTCGCCGACGCTCCCGAACGAGCGGTGCTGCTCGTCCTCGACCAGGTGACGGACCCGCATAATGTGGGAGCCATCCTGCGCTCCGCCGCCGCGTTCGGAGCGGTCGCGATCGTCACGCAGGACCGTCATTCGCCGCCCGAAAGCGGCGCGCTGGCCAAAGCTGCTTCCGGCGCGTTGGAGCGCGTGCCCTGGGTGCGTGTCGTGAACCTCGCACGTGCGCTGGAGCAGATCGGCGAAGCCGGCTTCTGGCGGATCGGGCTTGCGGGCGAAGCCGAGGCGGGCCTCAAGGAGGCGCTCGGCTCCCCGCGGGTCGCGCTGGTGCTGGGAGCCGAGGGGCCCGGACTTCGCCAGAACACCCGCGAGCATTGCGATGCTTTGGCCAAGCTTCCGATTTCAGACTCTATCGAGAGCCTAAACGTTTCCAACGCGGCCGCGATCGCCCTCTACGCCGCGAGCGTCGCCTGATGGTCCGCACAACCGACACGCTGCACGAGAGCCTGGCCGAACTTGCGCGGATCGAACCTGCCTTCGCCGCGGTGCTCGAACAGCACGGAAACCCGGAGCCGCGCATCAGCCCCCCCGGCGCAACCACCCTCTTGCGCACTATCGTCGGCCAGCAGGTGAGCGTGGCCGCCGCCCGATCGATGTGGACGAAGCTGGAAGCAGCATTCGGTTCACCGCCCGCTCTCGAGAAACTGCTGGGCGCGTCCGACGAAGAAATGCGCGCGGCGGGCATGTCCCGGCAGAAGGCGGGCTACATCCGAAGCCTCGCTCAGCTCGTGCTGTCCGGCGAGCTCGCCCTCGACGCCTTGCCGGAAGACAATGAGGAGGCGATCGCCCTCCTGACTAAGATCAAGGGAATCGGACGCTGGTCGGCGGAGATTTATTTGCTCTTCGCCGAAGGACGCCGCGACGTCTTCCCGGCCGGCGACCTCGCCGTTCAGATCGAGATCGGCCGGCTGATGGGCCTGGCGGAGAAGCCGAGCGAGAAGCAGCTGCGCCAGATGGGCGAGCGATGGAAGCCGCATCGAGGCGCCGCCGCAGTGCTCGCATGGCACAGTTACAATAGTGCGGTGTTGTAGACGCGACCGCAATCTGGAGGAACCCGATGAACTCACGCAATCTCTTACGCTACGAGCCGATAGCGGTCGGAGTCCTGCGGATCATGACAGGCCTGCTGTTCCTCGCGCACGGGTCGCAAAAGTTCCTTTCCTTTCCCGAAGGAGAGCGCGCGGGCTTTGGATGGACCTTTGCCGGGCCGCCTGCCTACGCCGGCATCATCGAGCTGGCCTGCGGCCTGCTGATCGCGATCGGCCTGTTCACCCGCCCGGCGGCCTTCATTGCGTCCGGTACGATGGCCGTCGCTTATTTCATGGCACATGCGCCGCAGAATTTCTGGCCGGTCAACAACATGGGCGACGCGGCAGTGCTCTACTGCTTCGTCTTCCTCTATTTCGTGTTCCGGGGTGCGGGAGCGCTCAGCGTCGACGGCGACAAGCGCCTGGTCGAAGTCAGCGAGACGGAGCGGCTCTAGACGCTACTGACGGACACGCAGCGTATGTTCGCGGGCGCCGAGCCCGCGAAAGGTCTTGGCGCCTTGGTCGATGCGGAACGGCGCCATCTTCTCACCGTTCGCATTGCGCCCGACGATGAAGCTCGTCGACGTCTGGCCTTGGCCGTTGCTCCACCGATAAAGGGCATTGAAGCCGACGAGCGGCACGAACAGCGTGCGGCCCTCGACCTCGAACAGGCGCAGCTGATCGCGCGGAAGAGTGACGAGACTGCGGAAGCTCATGCGCTGGAGTGGCGGAATCGCGATGCGATCGCCCCCCTGGCCATTCGGCTTGGAGAAGAATTGGCCGAGCACCTGATCCTGGTCGGGGCTGGCATTGAACAGCGCGCCTTCCACATGCACGTCGCGGGCAGGCGCGCTTCCGGAATTGAAGATCGTGACCTCGAACTGGATCGCGCCCTTCTCATCGTCGACGATCGCTGCCTCGGGCGAGAATTCGATTTCAAGCCAGGGGCGAAGTCGCGTGGACACGATCCCGACGGGAGCCGTTGCCGGCTTGGGTGCCGGGGCAGGATCCGGAACCGGTGCGGGCCGCGGCTTCGGCATAGGCGCCGCGCGCGGAGGCGCTGGGGCGGGGCTGAGATCGAATGCCGAGGCCTCACCGCCTGCGCCGGCGAAGGCGTATCCGGACTTCTGACGCCTGAAGTACCAGGCGCCGGCGCTGATGGCGGCAATGAGGGCGGCGATCCACGGCCACAGGGGGAAGGAGCCTGATCCCGTATCAGCCACGGGACTTGCAACGGCGTCCGATGAAGATTGCGGGAAGGTCGCCGACGCGAAGCCCGCCGGCTGAGCGGTCGCCGGGGTCGGCGGAGGCAGGTCGAACGACGTCGAAGCAGTGGCGGCGGCCGGCGCTGCCTGCGTAGCCGCTGAACGGTTCGCCGTAGCAGTCGCGTTGCTCGTGGCCGACGCGGGGCTCTCGCTTGCCGTCCGGGGCGCGGCAGACCGGGTCGTCGTTGTTGCGGCCTCAGTGGGAGCAGTCTGGGCAGGCGTAGCCGCCGGCGCGTCGGCGCGTCGGGTGACCGTGCCGTTGATCGAGAAGTCGCGCAGCTGGGCGGGCCCGACCGCGTCTTCGCTCGCCGGTGCGGCCAGGGTCGGCACAGGTACGGAAGCATCATCGACCGCCTGGTCCTGAGCGTGCGCCGGTACGGCCAGGAAGACCGCCAGCGCGACCGCCGCCGAACTCATGCGCAATGCTTGCTTCATCTCACCCTTTGATCTGGCTGGAGTCGCTTGGCGCTTCCCGCGGCGACTCCAGCGCTTTGCCGTCCAATTGCCGACACTTCAAGCACAGGTGCGATGAACGGCAGTCGACCGGGCGCAAAAAACCGGTGAAATGCGATATTTAACGCGCGTCGACCAAGACTAGCTCAGCGTCTTCCTCGGCCTTGACCGTGACCGTCGACTCACCGGTGATGGCGACGCCGTCGCGCTTCGCCGCCGGAGTGCCGTTCACTTCGACCTTCGCACTCGGCACGAGATAGAGGTGGCGCGCCGGATCGGCGTCATATTCCAGCGTCTCGCCTGCCTTCAGCGTCGCGCCTAGGATGCGCGCGTCGGAATTGATGCGCAGCACGCCGTCGTCGCCATTGCCGCTGGCGAGCAGCTGGAAATGACCTTCGCGGCTCTCCTTGGGGAACGGCATTGCGCCCCAGCTCGGCTGCGCGCCTTGCTTGTCCGTCTCGATCCAGATCTGGAAGAGCGTCGTCTCCTCATCCTCGAGATTGTACTCGGCATGAGTCACGCCCGTTCCGGCGCTCATCACCTGAACATCGCCGGCGGCCGTGCGGCCCTTGTTACCCATCGAGTCCTGGTGCGTGATTGCGCCGGTGCGGACGTAGGTAATGATCTCCATGTCGCGGTGCGGGTGCGGCGGGAAGCCGGACTTGGCGGCGATCCTGTCGTCGTTCCACACGCGAATGCGGCCCCAGCCCATGCGGTTCGGGTCGTGGTAGTTCGCGAAGGAGAAATGGTGGCGGGCATTGAGCCAGCCGTGGTCGGCGTGGCCAAGCGAATCGAATTTGCGGATGTCGATCATGGGGCTGAGATGCGCCTTCCCGTTACGCCTTCAAGTGTCAGCGAAGTAACTTAAGACTAGCGGCGTAGCGCGCCGCCTTCTCGGCATAATGTGCCGCAGACAGGCGAAGTCCGGCCCGCTCGCTGTCGGTTAGCGGCCGCACCAGTCGTGCCGGCGACCCTACGATCAG
>Ga0070670_100002072_pt1 | contig 16413 bp, 14 predicted proteins | sample KBSS63metaG_FD_64665 | JGI IMG/M metagenome (GOLD analysis project Ga0070670, IMG submission 64665) | Switchgrass rhizosphere microbial communities from Kellogg Biological Station, Michigan, USA - KBS S6-3 metaG | ecosystem: Host-associated > Plants > Roots > Rhizosphere > Soil ... | reverse complement strand
GCCTTCAGCGGAGGCGTCGACAGCGCCTACCTCTCGGTAGTCGCCTCACAGGTCCTGGGCTCCGGTGCGCTCTGCGTCACCGCCGACAGCCCCAGCTATCCCGAACATCACCGTTCGCTCGCACGCCAGGTGGCGCAGTCGTTCGCGCTGCGTCACGAGGTCGTCCACACCGCGGAGCTCGATCGTCCGGAGTATCGCGCCAACCCCGTCAATCGCTGCTACTACTGCAAGGACGAGCTCTACTCCACGCTGACCGCCATCGCGTCCGCCCGCGCGATCGACGTCGTGCTCGACGGCAACAACGCCGACGATCGCGGCGACTATCGGCCGGGTCGCCAGGCGGCGCGCGAGCACGGCGTGCGCAGCCCGCTCGACGAGGTCGGGCTCACGAAGGCGGAGATCCGCGAGCTGTCGCGCGCCGCCGGCATGGCCACCTGGGACGAGCCCGCATCGGCGTGCCTGTCGTCGCGCATTCCCTACGACCACGCGATCACCGACGAGAAGCTGCGGATGGTCGAGCAGGCCGAGGACGCGCTGCGCGCGCTTGGCTTCCGCGTGTGCCGGGTGCGGCATCACGACACGCTGGCCAGGCTCGAGCTCGGTCGCGACGAGATTGCACGCGCGCTCGACGAAGGCGTGCGCGACCAGATCCTCTCGGCGCTGCGCGCGGTCGGCTACCGTCAGGTGGCGGTCGACCTTCAGGGGTATCGTATGGGCAGCCTGAATGAGGGCATCCGGCTCAAGCCAGTCTGAAAATCCGCCCCCCGCGCGGCGCCGGGCGCCGCTGTGGCCCGCCGTCGCCGTCGCCGCGGCTTTCGTCGCCGCGCACCTGCCGTTCCTGCCGCAATCACTCGAAGACGTCGACTCGATCAACTTCGCGCTCGGTCTTCGCCACTTCGATCCGGCGCTCCATCAGCCGCATCCGCCCGGCTACCCGCTTTACATCGGTCTGGGCCACGTCTCGCTGGCCGCGCTGTCGTGGCTGATGCCGCCGCTGGCGGAGCTGCGGGTCGAGGCGGTTGCGCTCGCCTTGTGCTCGCTCGCCGGCGGCGCGCTCGCGATCGTGGCGGCGGCGATGTTGTACCGCGCGCTCGAGGACGTGTTTCCCGAGGACGCCGCGCGGGTGTCGCGGCTGCTGGTCCCCGGCGCCGCGGCGCTGCTGGCGGTGGCCCCGCTCTTCTCGATCTCCGGCCTGCGCCCGCTGAGCGACATGCCGGGGCTTGCGCTCGCCCTGCTGGCCCAGGCGCTCATCGTGCGCGGCATCGCCTCGCCGTGGTGGCTCGTCGCCGGCGCGATGATGGCCGGACTGTCCGGCGGCATCCGGATCCAGTCGGCCGTGCTCACGGTGCCGCTCTTCCTCGGCGTGCTGATCGGCGCCAGGCGTGGACACACACGAATGCATCGGGTCCTCGCGGTGGTAGCCGGCGTGGCCGGCGGCCTGGCATGGGGCATTCCGCTGCTGGTCCTGTCGGGCGGCCTGCAGGGCTACCAGCGCGCGCTCGGGTCACAGGCGGGCGAGGACTTCGCGTGGGTGGACATGCTGTGGTCGCACCCGACGCCGCGCCTGCTGGCGCTCGCGCTGTATCGCACGCTGGGTCAGTCGTGGGGCGACGCGCGTCTCGGGCTCGTCGTGGCGGGGCTCGCCGCGATCGGCGCGCTCGTGGGCCTGGTGAGGACCCGGCGCATGCTGGGTGTCATGTGCCTGGCGTTCGTCCCCTACGCCGTCTTCCACCTGCTGCTGCAGGAGACGGTGACGATCCGCTACGCGCTGCCGCTCGTGCCGCCGATCGTCTGGCTGGCGACGATGGCGCTGCAGTTCACTGGACGGGTGTCGGTGCTCGCGTGGGGCGCCGTGGCCGCGTCGGCAGTGATCGTGTCGGTGCCGACGGCGATCGACTACGGTGAACAGGCGCACCCGGCGTTCCGCGCCATCGTTGACATGATCTCCGAGGGCGAGGCCGTGCCGCCGGCCGGCACCTACTCGCACTACGCGCTGTATCGCTCCCTGCAGGCGGCCGCGCCCGAATGGCTGCACCCGGTGCCGCCGGTCCGCCAGAGGGAATGGCTCGGGCCCGTCGAGTTCTTTCGCCAGGGGGGCGAGCGGACCGTGTGGTTCCTTGGCGACCCGCTGCGCACCGACATGGCGCTGTTCGATCCGGCTAGTGTCCTCACCAACGAGGCGAACCCCTGGCGCGTGGCGGCGCATGCGGAAATGGGGGGCGTGCGCCCGGTGGGTGCGGTGTGGCACCGGATTCAGCCGCCCAGGTGGATGGTGGGGGAGGGCTGGTCGCTCACGCCCGAGGCCGGCGGTCGCGTGCGCGCGACGGCGACCGGTGTAGATCACGGCCCGATCGAGGCGTTCGTGCGGCGCCGATCGGAGCCGGCCACGTTCCTGATCGGAGGCATTCATCTGGGTACGGCCGCCGATGCGCCGGCCGAGCTGACGGTGACGATCGACGGCGCGGCGGTGGAGACGTGGATCGTGCCGCGCGAGGCCGCGGGACAGCCGTTCGTGCGGTTCGTGCGCCTGCCGCGCGGCGTCCCGGAGGGGCCGGGCTCCTACGCCACGCTGCGCGTGGCGGCCCGTTCGCTCGAGCCTGGGCGGCCGGTGCCCGAGATTGCCATCCGGCAGTTCGATCTGCAGTCCGACGGCGGCCGCCCGTTGATGGCGTTCGCCGACGGCTGGTACGAGGACGAGTATTCCCCCGAAACCGGGCAACGGTGGCGATGGACGGGCGCCGGCGCGCAACTGCGGCTCGTCTCGTCACGAACGGTCGTGCTGCAGATCCGGGGGGAGTCGCCGGTCAAGTATGTCGGCGTCGCCCCCACGGTGCGGATCGCCGCCGGCGGCCGCACGCTGGCCACGTATCACCCTGCGGCCGACTTCACGTGGCGCATCACGGTGCCCATCGATGCGCTGACCGAAGCGCACGGCGTGGTCACGGTCGAAACCGATCGCACGTATCTGCCCGGTCCTGCCGAAGGCACGGACGACACGCGGAAGCTTGGGCTCCGTGTGTTCGAATGTCGCGCTGATCTGCAGTAATTCCCCCCTTCAGCCGATTGACAGGTAGATCGTCGAACGTTAAGCTCGGCCACGGCTGGCGTGGCTGCCCCGTTCCGTGGGGTGATTGGTGGAGGATTCCGTAGATGAATGTGCGCGGTCGTTATTCGTGGTTGACCACTATGGTCCTGCTCGCCGTGTTCGTGACGGCGTGCGCCAAGAAGGTTCCGCCGCCACCGCCGCCGCCGCCACCGGAGCCGCCGGCTGCACCCGCACCGCCGCCGCCGCCACCGCCGCCGCCCGCGCCCAAACCGGCCCCGCCGCCGCCGCCGGCGCCGCTCAGCGAGGACGAGCTTTTCGCGCGCAAGTCGCTCGATCAGCTGAACGCGGAAATGCCGCTCGGCGACGTCAAGTTCGACTATGACAAATCCACGGTCAAGGACGATCAGCGCGCCATCCTGCAGAAGAACGCGGACTGGATGCGACGCTGGACGACCACGCGGGTGTCGATCGAAGGGCACGCGGACGCCCGCGGCACCAACGAATACAACCTCGCGCTGGGCGATCGGCGCGCCAGGGCGGTCATGGACTACATGGTGAGCCTCGGCATCGCGGCCAATCGGATGGCCGTGGTCAGCAAGGGCGAGGAGGCCCCGCTCTGCACCGAGATGACCGAGGCGTGCTACGACCGCAACCGTCGCGGGCACTTCGTCATCACGGCCAAGTAGCGGGACGTCGCTCTCCGCGTTACTCTTTCGGGCGGGCAGGCCATTGCGGCCTGCCCGCCTTTTTCGTTTTCCAGCCCCTTCGAGGGAGAGATCATGCGCTCTACGCGTGCGGGCCGTGTCGTCGTCGGCGCTCTGGTGCTGGTGTGCCTCGGTGCGGCCCGGCCGTCCGCGTCGCAGGCACTCCCGGGTGCCACGGCCGGCTTCGTCGATGCCGCCGTGCAGGCCGTGCTGACCAGCAGCGGAGCACCGAGCGCCTCGATTGCCGTCGTCCGGGACGGCCGGCTCGTCTACGAAAAGGCGTACGGCAGCGCGCGCGTCGGGACGCCGGCCGTGCCCGCCACGCCGGCAATGCGCTACAGCATCGGGTCGATCAGCAAGCAGTTCACGTCGACGGCGCTGCTGCTGCTGGCCGAGGAGGGGAAGCTCTCGCTCGACGATCGCGTGGCGAAGTGGTTTCCCGATCTCACACGCGCCAATGAGATCACCATCCGTCAGCTGCTGTCGATGACGTCTGGCTACCAGGACTACTGGCCGCAGGACTACGTCATGCCCGACATGCTCAAGGACACGACGCCGGCCGCGATCATGAAGGGATGGGCGCAGAAGCCGCTCGATTTCGAGCCGGGCACCCGCTGGCAGTACAGCAACACCAACTACGTCATCGCCGGTCAGATCGTGGAGCGCGTATCGGGCCAGCCGCTGTCGGCGTTCTTACGTGCCCGCGTGTTCGAGCCGCTGAAGATGACGTCGGTCGTGGACACCGATCAGGCGCCGCTCGGTGCGGCCGATCCGATGCGTTACCAGCGCTTCGCCCTGGGGCCGCCGCGGCAAGCGCCCAAGGAAGGCAAGGGATGGATGTCGGCGGCGGGTGAACTGGCCATGACGGCAGCCGACCTGGCGCGCTGGGACATCGCGGTGATGAACCGCACCGTGCTCAAACCGTCGTCGTACGGTGAGCTCGAGCGCGAAGTGCTCCTCGCCAGCGGCGCGCCGACCGGCTACGGCCTCGGCGTCAACGTGGCGGTGACGGGTGGCCGCCGCCAGATCTCGCACGGCGGAGAGGTGTCCGGATTCACCGCGCGCAACGAGATCTACCCCGATGAGAAGGTGGCGATCGTCGTGCTCGTGAATATCGACGCCAACAACGCCTCCGGCGAGATCGCCCGCCGCATCGCCAACCGGCTCTTCACCGAGAGCAGCGACTCCCGCGGCGCCGTGGATCAGGCCCGGCAGATCGTTGCCGGCCTGCAGCGCGGCGAGGTCGATCGGACGCTCTTCACGGCAAACATGAACGCGTACTTCACGCCGCAGGCGCTGCGCGACTTCGCCGACAGCCTGGCACCGCTCGGCGAACCGTCGTCGTTCTCGCAGTCGACACAAGGGCTGCGGGGCGGCATGGTGCTGCGCCGGTTCGCCATCACGGCCGGCGGCCGCAATCTGAGCGTCACCGCGTTTTACATGCCCGACGGGAAGATCGAGCAGTTCCTGATCGCGCCCGCCGACTAGGATGTGGCTGCGGCCTAGGACGCCCTGATCGCAATGGATGATCGCTGGCTCGCAGGAGACGCTTACGAGCGCTACATGGGCCGCTGGAGCCGTCCGCTCGCGCGGGCGTTTCTCGAGTGGCTGCGCCCGCCCTCGGACGCGCACTGGCTGGAAATCGGCTGCGGCACCGGCGCCCTCACCGCGGCCATCGTGGCCGGGTCCAATCCGGGCTCGGTCCTCGCCTGCGATCCCTCGGAGGCGTTCGTCGAACACGCGCGACAGCGGGTAACCGACCCGCGCGCATCGTTCGTGGTTGCTGCCGCCGACGCGCCGCCCGCACGCGACGGCGGGTTCGACCTGGTGGTGTCCGGATTGGTGCTCAATTTCCTCGCGCCGCCCGAGGCGGCGCTCGCCACGTTTGGCCAGCGGCTGCGGCGCGGCGGCACCGTGAGCGCCTACGTCTGGGACTATGCCGGAGGCATGGAGTTCCTGCGCGCGTTCTGGGACGAAGCCGTGGGGGTGGATGGCCGCGCCGCGGCGCTCGACGAGGGGCGGCGGTTCCCGCTCTGCTCGGCACCGGCCCTGCAGGCGCTGTTCGACTCCGCCGGCCTGACGCAGGTGATCACCGGCGCCATCGAGATCGAGACCCAGTTCGCGGACTTCGACGATTATTGGGCGCCGTTTCTCCGCGGTACCGGGCCCGCCCCCGCGTTCGTGGCGTCGCTCGAACCGCCGGCGCGCGACGAGCTCCGTGAGCGGCTGCGGCGGCGCCTGCGACCTGGCGCAGACGGAGGGATCCACCTTCGAGCGCGCGCGTGGAGCGTGCGCGGGGTCGGCGCCTGAAGTTCGAGTAAGCTACGCCAGCTTCGCACCGGTTACCGGGCCTGTGACGGGTCCGAATCCCCGAGACCACTTCATGAACAGCACCGTTGTCGTCCGCATCGCGAGGGTTCCGCGCTTCTCGCGGTCATTGCTCAGTTCGGGGCCATCGGCATTGCGATAGCCAACGGGATTCAGCCTGGTGCGCCGCTCGACTTCAGCGACGGCGCGCAGTTGCTGGCTGCAGGCGACGTGACGGCTGGCGTGGTCGGTCTCGCGCTGGCTACGATCTCTCCGCCGTTGGGGCTGCCTCTCGGCCTTGGCCTCTATGTCGTACTCGAGGACGCCAACGGGTACGCACTCTTCGGCGCCACGATGTTTTACCTCGGCATGACGCTCGCGTTGGTGCGCGAGGCGTCCCTGGCGCGTCGCTCGTGGTGCTGCCCGCGGTGATGGCGTTCTTTCTCTGGCTCATCGCAACCGGGTGACGCCGATTCGCTGGCGCCCGGCGCCGGGGGCCAATCCTTAGAGCGCCAGCGCCGTCCGGACTTCGGTGCCGATCGCCTCCGCCGCGGCGCGCGGGTCCGGCGCGGCGATGATCGGGCGCCCCACCACCAGATAGGTCGAGCCGGCCTTGATCGCGTCGCCAGGCCCCATCGTGCGCGACTGATCGTTCTTCTCGCTGCCGGCCGCCGCGCCGCGGATTCCGGGCGTGACCACGGCGAAGTCGTGGCCGCACGTGTCGCGGATCTCGCGCGTCTCGAGCGGCGACGCCACCACGCCGTCGAGACCGGCGCGCTGCGCCAGCTTCGCCAGCTCCACCACCTGCTCCATCAGCGGCCGCGACACGCCGACGTCGTGCAGCGTCGGCTCGTCCATGCTGGTCAGCACGGTGACGCCGATGACGAGCGGCTTCGGCTTGCGCGCCATGCGCGCGGTGTCCACCGCGGCCTTGGCCGCCGCCTGCATCATCGGCACGCCGCCCGAGGCGTGCACGTTGATCATCCACGCGCCGGTGAGCGTGGCGGCTTCCACCGCCTGGGCCACCGTGTTCGGGATGTCGTGGAACTTGAGGTCGAGGAAGACACGCATCCCCGACTCGGCGATGCGCTTCACGAGCCCGGGGCCTTCCAGCGTGAACAGGCGGCTGCCGATCTTCACGCCGCCGACGAGGCCGTTCAGTTGGTCGGCCAGCTGCAGCGCCCGTGCGCCGCTGTCCACGTCGAGGGCGACTAGGAGCTGATCCACTGCTTCTCCCGCGTGCTGGTGTCGACGGAGCCCACCAGGTCCGCGATACGCGCGACCGAGTGTCGCTGCATGTAGGCGCGCATGCCGTCGAGCAGCTTCGACCAGATGAACGGGTCCACGAAGTTGGCGGTGCCGACCTGCACGGCGGTGGCGCCCGCGATCATGAACTCGAGTGCGTCGGTCGCACAGGCGATCCCGCCCATGCCGATGATCGGAATCTTCACCGCGCGACGGCACTCGTAGACCATGCGAACGGCGATCGGCCGGATGGCCGGCCCGCTGAGCCCGCCGACGATGTTCGACAGCTTCGGCCGCCGTGTCTCGACGTCGATCGCCATCGCGAGAAAGGTGTTCACCAGCGACACCGCGTCGGCGCCCGCGTCCTCGGCCGACTTGGCAATCGAGGCGACGTCGGTGACGTTGGGGGTCAGCTTCGGGATCACCGGCAGGTGCGTCACCTTCTTGATCGCCGACACCACGTCGAACGTGCCGTGCAGGCTGCACCCGAAGGTGATGCCGCCTTCCTTGATGTTGGGGCAGGAGATGTTGATCTCGAGCGCGTGCACGCCCTCGGCGTCCGAGAGGATGCGCGCCAGCTCCACGTACTCGTCGAGCGTGCTGCCGCAGATGTTGATGACGTTCGTGGCGCCGAGCCGGCGCAGCTCGGGCAGCTTTTCCTCGATGTAGCGGTGGACGCCGATGCCCTGCAACCCGATGGCGTTGAGCATGCCCGACGGCGTCTCGACGATACGCTGCGGCGGATGCCCCGAGCGTTCCTTGAGGAACAGACCCTTCGACACGACGGCGCCCAGCGACGCGAGGTCTACGGCCCCGGCGTACTCGACGCCGTAGCCGAAGCAGCCGCTCGCCGCCATCAAGGGATTGCGGAGCTCGAGCGACCCGATTCGAACTGAGAGATCCATCAGTCCCATACCAATTCCGCGCCCTTGAACACCGGCCCGCCGATGCACGACCGCACGTAGTGCTGGCCGCCGTCCTCATCTTTCACCGGAATCACGCAGCTGTAGCAGCCGCCCATGCCGCAGCCCATCACGCGCTCCACCGACACTTGCGACGGCCGGCCGTATTTCTCCGCCACGTGGGCCACGGCTTCGAGCATCGGTTCGGGGCCGCAGCCATAGATCATCACGTCGGCGGACCCGGCCCGTTGCAGCTCGCGCTCGAGCGGCAGCGTGATCCGCCCCTTGTCGCCGTGGGTGCCGTCCTCGGTGGCGAGCATCAGCTCGATGCCGCGCGAGGCGAACCAGTCGAGATAGAACAGCTCCTTGCCGCTGCGCGCGCCGTAGAAGAGCGTGGTCTTGGTGCCGCGCGCCACCAGCGCTTCGCCGAGGGTGGCAAACGGTGCCAGGCCGACGCCGCCGGCGACCATCCACGCCTGCGCGGGCGGATCGACGAGCTCGAACGGTCGGCCGAGCGGGCCGAGGCACGAGACGGTGTCGCCCTCCACCGCATCGAAGAGCATGGTCGTGGTGATGCCGACACGCTTGCTGAGCAGCGTGAGGCCGGTGACGCGTCCGTGCTCGCGCAGCACTTCGAACACCGAAAAGGGGCGGCGCAGCAGCGGATCGCCGCCGCGGCCGGGCTTGACCATCACGAACTGTCCGGGCGCGGTCGCGTCCGCAATCTCGGGAGCCGCGAGCGTGATCACGTTGTAATCGGGGGAGAGGCGCGTGTTGCGGATGACCCGTGCCTCGACGTCAACGGGCATTGTCGCGAGTATATAATGTTCGTGCTCTTTAACTGCGGTCCTGCGAGGCCGCAAAGAGGTACACATGCCAGTAGTCATGGATGCGGACCGCATCGGCCGCACCCTCGCCCGCATCGCGCACGAAATCCTCGAACGCAACAAGGGTGTTGGTGAGCTCGCGCTCGTCGGCGTGCGCAGCCGCGGCGTGCCGCTCGCCAAGCGTCTCGCCCGGCAGATCAAGGAGATCACCGGCGACGAAGTGCCCACCGGCTCTCTCGATATCACCCTCTACCGCGATGATCTGATGCGCCACGCGGTCGGCCCGCAGCCGGTCGTGCGCCGCACGGAGATCCCCTTCTCGATCGACGGGCGGAAGATCCTGCTCGTGGACGACGTGCTCTACACCGGGCGGACGACGCGCGCGGCGCTCGACGCGCTGATCGATTTCGGGCGGCCGAAGGCGATTCAACTGATCGTCCTCGTGGACCGCGGCCATCGCGAGCTGCCGATCAAGGCCGACTACGTCGGCAAGAACCTGCCCACCGCGCTCGACGAGAGCGTGCAGGTGCGCCTGCAGGAGATCGACGACCGCGACGAGGTCGTGCTGGAACAGGGAGGTGCCGCATGAGCGTTCAGGAACTCGAGACCCGCCCCGCGGTCACGTCTCTCCGGCGCAAGGACCTGCTGGGCATCGCCGACCTCTCGCCGGAGGAGATCGCGCTCGTCCTCGACACCGCCGAGGCGATGAAGGAAGTGGGCTCGCGCCCCATCAAGAAGGTCCCGGCGCTGCGCGGCAAGACCGTCGTCAACCTGTTCTTCGAGCCCAGTACCCGCACGCGCACGTCGTTCGAGATTGCTGAAAAGCGCCTGAGCGCCGACACGCTCAGCGTCGCCATTGGGACCTCGAGCGTCGTGAAAGGCGAGACGCTGGCCGACACCGCGCTCAACCTCGAGGCAATGTCGCCCGACATGATCGTGCTGCGCCACTCCTCGTCGGGCGCCTGCCACCTGCTGTCGCGCATCTGCCGTTCGGCCATCGTCAACGCCGGCGACGGCACCAACGAGCACCCGACGCAGGCGCTGCTCGACGCGCTCACCATCCGCGAGCGCAAAGGGCGCCTGAAGGGGCTCAAGGTGGCCATCGTCGGCGACCTGCTGCACAGCCGGGTCCTCCGCTCGAATATTCACCTGCTCACCAAGATGGGCGCCGACGTGTGGGTGTGCGGGCCGCCCACGCTGGTGCCAGCCGAGATGAAGCAGTTTGGCGTCCGCGTGACGAGCTTCGTGGACGAAGCGGTGGCCGACGCCGACGTGGTGATGCTGCTGCGGATTCAGCTCGAACGCATGGAGGGCGCCTACTTCCCCTCGCTGCGCGAATACTTCCAGGTGTTCGGCATGACCGAGGCGCGGCTGCGCCTTGCGAAGCCGGACGTGATGATCATGCACCCCGGTCCGATGAACCGGGGCGTCGAGATTGCATCGGAGGTGGCCGACGGCCCCTTCTCGGTGATCCTCGACCAGGTGGCCAACGGCGTGGCGGTCCGGATGGCGGTGCTGTATCTGCTCGCCGGCGGAGCCGAACATGAAGAAGCTGCTTAAGGGCGGGCGCGTGGTCGACCCCGCCAACGGGATCGACGGCGCGTTCGACCTCCTCATCGTGGACGGTGTGATCGGCAAAGTCGGCCGGGATCTGCCGGTGGACGGTGCCACCGTCATCGAGATACCGGCCGGCCTGGTGGTGTGCCCTGGGCTCATCGACATGCACGTGCACCTGCGCGAGCCGGGGCAGGAGCACAAGGAAACGGTGGCCACCGGCACGGCCTCGGCCGTCGCCGGCGGGTTCACGGCCGTGGCGTGCATGCCCAACACCAGCCCGGTGAACGACAGCGCCACGGTGACGTCGCTGATCCTGGCCAAGGCCGCGGCCGCGGGGTTGGCGCGGGTGTATCCGATCGGCGCCGTGTCGAAAGGGCAGAAGGGCGAACTGCTCGCCGACATCGCCGAGTTGAAGGCGGCCGGATGCGTGGCCATCACGGACGACGGCCACCCCACGGCGACGGCGCTCCTGCTGCGGCGGGCGCTCGAATACGCGGGCATGTTCGGCATCCCGGTGGTGGAGCACTGCGAGGATCCCACGCTCAAGGGTGACGGCGTGGCGCACGAGGGCTACCACGCCTCGCGGCTCGGGCTGCGCGGCATCCCCGGCGCGTGCGAGTCGCTGGGTGTCGAGCGCGGCGTGCTGCTGGCGGAGCTCACCGGGTCCGCCTTTCACGTCGCACACATGAGCGCGCGCGGCTCCATGCGCGCGGTGCGCAAGGCCAAGGAAGCCGCCGTGCGGGTGACGTGCGAGGTGGCGCCGCATCACTTCACGCTCACCGACGAAATGCTCGGCGCGCCGATCCCCTACGACACCAACACCAAGATGAACCCGCCGCTACGCGAGGCGGCCGACCGCGACGCGATGATCCAGGGGATAGCCGACGGCACCGTGGACGTGATTGCCACCGACCACGCGCCGCACCACTACGACGAGAAGAAAGTGGAGTTCGACCGGGCGCCGTTCGGCATCGTCGGCCTCGAGACGGCGGTGCCACTGACGTTCGACCGGCTCGTGCACGCCGGCCATATCCCGCTGCGCCGGATGATCGAGCTGCTCTCGGTCAATCCCGCGCGGGTGCTGAAGCTGCCCGGGGGGACATTGTCGGAAGGCGCGGCGGCCGATATCACCGTGCTGGCGCCGGACCTGCCGGTACGCATCGAGGCGGCAAAGCTGCGCTCGCGGTCCAAGAACACGCCGTTCGATGGATGGGAGCTTCGAGGTGGGGTCGCGGCCACGATCGTCGGCGGGCGCACGGTGTTCAAAAACCCGGAGGCGGAGTGGGCAGAGTAGGCGGAGTGGGCGGAGTAGGGAGAACGTTTGATTGAGTAAACGCGCAGAGATTCGCGAGAAGGCGCTCGCCGAACTGCAGAAGCACCACGTGCTGATGCTCGACGGTCATTTCGACTTCGGCAACGGCTACCACGGACGCGTCTACCTCAACGCGCATCAACTGTTCTGTCAGCCCTCCATCATCTGGCGCTTCGCGCAGGATCTGATCGACGTCCTGCCGGCAGAGCTCCTGGCGCAGGCCGACGTCGTGGCCGGCCCGGTCACCGGCGGCGCGCTGCTCGCGCATACGGTGGCGGGGCTGCTCGACAGCCGGCGAGCGCTGTCGCGCCCGCCGATGCTCTTCGCGCCGTTCCGCCCGGAAGGCTCGGGCGGTCATGGGCTGACGCCGTTTTACGCGCAGCAGATCAAGGGCCGCCGGGTGCTGCTCGTGGACGACGTTCGCAACACCGGCCAGACGCTCGTGCGCTGCACCGAGCTGGTGCGCGCCGCCGGCGGATCGGTGGTGGCCTCGGCGCAGATCTACGACCGCATGGAAGCCGTCTTCGACGCGGGGGTGCCCAACGTGGCGCTGGCCGAGTACAAGGCGCCCGAGAACCACGAGGCGAGCTCATGCCCGCTGTGCCGCGCCGGCGTACCGATCACCGCGTTCTGACGCCGGCCTTGCGCCCCGGGTTGCAGGAGCGACTCGACACCGTCTACCGGACGTTCGATCACGTCGATTCGGCGCTCGATCCCGTCCACATCGTGCGGCGGTACGCGTCGCGCGAGGACCGCGAGGTCGTCGGCTTCTGCGCCGCGGCGCTGGCCTTCGGCCGCGTCGCGAGCGTGCTGCAGTCGGTGGAGGCCCTGCTGCGGGTAATGGGCCCGCGCCCCGCGGCGTTCGTCCGCGCATTCGATCCAGCCGTCCACGGTCCGGCGCTGGCGCCGCTCGTGCACCGCTGGATCCGTGGCCGCGATCTCGTGGCGCTGGTGATCATCCTGCAGCGCATGCTGCGCGAGCACGGCTCGATCGAAGGGTTCTTCGTGGCTGGCGATGAGACGTCGGCGCCCGACGTGCACGCGGCGCTCGACTCCTTCTCGACGCGTGCCCTCGCCACCGATCTGACGGCCGCCTACGGGCGCCGCCGCCCCGCCCGTGCCGGCGTCGCGTATTTCTTTCCGCGGCCGTCGGCGGGCAGCGCGTGCAAGCGGCTGAACCTGTTCTTGCGCTGGATGGTGCGCAAGGACGCCATCGACATGGCAGTGTGGACGCGGGTAGCGCCGTCACGGCTGGTGGTGCCGCTCGACACGCACGTCATCCGGCTGGGGCGCTGTCTGCGCCTAACGCGCTACACCAGCCCCGGGTGGAAGATGGCGGCGGAGATCACCGCGTCGCTGCGCGAGATGGACGCCGCCGATCCGGTGCGCTTCGACTTCTCGCTCTGTCACGTCGGCATGATGAACGCCTGTGGATTCGGCCGCGCGCAGCGCGATTCGCAGTGCCCGCTGCGCGGGGCATGTCGGCCCGTCCAGCGCTCTCGCTCGGGCCGGTAGGGTGTGCTCATCGTGTCTAACCCAGGCGTCAACAACGTTAACGCCGCGGGATCGCAAGCCACGGGCCGGCGCGAGATCAACTGGGACGGGGGAGGCGCGGCGGCCAACGCCACGATCTTCCCCACTCCGATGAACACGTTCAATTCCGGCGCAACGACACGCGGCCTGGAGTCCACCACGCCGGGTTTCGGCCTCGAGATCAGTGGCCAGCCAGCGCCGGAGTTCGGCGACATCATCGACGTGCTCTTCTTCGTGCCGGCGTTCAACAACGGGTTGTCGTTCCTCGGGCTGATATCGTCCGACGCGATCGGTCGCGTCCGGATCGTCGCCGGCAATACCGCGCTCAGCGCGAATGCGAATGATGGCGGCCCGATCGATGTCGTCGCGCTGGACGATTTCATCTACGGTGAGCCGGGTGCCGTGGAGGGTGTCCCGGAGCCGGTGTCGCTCTCACTCTTGGGGATCGGAGTCGGGGCGTTCATGCTCAACCGGCTGAGGCCTCGTGCCGGGTCGCGCTAGAACGCGGTGATGCTGTCCGCGCTGCCCACTGGCCGGTAACGGCCGTTGGGGCCTTCGAGCGCGAGGCCGGCGGCCGGCGGTTGACCGGCCGCCAGTGCCGCGGCAATCCGGCGGGCTCGCAGCAGATCCTCGACGTTGTTGGTGACGTAGGTTTCGATCGTCTTCGACTGCAGGCGATACTGCGGATCGCTGGCGGGGCCGGCCGTGGTGACCCGGTCGATCAACGCCGCCGTGCCCTTGGGATCGCGCCTGCTCGCGAGCACGAGCAGGTCGTAGTCGTTGACCGCATCGCGCCACAGCTTGATCCGGCGGCTGGCGAGCATCCCCGCGAAGCCCAGCTTCCGCGCGTCGTAGAAGGTGCCTTCGCCGGTGGCCGTGGCGGGATCGAGATAGCCCGCGTGAAAGACGACCCGCCCCTCGATGCCGAGCCGCCGTGCGGTCCACGCGAGGCCCGCGAACTCCCCGGCGTGCGTCACCCCGGTACCCGAGCCAGTGTATTCATCGACCATCACGCGATTCGTGTCGTACTCGCCGATCAGGTGTTGCGCGCCGTGCAAGTGTACGTGTCCCACGACCCAGCGATCGACGACTGGCCGAAGCAGATCCGCGGCTCCCGCGCTGTTGAAGTCCTTGGACTTGTAGCAGGCCGTCGGCCCACCGTCGAGCGTCCGCATCCGGCCGCACTCCCAGTGCCCGATGTCGAGACGCGTGATGACCCGCACCCCTTTCGCGCCGGCGCCATCGAAGGCCCAGCGCGCGAGCGTGAACAGGTAGCGCAACGCCCGATAGTCGCGCGCGTCCACCGGCTCGTCGAGGTTCCACGGGCTGGTGTTGTTCGCGGCCGGCTTCTGGTTGTTGAAGATTTCGAACGCGGTGGTCGTCCATCCGCGCTGTGCGACGTGCGCCAGCGTCTGCTGGCCCACGGCACGCCACGTGTCTTCGACATCGCGCAGCGCCGGCTCCTGGCCAGGACGGTCGGGGACCCTGTCTTTGAACGGCCGCCAGTTGAACTGCGCGGCCGGATCGGCCTGCGCGCGGTACGGGTAATTGAGGTTGAACGCCAGCGCAAAGACCGGCGGTGCGGTGCGGTACTTGCCCACCCTTCCCTCGAGCAGCGGGCCGAAGCGGGTGTCGAAGCCGTCGAACGACATGATCGTGGCGTTCCTGCCGCTCCCGGTCACGGGATAGGCGTAGAACGGATTTCCGCGCTGCGACGCGTAGGGCAGCACGTTGAGATAGCCACGGTTGTCGAGGGCCAGCGCGTGCGCCTGCTGCTCGGCGGCCAGCGCGGCCGGCGACAGCTTCACATCGCCAGTCGCGCCGTTGCCAAGCCGGACGTCGAGTCCCAACGCACTGAGCGGGCTTCCATAACTGAGGTAGTCCATCCGGAACGTCGGCCGGTCGGGTAGGCGCAGCGGATACACCGTGAGATCCAGGCCGAGCCGCGCCAGCTCTTTGCCGTCCTGCAGGATCGCGACGGTGCCGCGATGCAGGCCCGGAGCGGCCTCCTTCGGAATCCAGACCTCCATGAGGAGCAGCCCGCATCGGTTGCCGACGCGCGGCACGCCCGCGACCTCGAGCGGGACGTCGAACGTGCGCAGCCCCGCCACCGAGCCGTCGAGCGGCAGGATCACATCGGGAGCCTTCCGGCTCCACGCGATCGTGCTGAACGTGACGCGGTCCGCCGGCACACCCTCGAGCGCGATCAGCCGGGCGGCGTAACGTCTCCCCATGGGAACGACGATCTGAACCGCGACTTCCTGGTGCTGCGCGCCCGACAACAGCAGCGTGTGGCGGCTGCTGTCGAACGCCTCGTTCCGTCTCATCAGGGCGCCCAGGTCGCCGGATTTCAGTTCGCCGATCGTTCCATCCGGCGCGACGGTGTAGATCGGGCTCAGCGCAAACACGCCGCTCGTGTCGTGCACGCCCGGCGGCGTCGGATTTTGAGCCGCCCCGGAGACGCCGGCGAGCAGGAGTACGCCTGCCGCCACCCGTGCGCGCACGACGTTGCGCTCCCGATGTCCCGCCACCTCGAAGAACTTACCGCATCTGGTGCCTCGGCCTCGCGATTCACAAAGAAGGACGCCCCGGACCGCCATCTGTTAACCTCCAGCGTGCCCGCCATCACCTGCGGCCTCTGTCGCAAGAGCTTCGAATCCGGCCCCGAACACTGTCCGCACTGCCATCTCCGCGTGCCGGGTGCGCCGCTACGTCCCGCGCCGGCCAAGCGGCCGGCGCCGCGACGCGCGGCTGGCTCCTCGCGTTCCGCGAGCGCCGGCGCCTCCGCTACCGCAAGGACCCCGCGCGCCCCGAAGCCGGCAGGGCAATGTCCCGCCTGTTCCCGTGACATCACCACTGAGGACACCTGGTGCAAGTGGTGTCACTGGCCGGTCAACAAGTGACCACGGAGGATCACGAATGAAAATGCCATCCGTCGGTGCGGCCTTGTTGCTGCTGATGTCGCTGTCGATGCCCGCGC
>Ga0070670_100002068_pt1 | contig 16439 bp, 8 predicted proteins | sample KBSS63metaG_FD_64665 | JGI IMG/M metagenome (GOLD analysis project Ga0070670, IMG submission 64665) | Switchgrass rhizosphere microbial communities from Kellogg Biological Station, Michigan, USA - KBS S6-3 metaG | ecosystem: Host-associated > Plants > Roots > Rhizosphere > Soil ... | reverse complement strand
ACGCCTTTTGTTGGACGATCCAGCTTACAATCCGAACCTGGCCTTAGACAGGGAAGCCTTCGCCTTGGCTTTTCCGCCGAGAGTCGCGAAGCCTTGGCTGAGTAATAGCCCGGCCAGTTTGTCAATGAGGTCGTTTCAATAGGGATTGCGTGACGAGCGCCCCGCGCGCGATCTGGACGGTTCGCCTGTCGCTTCGAATCGCATTATTGCTGATATCAGCTTACTTCAGTCATTTTGAAGCGAGTCATCACCCCCCGTTGCTTTTCGAACGTTAACGAAATCCGGAAGCTGATAAGCGCAGCTTCTTCTTTCGGACTGTTAAGCATTAGGATTTCTTAATGACAAGACTTTTCTGTGCGTCCCAATTCTGCTTGTATTCGGTATCGGTAACGATACCGTTTTGGAGTCTACGCAGTTCATGTGCGGAATAGCAGGGCTATTTAATTTTTCCCAGCCTTTTCCGATTGTACAGGCCGCCGAGAACGTTGTGCGCCGTATGATTTCCGTTATTGCGTACCGAGGACCAGACGCGGAAGGAGTATGGGTAGACCCGAATGGTCGGTGCATCTTTGGGCACCGCAGATTGAGCATAATCGATACCTCCGATGCCGGCCGACAACCCATGGTTGGTAATGACGGCCGCTGGGTCATTACATTCAATGGCGAGATTTATAATTTTCAGGAATTGCGCGGAGAATTAGAGGCTGAGGGAGAAAAATTTCGAGGGCGTACAGATACCGAGGTTTTGCTCGCCGGTATCGCCAGATGGGGAGTGGAAATTCTTCCAAGGCTGGATGGGATGTTTGCCTTCGCCGCATTCAACCTCCAGTCAGGTGAGATTCTCTTAGCGCGTGATCCTTTCGGTGAAAAACCACTTTACTATACGGATTTGCCCGGCGGAGGTTTGGCCTTCGCCTCCGAGCTTCATTGCCTCGAGCACTTACCAGGCTTTGATCCGGAAGTGAGTCTGGACGCGATGGCAGAAGTGTTGATGTTTCAGTACATCGGCGCGCCGAGAACAATTTATCGCTCAGTTAAAAAACTTCAACCTGGACATTGGCTTAAGCTCTTGCCTGAAGGTCGGTCCGAAGCCGGCCGGTATTTCGAGTTTGTGCCAGGACGTGATGGCTTCGACCCGCGGCCCATTAGCGATCTAGCAGACGAGCTCGAAGATATTTTGCTAACGAGCCTGCGCCGCCGCTTAATATCCGATGTTCCTCTCGGTGCCTTTCTATCGGGCGGGGTAGATTCTTCCACCGTGTGTGCACTAATCCGGAAGCGGCTAAATGGCTCGCTGACCACGTTTTCCATGGGATTTGAAGGAGCGGAGGAAAGCGAGCACGAGACCGCACGGCAGTTCGCTGCTCATCTTGATACCGATCATCATGATCGGGTTCTTCGCCCCGACACGGCGCATTTTCTGGAGGATATTGGTTCTGTATTGGACGAACCAAACGCCGACAGTTCGTGCATGCCGACCTATTTTTTATCAGAATTTGCTCGGCGTCAGGTTACGGTTGCGATCTCAGGCGACGGCGGCGATGAAATGTTCGGCGGATATGGCAGGTATTTCGATACGCTCCTGGAGCAACGAACAGGACATCGATCCCTGTTTGCTCCGTCTTGGACGCCAGGCGCCGCGTATTACTCCGGCCGGATTCTCGTTTTTGAGCCTTCACGAATCGAAGCTCTGTTCGGCCACGTTCCGGATGGACTTGGTCAGCATTTGAGAAATCTGAGAGAGGAGGTTAATCGATCGCGACACGAATTGTTATGTGCTTTGCGTAAAACGGACGCGGAAAACTATATGCCCGGGGCTGTGCTGCCCAAAGTCGATCGCATGAGCATGAGACACTCGCTCGAGGTGAGGACGCCTTTTCTAAATATCGCACTTGCCCGTTTCGCCGAGCGCCTGCGGCCGGAAGTGATGGTGAGCGGTCGTCGTGGCAAGCTGGTTCTTCGCGAGTTGGCATACCGCTATCTGCCGAAGCACCTGATCGATATGCCTAAACAGGGATTCGGAATTCCAGTTTCCAAATGGGGAAAAATGGAACTGCTCTCACTGGCTGAGCGCAAACTGAAAGATGATGATAGCCGGCTGCTGGACATGTTGGGTAGTGGTCGTATTGAACGATTTCTTTCGCACCAACGAACGAACGAAGGATTCTCGAGTTATCAGCTGTGGGGCGTTGTCATGCTGGAATCTTGGCTACGTGTGCATAAAGCGCATCTGCCTAACTTGCCTAAGACTGATAACAGGCTAGACGAGCCCGAACAACCGCGACCTGCCTTTTCGGCTGGATGGATCGCGCCAAACGTTCTTGCTGTAATGCCTCGAGAGATAGCTTTGAAGGTGGTCAGTCGATCCACCACGCCCGAACAGCGGAATACATCGAATCATTACTCGAAGGCTGTTGTTGAACTGTTTCGCCGGATCGCACCAGTGTATTTTTTACGGAGATTCAGTGCTCAAGAAGCGTTCGTTGAGATTCGGGATCTTATGGACCGCGTTGATCTTTGCGATGGCTTGCGGAGAGCGGGGTTTTCGTTGAGAGGCGCCGTGGTTATTATTTTCGATGCCTCAAGAGCGGAGAGTATAACGCCCGAAACAGTAAACTCGTTGCAAAGTTTGGGAGCTAAAGGGTTGATCTATCCGCATCCGCATCAACCCGAAGGTCCATACGTGAGAGTTAATTTTCACAACGGGTTGCTACGGCGAATATTCAACGTCGCAAGGCTGAGGGCGCGAGCCATTGCGCTATGGAGCTTGTCGGACGCGACTACATTAACTGGATACTCCCGTTTAGTAGGCCCATTCGGCAATTTTCCAGCGAGCACCGATCGAGAGTTTTCGCACCAGATCATGATATTTGAGGGAAGGAAACAGTTGCCCCCAATTCCGTCCACGCATGAGAGTATCGCTGTTGAAGGAGAAGGACGATATTCCGTCTGGAACCAGCATGTCTTTTTTTCTGTTACAAAGGTCGGGAGCGCAGCCGAGAATACAAGCTCGAAACGATACTGGGCTGTCGAAAATAATCCGAGAAACTCCGCGCTACTGTCTATGACCTGTGAGCTATTAAGCGAGGACTCTCCTGGAAAGTTTGCTTGCGTCGCAATGATCGAATCGTGGTTAAATGTTGGTGAGACGAGTCTTTCGGAAGCCAATAACAGCTTGCCGGCTTCAGCAAACTTGCAGAGATGCTTGGCAGGGTGGGTTGCCCCCGGCCTCATTGCGGTTTTGCCGCAGAATATGAGCTTTATTACCGATGGCCCGCTTAATACTGCGGAAGAACGGACACGCAGTGACCGACTTGCTACGGCCATTGTTCAATTGTGTTGTTTTGCGGCGCCGGAGTTTGAGCAGGTTCTCGGTCGAGGAGAATTCAAGACACGAGAATTACCGGCTGAAGCGGATCTTGGGATTGCCTTGACCGCGGCCGGATTTTCTTTGAATCGTGCGACCGTGGTTGTTATCGATACCTACACAATGAGGAGCGTGACGCCACAGACGGTAACCTCGTTTGAGAGGTTGGGAGCCAATGGTTTGGTCTATGCACACCCTCACCGACTCGACGGTCAGTTTGTCAGAATAGAATTTAACCGCGGCGGCTGGCTACGCCGCTTGATTGATATTGCGAGACTTCGACGTCGTGCGATTGCATCGTGGAGCACGGAAGAAATGCGCCATGTGCGGGGGTTTAGTCATATGGTCGGTCCGCTTGAGAGGTTGCCCGTCGCGCAAGATCAAGAACTTTCGCATAAAGTGATCGTGTTCGAGGGAAAAAGACAGTTGCCGCCGATTCCCTCCACGCACGAGAGCATAGCTACTCAAGGACGAGGACGGTACTCCGTCTGGAACCAACGCATTTTTTTTTCAGTGGCCGACGATCTGAATTCAGCGCAGATGAAAAGAAAGAGATACTGGGCTGTTGAGAACAATGCCAGGAATTCAGCTTTGCTCCCCATGACGGTGACGTTAACCGAAAGCGGAAGTTTGCCAGCGTCCGACTTTGTTTCGCGACTGAACGCCTATTTGGATACAATCAAGGCGCAGGGTCGCAAAACTACGCCGAATTACGAGAATTCGAAATCTGTCATCGTATTGACGCATGCCCTGTCTCCAGGCGGTGCAGAAAGACAATGGTGCTATCTCGCAATAGGGCTGAAACAAATCGGCTACAATGTAAAACTTGTAACCTGCAACTGGCTGGATGGTGAACTAGCACATTATCACCAACTGCTTAAAAGTAATGACATTGAACCGTATGAATTGGGTCAGGTAGGTATCGCAAGTGTAACGAAAACATTAGCCAGCAATCCAACTGCTCGGAATCTCTTAGAGCCAACAGGGACTCCTTATTGGATACGGTTGGTTCAATTAGTAGCGCTATTATGCGAGATACGGCCCACAGCGGTTTTCGCACAATTGGATCCCATGAATATCCTCGCTGGAATAGCAGGTAGTATCGCACGAACCCCGAAAATTATTTTCTCTTTTAGAAATGTGAACCCGTCTAACTTTTCATACTTGAGAAACGACTGGTTTTTGCCAGCCTATAGGGCGTTGATCAAAAATCCTGCAGTCGTTTTATCTGGAAATTCACGTGCTGGAAACCGGGATTATGCTGAGTGGATCGGCGTGCCATGTGATCAAGTGAAATATGTCGGAAACGCGATCGGTGATGGGATCGCTAAGGATCTTAGCGACAGCCCTGAGCCAAGTCGTGCAACAACACGTCATGTCCCGCTAATCCTCGGTGTCTTTAGGTTGTCGGAGGAAAAACGCCCCCTTCTCTTTCTCGAAATTTGTGAGAAGGTCAAGTCGATTGTCCCGAATACCCAGGTAGCAATCGCCGGAATAGGACCTATGGAGGCGGAATTAAGAGCTGAGATTCAGAAAAGACAAATATCTCATTACATTAAGCTGCTAGGTCGTCGTAATGACATATACGAACTGATGCGATCGTCGTCTATACTCCTACTCACTTCAGCGTTTGAAGGGACCCCGAACGTTGTGCTAGAGGCGCAAGCGCTAGGCTTGCCGGTGGTTGCCACGCGCGTGGGTGGAGTCCCGGACATTGTTGTTGATGGTGAAACGGGATTCCTCGTCGATGTGGATGATAAGGCGGTTATGGTGGAGGCATGTGTTCGCATCATGACGGACAACAACTTGCGAGTCCGCATGAGAGAAGCAGCGAGGTCTCACATTGCCCGTTCATTCACCGTGCAGGGCATGGTCGATGACTACCTAAACCTGCTTAAATTGTGATTTGGGTCGCAGTTTGAAGGTAAAAATAATCCTCGTGCGAGCTCCACAAGCAATTTGAATTCAGACCACTTAATCTGAAAGGACTAACTTAAGCGGATTAAGTACAGGTAGCGAAAATGAGGAATGACTTAGAGATGGAGGTTCGTCCCGGCCGATTCGGGCCTTCTGTTCTTCTGGTCAGCGTGTATCTAATAATTGTGGGTTTCTGGCTAGTGCTGACGAAAAGGATTTCCGCGCCGCCCCTCGGCAAACTCCTGAAATCCTATTTTCGGAGGCGATACCGGGGAAGACTTCAGGCTTATCTACCTGAGCAGGGAAAATGTTTTATCAGCCCTGTACCTTCTGAACTTATTTCGGACGCGGAGGGGACGTCGAGCATAACACTACTGGAAGACGGCGTGCCGTTGCCACACGGCCATGCTGCTCATGACGATATCCGTACGAAGGGCGCCGGCCGTTATTCGCATTGGGGCCCGCAAGTTTTTTTTTCCGCATCTGACAACTCCAATCCGATGACTAACCGCAAAGTTTATGAAATTGTCGAACTCTGATTTAATGCAAAACAGTGTATTTGCTAGAGTTGTAGACCGACTAGTGGATCCCTTGACAGGTGAGCGTCTGCGGTTTGATCATGACAGATTTGTCTCAGAGACTTCCAGCTACAAGATTGTGGCAGGCGTTCCGCGTTTTGTGGAAAACGATACGTATGTGCGGTCGTTTAGTATGGAGTGGATTACTCATAACCGAACGCAGCTGGACTCGTTTCGTGGAGACCAGTCGTCCGAGGATCAATTTGTAAAGAAAACCGGGTTTCGACCCGCCACGATTTCGGGGAAATTGATTCTTGATGCCGGAGTCGGTGCTGGGCGCTACTGCGATGTAGTCAGCAAATGGGGGGGCGATGTTGTCGGGGTAGATCTCAGTTATGCGGTCGACGCGGCATCAATGACATTTCGCGATAGAAAAAATGTATGGGTTATACAGGCGGATATCGCGAACCTTCCATTTGCTGATGAAACTTTTGATTGTATCTTTTCAATCGGCGTGCTGCACCACACGCCCGATACAAAGGCGTATTTTTTAAAGCTTCTGCCCCTGCTTAAAAAGGGTGGGGTTATTGCGATATGGGTATATCCAAATAGCCGGGATTACCTGGATCGCAAAGCATGGGTGCCTTTCGTGAACAAGATCCCACCGGTAATGTTTTACAAATGGTGCAGATGGTTTGTTCCTTATCTGGGGCGAAAAAAAGACAGCAGGCTGGTTGGTTGTATTGCGAAAGTTTTCCCCTGTTCACAGCAGGGACTCGGGCTCGAAAACGACATTTTGGATACCTTTGACGGCTTATCGCCAAAATATCACGGTGTGCACTCTCCCGAGGAGGTACGAGAGTGGTTTGTCGAGGCGGGCTTGACAAACATTTTTGAACCCAGTTCTTGGCAAACTTGCATGCAAGGTACAAAGCGATAGCATCTTCTGCTCGCCTCCGGTTTTGCTTCACTTAAATATTTTAAGCAAGCGCGAATCATCGTAGGAGACGGCAGGTGATTTTAAGAAGGCTCAGCCGTATATGCCATGAAAGGGGCTTCTGCTGGATGGCTGAGCTTGACCGCGATATCATAGCCGGAGATACCGTCGGCAGCGTCTCAAAATCAGTTCTGCGGTTATTTGAAGATGAGGTCGAATTAGGTCCCTGGCGCGCTCCCCATGAGATGATTCGACAAACCGGCAGAGGCGGATTTTCGCATTGGGAGCGGGCTCTTTTTTTTTCAACTTCGGATAATTCCGATCCGTCCAGCAATGGTCGTAAATATCGCATACTCGCATCGACCCAAAGTGAGCGAGGGGAGTGCAAGTTTTGGCATAAGGGCCATGCAACCATTGGCTCTCTACCCATAAATTATGAATCGCCGGCTCGGCGAGTCAATTACGTTGACACCGATGCGGAGTATGCACTTGAGTGTGCGCGCTCGTACCTAACGATTATTCCCGGAGGACGCAAAGGTCTGGTCCAAAAAGCGGTCTTGGAGCTCGGACCGGGGCCGAGTTTTGCCACAGCGCTCGTATTGAAAGCCTGGGGGGCAGCAATGGTTGCGGTATCTGACAGATACTTGGTGCAATTTGACGCAAAGTATCATGGGGCTCTGTATCGACAAATAGCAAACATGCTACTGGTCGAAGATCCCACAGTGAACATAAAGCCGCTTGAAATTTGCGCCGAAGCCGGCCATCTCCAGGAACAGGTGTGTTCCCGTGAATTGCCGCTTGAGCACATGTCTCGGGAGTTCCAGTCCTTTTTCCATTTTACGTTCTCCAACGCTGTCTTGGAGCATCTGTACAGTCCGAATGAAGCCCTGGCTGCCTTATATACGATAACCGCTCCTGGAGGGTTAGGGGTGCACCAGGTCGACTTTAGGGATCACAGAAATTTCGATCAACCGCTGGAGTATTTGTTGCTCGACGAGATGAGTTTTGCTCAGATGTTCGATCAATCTCATGGGGAATGCGGTAATAGACTTCGGCCGTTCCAGATGGAGTACCTGTTTCGCCAGGCCGGGTTCCAGAAAGTAAAGTTCCGGAGCAACCTAGAAACCCCGCCCGATTATTTGATGGAACTTCTGCCGCGCCTGCGAGCGGCACGATCCAGTCTGTTTTCCGATATCAACAAAGAATTGCTTGTCTCGACAGGAGGACAATTTGTTGTTGAAAAGTAGCTCAGTGCCGGTGCAAAGTTCTTCAGCCGGGACAGTTTACCAAGGAGCGTAAGCGCGGTTTGTTATTATGGCCGAGAATCGCGATCTACCCGAATTTATTCCTCCGTGTCCGGTCATTGTGGCGCGCTTCCTTACACTGTCCGCAATGACGAACTTCTGAGGTCGTAAGATTCTAATCTCGGACTCATCCGTGTCCGTAAGCGTATTATCTTTACTTTGGCGAAATGTTTTCTGATTGTCTCCGGAGACAAGTGTAATCTGTAGAAATCGATTATGAGATTGCGATTCACTTCTGCCGAAGCACGCAGGCGCGTATTTTTGTTGATCCTTGGTTTTGGCTTACGCAGCTACCGCAAATTACCACTGTCTCGTGGGCAACGAAATCGAATCAAACAGGTTCTCTTTCAGCATCTTGGGTTTCTTTTCCGCGGCTTTCCTCAGTACAAGCATTGGGCAAGCTCCCAGATGGACGCGGCAGCTATTAAATTCCAGCAAAATTCCGGCTCAAACGGGGTTCTTACAAAAATACTCTGGGTCATTAACCACTGGGACCTACAGACACAGAAGTATAGAGTCTTTAATTATGTGGAGGAGCTATCCAGGCATGGCGTTCGCTCCGAAATTCTCTACGACGATGGTCCTCTTCAACACTCCCTAGCTGGTTGGGGTCTTATTGTTCTCAGTCGGATTGCCGCGTCGGATAGTATGCGCGACCTGCTCGCGAGAGCTAAGTCGCTACGAATTCCAGTGATATATGACATCGACGATCTGGTTTTTTGTCCCGAGCGGGTGGATCTTATCCGGTTTACATCAGAGCTATCGCAGGATGAGCGGATGATATTTCAAAATGGCGTCGCTCTGCGGCGGGAACTGATGTTAATGTCCGACGCAGTAACTACCTCGACATTTTCGCTGTCGAGCGAAGTCAGGCGCATCGGGTGTCCCTCGTTCGTGCTCCCAAATACCATATCCCGGTCCGATTTAGAGGAGGCAAAAGAACTTGCAAGACGAAGTCGCAAACACGTGCAAAGACCCGTTCGCATTGGTTATTTTAGCGGGACGAAGACGCATCAGCGTGATTTCGCAGAATGCGAAAACGCTGTACAGCGAATTCTAGCGGAGTTCTCTAACGTTGAGTTCATCGTGGTTGGACACATCGAAACTCCAGAGGGGTTCGAGAAATATGGCGATCGCATCTTACGCCGGCCGCTGATGCCCCATCACGATATGCTTGCTGTACTTGCGACTGTCGATATTAATCTTATCCCTCTCGAGCCCGACAATGCATTCACCGAGTGCAAAAGCGAACTGAAGATCTTCGAGGCGGCACTTTACGGCATTCCAAGTATTGCAACTCCAACCGCAACCTTTAGCTGTATCATTGAACATGGTGCGACAGGAATGTTGGCAAGAACGGAGGAAGACTGGTACGCATCGTTGAAATACCTGATTACAGATCCCGAGAACCGCAAGCGAATCGGGTTTCGTGCACAACAGACGATTGCCCCTCGTTTCTCGATAACGACGGCAGTTGAAGAGGCCAAATCAATTTACGGCAGCGTTATCAACAATCGCACTCCTGCTTTCCCAAAATGCAAGCCGATCGATTTCACCTCCCAGTCGGCAACGTCGTTGGCGACAGTCGTCGCCGTACTATACCGAAAGCGCAACGAAGTACGTTATTTTTTAGAATCACTGAGAAGACAGGATTTTCCCGGAATTTTCGAGGTTTTACTTGTCGATGATCGAAGCCCTGATGATTCGGTTGCTGTAGTCGAGGAATTTGTGCGCCAGATGAAGTTTGCGCAAGCCGCTTCCGCACAAATGAAAGTCCGTGTTCTGCGGAATCCTCGAAACATCGGCAACTGTGCGAGTCGCAACCGAGCCATTGCTGAAGCGGCCGGTGAGATACTGATTGTCGTCGATGCGGATTGCATGCTGAACCGTTCATTTCTGTCTGAGCATTATAACTCATATCTTCATGGCGATTGCGATGCGGCCATCGGACCATTAAATATTGAAACTCTAGGGGACCCTCCCTACTCCGTACTAGGACGACACGAAGCAGATGTTCGGCTTCGCATCGATCAAGGACAGGTTCAAGATCCTATAAATCCGGACAGTTTCGTCAACTGTGTAACACGCAATTTTTCTATTCGAAAACAATTCTTATTAGAGCGGTTGTCAGGATGTCTTTTTGACGAGCAATTCGGGTATTCAGAGAACCCTGAATCCGGCTTTGGATGGGAAGATGTCGAATTGGGATGCAGATTGTACAAGGCAGGCGCCCGCATTCGGTATCTCCCGCAAACTTTTTCCATCCATGTGAGTCATCCCTCCGCGACTGACGAAGCCACCAAACCACTGCGCTCGCTTAAAAACTTTCGACGGCTCCACGAAAAATATCCGGATCTGGTTTTGTTATCGCGTCAATGGGCAATTCGCACCTACCAAGCGATTTTGGAAAGCGTATCTGCTGGGGGGCAGTTAGTCATCGACAATCCTGATTATGCTTATTTACAAGGCGTCTTCGAGCGTCAGAATCACGCGGTCAGTTTTAAGAGGGAGTATCTGCTGAGAGTGCTCACATATCGCTGGCACTGTCCGCACCAGTTTGAGCTATATCGCACTGGCCATGAGTTCACACTCGTCACCGGGGCCGGCACGGCTTTGTGCGATAGCTGGGACTGGGACAAGCGTCCGCTACCTCGTAACGCGAGATTCATGGATCGCGAGCACGTCAACCCGCGTGAATTCGATGTGGCGATACTCCATTTCGACGAGAACGTCCTGCATCCGGAAAAATGCAAGGGCCTGGTGCCAGATGATTGGGGAAACACGATTCGCTGGTTTATGGAAACCGTGCGCCTGCCCAAGATTGCGATCTGTCACGGAACGCCACAGTTTTCCGGGCAATACGATGCAGAATACACGCAGCCTGATTTGGGTGTTGTCGATGAGTCCTCGCGAGAGGAATTGGTCCACTTTTTGGGTGATGTTTTGGTGGTATGTAACTCCCATCAAGCTCAGCAGGAGTGGGGCTTTAAAAACTCGACTGTCATTTGGCAAGGCTTTTCCCCGCACGAATATCCAGAACGCGTTAAGGATCGCGAGATATTGACGCTGCCTTACGCCGCGCTGCACAATAGGCCGCACTACAATGGCTTGTTCATCTACAATGAGATTTTGGAGTTGCTGAATGGTTCGATGCAAATTGCGTCACTGGATGTTCCGGATCCGCCAAAGAGCTATCCATTACGAAGTTCGGAATGGGCTGAAGCCAAATTCAGAAATTACGCTCGTGAGATTGGTCGGTATTCGATTTATCTGAATACGACGCTTCGATCGCCCATGCCTCGCACAAGAGGCGAAGCCATGATGGCCGGAGCCATTACAGTCAGTATGCGCAATCATGACGTCGATCAGTTTATTCAGAATGGGGTAAATGGTTTTTTCGCTGACTCCCCGGAGGAATTGGCGGAACAGTTGCGTTTCTTGAAACACAATCCGACGGCAATGAACAAAATGTCTGCCGCGTCCCGTCTGACTGCAATGGATCAATTCAACCAGGATCGCTATTTGTCGCAGTGGGAAAAACTTTTGAAAGAGCTGGTTGGATGAAGATCGAGAAACTTAAGTACTGCCTAACGGTAGTTTGATTCGCAGCATGACAGGTTACAAAATCGATATCGGTTGCGGAGCCTTTAAGAAAGATGGATTTATTGGCGTGGACTTTGTTCCATCACCGGGCGTAGACCATGTGGTGAACCTTGAGACCGAGTCCCTTCCATTTCCGGACCGTAGTTGTGATTTCATCTATTCTTCCCATTGTCTAGAGCATCTTTCGAATCCAAATCATCTCTTCAGCGAGATCGGGCGAGTGTCGTCTATTGGCGCTAAAATAGAATTCTGGGTACCCTATGCTCATCATAATGACGCCCTTCTGCTTGGACATCATCAATATTATACGGAAGAATTCTGGAACCACGTTTGCGTTCAACACGCTGATTTCTGGCATAGCAGCTTTGGTGGTTATTGGCTTTGGAAAACAGTTTGCTACGTAATACCGGAACGGATCAAAGGCGAACTCGACAGGCTAAGTATCGATATTAACTTTGCCATTCGTCATTTAAACAATGTAGTTAAAGAAATCTCGTTCGAATTCGAGTTTTCGATTGCAGAGCCAACAGCCCGCGTACTACCGCACCGCAAATATGCATTGAGTAGAAACGATGAACGGCATAGTTTACCAAACGTCGACGATGCGACAACTGGAGCAATCAAGGATCCCGACTGTAGAGACTTCACGTCCCTGACGGTCGGACTTACGAAACCGCTCGACGCTGTCAAGCAGTTAGACCGGTGCGGACACCAACGACGGCTTTTTTCGGACTATCTTCCGCTGGTTTGGTTAAAAAAATTGCCTTCGCTGGCAGATCATTTCGGTCTGTTGACTCGGGAGCGTTGCCGGGTTTCGAATGCGAATAAGGATAGCTCAGTGGATTTATATGAACGACGATGGCTAAAAGCGCGTGATCATATTCACGGTCGCGGAATTGAAATCGGTGCGGGGACGTCACCTCAAAAACTCCCACAAGGATGCGAAGCCGTGTTTTTTGACAAGCGAACGCGCGCCGAACTGTCTGAACATCATGGCACTGCCATCCCGTACGAGGTTCGTCCAATTGACGACGTCCCGAACGTTTTTCCGGATGGCGCCGATTTCTTAGTCGCTCATCACGTATTAGAGCATGCACCGGATCCAATCGGGACGCTGCGATCGTGGCATCGATTGGTACGACCGACTGGAACAATAGTTATTTCGGTCCCCTATTTCGCGCTCTGTCCTGATCGTGATCGACTCTTGCCGGATTTTGACCATCTATTACTGGACCATTTATTCAATCGCGACGGAGATAGCTTTGAATCACGGGAGCATGTCTTGTCGTTCCTTTGTTCTTGGGTCGACGATTCGCCCGGCTTAAATAATCTTTCAAAGTCAGATTGTTGCCGGCGCATCGTCGCCGAGTCCAAACGGGGTAACCATGACTTTCATTGGCACGCGTTCGACCACAATACTCTAAGTCATACGATTTTCGCCGCCGCGCTCCTTGATAACTCTGTGCCGGAGATTCTTGAGACAACATCCGATGATGAAAACGTGCTCGATATTTTGTGCGTGTATAGGCTGACGGAGTTTAGTCGAGGGAAGGATGAGCCACGTGTTGACGATGTTATCGACAAAATCCGAGCGGTAGTCGGAAAATTAAACAATGCGGCCGGTCAAATCACTTCGTTGCCATGGTATGGATGAGATTTGGGCCGGCATCCTCATCTCCTACTTTGCCCACCGGTAAAAAGGAATCTAAAAATACATTCTTGAGAGAGAAGCTGCGCGTGGTTTCGCAACATCGCGGGAGACAAGTACCGATTAAACAACCCTGACTATCTGACCGTAGTCGACCGATAGCAGAGATGGGATGAAAAAGCTACTCGCGTTACGTAATCTGGTTGACAACATCAGTGCAGCGTGATGCGGGTGTTAAACCAGTAGGTTCGGGCGGTCCGATCGCTTGTCAGATGCTCAAGCCATTTTTAAGAGTTCTAAGCACGTTTCTGCCGACTTGCGAGGATTACAAAAGTCTTCCACAAATTGACGGCCGAGCTTGCCCACTCTTTCACGTTCCTGGGGATCAAACACAAGGCGTTTTAACTGATTGCAGACCTCCTCGGCTATTTGGGCCTGGCAAATGGGAGAGGTCTTTGCGAAATAACTTTCAAACATAACAGTGCGAGCATTGCCGATAACCGGTCGAGCTGCTGCCATAGCGTCCAATCCCGCGCCCCCGATAGCATTGTTAGCAAGCTGCTCAATCACAATGTCGCATCGGGCAAACTCTGACCAAACTTGTGCAAGAGACATTTCAGCCGACCATGTAATCTGATCGGTCAGCCCTTCCTCGCTGATCAAATCCTCCGTCTCCAGCACGTGCAACCCTTTTCTGACCAGCTGAATATCCAGCCGAACACCGGTTTGTCGATAAAATAGTCCTAGACCTCGAATCATAATGTCCGATCCTTTATAGTCCAAGAGAGAGCGGCCCGGCTCGATCGGCAGCTTCCAGGTGAGTCGAGTTGCGCAGAATATTCGTACCGGATTATTGTGTGGGGCTGGCGTCGGTCTGACGAGTTCGATTTCAGCGCATGGAAGAAACATGCGCTTCGAGTCAGGGACGCCCAGATCGTCTAACATTTTATCACCGACGGGCACTAATCCGCGCGGAAAATATCTAACCGCTCCAGCCGCCCTGATACCTTCGCGTTGTCGCTGAATAAACTGCCGCAACAAATTTAGTTCCATTTGCCCTGCCGCGGACGCCTTGTATGCCGGATCATAATTCGCGGTCCGTACATCGATAGTCGAAAAATTGGCATAGTATTCGAGGTCGGAGCCTGTCAGCATAGCAATCGCTGGCCGGCTGAGCAGGGGCAATAGGGAAGGCCCAAGACCATTCAAAATCAAAGCATCACAACTGGATAATAAACTCAGGAGAGGATCTAGTGATGGGTCTAACATTATGAAGTCCAGCTCACTGTAATGCGCGGCATCTAGAATCCAGTCCGGGTAGCCGTTCTCGAATTCAGGACAACGACTCTCCGGGCGGTGGAGCAATTCCTGACTGGTAACAACGAGGAGAACTTCATGGCCAAGGTCGCGCATGATCTGAGCTAGCCTAAACGGATAATTATTCGTGTTGCCAAAACAGCCAATTTTCATGGATGGTCGGCTGTTGAAGCGGAGACTTGTTCAGAGATGACGGCACCCTGTGCCACCAGAAAGCGGATGAGATCGCAGATTAGGTCAATATCATTCGCATCGACCGTTGTGCCCGTAGGCAAAGATAATACTCGTTCGCTCAGTTGTTCTGTAGCTGACAAAAGGAGTTCCGCATGGGGCGAGTAGGATCGATACGGTTCCATTCGATGACAACCGGGATAAAAGTAACGCCGAGCCAAAACATTCTCAGCGTGCAACGCAGAGGTAATCAGGTCCCGACTGATATGAGTCTTTGTTTCGTCGATTTCAAGTACGATGTATTGGTAGTTATTCCGCTCGTCTTCATCGTACCGAATCATTTCTATTCCAGGAATGTCCTTTAGTGCCCGAAGATATCGTTTGTAGTGATCGCGGTTGATGACAATAAATTCGGCCATAGATTCTAGTCCAGTTAATCCCATCGCCGCGGCTATCTCGCTCATTTTGCCGTTTATGCCCAGGTGGATCACTCGATCGTATCCCGCAAAACCATAATTCGTCATTAGTCTAATCTTCTCGGCCAAGTCATCGTCGTTGGTGACAATAGCTCCGCCTTCAAACGTATTAAGAAACTTTGTTGCATGAAAGCTAAAGACCTCGGCCTGTCCAAAGTTACCGATCATCTTGCCCTGATAAGAGCTACCAAAAGCGTGGGCGGCGTCAAAAGCCAATTTTAACCCGTGATGTGAAGCGATTTGAGTGAGTTCATCTATTGCGCAAGGGCGGCCCCATAAATGTGTTGCCAAAATCCCAGTTGTGCGAGGCGTGATCAGGCTTTCGACTCTTCGTGGATCCAGGTTATGACTGCGCTCGTCAATATCGCCGAAAACCGGGCTGACCTGTTGCCATTGTAATGCATGTGCAGTGGCCACAAACGTAAAAGAAGGTATGATAACTTCTCCTGTCATTCCTAAGGCCCGAATTGCAATTGCCAGCCCGATGGTGGCATTGCAGGTTGCGATGCAATGCTTCACACCTAGTATTTCACTAATCCTCGTTTCAAACTCGCAGACAAACGGCCCTTGATTGGTCAACCACCTGCGGTCCAAAATATCGTTAATCCTATCGAGCAAACGCTCCCGGTTGCCGATATTCGGTCGGCCTACATAAAGTTGCTGCTTGAATGCGGCTTTTCCTCCAAGGATTGCTAGATCACGAACGTTTCGTTTGCTGCGAGAAGTGAACATGCTAGGCCTGCTCTTCTAGGAGCGCATAACCAAAACCGGATTCGCCGAAACCATTTCCGTTGTAAAAAAGGTACGTTTTCTTCTTCCACGAAAAGACGTAGCTATACTCCAACATTTGTGAGTCCCATCCAGTCGTTGATTTCTCAATCCCGACCTTGTCATTGTACTTGCGCCAGTGAATTCCATCCATGGATTCCGCATATCCCAACCTATAGCTTTGGGTGGGATCATCTCGATAATTCTTTATCGCGCGATAGGAGTAAAACATTCTGTATATCCCGTTTCTCCTCAATACGCACGGGCGACCAATCGCGTCGGCTAAGGAGTCGTAATCGATGCAAACGTAGTTCGTCGTTTGCCAATGGATTCCATTATCAGATACTGCATATTTTACGTGATAACGTGGCTCGGGACGTTGATTTATGATCTCCCAGCCTGTGCAGGACACG
>Ga0070670_100002067_pt1 | contig 16440 bp, 14 predicted proteins | sample KBSS63metaG_FD_64665 | JGI IMG/M metagenome (GOLD analysis project Ga0070670, IMG submission 64665) | Switchgrass rhizosphere microbial communities from Kellogg Biological Station, Michigan, USA - KBS S6-3 metaG | ecosystem: Host-associated > Plants > Roots > Rhizosphere > Soil ... | reverse complement strand
ATCCGCGAGGGCGAGGTTACCGACGATGCGGCGCGGCTGACCGACGTCGCGGCGCCTGCAATAGCCGTCGAGGACGTTCAGCTACGCGCCTATGCTATGACGCTGCGCCAGCGCGCCATCGACATGGGCATAACCGCCGCGCTGTTCGATTCGACGGTTCCCACCCTGAAATACAATGCGCGCGCCGTCCGGCTCGATCGCGCCCAGCCCGGCGCTTCGCCCGCCAGCCAGGCAAGGCCACCCGATTTTGCGCCTTATCTTGCCACTCATGTCGATCGCATCCGGATCAACATGGGGCGGGCGCGCTACGGAACGCTGCGACCGCTGCTGCTGTCGATCGAGCAGAAGACCGGCGTGCCCGAGCAGATCATGCTGGCGATCTATGGCCACGAAACCGGCTATGGCACCTTCACCGGAAATTTCGACCTGCTCAACGCGCTGTCGACGCTGGCCTATGAAGGCCGCCGCCGCGAGCTGTTCGCCGACGAGTTCCTGAAGGCCATGTTGCTGATGCAGCGCGGAACTCCGCGCTCGCTGCTCAAGGGTAGCTGGGCCGGCGCCACTGGCCTGCCGCAATTCCTGCCCAGCATCTATCTGCGCCTCGCGCTCGACGCCGATCGCGACGGGCGGGCCGATATCTGGACGAGCGAGGCGGACGCGCTCGCCTCGATCGGCAATTATCTGCAGGACGCAGGCTGGAAGCCCGGCGTGCCGTGGGGGCTCGCTGTCAGGGTTCCCGAGGGAATCGACCGGGCCGCGATCCGATCGCCCCTCGCGTCGCCGCGTTGTCCGCGGGTCTTCGCGAGGCAAAGCCGGTGGCTGACGATCGCCGAATGGCGCGATCTGGGGCTACAGATGCTCGGCGGTCCGGTGCCCGCCGAACACGAACTGGCTTCGCTGATCGAGCCCGATGGGGAGGGGCGCACCGCCTATCTGCTCACGACCAACTATCGGTCGATCCTCGATTATAATTGTTCGAACTTCTACGCGCTCTCGGTCGGCCTGCTCGGCAATGCGATCGTCGAATAATGCGGCGGCGCTTGCGCTGGCCTTCCTGCTCGCGAGCTGCGGTATCCCCCGCCCGAACCAGCCCGCGACGCGCCCAATGCCGCGGCCGCCTGTGCAGTCGGCGAAGCCCGAAGGTCCCGCGCCGGACACGCCGGTCAAGATCGGCAAGCCCTATCAGGTCGCGGGCATCTGGTATTATCCGGCCGACGACCACGACTATGACGAAGTCGGCCTCGCGTCCTGGTATGGCCAGCAATTTCACGGCGGGCCTACCGCCAACGGCGAATTTTTCGACATGGATCGGGTCGGGGCGGCCCATAAGACGCTACCCTTGCCAAGTTATGTCGAGGTGACGGCGCTCGATACCGGTCGCACCATCCTCGTCCGCATCAACGATCGGGGTCCCTTCGTCAGCAACCGGATCATCGATCTATCGCGGCGCTCGGCGCAATTGCTCGGCATTGAGCGGCGGGGCGTCTCGCGGGTTCGTGTTCGCCGGGTGTTTCCATCGGCGGACGATCGGCTGCAGCTGCGCTGGGGACGGCCGGCGACACCGCGGCCCGCCGCGAGCGCCAGCGACATCGCCGAGCTTGACCGCCGCTTCGCCGCGCGCACGCCCGACCCGATGGCGCCGCCGCGCATCGCCGCGGCGATACCCGACGAGGCCGTGCCGGTCGGCGGCTTCTATATCCAGGTCGCGGCGGTATCGAGCCGGGCGCGTGCCGAGGATATCGCGGAGGCGATCGCGGGCCGGATCGAGCCGGCGGGCATGCTGTGGCGGGTCCGGATCGGGCCGTATAAAGCCGAGGCCGACGCGACGACTGCGCTGGCGCAGCTTCAGCGGGACGGCTATCAGGATGCCCGGCTCGTCCGCATCACACCATGAAGAATCTCGCCGGAGGGAATATCACCGCGATGAAGCGCCGCATGATCGCCTTGTTTCCTGGAATCGCCCTGCTCGCCGCTCTGCCGGCCGAGGCGGCGGCACCGCCGTTCGACACGCCCGCGACGGTCGCTTTCCTCAAGGACCTGTCCTCGGGCGCGATTCTCTACGCCAAGAACGCAGATCAGCGCATTCCTCCGGCCTCGATGGCGAAGATGATGACGGTCTATGTGGCCTTCGATCTGATCAAGAAGGGCGAGTTGAAGCTGGACAGCATGGCGACGGTTCGGCCCGAGACGTGGAAGCGGTGGCATGGCCCCGCCGCCGGATCGACGATGTTTCTTTCGCCCGGCGAGCAGGTCAGCGTCGCGAATCTCCTGTTCGGTATCATCACGCTGTCGGGCAATGATGCCTGCGTCGTGCTGGCGGAGCATATCTCGGGCACGGAGCCCGCCTTCGCTGCGCTGATGAACCGGCGCGCTAGGGAGATCGGCCTCGCCAACAGCCATTTCGGCAATTCGAACGGCTGGCCGGACGAGGGCGTCACCTATGTAACCGCGCGCGACCTTGCGACGCTGGCCGAGCGGACGATCGAGGACCACCCAAAGCTCTACAAGACATTCTATAGTCGCCCCAGCTTCACCTGGGGCAAGACGATGGGCAGCGGCACCGCCATCACCCAGGCCAATCGCGACCCGCTCCTGGGCCGGGTCGACGGCGCCGACGGGCTCAAGACCGGACATACCGAGGAAGCCGGTTACAGTTTCACCGGTTCTGCCGAGCAGAATGGGCGGCGGCTGGTGATGGTCGTCGCCGGCCTCGACTCCTTCAACCGGCGGATCGAGCAATCGGTCGCGTTCATGAACTGGGGGTTCAGGGCGTGGCAGGCCAAGCCCGTCGTCGCCGGGGGCCGCAAGGTCCAGACCGCCGAGGTCCAGCTTGGCGATCACCGCGAGGTCGATCTGGTCGCGCCCCGCGACCTGACCGTCACCATACCCGCCGGGCTCGGCTCGGACCTCAAGAAGAAGGTCGTCTACCAGGGGCCGATCAAGGCGCCGATCAAGAAGGGTGATCATATCGCCGACATCGTCGTCACCGGCCCCGACATGATGCCGCAGAAGCTCCCGCTCGTGGCCGCCAACGATGTCGGCCCCGCAGGCTTCTTCGACCGGCTCATGGCGGGCCTGCGGTGGCTGTTCGGCCTCGGCTGAGGCCCGTGCCCGGACGATTCATCACGCTCGAGGGCGGGGAGGGGGTTGGAAAGTCCACCCAGGCGCGGGCGCTGGCCGCCGCGCTGCGCACGCGCGGCATCGATGTCGTCGAGACACGCGAGCCCGGTGGAAGCGACGGTGCCGAAGCGATCCGCCAGCTGCTGCTCGAAGGCGGTGCCGACCGCTGGAGCGCGCGTGCCGAGGCTCTGCTCTTCGCCGCGGCACGCGCCGACCATGTGGAGAAGATGATAAAGCCAGCGATTTCTCAAGGTAAATGGGTAATTTGCGACCGCTTCCTCGACAGCTCCCTGGCATATCAGGGTGGTGCGGATGGGCTTGGCGACCGGCCTATCCAGGCTCTGCATTGCATCGGCAGCGAGGGCTATCTTCCCGATCGCACCTTGTTGCTGGACATGCCGGTATACGACGCAAGCTTCAGGCAATTTGCTGCGGGGATTGGCCAAAGCGACCGCTTTGAAAAACGTGATGGGGCGTTTCACGATAAGGTCGCGGCAACTTTTCGCGAGCTTGCGTCACGCGATCCGGACCGCATCCGCGTGATCAACGCAGAGGGAGCGCCTGAGGAAGTGACAGGTAGGCTTCTTGTCGCTCTGGCGGATCTGCTGCCATGAGCCTGATCGGGCAGGACTTCCAGATCGCGGCATTCCGCGAGGCGGCGCTATCGGGGCGGCTGCACCACGCCTGGCTGCTGACCGGACCCGAAGGGGTGGGCAAGGCCAGCTTCGCGATCGAGGTGGCGACGCGGTTGCTGGCCGAGGCCTCGGGGCCAGCGATCGAACTGCCCTGGCCGGAGACACCCGCCGATCACCCGATCGCCCATTATGTCCGCGCCGGCAGCCATCCCGATCTGCGCATCCTCGCGCGCCTCACCAGGGAAAAGTCCGACGAGCTCGCGCGTTCGATCACCGTCGATCAGGTCCGCTCGCTCCAGGGCCTGTTCGCGACCACGCCGAGCCTGTCGTTACGCCGCGTCGTCATTATCGACGCGATCGACGATCTCGAGCGTGCCGCCGCCAACGCCCTGCTCAAAAACCTCGAGGAGCCGCCGACAGGGACCGTCTTTCTCCTGATAAGCCATGCGCCGGGCCGGCTGCTGCCGACGATACGCTCGCGCTGTCGTCTGCTGCGGTTCGGCGCGCTGTCCGGCCCGGAGATGGCGACCGTCCTCCAGCGGACGCTGCCCGCCGAAGCTCGCGACGAAATCGACGCGCTGGTGCGGACAGGGGAGGGCTCCCCTGGCCGGGCGCTCGACTTCGCCGGTCTGGACATCGGTGCGCTCGACGCCGCGATGGATCGGCTCGTCCGCGAAGGCGACCGGACCAACGCGCTGCGCGCGGCCCTTTCGAAGCAACTCACGCCGAAATCTGCCCAAGGCCGCTACGAAGCCTGTCTCCGGAGGGTCCCGGCCCGGATCGCTGCCGAAGCGAGGCTCAGGGAAGGACCGGCTCTGGCCGAGGCGCTGGAGCTCTGGAGCGAAGCCCGCCGCGTCGCCGAGAGCGCCGTCCATCTTTCACTCGATCCCGCGACAACGGTGTTCGAACTGGCGACGATGCTTACGCGCCTTGCGCCGGCGGATTGAGCCGGCGGCCCGGCCGCCGACAGGCAACCGAGGATCAATCGGGGCGTTGCGGTGATCGGGCCTGCCCCCTAATGGCTGAGCATATGGCGGAACCTTATTACATCACGACGGCGATCAGCTATCCGAATGGACGGCCCCATATCGGCCACGCCTATGAAACGATAGCCGCCGATGCGATCGCGCGTTACCAGCGCAGCCGCGGTCGCGCGGTCCGGTTCCAGACGGGGACTGACGAACATGGCCTGAAAATGGCCCAGACCGCCCGCGCGAAAGATATTGCTCCCCGACAGCTTGCTGATGAAATGTCCGCGCATTTCAAGGTTATGAACGATGTCTTGAACATCAGTTATGATCGGTTCATTCGCACCAGCGACGAGGATCATTACGCCGCCAGCCAGGCAATCTGGCGCGCGATGGAGGCGAACGGCGATCTTTATCTCGATCGTTATGAAGGATGGTATTCGGTCCGCGACGAGGCATTTTACGACGAAAAGGAACTGACGTCGGAGGAGGGAGGGCAAAGGCTCTCGCCGCAGGGCACTCCGGTCGAATGGACGGTCGAGGAGAGCTGGTTTTTCCGCCTGTCCAGATATCAGCAGCCGCTGCTCGACCTGTATCGCGATCAGCCGGACTTCATCAGGCCCGAAAGCAGGCGCAACGAGGTGATAAGCTTCGTCAACGGCGGGCTCAGCGACCTTTCGATGTCGCGGACGAGCTTCGACTGGGGCGTACCGGTTCCCGGCAGCCCCGGCCATGTCATGTATGTCTGGGTCGACGCGCTCACAAATTACCTTACCGGCGTCGGTTATCCCGGCGGTGGCGAGCTGTTCGACCGCTACTGGCCGGCAAATCTCCACCTTATCGGCAAGGACATCGTCCGCTTTCATGCGGTATATTGGCCGGCATTCCTGATGTCGGCGAAGATCGCGCTGCCCAAGCAGATTTTCGGTCATGGCTTTTTGCTAAACCGCGGCGAGAAAATGTCGAAATCGGTCGGCAACGTCGTCGATCCGATCGCGATGGCCGAGCGTTACGGCGTCGATCAGCTCCGCTACTTCCTGCTACGCGAAGTCAGCTTCGGCCAGGACGGCAGCTATAGCCACGAGGCGATCGTCAACCGGGTGAACGCCGAGCTTGCCAACAGCTTCGGCAACCTCGCCCAGCGTACATTATCGATGATCGTCAAGAACATGGACGGTGAGCTTCCGGCTCTAGAGCGTAACCAGGAGGATGCCGCGCTCGTGCGGGCCGTCGCCGCCGCATGCCTGGACGAAACACCGCGCGCGTTCGATCAGCTCGCCTTTTCGGTCGGCATCGAGGCATGGTTGAAGGCCGTGTTCGCGTGCAATCAGTATATCGATGCGCAGGCGCCATGGACGCTGAAGAAGACCGATCTGGAGCGGATGAAGGTCGTACTGGGCGTGTTGTTCGCCGCAATCCGCGACCTGGCGATAACAATCCTGCCGATCATCCCCGAATCGGCCGGAAAGCTGCTGGACCAGATGGGAATTCCGCCGGACCGGCGTGACTTCGCGGCGGTCGAAGACCAGGCTTGGTACGATGCGTTGCGCCTGTCGGCCTATCGCGTGCCGCCGCCGGTGCCGCTCTTTCCCCGCCTGGAACTGGACATGGTCGAGAGCTGATGTTCGTCGACAGCCATTGCCACTTGAACTATCCGGGCCTTGCAGAGCGGCAGCAGGAGGTGCTTGCCAAGGCGCGCGCGACCGGCGTGACGGCGATGCTCAACATCGCCACCCGCGCCGCCGAATGGGATGCGGTGCTTGAGACGGCCGAGCGCGAGCCCGACGTCTGGGCGAGCGTGGGCATCCACCCGCATGACGCGGACACCCATGAGGGCATCGAGACCGCGATGCTGGTCGAACGGTCGGCGCATCCACGCGTGATCGGGATAGGAGAGACAGGGCTCGATTTCTATTATGACAGATCGGACCGCGAGCGGCAGCGCGCGAGCTTTCGCCGTCATATCGCCGCGTCGCGGGAGACCGGGCTGCCGCTGATCGTCCATAGCCGCGAAGCCGAAGCCGACACGATCGAGATTCTGGGCGAGGAAGCGGGGAAGGGTGCGTTCCCCGCCGTCATCCACTGCTTCACCGGCAGCGCCCGGCTCGCCCGCGCGATGCTCGATCTCGGCTTCTTCATCTCGCTTTCGGGCATCGTGACGTTCAAAAATGCCGGCAATCTGCGCGATACGGCGCGGCTGATCCCTCGAGACCGATTGCTGATCGAGACCGACAGCCCGTTTCTTGCCCCGGTGCCGCATCGGGGCAAGCCTTGCGAACCCGCCTTCGTCGCCGAAACCGCACGAGTGCTCGCGCAGGAACTGGCCTGGAGCCTTGAAGATCTGGCCTCAACCACGACAGATAATTTCTTTAATTTATTCAAAAAAACTGAGAGATGAAACTTCGCGTCCTCGGCTGCGGCACATCTTCGGGCGTGCCTCGCATCGGAAATGATTGGGGCGCCTGCGATCCCGCCGATCCGCGCAACCGCCGGAGCCGTGCATCGATCGTGGTAGAAAGCGCGAGCACCCGGCTGCTGGTCGACACGTCGCCGGACATGCGGCAACAGTTACTCGATGCCGGTATTCGTCACCTCGATGCGGTCCTGTGGACACATGATCATGCCGATCATTGCCACGGTATCGACGATCTTCGACAGATCTTCCACGAACGGCGTTCGCCGGTGCCCGGCTATGGCTTCGCTGAAACGATGGCGCAACTCCGCCGCCGCTTTGCCTATGTCTTCGAAGGTCGGGACGGCTATCCCGCTTCCGCGGAGCCCCATGTCATGAATGGCGCTTTCGACATCGGAGATATCCGGATCCGCACCGTCGTGCAGCCACATGGCAGCATATTCAGTGCTGGCATCCGCTTCGATCATGGCAATCGGTCGATAGGATATTCCACGGATTTCCATGAATTTACGAGTGAAATGTTGAATCTATTCGCAGGTCTCGACCTGTGGGTTGTCGACGCGTTGCGCGACCGACCGCATCCAACGCATCCTCATCTGGCCATGACACTGGACGCGATCGCCAAATGCCGGCCAGGCCGCGCCGTCCTGACCCATATGGACCAATCGCTGGACTATGCAGGCCTTTGCGCAAGATTGCCTGCCGGCGTGGAGCCGGGATTTGACGGACAGGAGATCGAGCTTTGACCGGCGACCAGGTCGTCGGTTTCATCGCTCTGTCGATGATGCTCCTCCTGGTGATGCGCGGCGTGGTCGGCGCCGCTACGCCCGGAGCGCAGAAGAAACGGATGGCTCTGATCTGGGTCGTCGTCTTCGGTGCGATCATAGTTGCCGTTCTGACGTTTGAGCGCGGCTGGACACCTTAGCTTCACCTTCCGCAGAATGATTTAACATAATATATATTATCGCACTACGGGATTGTAACTACGGGATTGTAGGCGCTACTTAGAGATGTCACTCCCCGCAAGTTAGCGATGTCGCAGCTCAGCGCGTCTCGCGGTTCCTGGTAGCATGTCCTCTCTAGGTTGGGAGGATGCGCCTATGACGGTTGTCGCGATGAGCCATGGTGAACTTTCGACATATGACACGCTGCTACGCTTAGAGCGTGGCGAACTCAGGATCGAGGATGCGTCGGCGCTGCTCGGCGTTGGCGCTCGGCAGATATATCGCCTGCTAAACCGGATGCCGGCTGACGGACCTGAGGCGCTGGTTTCATGGAAGCGCGGTCGCCCAAGCAACCGGGCATTCCGGCCAGCCTTCCGCGAGCGCGTCCTGGTGCGCGAGCGATCCGACATGTGAACCAAGCCGCCATCGTCGATAACAAGCATCTCGATGCGGCGCTCACCATGGCAAAGTTGATCCAGGAGCAACGCCCGGTGCGGAAATGGAATAACAACGAGCCTTCGAGGTCATCCCAACCAGCTCACCATTTCCCCTCACCTAAGCCATCGATATTGGCTCTCAAGAGAAAACGCAGGCGCCCTCCATTATCGCGGCCGAAGGGATTGGCGCGGGCATAGATGCCTACTCATCTGCATTGTCCGCTTCTGTCTCTTGGATAATTTCGCGAGCGAGCGAAGCGACCGTTTTCAGATCAGCCGGCCGCTTTCGTTCACAAAAATCCTTCATAGAGAACGACATATCGACAAATTTGCCCACTCGGCTACCTTGGCGAGGCGACCAAGCCTGGCCGGCTAGCTCGCCGTTAGTGGACGGCATCGAGAAATAATATGTCTCGCCGTCAATACCGAAAGGCAGTTCGTCGTCGGCGTGGATATCCTTCAACATGAGTGTCCAGACCGCTAGAATCACGTTCGATGTTTCTTGATCGACCTCGACTTTGCAGCGTTCAAAGGAATCTGCTCGACCCGTTTTGGTAAGCTAGCTTCCAGCTTTTTAATTTCAGCTTCCTGCTGGGACTGCCCTGACGGCCCAAGTGTTTGTATCTGGCCGTTCTTCATCATATCCAGCAGTTGATATCGCCAGATATGCTGCGTTGGCTGTATGACAAATAATTCTAGTGATTTTCCGTTCTCACGAAGGCCGATAGCTGTCTCTGGTTGGAATGAAGGCTGCACGATCAACCGAGCTTTTACGTCGGGAGACCACGCGTCACGAAGCACAAGCCGCACCTGATCTTGATACGCTTCGAGGGATTCTTTCTTCGTCTCAACAGGTGCCAATCGATTTTGCGCGACGCTGCTGACACTCAACGCCGCGAGAATGCATCCTATAGCAATTCGTCTTTCCATAAACTCAACTTTGCAGACATGGAAACCGGCTGCAACTCAGGTGCTTCTTTTTCCAGCATGGCGACTGACCGGGGCCCACTGCTGGCGCAGCGGGTCCAGGTCGCAGGAGCCCCACGACCACCGCCTCAGCAGGGCCTGCGGTTCGCTGTGTGGGTGGCTACCCTCCGGCCCTGCTGCTTCCAGCGGTGACATTTCTAACTAGCGGAGAAAGTGACTTCTCTAAATGGCAGGAACAGGGATGTTCGGACCGGTTGGCACCGGCTCGGCCTGCCCGCTAGGTCGTTCGGGCCGGCTCCAGGACCCTCGCCGTCGCCGGGTCGCGGTACCCGGTCCCGCCGCCGAGTTCGCGCCAGTCTCCGCCGGTGGGCAATATCATGTCCGCCGGTCGAACGATCTCTACCTCCGCAGGCGAAAAACGGCCGTCGGCCATCGCTTGCAGTGCATCGAGCAACCTGGCCCGAGCGCGCGCTATGCCGACATCGCTGCCGCAAAGCTGTTCCCGCGTGCGATCGGTGATGGCTCCCATGCTGGCCTGAACCACCATATCCTCATCGAGCAGGCACGACTGAAAGCCGGTGAAATGCCCGGCCGCCATGGCGGCCCGATCCTGCCCCCACAGATTGGCCTTGCTGCCACCGATGAGGGCATAATTGTTGAGGTCGCGCGGTTCCTTACAGATCACAGCGGGAATGGGTGGGACAGGCCCGTCCTCATCCCAGAGACCGAAGAACAGCATGTGGGACACATCGTCCATCGGAACCGAGATGAACATCGTACCATTGCGTTCGGAATTGTTGCCGGGCACGAGCGAGACGAACGGCATCACATATTCGGTGGTGCGGACATAGGTGCCGCCCTCGCCGACCTTGCGCAGTGCCGCAGCTCGGATGCCGTAATCGGTATCCTGAACCTCGTAGCGCGGATGGCTATGGAGCGTGTTGCCGAGCGCCTCTCCGTTGGCCGCGAGGCCGCCGATCCAACTCTGGTGCATCGTGCCGACATGAACCGAGTCGATCGTTCCCTCGAGTCCCTGCATCCAGTTGCACGGAGCGATGCTGCGCGTGACGAACAGGCGTTCGGGGGCGAGATCCAGAAAGGGAAGCGGAGGTCTGGGCGGCGGCGTTCCCTTTCCCAGGAAGACCCACAGCAGGCCGCCGCCTTCGAAGGTAGGGTAGCTATTCACCTTCATATGCGCGGCGGTCTTGGCCGAGCGGTCGCCTTCCGACGGTATTTCGACGACCTTGCCCGAAACGTCGATCTTCCAGCCATGAAAGATGCAGGTCAGCGCGCAATTCTCGTTCCGGGCGAGCAGCAGCGACGCCCGCCGATGCGGGCACGCCTCATCGAACAAGCCGACACGCCCGTCGCTGGCGCGGAAGGCGACATAGTCGTCGCCGAGCAGGCGCACAGGCTGCGGCGCCCCGTCTGCGACCAGCGCCGAACTCAGCGCGCAGGGTATCCAATGACGCTCTCGCATGAACCTGCCCATCGGCGCGTCGCCGGTCACGCGGGTCAATGCGAAGTTGTGTTCCGGGGTCATTCCCCTGCCCTCCATCCTCGTCCTTGTCGCCTTCGGCCGACTTTATCGCACGATAGTACCGCGCTTCGGCGCTACTGGTTTTTCGGCAGAGCGTAGGCGATGATGTAATCGCCGATCTTGGTATTCATCATAAGATGGCCGCCAGCGGCTATGACAACGAACTGGCGGCCGCTTCTCGGAGACATGTACGTCATCGGCGTCGCCTGACCGCCGGCGGGCAGACGTGCTTGCCAGAGCTTGGCGCCGCTCGAACTGTCGAACGCCCTGATGTAGCGGTCTTGCGTCGCGCCGATGAACACCAAACCGCCCCGTGTCGTCACCGAGCCGCCCATGTTGGGCGTGCCCATCGGTATCGGCAGACCCGACGAAATACCAAGCGGACCGCTATCACGTGCAGTGCCGATCGGATGCGACCATACGACCTTGCGGCTCACCAGATCGACTGCGGTCAAACGTCCATAAGGCGGCGCCTGACAGGGCGCGAACAGCGGTGACATGAACGGATCCGGTTTGGCCGCGTATGGTGTGCCCATTTGTGGAGAAAGGCCATGTGGCGGCACGACATTCTTGCTCATCACTACCGGCCGCACGCCAAGCTTGTCCGCTTCGGCCCGGGTCATCAGAAATGTGCGGTTCGCGACATGGTTCGAATTCACGATCATCAGCTTGCGATCGGCGTCGATCGAAACGCCGCCCCAATCCGAACCGCCGAGGAAACCGGGATAGACGATGGCCGCACGCAGACCGGGCAGCGTGAGTGGCCCGTCATATCGAGCCTCGCGGAACTTGATGCGGCACCAGAGCTGGTCCAGGGGTGTGATCCCCCACATAGACTTCTCGGACAGCAAAGCGCCGCGGAAGGACGGCATGGCGTCTGAGAAGGGCTGCGTTTTGGCCGCCCATTCGCCTGTCGCAAGATTGCCCTGCGGGGCGGGATGCTCGGTCACCGGATAGATTGGCTGTCCGGTTTGCCGATCGAGCACGAAAATTTCGCCGCGCTTGGTCGGCTGAATTACCGCCTTTCGGATTGTGCCGCCTACAGGGACGTCCACCAACGTCGGCTGCGATGCGATATCATAGTCCCACAAGTCGTGATGAACGGTCTGGAACTTCCAACGTTCGTTTCCTGTGACGGCGTCCAGCGCCACCAGCGCCCCCGAATAGGCTTCATCGAACGGCCGACGGCGCGCACCGGAGAAATCGAGCGTGGCTCCACCGAGAGGAACATAGACCAGGCCCAGTTCTTCGTCGGCGCTCATCGGCGCCCAGCTATTGGGAGTCGAGGGGGTATAATATTCGCCCGCGGGCGGCTCGCCTTTCCGGTCAGGCCGCCCCAGATCGAACGCCCAGGACAATTTGCCGGTCACCGCATCGAAGGCACGGATGACGCCCGATGGTTCGCCCCAGAACATGCCGTCCGAGACCCATCCGCCGAGAATGATATTGCCCCTCGCGATGGTCGGCGCGGAGCTCGGAAAATAATAGCCTTTCGGCGCTGGCGACATCCCCTTGAGCAACGAGACGATGCCGTTGCTGCCAAATCCGGCGCACGGCCGCCCGGTGCGAGCATCCAGGGCGATCAGGCGGGCATCGAGGGTGTTCGTAAATATCCTTTCAGCGCACGCGCCCGCTGCACCGGGAACCCGATAATAAGCGACACCTCTACAGGCTCCATAGGGTGCGGCACTCGCGTCGGTGCCGGAACGATAACGCCAGCGCGGTCGGCCGGTCTCAATGTCCAGCGAGACGACATCGTTATAGGCGGTACAGACGTACAGGCTGTCATCGATCTTGATCGGCGTGACCTGAAGCTTTTCGGGTGCGCCTTCCGGAGCCGGGCCGAAACGATAGGTCCAGGCGACCTGCAGTTTGTCCACATTGGCCGGCGTGATCTGGTCGAGCGGGCTGAAGCGCGAGCCACCGGGATCATTCCCATAATTGCGCCAGTCGGTTCCGGTGCTTGCCGTCCGGGCTGATGCCGAAGCCGAGGGCGCGCGGACCGGGGCTCCCGTCTGGAAAAGCGGATCGACAACCGGCGCCACCAGCGCGTTGTGCAAGCCTATGCCCGCAAGAGCGGAAAGCATCAAAGCTGCGACGCCGCCTGCTGCCGCCTTGGTAACGGACACGCCCGGCCATCCGCGCAGGGAGCGCCAGGTCCACGGCACGATGAACCAGATACCGAGCGCGATCGGCGCCACGAGCCGGGCCGCCAGGCTCCAGCCATCGGTTCCCACCTCCCACAGCGCCCAGGCGACGGTCGCCGCAATCATTGTCCAATAAACGATCGCGCCCTCCCGCCGACCCTTAAGGACCAGCACGCCGCTCACCAGTGTCGCAAAGCCGGCCAGCACATAATAAGGCGAACCGTTCAGCGTGAGCAGTATCGCGCCGCCCCAAAGGAGGACTGCGCCCAGCAGGATCAGCAAAGCTCCAAAGAGGAAAGGCCGCTGCAGGAAGGAGCGTGAGGAAGTCATCCGGAGCGTTGCCTTTATCTTTATGAGGTGCGGACCGACTTCCCATATTCGCGATCGATACGACTCTCAAGCATGAGATCAGATCGACCACGGCGCATGGGTTCGCTCGCCAGCCCCCCAAGGATGGCGCTCAGCCTGAGCCCCTTCCCCTCCTTCTGACCCCGCCGTGGGAGCCGGGCAGAGCATATCCGCGGCCGTCCTAGATTTGTGCGGACTTTTGCGACCGCTTATGCAAGCGTCGTCGCCAACGACGCGACATCATCAAGATCGAGGATCGGCGGAGCAGGAGAGAATATGCATAAGCGAACGATGCGGCCGAGGCAGGCCACAACATTGCAAGACCTACTGGACCGGGAGGGCATAAAGGATTGCCTGTACAGCTATTGCCGGGCGATCGATCGCCGCGATCGAGATCTGCTCGAAGAAATCTATTGGCCCGAAGCTACCGACGACCATGTAATCTTCAGCGGATCTGCCGGCGACTTCATTAACTGGGTGATACCCCAACTTGAGGGGCTCGAGCAATCCGCGCATGCCCTGCACAACATCTTTCTCGATCTCGCCGGAAATCAGGCGCGGGTCGAGACCTATTTCACCGCCTATCATCGGCCGGTCACCGACGGCAAGCCGCAGTCTTACACGCTGGGCGGACGATATCTGGACGTGCTGGAGAAGCGCGGAGGCGAATGGCGCATACTCCGCCGCAAGGTGGCGATGGACTGGCTGGAGGAAAATCCGGCCGCTGCGGAAAGCGGCCGGAATGCGCTGGGTATCACGCTGGAGAGCCATTGTTTCCCAACCGACGTGAGCTACGAAATATTCGACGAGGCGTTGATTGCAACCGGATGACGACGCATTGGTGATCACTGCTGCGGCGGCACGATGCGGGCGCTGCCCGACCTCCGGCCACGTCGGCCAGCCTATTTTCGCCCGAACAATTTTTCGATGTCGCCATGGCCGAGCTTTATCCAGGTCGGTCGACCATGATTGCATTGACCGGAATGCGGCGTCACTTCCATCTCGCGCAGCAGCGCGTTCATCTCCGCGACCGAGAGCATCCGGCCCGCGCGGACCGATCCGTGGCAGGCCATGGTGGCGGCGACATGATCGAGCCTCTCCTTCAGAGACAGGGCCTCGTCATAAGCGGCGAGTTCGTCGGCCAGATCGACTATGAGACCGCGGATATCGCCCTGGCCGAGCATGGCCGGGGTGGCCCGGACGAGCATCGCCTTCGGGCCGAAGCGTTCGAGTTCAAGGCCCATGTCCTTCAGCTCGTCCAAGCGCGCCTCGAGCCGATCGCAGGCGCCCTCCTCGAGTTCGACTACTTCGGCGAGCAGCAAAGCCTGACGCGCGACCCCGCCGTCCGCAAGGGCACGACGCATCCGTTCGAGAACGAGCCGCTCATGGGCGGCATGCTGATCGACGATCACAAGCCCGTCCTCTGCTTCGGCGACAATATAGGTGGCGGCAACCTGACCCCGCGCGACGCCGAGCGGAAAGCTCTGCCCCTCGGGCACCGGAGCGGACGCCGGTTCGCCGCGCGCCATCGGCGGCGGAACATATTCCGACGCGCGTTCCCAGACACTGCCCTGCCCCTCGCGCGAGGCGATGGCGGAAAAAGCGAAGCCGTTGGGGATAGGAGCGCCGCCGCCTCCCCCCTGCTGCCAGCTGCCCAGCGCCGCGGCCGGCGCCCGTTGCGCGCTGCGATAGCCGGCGGCATCCAGCGCGGCGCGCAGGCCACCGACGATCATGCCCCTGATCAGACCGGGATCCCGAAAACGCACCTCGGTCTTGGCCGGGTGGACGTTGACGTCGACCTGATCGCCCGGCAGCTCGACGAACAAGGCGACAAGGGGGTGGCGATCGCGGGCGAGCATATCCTGATAGGCGGCCCGCAGCGCCCCGATCAACAGCCGATCCTTCACCGGCCGACCGTTGATGAACAGATATTGATGATCGGCGATGCCTCGATTGAAAGTGGGCAGGCCTGCGACCCCGGTCAGGGCGACCGCCTCGCGTCGGAAGTCGACGGTCACGCTGTTCTCGGCGAGGTCGCGGTCGACCAGCGCCGCGACGCGCTCGGCGCGCCTCTCGCCGGGCGATACCGACAAGACTCGCCTTCCGGCGTGCTCAAGCGAAAAGCCGATATCCGGGCGCGCCATCGCGAGCCTTTTGACGACATCGACGCAGGCACCATATTCGGCACGCTCGGAGCGCAGGAACTTGCGCCGCGCGGGTACCCGCGCAAACAAATTGGTCATTCGGACGCGGGTGCCGGGCGGCAGGGCAGCCGGTCCCTCGCCTACCAGCGCTCCATGGTCGACCTGGTGATACCAGCCATCCGCGCCGCGCACACGGCTTTCGATCATGATATCCGCGACACTGGCGATTGACGGCAGGGCCTCGCCGCGAAAACCCAGCGTCGACACCGCCTCGATCGCGTCGTCGGGCAGCTTTGACGTCGCGTGGCGTTCCAGCGCCAGCGCGATGTCGGGCGGCGCCATCCCGCAGCCATCATCGATCACCTCGACGAGCGACAGGCCACCCTCGGAAAGGTTTATAGCGATGCGCCGGGCCCCCGCGTCGATCGCGTTCTCGATCAGTTCCTTCAGCGCGCTGGCCGGCCTTTCGACCACTTCACCGGCTGCGATGCGATTCACCAGATGCTCGGGGAGGCGGCGTATTGACATGGCCCAAGCTCTAGCCCAAGCGGCGCCCTTCCGCATCCCTTGATCCTGGTCTACATCCCGATTGCCGCAGGGATGATGGGATCGAGCAGAAGACCGGCCTGGGGCGGGCCAAGAGAGACGGACCAAAGCATGTTCCTCCAGCGCTACTTCAAGTTCATGTCGCACGATATGGCGATTGACCTCGGCACAGCGAACACGGTCGTCTATGTGCGGGGCCGTGGCATCGTGCTCAACGAGCCCTCGGTGGTCGCGATCGAGACGATCAACGGCGTGAAGCGCGTACGCGCGG
>Ga0070670_100002065_pt1 | contig 16445 bp, 25 predicted proteins | sample KBSS63metaG_FD_64665 | JGI IMG/M metagenome (GOLD analysis project Ga0070670, IMG submission 64665) | Switchgrass rhizosphere microbial communities from Kellogg Biological Station, Michigan, USA - KBS S6-3 metaG | ecosystem: Host-associated > Plants > Roots > Rhizosphere > Soil ... | reverse complement strand
AAGCCCATAGAGCTGAACTGGTGAACACGGCCGGGTCGGTCATCTTCCAGCGGTGGGCTGTTTTATAGCCCATTCGCAAACTTCCCGGTTCTGCGAGCGCGATGATTGGCGGGCTCACGCCCACTTAATCATGACGCGATCAGAGTTGGGCGCTGAACCAGCTACGGCTTGGACAGGGTAAGTTTAGCGGATTCGACCGCGTCGGCTTGCACGTCGAATTCTGAAGCCATTGTAAGAAGGATCGTACGGAGACGATCACTCATCCCGGCCACAGCGAGCGAGCGACAATGTTCGGCATGACGCCGCAGACTACCTGCATGTTCGACCATAGAAAACCAACAAGGTCAGAGCAGCGAAGTTCCCATGTCACGGCTGGCACCACCTTAGTGGCGCGGCCGCCTTGCCACTTCCAATTCCAACTCTGCTACGAGCCGCCTCAGCGCTTCCGACGGCAAGGCCGCGCAGGACGCCAATTCCTTCCGGGCGTGCTTCACCAATTCGCCCCAGAATTTGACGGTGTCCGCGTGGACCGGCCGATCGCGTAGACGGTTGGCGCTGCGGATTGCCGAGATCAAATTGCCCTCGATGGTGCCATGCAACTGCATTTCTAAGTCCTCGCGACAAAGCCCCAACCGGGGCCATGCCGCTCGCGCGTGGGGTCGCTCTTCATCAAGTTCTTCTTCAGCTTGCGACGCATGGTTTCTGCCCCATCGACGCTCATGCACACGAGCCTTGTTCCGCCACAGGAAAGCGACTTGATGGTTGAGATGCCGACTTTTTCTTCCCGGCACTGAGCGACCACGAAACTTTCACTCAGATGGACGTACATCTCGCGGTTCATTTTGAGGCTCCACGCTTCGCGGCAGCGACTGCGTCGTGGGCATTGCTATAGCGGTAACCGCCCCATTCATAGGAGGTGAGCGGAACGGCGGTTATGCCGTATTGCGCCAAAAGATCGGGCTGTATTGTCTTTGTGGCGAGCGGTTCGCGCACGGTTTCAGAAAGCGGAAAGGCTGGTTTCTCAGACCCGCTGGCGGATCGTTCGGGAGTGGAAGTCATGGTCTTCTCCAATGATGTCGAATCTTCAGGATTCCGCGGACAGTCCACGGGACTTGATGGAAGGCGCCGAGGCGTTGGCCTTCTTCGGCGTGCTCGCCTTGGGCTTTCGCACTTCCCGGTTCGAGCGCTTCTGGCCTTTAGCCATCCAATTCCCCGATGCTGAAAGCGATTGCCTTACGCGAGGCGAACGGGCGCTTGCGCAGCCACAAGGCATCCTGCCAGGCGAGGGCTGCAAGCAGGCGACCGCGTGAATTGTCGTCGCCGTCCGAGGCGTTGTTGCTGCGGTGCTCAACTCGAATGCCTTCGGACTCGAATTGGCTCGCTACGGTAAGAAGCGCATTCGAGCCGGGTTTCGTGGCGGAACGTCTTGCGAGCCGTCGGCAGGAAGATGCCGGTTCGCGCAGCTGGTCCGCCGCCTCATCCAGGGAGGGCGTCACACTCACCACGCTCGGGCTCTTTGATCGCTTTTAGCGCCCGCGATGAGCGACGCGTAGGCGTCGGCCATCGCCCGATGTGCGCTGCGCGATCTATCGCATGACGCGTTGTCTGCGCGGAATAACGAGATTTGTTGTCGCTTGTACAGATAATTGAGATCCATATCGCGCTCCTAAAAACGTAAGCGGGAGCGCAGTCGGTCTCTCAGTCGCGCAAGCCTACCGTGAAAAAAGCGCGATATACGACTGTAACACAGCACGGTCTTTAAACCTAATAAACGGGCTTCATTTCCAGTCTGACTTACAATTCCTCTCTGAAGCTGCTAGATCATTTTGCGCTACCAGTCGCAATCTGACGGTTTTTGGCGCTTTGCGGCTCCTTTTTCCTTCTCTCGCAGCTCTTAGCAGACGGCGCCGACGTCCGGCGCCCTATGGAAGGAAATCGATATGCCGATCGGCACCGTGAAATTTTTCAATTCTTCGAAGGGCTACGGATTCATCCAGCCCGATGACGGCGGCAAGGACGCGTTCGTCCACATTAGCGCTGTCGAGCGTTCGGGGATGATCGGGCTCTCCGACAATCAGCGTATTGCGTACGACCTGGAAGAGGATCGTCGCGGGAAGCTGAGCGCGATCAATCTCAAGGCGCCGGAAGAGGCTGCGGCTTCGGATCAGACGGACAAGCAGCTGGAACAGGCCTCCGACCAGGACCTGACGCCGCAGGACTCCTGACGCTCTTCGAATAATGACAGTACGGTTTTCCCGATCCCGATTGTAGCGGGTCGGGTAGCCCGAGTGCGGGGCGGTCCGGAGGCGTGCTGCCGGACCGCCCTTTAACACTGCTCTTGGAGATTGCCTTGCGGGCCAAACGAGAAGCCGAGACTGAGGAAGAGCGCAAAGCGCGCCTTCAGCGGAGCGCGAAAAAAGAAGCGGATGCGGAAGATGCGCTAGAGGCGATGATCCGGCGAAGCATCAAGTTGCACGGCCCCTGATCACTTGGCTCACAAGTCCTCGACATTCGCCTGAAAGGTTCGTCATGGCTTCGGCTCACAGTAACATTCACCGGCTTCGTCCGCAGCTTCGGCTGGTCGTTGACAATGCCGATTGCAGGCTGCTGCCAAAGGGCGGTTCCCGGCCTTTGACGCTGGACGATTCAGCCCCACCTGCGGTCGGAGTCTGAAATTTGGCGAAGGAAGAGCTCCTGACCATCGAAGGAGTCATTGACGAAATCCTGCCCGATGGACGGTTTGGGGTGATGCTCGAAAATGATCTGAGGATCATTGCCTACACTGCCGGCAAGATGCGGCGCTACCGCATCCGATCCATCGTTGGTGATCGTGTTCATGTGGAGATGACGCCGTACGACTTGTCGAAAGGACGGATCGTGTTCCGGGAAAAGATACCTGGCCAACCCGCCGGTGCCCGTCGTCGCCGGTTCCATCGGTAACACGAAAGCCGAGAACTTATGGAGCTTTGGGGACGGAGGGCCGATCGAACCTCTCAATGAGGATCGTTGCTTCAGTCACATTTGTTGCCCGCAGGCACTAAAATTTCGATTGCGCGAACACCAGATTGGACGTGCGAGCCAAAGCAGCTCGCTGGTCCGGGAGATGAATGATGACGCGTCCCGAAGGCCCCAAACGCAGTTTTACTGCATTTCGGTCTGCCGCTGAGGAGGTAGACATGAGGGCGCACGGCGACAGCCATCTTAGCGCCATTTGCGGACGGGTGGTTCGCACCTTGAAAGGGGACCTTCGCTACACGGTCATCCTCACTCGCGAAGCCGGCGAGACAAGCGAGCACGAGTTTTCGACGATGCAACAGGCGGAAGCCTTCATTCGCAAGAACACTCCTTTGCCTAGTGCCAGATCGACCTTGCACGATCACGACGCCGGGGACGCCTGATCCGGAAGATCGCATATGGATGATATCGCACGCGGGCTCCTCGACGTCAGAGCCGACACGATTGCTCTTCGAGCAGCGGTGAAGTTGCTGCTCCGGCGGAGCTACGGGATGGGCGACCAAGCGCTCGGTATCATTCGTGAAGATGCGCTCGCAGCGGTAGAGGCCGAGCTTGGTCAGGAAGGACAGGACGACCTTCAGCAGTACTTCCACAAGGCGGTCCGCGAGGCGATCGAGGATTTGCTGACACCCCTTCCGAGATAAGAGGCGCTTCATCCAATTTTCACCGGTGCGCCAGAGCGTCAGCGCACAATGACGCACACGCGTCGACATTTATCTCGGATTTCCGGGGGAAGTTTGTGACGGTTGTCTGCGGCTTACGCCTTGGCGGTGCTGTCAGACTAACGCGCATTTTTCTCCGAAAGTACCTTCCACCATAATTGGGACGCGCGGTTTGGCTGCCCAATTTTTTTTTGGCGAAAAGCCGGGTGACGGCCTGCAGCGCGTGCCCGAAGCGATGGCGAACACGCACCGTCACGCGCTGAACATCGCAGCATGGCTGTCCGGGGCCTTGCGGACACAGCAGAAGACAACACGCGACGCCGCGCTGACGGGCATGCGCCTTACCGGGTGACTGCCGAATGTCCGCTTTGGGTCGAAAGCGGACCTAAGCGACTACTCTCCGCAATAGATGGAAAGGGAGCGCTAAACCCTTCGGGCAGAGACGCGTGAACGCTGTCACCTCATTATGGAAAGAGGCCGTAGTGGAGTTGGCTCACGTCCGAAAGGCTGAGCCCGACCAGCAATACTGACGAGGCCCCGTTATCATAGGTCGCGAGCAGCGCCGCATCACCGTGATAGTCGATCTGGCTGAACGTCGGATCGCTGGAGAAAAGCAGCGAGTCGTTGCTAAGGTCGAACCCGACCAACTCATCATGAGCCGACCCGGACGGGAAGATGATGAGATCTGCCGACGGCGAATTGTTGGCCGAAATGAAGTCATCCCCGGGACCGCTTGTCACCTGGCCGCTGAAGGTTCCACGGACGTAACCGATCGGGATCGCGTTCAGCGCCTGAGGATCAACGCCGATCAGCGTGACCACGCGGTCCGATGCCATCGTAAGCCTGGCCCCGACGCCGTAGATCGTATTGACGCTTACCCAGGATGCTGTCGTCGTGGCACCGTCGATATAGAGCTTGTCCACACCCAGTTCGAAATCGAGGATCGTGCCAGAATTCATAGTGAACGTGTCGGACGCGTCATCGCCGGGCGCGGATCCATTATTGTAGGTACCGCCGATCAGCAGGCTGCTCGTGCGTGACCCGAACAGCTGGTCGCTTCCCGCGCCGCCGATCAGAGTATTCGTGCCGGTCGAGCTGCCCATGTAAATGGCATCGTCGCCAGCCCCTCCATCCACCACACGCGCCACCGATCCGCCCGCAAAATCTATGTAGTCATTGAAGTTCGTGCCGACGATTTTCTCGAAGTTCTTGATTGTGTTTTCGACGACGGGTCCGATTAGAGCGCTACCGATGTAATCCCACCAGCTGCCGTGAAAGGGACTGTTGCCCCAGACGCGGGAAGTTCCTGGATTATTGAGGTTTACGGCAATGCTAACCCCACTCGTCAGCGAACTGAGGTTCAACGTGTCATAGCCCGCCGCTCCGTCGTACGTCGTGCCCGTTAGCGCTGAAGTGCTGGCTACGAAGACCTGATCGTCGCCCTTCGTGCCTGTCCACTTGAGTGACGGTGTTCCCCCTGGCTTGGGCATGACGAGCTCCTCGGCTGCAGCGCTATGGGTCCGTCATCATAAACCAAGGACGTATTGGAGCTTAGTTAGCGAAAGTGAGTAGCGATATTTGCCCGGCGGTGCCGAAAACCGTTTCACTGCAAATCTCAGATAGTCATGTCGCGATGTCCGCAATGGGTCGAAAGCAGACATTGGCCTAATGTCCGAAATGGGTGGAAAGCGGACAATTCGACCAACAAGAAAAACCCACTCCACCCTTTGCGGGGCGAAGCGGGTTCGACAGGATTGCCCCTGAAGTACGCAACAACTCAGACGGGTATCGCAGAACCAACGTTCGCGACCCCACGTCGTTCCGCTATTCGAGTAGCTGCGACCCTAGGCCGACACGCAATCGGGTTTCACAATGTGCAGTGAGGAGCGGCGTTCTCCCTGTTCGACTCGCGCCTCGTAAAGTCCTTGGGGCCCAAACGTTCCTCGAGAACGCATTGCGCGAGGAAATCCGTCATCATCATACGTATGCGATGATATTTGTTGGTGACTCCTGGTGGCGGCGGGGGGAAGGTTAGAAGTTCAAGACGCGGGCCTCGACTAAGTCATCGAGTGCGGTGCCGGCCACTGGGACGAGCAAGACACGGGCTCGGTTATCTTGGCTCCGTCGACTATAGTCGAGCATGTGAAGCCTCCAGCGAATGCTGGAATGCTACGAGCGGGCTAGAGCCCGGAATGGGTGGAGCGGACATTCGCTCCACGCGCTCGAAATCACTACGCTCTCACCGTGCTCAGCCGTTAAGCACTGTATCATTGGCAGATGGCCAACCTTCGAACAGCGAGCCAGTTCGGTTCAGTCTGATCAGGCGCTTCATTTCTCTGGCGCAAGCTTCAAGATCGTCCTTGAGCATTTCAATGTTGGTGTCGATCTCCTCGTCGTCGATGGAGTCAGCGGTGATCTGAAGCGAGCGGGCCATCACCCTCGCGCCGTGGATGCCATGCTCAACATAGAACTTGCCAAGTATCCCGGTCATGGCTGCCTCCGTGTTTCACTGGAGCATAAACGAATGGCGTTGTCGGAATGTCCGGAATGGGTGGAAAGCGGACCTTAGCAGGCCCGCAAAATCACGTGGCTATTGCGGTCACCATGGCGATCACGATCACAACAATCACCGCGATGTCCAAAGTCGACAAGGTTTCAATCTGCTGAAGTTCCACTCGCAGCCCCTTCCGGCAATGGAAAAATTTTGACTCTCAGTGGACCGTGATCAAGCCAGGAAGTCTCGCACGAATTGGTTAGCCGGGGAGCTTGCAATCAGGTCTGGGGTCGCGAATTGCTCGACCCGGCCGGAGTTTAACAGGGCAACACGATCGGCCAAGGTGAACGCCTCCTCATGATCGTGCGTGACGAAGATCGATGTCAGTCCGAGATCATTATGGATGTTCCGAAGGGCCCCTCGCAGTTCGCGGCGGACTTTGGCGTCCAAGGCTCCGAATGGCTCGTCCAGCAACAGGATCTTGGGCTTACGGGCAAGCGCTCGAGCGAGTGCCACACGCTGCCGCTGACCTCCCGATAATTCGCTCGGAAAGCGTGCTCCAACGCCGGGAAGCTGGACGAGATCGAGCAGCTCGTCGACGCGCTCTCGAACCTTGGCTTTCGACGGCCGCGACGACCGCGGCATTACCGTCAACCCGAAGGCGATATTCTGCGCGACCGTCATGTGGCCGAACAAAGCATAATGCTGAAAGACGAAGCCGATTCCCCGCGAGGCGGCGGACGTGTCAGTCACGTCGCGCTTGCCGAACGAGATCCGGCCTTCCTCAGGCTCCTCGAGCCCGGCTATCACGCGAAGCAGCGTCGTCTTCCCGGAGCCCGACGGTCCGAGAAGGGCAACGAACTCGCCGTCTTCGATATCCAGGGTGACGCCGTCCAGGGCGGGATAGGCGGAGAAGCTCTTCGCGACATTTTCGATGTGGATGGACATGTCAGAACTTCGCGGCGAGCTCGTCCCGGTGTCTCCACTCGATGAGGCTCTTGAAAGCAAGAGTGAGGAGGGCGAGGAGCGCGAGCAGGGAGGCAACTGCGAAGGCGGCGACAAAGTTGTACTCATTGTAGAGCACCTCGACGTGGAGCGGCATCGTGTTCGTTTCGCCGCGAATATGTCCGGACACCACGCTCACCGCGCCGAACTCGCCCATCGCGCGGGCGTTACATAGCAGGACGCCGTAGAGCAGCGCAAAGCGGATGTTGGGAAGTGTGACGTGCCAAAACGTCTGCCAGCCGGATGCTCCGAGGGTAAGCGCTGCTTCTTCACTGGCACGGCCCTGCATGGTCATCAGCGGGATCAGCTGGCGCGCGACGAAGGGGAACGTGACGAAAACCGTGGCGAGCACGAGTCCGGGCAAAGCGAAGATGACCTCGACATCGTGATCCTGCAGCCAGGTTCCGAACCAACCCTGGGCTCCAAACAGCAGTACGAAGACGAGGCCCGAGACGACTGGAGAGACGGAGAACGGCAAATCGATCAAAGTAGTCAGCATTGGCTTCCCACGAAACTCGTATTTCGAGATCAGCCAGGCCGCCGCCACGCCGAAGACGGTGTTCAAAGGAACAGCAATGGCAGCAACCGTCAGGGTGAGCTTGATAGCCGAGTGCGCGTCCGGCTCGTTCACTGCAGCCAGCCATGCTTGGACCCCCTTCTTCAGGCCCTCGGCGATCACCGTCCCGAGCGGCAGCAGGAGCATGAGCGCGAAGTAGGCAAGGGCCGCCGCAATCAGCAGTGCCTTCACCGCCGCCGGCTCCCGGAGCTGACCGCCTTTCCTCACGTTCCGAGCCTCCGTTGCTGCCAGTGCTGGAGGAGGTTCAGGACGAGCAGAAGCGCGAAGGAGGCCCATAGCATGACCGTCGCGATCGCCGCCGCTCCGACGTAGTCGTATTCCTCGAGCTGGGTGATGATCAGCAGCGGGGAGATCTCCGTCTCGAAGGGCATGTTGCCCGCGATGAAAATCACCGATCCATATTCGCCCGCCCCTCGAGCGAAGGCGAGCGTGAAACCCGTCGCAAGAGCCGGGAAGAGTGTTGGCAGGATGACCCGAGCGAAAGTCTGCGTTCGCGATGCGCCGAGCGTCAGCGCCGCTTCTTCGGCCTCGCGGGATACCTCTGCCAATACTGGTTCGACCGTCCGCACTACAAATGGCAAGCCGATGAAGGTCAGCGCAACGACTATACCCGCAGGGTGATAGGCGACGGGAAGCCCGATCCCCGCGAGCTGCCGGCCGATCAATCCCGTATCTGCATAGAGCGCGGTGAGTGCGATCCCTGCAACCGCGGTCGGCAATGCGAATGGAAGATCGACGAGCGCTCCGATCAATCGCTTTCCCGGGAACTCGTATCGGACCAGCACCCAAGCGATGAGCAAGCCAAAGACGACATTGATCGCGGCCGCGATCAGAGCTGCGCCAAAAGTCACGCGATAGGAAGCAAGCGCCCGGTCGGAAAAGGCGGCCCGGGCGAACTCGTCCCACCCGCCGCTAGCGCTCTTCGCGAACACCGCGGTCAGCGGGAGGAGGACGATGAACGACAACCAGAAGACGGTGATGCTCAGGGAGAGACTGAGCCCCGGCAAGGCGGAAGACCTGCGCGGTCCGAAAGAGAGGGGCATCACCGCCGACTGCGGCATCAGAAGTCCAAGTGCAACCGCGTTGCGTAGGCGTCACCCTCGGTCTCCGAGCCGATCGGGTCGAGCGGCGTGTTGTCGCCGCTGAACCGGACCCAGTTGAACATCAGCTTGGCGTAAGGATTGAAGTACCAGTTGAGGCCGAGCGTCACGCTCTGCGCTTCATTGCCTGGGCGTACTGGCGAACCCGAAAGGTCGATCTTGTCATACCGGAGCGCCAACTCGAACGCGCCGAGGCCGTCCTTGCCCACTTCGGTGAATGGACGGACGCGATCGAAATTGCCGCCCCTGAACGGCCTCGTCTCACCGGTGATGAACCAGCTCCCGTAGATATAGAAGCCGTCGAAGGTGGCGTTCCGAAGGTGGGGACGGTCGATCCACAGCTTCCCGTATTCACCGGCGATTGTGAAAGGTCCGAACACGCCTGCTGCCTCGGCGCCGGCGTACAACAGCGAGTTTACGCCGGTGATCACCCCGCTATCGGCGATGTTGCCGTTGTCGATCCGGATATTCGGACGATCGCTAATGCGAATCGCATCTTCCGTGTCGCCGCTTTTGAGCGCCGTTCGGTAATAGCCCGCCACGCCAAGGTGGACGATCTTGCCGGTGTCGAAGACCGGCTCCCATGTTGCCCGGCCGTTGAAGCCCCAACTCTCGTCGGGCGTGTTCGTGACCGGCGCTCCGCTCGAGCGGCCGATGCTTTCATTGTCCCCGAATGCGCCAACGGCGAGGTTGATCGTTTCCTTGGGCGCATAAGCCACCGACAGGCCGATACGGCGTTCCGCACCCGCATTTCCGAACGCATTTGTGAACATGCCGCGCTCGAGGAAGGTGTTGTAGTTGTCACTGTTGTTGGACTCGAGGCCGAAGGGCGCCTTGTGCTGGCCTAGCGTGATGAGCGTCTTGGGGATCTTTGCAAACTGCAGATAGGCGTCTGTAAGGTTGACCGCATTGCCGGCGAAATCGACCTCGATGCGATAGTTCCACCACTTGAGGGCGGTACCCTCCAATCCGATACGCGCGCGGCGAAAGCCAGTACCATTGTTATAATCATATCCGCCCTCGCGCTCGACGAAAGCTGCGCCATCCGCCTCGACCACACCGCGCGGCTTGAACGTGAACTGGCCGGTCGGCTCGGAAATGGTCGGCGCCCAAGTGAATTGCGCGGCCTTGGCGGCCTTTGTCTCGACCGACTGGAGCCGCGTCTGATTGAGCTCAGCCTGCTGCTCGAGTTCGGCATTGCGCGCTTCGAGCTGCTTTACCCGGGCCTCAAGCGCATTGAGGCGGTCGAGTATGACGTCGCCCGTCGACATCGGCGCGGCAGATGCAGGGTCAGAACTTGCATCCGTCGGTTCCAAGGAGTCGATCGGAGTTCCGCTTGGCTGGGTCGTGGAAACATCTTCACCCTGTTGGGCGTAAGCAGGCATGCTGACGGCGAGTGCCGAGGCGCCCGCAAGAAGCAGGATACGCATATCGGATTCCCCTTTTGAATCAGTTGCCGCGGCGGCTCATCGCTTCGCGTCTTCGAAAATCTGGTCGAATAGGGCGCCGTCATTGAAGTGATTGGCCTGCGCCTGCTTCCACCCCCCGAAATTTCGCTCGATGGTGAAGAGCCTCAAATTGGGGAAGCGGCTTTTGTACTTGCCCGCGACCTGCGCGTTGCGCGGACGATAATAGTTCCGCGCGATGATCTCCTGCGCCCCCGGCGTGTAGAGGAACTTGAGATAGGCTTCCGAAACGGCTCGCGTTCCCCGCTTCTCGACCACCTTGTCGACCACCGCGACGGGAGGTTCCGCCAGGATCGAGACCGACGGCACGACAATGTCGAACTTGCCCTTGCCGAGTTCATTGACCGCGAGGAACGCCTCATTTTCCCACGCAAGCAGGACGTCGCCCTGACCGCGTTCGACGAATGTCGTCGTCGATCCGCGAGCGCCTGAATCGAGCACGGGTACGTTGCGGAAAAGGCGTGTCATGTACTCGCGCGCCTTGACAGGGCTGCCGTAGTGCTGGCGGGCGTATCCCCACGCCGCGAGGTAATTCCATCGGGCACCGCCGCTAGTCTTCGGGTTCGGCGTGATGATCTTCACGCCCGGCTTTATCAGGTCGTCCCAGTCCTTGATCCCCTTCGGGTTTCCCTTGCGGACAAGGAAGACGATGGTCGAATAATAAGGCGTGCTGTTGTGCGGCAGCCGCGTCTGCCAATTTGGCGCAATCAGTTTCGCCTTGTTAGCAATCTCGTCGATGTCATAGGCGAGCGCCAATGTGACGACGTCGGCGGGCAGCCCGTCTATTACGGCGCGGGCCTGTTTGCCGGATCCTCCATGGCTCTGCCTGATAATCACCTGCTGCTTCGTCTGGGCCTGCCATTGCCGAGCGAAGGCATTGTTGATGTCCTTGTAGAGCTCGCGAGTGGGATCGTAGGAAACGTTCAGCAGCTGAACGGGAGCACCCTGAGCAGTCGTGCTCGTGAGCGCTGCGATGCCGAGTACGAGAGCTGCAAGCTGGGTTCGGAAAGCCATAACTCTCCCCTGCCGGGTTAACCCAGAATTATACTCTACCAAGTGACTAGGCAATAAGGTATGAACATCAACATAGCGCGTCCAAAACTCGGTTTGGCGCCAACTCTGTCAAATTTGCCAGTCGCCTACGGGCGGATCGTCAAGGCCCACGTGGCGCGGTGAAGATGACGCGGTAACTCGCATTTCCCATCTCGCACCGTCTTCCAAGCTCACTGAATTGAGAACGTCGAGGCTGCGATCGCGAACTTGTGTGAAAAGCCGACGAATGGCGCAGGTCGCCTCGTCATGGCAATCGCTGCACCTCTTGTAGAAGTTCACGCTGGCGCACGGGATCAGCGCGATCGGGCCTTCGAGGCCCCGCACAACTTCCCCGAACGAGATGCCGCTTGGATGCCGCTTCAATCGATATCCACCTTTTGGTCCACGAACGCTTCGAACGATGCCCAGGGCCTTCAGGTCGAGCATAATCAGCTCTAGGTATTTGCGCGGGATCTTCTGCGTTTCCGCAATGCGCTGGAGCTGGACGGCGCCGTCGTGCCCCTCTTCGATCAGGTACAGCAGGGCGCGAAGCGCGTAGCGCGTCTTCTGGGTAAGCATCCTACTAGTTTCGTTTCAACGGAACCGGTGCGCAACTGACGATTCAAGCGTCGAGAGCTAATGTCCGCTTTGCGTCGAAAGCGGACGTAACCTACTCCTGTTGGGCGTCGCTTAGTCCCTGGATCAGGTCCATGAAGTTTCGCGCCGCTTCTCGATCTTCCTCCCGCTCAAATGCGACATCCAGATCGGGGGCAGATCCAAGCGTATGGAGCAAGGCCCATAGGGCGAACCGCTCACCACGATCCTTGGTCAGTCCGAGGTCGACTTTCATGTGCTCGATGCCGGCATCGAGCGCTGAGGGTGGCACTGATGCGAGATCTGAAGTGCCAAAGTAGCGTCGGATTTGATCCTCGAAATTCATCGCTGACGTTTGGTCCACGAACGCCGGGTCTTCAAGGTCGTATCCGTTTGTGGAAAGCAGACATTAGCAAGGATAGGATCGACGCTCGTGGTTGAGTGCGGGAGGTGCTGTTGATCCTCGTATTTCAGATCGTCGTTGCCGCACTGACCGAAGCGGCGTTGATCGCCTTATCTATCGGAGCGGCTTCGCGCCGCTCCGCTCGAGGAGGGCGATCGGAGAGCCGCGGCTGCCACTAGCTCTGTTTGGGCTTGCGTTGATCGGCAATTTCGCCGCGGATTCATCCGTGCTGGCGTTCGCCGGCAATCCGATCATTTTTGAGTTTCTGTTTGGCGCCGTCATCGCCAAGCTGCCTCGTCACGAACGACTTGCGCTCCCGTTGTTGGCATTAGCTGCGGTGCTGTTCGCGCGCTCTCCCCTCCACATCTACAGGGCGGAGTTTGTCGCCTACAATACGCAGTCGTTCCTACGGCCGCTGTTCTGGGGCTTCCCGGCCGCGCTTTTTGTTTGGGGCGGACTGTGCCTCGAATCTCGGTTGACCAAGGCGTGGGCCATCCCGGTGCTGTTGGGCAACGCTTCGTACTCGATATACCTGGTACATCCTGGCGTGATCGAACTGCTCAACCTTTGGTGGCCGGCGGAGATGCTGATTGCAGTCATCGCTGGGGTCGTGTCGTGGCGACTTATCGAACTACCCATTCAGCGTCGAAAGCCCAGACATAGATCAGTGATCAACCCCGATCAGGTCCAGGACCCCGGCTACGAAGTTGCTTCCCGAGTTTAGGCTAAGCGCGTGATGAGAATGATTGGGTGACATGGCTCGTGCAGCTAATGGCCGCTTTCCACCCATTCCGGACCTTCGACTAACGCCCGCTTTCGACCCGTTGTGGTCATTGCGGATCGGCGTCCGGAATGGAGGCCGTGGAATACACGGAGATCATCTGCCATCCGATCGCCTCGTACAGTTTGCGGCCAGCCTCGGTGGCGACGAGCAATTCGGGTGTGCTTGGTCCAGTCTTCGCATTTCGGAGAACACTCATGAGCGCTCTTCCGAGTCCCGCTCTGCGGTGTTGCGGGTTCGTTTCGATACGATCGTAGATGAAGGCGCGATCAGTCTCGGCGGCGTAGCCGGAGGCGGCTACCGTGCCATCGCGCGCGAAGATGCGTGCGCTTGCTCGTGCTCCATCGGTCACCACTTCGGCCGTATAACCTTCGGGAACGTTAGACTGCGCGACACGCCGCGTTCGCGCCATGAAATACCCCGGCAGGTGCGGTTGCCAGCGTGCCGGCAAGACGGCACGCAACTCGTCGAGACCGCCGCAAAGCTTGATCAAGTGCCCGGGCTGGGACACCGTCTGGCCGAGTTGGATCAAGCCGGGTTTCATCTCTGGGAATACCCACCGCGCTGTCTCGGCCGAGTTGCGGGTGTCGACGCGAAAGCCGTCATAGTCGTCGACCGGAGCAGGGAGGCCGCGTGCAACTGAACGGGCCTCGAGCCAGGCGCGAACGAGCATGGGAGTCAAACCAGAGGGCATCGCAAATCTTCTAATGTCGCCGTTCGAGAATGTTCTCTTTCCACCCATTCCGGACATTCGGCTAATGCCTGCTTTCGACCCATTGCGGACATTCAAGGTATTGAGCCGTTCGGCCTGAGCGCGGGATCGTGGGCTTCGGCGAATCAGGTCCGAGCGCTGTTCTTGAGCGCGTTTCGGGTTACGATCGTAACCGCTAGGTTCTGCCGCTCCGTCTCAATCATTTCGACGCCTCCTTCCATTCGCTGCGCCAACACCAGCAGTTCGATCGAGGCCTGCGGCGGAAGCGGCTGGTCGTGCGCAGCAAACTGGTCTGAATATGTATCAAGCGCCTTTCGGCCATCGTCGAGGTAGGCCTGGAGGTGCTCAAGATTGAGGTTCGGAGGCCAGTAGGCCTGGTGCTGCTCCCTCAGCGGCCGAAGCTCGTCGATATGTTCTTGGACAGCGTGGGCGAGCCGCGAAGCATCGGCGTGGAGCGCCTGCTGCGCCTCACGAACGGTCGGGTTGAAAGGACTGCCCGGCGCATGGGCACCTCCGTTCCATATATGCTGGCGACCGATCAGGACCGCGGCGAAACTGTCCAGCACGATGAGCCGCAAGGCCACGAGTTCGTCGATCGTGCCGAGGTGCTGCTCGATGACCGGGCTAGCCTGCGAGGCCGCAGCAACCTGCGCCTTGATCTGATCGAGGATCTCGCGGGCTTGGCGGACCCTTTCGATAGCTTCCGCCACCTCCGGGCTATCGAACCAGGCATCGGCAAATTGCGCCTTGTAACCGGGCAAGCGGGCAATCCCTTGCTCGACGTTGACGAGTGCGGTTTCGGTTCGTGCCAGATGCTGCCGTTGCGCTTCCACTCCGCTGTCGCCGCCGCCTAGAGCCTTCCTTCCGAACACCATTGCCACCCCCTTGCCGTGTGCCCTCGCATCGTTCGTAACAAGCTGTAAGGCTTTGGAAAATAGCGTCCTGTAGGATCAAAGCATGTCGCGTGGCGCGGGGACTTCAGGGGCGACTGAGGTCCTGGATCTGGTCGCTTGGGTGCCATTTGGGATGGCCTGCGCGTTTGTTTCGCTTTGGCGTTCCTTCCACCAGGCTCAAAGCCAAGTCCCAAAGCGTCGCTATCCTCCCATTCCGCACATTGGCGTAGTGTCCGCTTTCGACCCATTGCGGACATCGTGAGCAGCCGTAAGTTGCGGGCGCAATGGCCGACTACGAATCTTCTCCCCGACTAGCGACAGCAACAACTCAGCCAGTTCTGGATGTGACACAGCGAAGCCATCTGCACGGTGAGGGACGGACGGGCTGGAGGCGAATCAACCGAAGGCTGTTGAGTATCCAGTACATTCGCGGGGGCGCGGCTGTTGTCGTGCTTTGTGCGCACGGCACGCCGGGTCTTCCCCAGATCATTCTTACCAAAATGGGCATGGCACTCGACTTCTTCTTCATCATCAGCGGCTTCTTGTTCGTGGTGATATCAGACGAACGAACCCGGCCCATGCAGTTCTTCGTCGAGCGCATGTTGCGCATCGTGCCGCTCTACTTTGTGCTGACGGCCGCCTGCTTCGCTCTAATCTATTCCGGGATTCTAGTGCCGATCGTGAACCCCCTGAGGTGGCTTGCGGGGCTACCAAACTGGAACTGGCCCTTCTTCTTGCGATCGATCCTGTTCATACCAGGAGCGAGTCCATTCGAACCCGACCTCAACCCGCTTATCCCGCAAGGCTGGACCCTCAATTACGAGGTCATGTTCTACATCCTCTTTTCCGCGTCCCTTTTTCTCCGGCGGCGCTTGGTTGTGCCTGTGCTGACGCTGCTTTGCTCGGCAATCGTGCTGGCTGGAATCTTCGTCGATGGGGGGCCGGCATTCCGGTTCTGGACGTCGCCCATTATTTTCGAGTTCGTCTTTGGGATGTGGGCCGGAGTTGCTTGGCAGGAAGATTGGGACTTTCGCCGAGTTTTCGCCTGGTTTTGTCTCGCCTCGATTCCGTTGATGTTCGTGACCGGATTATTTTTCGTCGGTTGGCCGTTCAATCCCGAGCGGATGGCCGCCTTTCCCGATCTGCTCGTTGTGCTGGGTGCATTTCTCACTCTCGTGGCCTTGGATAGGCGACCGGCGGGGCTACCGGAGATCAGGCCGCTCCGGATGATTGGTGACGCCGGCTACTCCATCTATCTCTTCCACTTCATTCCGATCATCCTGGTCGACCGTGTCGGCGATTTCATCTCTGTCTCGCCGCCGGCCTATTTCCTTGCCGTCGTCGGTGGAGGATTTGCGGGCGGTTTTGCCTGTTACCATTGGCTCGAGCTTCCCCTCGCGCGACGGGTTCGGAGGTTTCGTTCGCAGCGTACGATCCGCAACGCGCAGCCAGTCCTGGGCGTCGCCTCATCGGCCGCCAACGGCGCCACTAGGTCTTCAGGCAAAAGAACTCGACGGCTTGGATGACTTCGCCGGGGGCGCCGCTTGCTGGCGCCCAGTGGCGGCCGGCAACCCGCTCGTAGTCGGACCAGTGCGTGTAGGTCGGCTCATAGGCCGGCATGCGCATGTAGCGGATCAAGAAGCCGAGCTCGCAGAGCAGTGAAACGAGGTCTCCCTGGCGCGGCAGGGTCAGGCGATAGAGGGAATTGAGC
>Ga0070670_100002063_pt1 | contig 16454 bp, 15 predicted proteins | sample KBSS63metaG_FD_64665 | JGI IMG/M metagenome (GOLD analysis project Ga0070670, IMG submission 64665) | Switchgrass rhizosphere microbial communities from Kellogg Biological Station, Michigan, USA - KBS S6-3 metaG | ecosystem: Host-associated > Plants > Roots > Rhizosphere > Soil ... | reverse complement strand
ATCCTCGACGAGTTCGTCGACAAGAGCGACCGCTTCGCGACGATGCTCGTCGATCACGGGACGTTCGGATTCCTCCCGGGCGTCCCGTCCGCATACACGCAGCCGCTCTACGGCTGGTTCCTCGCGGGCATCTACCTGCCGTTCGGTCGCTCGTGGCTCGCGGTCGGGCTCGCACAGATCGCCGTCGCGGTCGCGACCGCGCTGATCGTCTTCGCGATCGGCACCCGGCTCCGCTCTCCGGGCATCGGCCTCGTCGCGGCCACGATCGCGACGCTGCACCCGTACGTCGTGTGGCACGACGTCCATCTGAACCGCGAGGTGCTCGACGGTCTCGTACTGGCGCTCCTCGCCCTGTGCGCACTGGCAGCCTACGAGCGACGGTCACTCCCTCTTGCCGCCACCACGGGCGCGGTCGCAGGGCTAGCGATCCTCGGCAACGCGCGGCTCCTCCTCCTGCCGATCGCGATCGCCGTCTATGTCGCGTGGCGAACGCCGCTCGCGCATGCGCTGACGGCAGCTGCGCTCGTGATCGGCATGGCGGCCGTCGTCGTGGTGCCGTGGGTCGTGCGGAACAAGGTGCAGGTCGGCTGCTACGCGATCACGACGGACTCCCGGGCCCTCTGGAAGGCGAACAACGAGAACACGCGCGAGGTGCTCGACCGCGGCGGCTGGATCGACGACGTGCCGGTGCTCCCGGGGGCGCCACCCTGGCCCGAGTACGCGGCCGACCTCACGCTGTCAGGCACGCCGACGACCGTCGACGAATGCGCCCAGATGCGCCTGTACCGCGACGAGGTGGTCGACTTCTGGCGCGAGCATCCCGAAGAGAAGGGGCTGCTGGCGCTCCAGGCGACGCGGATGCTGTGGAACCCGGTGCCGCGTGAGTCGGACGAGAGCGGGAGCGGCACGGCACGTCTGGCCCGGAAGACCGTCGAGCCGGCATTCGTCGTTCTCCTCTACGCGCTCGCGATCGTCGGGGTCTTCGTCGCGCCTCCACGCTTCGTCGGGCTGGCGCTGCTCATGCTCGCCTACAACACGCTCGCGGCAATGGTCTTCGCAGGCACGGCGCGGTACCGTGCGCCGTGGGACTTCCTGCCTGCGATCCTCGCCGCCTTCGCGCTCGCTTCGGCGTCGGAGTGGGTTCGGACCCGGCGCCACCGGCACTACGTCGGCGCCGCGAGAACCCGCGCGTAGAGCTCCTCGACGCGCTGGACGCAGCGCTCTGGCGTGAACTCCGTGAGCGCGCGCTCGCGCGCCGCCAGTCCCATCCGGGCCGCGCGGGGCAGATCACCGGCGAGCGTGACGATCGCGTCCGCGAGCGCCTCGGCGTCCGCGGGCGGGACGACGAGCCCTGACTCTCCGTCGGCGACGATCTCCGGGAGGCCGCCGACCGCGCTCACGATCACCGGGCGCGCGCGCTCCATGGCCTCGAGCGCGACCATGCCGAAGCCCTCGCCCAGCGACGGCACGACGACGATCGCCGCGTCCTCGATCGCCGTCTGCACGGGGGACACGAATCCGAGGAAGCGAACGGCGTCCTCGACGCCGAGCTCGCGCGCGTACGCCTTCAGCGCGGGCTCGAGGGGGCCGCGACCGGCGATGTCGAGCACGACGCCGGGCACACGTGCTCGAGCCTGTGCGAGCGCGCGCAGAAGGACGAGGTGGCCCTTGATCGGAATGAGCCGGCCGATGCAGAGCAGGCGCGGCTCGGCGCCGTCGTACGGCTCCGCGTCACCCGCGGACGCGATGCCGTAGTGGACGATCTCGAAGTCCTCCTCGTCGAAGCCCTCGGTCTCGGCGAGGTACTGCGCCAGGCCCTGCGAGATCGCGATGTGGACGTGCGCGAGCGAGCCGACGGAGCGGTCGGCGAAGCCGAACCACCGCCCTTCGCGGAACTCGTTGAAGCCGTGCTTGGTCGAGAGGCGCAGCGGTACGCGCGCGACGGAGCCGGCGAGCTGCCCGTAGACGTCCGCGTGAACGAGATGGGTGTGGAGGATCTGCGGCCGTACCCGCGCGAGGTACGCCGTCACCTCGCCGAAAGCGATCGGATCGACGTCGGCGCGCAGCCGGATGTCGTCGAGCGGGACGGCCCGGTCGCGGAGCGCCTCCGCGAATTCCCACGCCCCGTCCTCGTCCTCGTGGAGCATGAGGAAGCGGACGTCCCAGCCACGCTCACGCAGGTCGGGTAGCAGCTGCAAGAGGTGAGCCTCCGACCCGGAGATGCCCGCCACCTTCTGTGCGTGGAGGACGACGCCGTCGGTCACGAGAGGCCCGCCGCGTCGAGGACTCCACGCGCCCACGAATCGACCGAGTGCCCCGCGGCGACCCGTTCGCGGAGCCGATGACCGAGCGCCGACCGTTGGTCGCGCGTCATTCCTGAGAGCCTGCGGATCCGGTCGGAGAGCGTGCCCGGATCCCAGCGCGTGAAGCGCTGCTCGGCGTCGAGGAGCTCGTCGAAGAGCGGGTTGGAGGCGAGCACCGGGAGACAGGCTGCCGCAGCCTCGTACACGACCTTGTCCGGGGCGCCGGCCCGCATGTTGTTGACGAGCCCGTCATGGGCGGCGAAGACGCTTGGAAGCTCGGAGCGCGGGATCGCGTCGCCGATCGTCACGCGGCGGCCGAGACCGAGCTCGGAGACGAGCTGCTCGAGCTCCGCGCGGTGCGCGCGCTCCTCGTCCGAGAGCGCCGGGCCGTGCACGTGCAGCTCGACGTCGTCGCCCGCGAGCGGCACCGCGGCCACCGAAACGTCGAGCCCCTTCGCCGTCGAGTACCGCCCGAGGGCGAGAAGACGTGTGCCAGGCCCGCTTCGCGGAGGCAAGCAGGGGAACTCGTCCAGGTCGATTCCGTGTCCGATCGCGCGGAGCTTCGTCGAGGGGAGCGGGAAGGATCTGACGTCGACACTCGTGACCGCCGTCGAGGCACGCTCCGCCGCCCGGAGCAGTCCGCTCGCGCGCCAGTGCGTGAACCAGAGGACGAGCGGGACACGGACCGGCCGGACGAGCGGGGCAGCGAGCACGGCGTAGATCGGGCACATGTGCGCGACGACCGCGCCTCCGCGCAGTCCAGGCAGCTCGCGCGACAGCGCAGCCTCGAAGCGCGCCCCGCGCAGGGCCTTGTGCGGCGCCCGGAACGTGCGCACGCGGCAGTTGTCCGGCAGCACTCCTGGGACGGCGCCGTCCGCGAGCACGACGACCTCGTCGACCAGTGCAGCCAGAGCGCGGATCTTCGGCACCGTCGCCGCGAGCGCGGGGTGCTCCGGATCGACCTGCTGCGTGATGAAAGCGAGCTTGGTCACGGCCCTAGAAGAAGTCGAAGTCGCCGAGCGTGAAGTGCCAGGCCGATGCCGTCGAGTCGAGGCGGGCTTCCTCGCGCAGGGTCTTGCCGATGAAGCGAAGCTTCTTGTTCGTCGGCGCGAAGCCTGCCCGGGCGAGCGCACGGCGCTGCGCAGAAGCGGGCGGCGGCAGGAGGACGAGCGCATCGGCGCCTCCCTTCACCTCCTCCACTGCGCGCGCGACGAGGGCGCGCACGGCGCGGGCCTCGCCCGGCGCCGCGACGAGGTCGGCCAGGAACCCGGCTGACACGCCGTGCTTGAACGTGTGGCCCACCACTGCGACGCCCGCGAGGTCACCGTCGCGGTACGCGCCGAAGCAGCGGTAGTCGCGCGGAGAGTCGAGGTAGCGCCAGTTGAAGTAGTCGGCGTCGCGGGAGAAGTGGCTGCCGTAGCCGGCCGCCGCACTCGCACCGAGCGCGTCCATGTCCTCGCCGAACCGCTCGATCGGGCGTACCGCAAGTCCGTGGAGCGTCCGCTCTCCTGCGGAGCGCTCTCGCATCCCGCCATGCGCACCCTCCCGACCGAGCGCGTAGCGGACGACCCCGCCGACCCTGAGCGGACGCGCCCACAGGCGAAGGCGGGGCAGGTCGATCCAACCGAGGCGCCGGATGAAGATCGGGTACGAGTTCGCGTTCGGGAAGGTGACGGTGAGCGGCGACCCGGAGGCGGCGGCAGCCTCCTCGTTTTGCTCCTCCATCGTCGAGAACACGCCCTGCCCCCGGTACCGAGCGTCGGTCGCGACGTTGACCGGGATCGCGAGCCGCGTCTCGACCCCGTCGAGGCGCGTCTTGAAGAAGCTCATCGCCGCGACGCCGACGACCTCGCCGTCGTCCACCGCAAGAGAGACGATCCCCTCGCCGCCGGGATTTCGGTCGAACCACCAGGTGAACTCGTCGTCGGAGAGCTGCGTCGTGCCGACGCGCGCGAGCAGGGCGACGAGCGACGCCCGCCACTCCGGCGTGTAGCGGACGATCTCGAAACTCATCGAGTTGCCGTGCCGAGCACCTTGTTGAACGCACGCCGCGCGTACGTCCCGGGAACCGTGTCCTTCACCGAGATGAGGTCGCACGCGCCGGAGAGGACGAGCTCGAACGTGCGCGGCGGGTACGGCTCGACGTTGTACCGGCGTAACCGGTAGCGGTCGCTGTCGGGACCGTTCGCGCCCGAGACCGACGTGAAGCCGAGCGTGTACCCCGCTTGCTGGACGAGGCTCACGTGCTCGGGCCGGTAGTCGGCGAGCGAGCCCTTGACGAACGCGTAGGCGTCGACCCGACGGCCGAGGCGCTCCTCGAGCCGGAGCTTCGACAACGCGATTTCGCGGGCGGCCTCGGCCGGCTCGAGCTCGGAGACGGGACGATGCCCGATCCCGTGCGACTCCACGCGGAACCCGCCCGCCTCGAGAGCGGCGAGCTCGTCCCAGCCGACCGTCTCGTTGCGCACGCCGAGCGTCCGCAGCGCCTCCTCGTGCGGGAGAGGGCGGTCGCCGTCCAGGAAGCCGATCGGGACGAAGATGACCGCGGGATAGCCGTGGCGCCGGAGGATCGGCAGCGCGTTCACGAGGTTGTCGCGGTAGCCGTCGTCGAACGTGATCAGAACGGCGCCCTCGCGTAGCGGCAAGCCGTCGACGTAGTGGTCGCGCACCTCGTCGAGCGAGACCGGGACGTATCCGAGCTCCGAGAGGAGCTCCATCTGCTCCGCGAAGACGCTCGTCGGCACGGTGGTCGGGTTCGGCTGGAGGTCGTTGACCTTGTGGTACATGAGGACCCGGAGCGTGCGCGTGGTGGCCCCGTCGAGCCCTCCGGCGCCGGACACGGTCTCGCCGATCGCCCGGTAGACGCCGTTCTTCAGGAGCTGCTTCGCCCTGTCCGCCCGCATCGGGTGAGTGTAGGCGGGCTATCCCGCGACGGCGTCGACGAGCTCCCGGATGCGCAGCGCGTACTCCTCGGGGGTCGCGAGCCACGGCTGCACGGCGGCGTGGGCTGCACCGCCGAGGCGCTCCGCGAACGCCCGGTCGGAGAGGACGCGAACGAGCGCGTCGGCGAGCGCCGCCGGATCGGCGGGCGGGACGAGGAGCCCGGTTGCCCCGTCCTCAACGATGTCCGGAATCCCTCCGACGCGGCTCGCGACGACGCCACGACCGCGGCAGAACGCCTCGACCACGACGCGGCCGAGGCCCTCCGACCTCGACGGGAGCGCGAGCACGGTCGACTCGTCGAGCGCCTCTGCGACCTCGGGCGTCGAGAGCGACTCGGACCAGCGCGTCTGCGCGGGAAGGTCTGCGAGGAGCCGCTCGGGCACGTCCCGGAGCGTCCCGCGCCCGACGATATGGAGTGTAGCTTCGGGGATGCGCGGAGCCGCGAGGCGCCACGCGTCCGCGAGCACGTCGACGGCCTTGTACCGCTCGAGGACGCCGACGAACAGCGCGACCGGCCGTTCGGGAAGGGAGATGGGTTCCGTTGCGAGGAACGGCTCGAGGTCCATGAACGCGGCGAACTCCGCCGTCGGCTCGACGCCGACGTCGCGGACGAGCCCCGAGGTGTACGCGGAGATCGTGCGCACGCCGTCGCTCCGGCGCAGCCCGTACCGGGCGAGCGCATCTGCGAGCGGGGCGAGCGCCTTGCGCCGTGGAGAGCCGTACAGCCGGGTCGGTGCCGCCGGGTCGCCGTGGACGTCCGCGAGGACCTTCGTCGGCACGCACGCGAGCGCGCGACCGAGGACGCAGAGAGCAGCCTCCTGGGCGCCCTGTGCCAGCACCGCGTCGGGCCGGAGCTCGCGGAGCTCGCGGGCCACCCGGAACGGCAGCAGCGCGTAGAACGCGACGCCGTCGAGAGCGCGCGGCCGGATTGGACGTACGAGCCGAAACCGTGGATCCGAGCCTCGTCCTCCTCCCGAGGACGCGAGCACGCTCACGTCGAGCTCCTCGGAGAGCGCGTCGAACTTCTGCTCGAGCGACTGCGACAGCGGAAGCGAGTAGCGCGAGCGCCCGACCATGAGCAGCCGCTTCCTCATCGCGATGTCGCCTTCGCGAGCTCCGCCTCGATCGCCTCGAACACCGCCTGCTCGGAGTACCCCGCAACCGATCCCGCCGCCGCGGCGCGGAGCCGCTCACGGAGCTCCGCGTCGGAGAAGAAGCGGCGGATCGCCGCGGCGAGACCAGCCGCGTCGTTCGGCACCACCAGCAACCCGTTCTCCCCGTCGCGGACGACCTCGGGAACGCCGCCGACCGCGGTCGCGATCACCGGGCAGCCGACTGCGAGAGCCTCGACGACCGTGTGCGGGAAGTTCTCCCACGCGGACGGGAGAACCGATGCGTCCGCGGCGCGGAAGAGCTGCAACACCGTCTCGCGCGGGACGCTGCCTAGGAACCGCACACGTCCGTCCAGCCCGAGCTCTGCGACACGCCGCTCGAGCGCGCCTCGCTCGGGCCCGTCGCCGGCGATTGCGAGCGTCACGCCGTCCGACTCGGCGAGCGCCTCGAGCAGGACGTTGACGGCCTTCTGCGGGCCGAGCCGGCCGGCGAACACGAGGACGTTCCCGTCGAGCTCGAGCTCGCGCCGCACCTCCTCGCGCGGAGGCATCTGCTGGATCGTCGGAGCGGGATTTGGGAGGACGGAGAGCCGCGCCGGATCGAGCCCCCAGCGCAGGGCGACGTCGCGTAGATAGGAGCTGGGGCAGAACACATGCGCCGCCCGTCGAAGCGCCCAGGTGCGGGTCGCGCGGAGGAATCGCGTCCGGACACCCCCGGTTGCCTGGAACTCGTCGAGCGTCCCCTTGTAGCGGCCGCTCCGCACCGCGCGCTCGAACGCCTCGTCCGACACGAGCTTGACGACCAGTGGCCGCCGTGCAAGGCCTGATCCGATCGCAGCGCGGCGAATCATGCTCGTGGCGTACACGGCGTCCGCGTGCCTCGCGGCGCGGCGGACGAGCGCAGTCGCACGGACGTGTCTGAACGGCGAGCTGCGCGCCGCCCACGACACCGGGTACGGGCGAGGCTCAGGCTCGGCGCCCGCAGTCGTCACGACCTCGATCCGGTGGCCGCGGTCCGAGAGAAAGTCGGCGAGCGCCGGCGCATGGCTCGCGGGACCGCCGGGATCGGGCGGCCAGATCCCGGAGACGACGACGACCCTCATGGCTGTAGCGATACCTTCGCCGAGACCTCCTCGCGCAGGCGCAGGACCACCACGAGCCAGGCCGCAGCGAACACGAGCGTCGACACGAGCACAGCCACTGCGGCCCCCGTGACCCCCCACTCGGCTCCGAGCAGCACGACGAGCGGGATCGCGACGAGCGTCTCGAGCCCGTGGGTGACGATCCGCAGCCGCGGGCGACCGATGGTCACCGGCAGCGACTTCGTCCAGCCGAGGACGAAGTGGATCGCAGCCGACACGAGCACGATCCGCGCCGCGTGCGTGGCGCCCTCGTAGTCCTCGCCGAACACGATCCGAATGAGCCAGGGCATCGCGACGAAGAAGACGGGAACGGCGACGAGCATGAGCGCTCCCGCCCACTTAGAGTACGCGCGCAATCCGGCGATGATCGCGGCGCGCTCGCCTCGTTCCCAGTCACGCGTCTGCTCGGTCATGAGCATGAGGCGCGCGGGCGAGCTCGCAGCCGCGAAGCCCGACTGTGGCGTCTGGGCGACGCGGAACAGGCCAACCTGAACCGTGTTGGACACGACGCCGAGGACCAGCGGCACGAGCGTGCCCCTCAGCGAGATCACGCCCGTCGCGACGCTCGACTGAGCGACGAAGCTGCGGATCTCCGGGACGTCCTCGCCGAGTTCCTTCGCGGGGGCACTCGGGAACTTCCGGACGGCGACGCCCCCGACGACCGAGACCGCGACGGTCGAGATCGCCTGCGCAACGACGATCGCGAGCAGCGCCTCGACAACGCCGAACTGCACGCCGATCACGATCGCGAGCAGGCGGAGCATGGCGGACCCCGCCTGGTAGACGCTGCGCAGGTCGTACCGGCTGTGCAGGAGCAGCGCCGTCGCGCCGACGTTCTCCGCGGCCTGCACGAGCGGAAGGAGCGCCACCGCGAGGATCGCCTGCTCGATGTCGCCCGCGTCGAACAGCTCGTCCGCGAACGGCGCGAGTGCCACGAGGAGGATCGTCGCGAGGAAGCCGCCCGCGAGCTTGAGGAGCAGAGCCTGCCGGAACAGCCGCCGGAGCCGACCCCAGTCCTCGGCTGCGACGTACCGGAACCCGTACTTCGTCAGGGACTCCTCGACCGTGAGGTCGAGCAGCGTCTGGAAGAAGCCCGCCGTGACGAGCGCGGTCGCGAACACGCCGTAGTCGACGAGTCCGAGGACCCGAGCGGCGACCACGCTGCCGACGAACAGGCACGCGACCGAGACGTAAATCCACGCAGCCGTCGCGGACCTGCGCCGGAAGAGCCCAGAGGACATCGGGGGGTCAGTCTAGGGAGGGCGCCGCTCGGACCTACCCGAGGCAGGCCGCCCTATAGTGGCGCGGTGGCTACGGAGGCGTTGGACGGCACCCGCGCCTCGGCCGGCATCCGCAACCTCGTCGGCCGCGACGCGCTCGGCGCTCTGGTCCTCGCAGGCGCGATTCCGTTCCTCTTCCTCCACGAGCGCTACCAGACCGCCCTCGGAGTCGGCGTCGGAGCGACGACCGTCGACATCCGCCTCTCCGACCTCGCCGTTCTGGCCGTCGTGGTCGCGGCAGTCGCAGCCGCCCGCTCAGGTGTGTCCCACCTCCGCGCCGCTTGGTCGCTGTGGATCACGGGCGGCGCTCTCCTCGCGTGGCTCGCGTTCCAGACATTTCGTCCGGTCTCCCTGGACGACGCGCTCTTCGACGACCACCTCGTGAGCTTCCTCAAGCTCGTCGAGTACAGCCTGCTCGCGCTCGCCGTGCCGCTCCTCGTCCGACGCGCGTCCGACCTCACGATCCTGCTCGGCGGCCTCGTTCTGTGGGCTGCGGTTGCCGTCGGCGTGGCGCTCCTGCAGTTCTTCGGCGTCGACATCTTCGGCGCCTGGAACGCCGGGTGGCGGCAGCCCTCATTCCTCGGCCACCACGACCTCGCCGCTCTCTCCGCTCTCGCTCTCGCGCTCGCCGCGGCAGGAATCGTCACGCGCAGACGGGAGCTGCCCGCAGCCTCGCTCTTTCCCGTCGCGCTCGTGGCCGGCATCCTCGGCGTCGTCGTCGCGGGCTCGGTGGCGGCGGCAGGCGGCCTTGCACTCGGAGTCGCCGCCCTCTGGCTCGCAGCGCGTCGACGCTTCCGGCCGGACTGGCGTCAGACGCTCGCTCTCGCGGCGATCGTCGCGGCCGTTGCCGGAGGCGTGGCTGCCGTGCGGGGCGACGCACTCGAGGACTTCCTCCGCTTCATCGGCGTTCGTGGAGACAACCCGCCGGTCGGCGTCGAGACCTATTCGCAGCGAACCGTCCTCGCCTACATCGGGCTGCGCATCGCGCAGGACAATCCGATCGTCGGCGTGGGCTGGCAGCGGTCCTCCCGCCCTGACGTCTTCGAGCCGTACGTCGACGACGCCCACAGGCGGTTCCCGGACGTCGTCGAGCTCGCATTCCCGGCGGAAGGGCGGGAGTGGGGCGTCCAGAACCTCTACATCCAGGTACTCGCGGACGCCGGTGTGATCGGGCTGGTGCTCCTGCTGCTCGTCGGGGCGTCGGCGCTCACGCTGGCATGGCGTGCCGCCGCCCGCGCCTCGACGCCATGGGCTGTCGGCGGAGGCCTGCTCGTCGTCTGCGCACTGCTCACGCTCGCCGGCGAATGGTCGTCGCTGGGAATCGTCGCGGGCATCCCGCTGCAGGCCGCGAGCTGCGTTCTGCTCGGGCTGGCAGCAGCGGGCGCCGCCGCCGCATCGGGCACAGATGGTTGATCCGCAGTTCGACCCTCCCCGGTCGCTACCGACGTACGCGGTGCGCAAGCCGCTGTTCGGCTTCCTCCGCGAACAGGCCGCCGACGCCCACGCCACGTTCGGCCGGTACCGGGTTCTCGACGTCGGCTGCGGCAGGAAGCAGTACGAGCCGTTGTTCGCTGCCTATGCGACCTCGTACGTCGGGGTGGACCACGTCGACAACCCGATGGCTGACCTCAAGGGCGCAATCGAGGACCTGCCGGTCGAGGACGGAAGCTTCGAAGTCGTCCTCTGCAGTCAGGTGCTGGAGCACTGCGACGATCCGGTCACGGCCGTCTCGGAGCTCCACCGCGTGACCGCGCCCGGGGGACGCGTACTGGTCACGACCCACGGAGTCATGCCGTACCACCCGTCTCCGACCGACTACTGGCGCTGGACGCATGCAGGGCTCGAGAAGCTGTTCGTCGGGACCGCGACCTGGGAGTCGGTTAGGGTGACGCCCTCTTCCGGCACGACCGCCTGCCTCGGGATGCTCATCTCGATCTACCTCGACCTCGGATTTCGCCGCATCGGGCTCGGCTTCGCGGCAAGACCGATCATCGCAGCGATCAACACGCTGGCCATGGGCGTCGACGAGCGCTCGAAGAGCCTCCGCGAGCCCGGACCGTCGGGTCTCTATGCGAACTTCCACGTCGTCGCAGAGGCGCCACGGTGAAGGCGCTCGTGACGGGGGGCGGAGGCTTCATCGGCTCCAACGTCGTTCGCGCGTTGCTGGCCAAGGGAGACGACGTGCGCGTGCTCGACAACTTCTCGACCGGGAGCCGCACGAACCTCGCCGGTCTCGAGAACGACGTCCAGCTCGTCGAGGGTGACCTCCGCTCGTACGAGCGCGTCCACGCCGCCGTCCGGGGTGCGGAGGTCGTGTTCCACCAGGGTGCGCTGCCCTCCGTGCCGCGCTCCGTCCAGGATCCGCTCACGACGACGGCGGTCAACATCGAGGGCACGCTGAACGTCCTCCTCGCCGCACGTGACGAGGGCGTGCGCCGCATCGTCAACGCATCCTCGTCCTCGGTCTACGGCAACACGGGGTCGCTGCCGCGCGTCGAGACGCAGGCGCCCGATCCGATCTCGCCGTACGCGGTCGCCAAGCTCGCTGCCGAGCGGTTCTGCACGAGCTTCAGCCGGGTCTACGGCATGGAGATCGTCTCGCTGCGCTACTTCAACGTCTTCGGGCCCCGCCAGGACCCGACCTCGCAGTACGCCGCGGTCGTGCCGCGCTTCATCCGCGCGATCGCCGACGGCGAGGCCGTCACCATCTACGGGGACGGCGAGCAGTCGCGGGACTTCACCTTCGTGGACAACGTCGTCGGCGCGAATCTCCTCGCTGCGGACGCACCGGACGTCGGCGGTGAGATCCTCAACGTCGCGACCGGTGGGTCGGTGACCGTGAACGCCCTGGCGGACGCAATCGGGCTGATGCTGGGCAAGCCGGTCGAGAAGGTCTACGAGCCGGCACGGGAGGCCGACGTGGAGGCGTCATGGGCCGATGTCGAGGCGGCGAAGCGCCTTCTCGGCTACGAGCCTCGCGTCGACTTCGACGACGGTCTCCGACGGACGGCCGACTACCTCCTTGGAAGCTGACTCCCGCGCAGAGAAAGGAACTGACGATGACCCATGCGTTCGGATCGATCGACGAACTCGGGGAGGGCTACGGCTTCCGCAAGGTCCGCAAGCCGCTCGGCGTGACCGCGTTCGGCGTCAACGCGATCGTCTACCCGCCCGGCTACGAGGGCTTCCATCACTTCCACGACACGCAGGACGAGCTCTACTTCGTCCACTCGGGGCTCGCACGCATGGAAGCCGACGGCGAGGTGCGCACGTTCGGCCCGGGCGGCCTCATGCACGTCGAGTCGACGACCCCACGGAAGGTGTCCAACGCGAGCGAGACCGAGGATCTCGTGGTCCTTGTCGTCGGCGGCAAGGGCGGGTACGTCGAGCGCGACGGCCACATGGTCGACGAGGCCGACGTCGCGCGTCGGGCCGCGTTCGGCAGCGGTTCGGCGGCGGGCTGAGACCGAGGGAACCGCGCGTCGTCAACGGGTGTAGGACGATCGTGCGAGGTCGCTCTGCGCTGCTCGTCTTCCTCGTGCTCGCCGCATGCGCGAGCGCGTCGGGAGCGGGTGCGCGCACCGACGGTCTCATCGCGTTCTGGAACGACGATCCCGTCCCGTCGATCTGGGCCGTCCGTCCGGATGGATCCGGCCGGGTCTCGCTCCTGCGCACGAGTCAGAACGCGAAGCGCGCGCGCATCTCCCCAGACCGCAAGTGGGTCGCGTTCGACGGCGCGCCTCCGGGAAAGCCGGCGATGAGCGACTTCGAGATCCAGATCGTCCGTCGCGACGGAAGCGGACGACGCACGCTCACGCGGTCGGCGGCCCCGAACATGGACGCACAGTGGTCGCCCGACGGAGCGCTGCTCAGCTTCACGCGCGCGCCCGCCTTCGACTGGACGAAGGCATGGACCTGGAGCATCGGGCGGGACGGCACGCACCTCCGCCGAATCGCGAGGGGGCAATTCGGCCGCTGGTCGCCCGACGGCACGAAGCTCGCGCTCGACACACCTACGCCGACGAGCCAGGGCGACATCTTCATCGTCGACGCCGACGGCACGAACCGCCGACTCGTGCTCGCGTCACCGCAGCTCGACCAGCCCGCCGACTGGTCGCCCGACGGCACGAAGATCCTCTTCACCCGGTACAACAGCACCGGGCCCGGCAGCACGGTCTACGTCGTGAACGTCGACGGCACGGGCCTCCGGAAGCTCGCGCGCGGACTCGCGGGGACCTGGTCGCCGGACGGGACGCAGATCGTGTACACGACCGACTTCCCGGGCCGCGTGTTCGTGATGCGATCCGACGGGTCGCACAAGCGGCGGGTCGGACGCGTCGTCGGCGCCGAGCCCGACTGGCGCTAGCCCGCCTTCGCCCCCGAGAACACGAGGTCGCGGGCGAAGAGCCGCGCGTTGAGCCGCGCGAAGCGCCCGCCGACGAAGTGGAGCTCGATCGGCTCGAACCCCGCCAGGAGCTCGCGCAGCGCAGTCGGCGAGAACATGCGCAGATGCGTCGGGTCGTCCTCGGGCGGGCGTCCGCGCAGGAAGCGGAGGCGGCTCTGCACGCGGAAGGCGTTCGGAACCGATCCCACGAGCACCCCGCCCGGCCGGAGAACGCGACGGATCTCTCCGACGAGTGCGTCCGGGAACTGCAGGTGCTCGAAGAGCTCGCCGGCGACGACGACGTCGAAGGTCGCGTCCTCGAAGGGCAGGGGCTTCTCGACGTTCGCCTGCACGGGCTCGATCCCGAGCGCGGCCGCCTTCTCGAGAGCGGCCGGGTCGACGTCGAGCCCGACCACCGAGTTTCCCTCGAGGAAGTGCCGCGTCAGCGCCCCCGAGCGGCAGCCGAGATCGAGCACGCGCTTTCCCTGGCCGACGGCGCCGACGATGAGCGGGATCCGCTCCGGGACGAAGACGAAGTCGCCCTCGTCTCGTCGCTCGCGATGGTGTTGCTCGTAGCGCTCGGAGAGATCGCTCACGAAGAGGCGACGGCAGCCTCGTGGCCGAGCGAGGCGATCGTCTTCCGCAGGCCGTCCTCGAGTGCGATCTCGGGCTCCCAGCCGAGGATCTGCTTCGCCCTGGTGATGTCGGGCTGACGCACCTGCGGGTCGTCGACCGGCAGCGCCTCGTAGACGATCTCGCTCGCGGAGCCGGTGAGACGGAGGACGATCTCGGCGAGCTCGAGGAGGGTCTTCTCGTCCGGGTTGCCGAGGTTCACCGGAAGGTGCTCACCCGACTCCGCCAGCAGCACGATCCCGCGAATCAGGTCGTCCACGTAGCAGAAGCTCCTCGTCTGGGAGCCGTCGCCGAACACGGTGAGCGGCTTGCCGTCGAGCGCCTGGCGCAGGAAGGTCGGAATCGCACGGCCGTCGTAGGCGCGCATGCGCGGGCCGTAAGTGTTGAAGATCCGGACGATCGACGTGTTCACGCCCTGCTGGCGGTGGTACGCCATCGTCAGCGCCTCCGCGTAGCGCTTCGCCTCGTCGTAGACGCCGCGTGGGCCGATCGGGTTGACGTTGCCCCAGTACGTCTCGGGCTGCGGATGAACCTCGGGATCGCCGTACACCTCGCTCGTCGATGCGAGGAGGAACCGCGCACGCTTCCACTTCGCGAGACCGAGCGCGTGGTGCGTGCCATACGAGCCCGTCTTCAGGGAGTGGAGCGGCATGCGCAGGTAGTCGACCGGGCTCGCGAGCGCCGCGAGGTGGTAGACGACGTCGACGGACCCGTCACAGGCGATCGGCTCGATCACGTCGTGGTTCACGAACTCGAACGCGGAGTCGCGCAGGTGGTCGATGTTCTCGAGCGACGAGACGACGAGGTTGTCGACGCAGATCACGCGGTGACCGCGCTCGAGGAGCGCCTCGCAGAGATGCGACCCGAGGAAGCCTGCGCCACCGGTGACGAGTGAGGTCGGCATGTTCTCGATGCTAATCGGCCGCTTCCGTGGCCGGCTTCACTCCTTACGACACTCGAACGTTCGCTCCTGCGCCGAGCGTCGCGCTCAGCGCAGGTCCTTGTTGGCCTCCATGTCGAACCACATCGCGAAGAGCGTCATCTGGAGTCCGGCGATCACGAGGACGGCGACGAGGACGATCGTCGCCGGCGTGATGGCGTTCCCGGCGATCCGCAGGACGAGCTCCACGAGCCCGAGGATGAGTCCGACGGCGAGCATCATGAGTCCGAAGACGTAGAAGAACACGAGCGGGTGGAAGTCGCGGATGACGTACTTCTGCCCCATCCGCCACCAGAAGCCCTTGAAGAGCAGCCACGAGATGCGCGGGACGACCGAGCGGAGCCTGATCCCCGACTGCTGGCCGACGTCGTAGATCGGCCGCGAGGGGACGTCGCGCACGCGCGCGTTCTGGACGTTCAGGTGGACGAGCATGTCGTTCGGGAACCCGTAGCGCGGGTAGAGCTCGCCCAGATCGAGGCGCCGGAGGGCCGACAGGGAGAGGGCCGTATATCCCGCCTGCGAGTCCGCGACGTGCCAGTAGCCCGACGCGATCTTCGTCAGCAGCGAGAGGACGGCGTTTCCGAGGTAGCGCGTGCGCGGGATCACCTTCCACGCCTCCCCGGAGACGAGGCGGTTCGCCTTCGCGTAGTCGACCTCGCCGCGCGCAACCGGCTCGACGAGGCCGTGCAGCTCGCTCGGGTCCATCTGGTTGTCGGCGGCCATCACGCACGTGACGTCGATGTCCTCCTCGAGCGCGCGCCGATAGCCCGTCGCGATCGCGGCGCCGACGCCCGCGTTGTGCTCGTGCCGGAGCACGTCGACGCGCGGATCGCCGACGGCCTCGACGGCGTCGATGGTCCCGTCGCGGGACGCGTCGTCGACGACGAGGATCCGGTCGACGAACTCGGGAATGCCGCGGATGGTCTCGCCGACGAGGCGTTCCTCGTCGAACGCGGGCACGACGACGGCGACCCGCTTGCCTTCGAGCATCAGGACGAAGCGGGAGGTTCCGTGCCTCGCCGACGCCCGGCGATGGGATCGAAGACGAGAGCGGCGATCGCTCCGACGATGAGCCCGATCAGCGCACCGACGAGCAGCGACGACCGGCTCGAGCGCGCGGTGGTCTTGCTCGCCGCCGCGGGCTCGACGATCCGGCTCTTCTCGACGTTCTCCGCGAGGTTCAGGAGCTGCTGTGCTTCGGACAGGTCGTCCTGCAGCGCGGTGCGGCGCGCGTCTGCGGTCGTGATCACGGAGTTGAGGTTGAGGTTCAGCAGGAGCTTCTGGTCGAGTGGGATCGACGGATCCGCGTTCAGCTGTGCCTGCTGCCGCTGCGCGGTCTCGATCCGCGCCTCGACCGCGGCCAGCTGTCCCTCGGAGACGTCGATCGTCCGCTGGAGCTGCCCGACCTTCTCGGTGACGTAGGCGGAAACGCGCTGGGTCACGCGCAGCGAGAGGGCCTGAGCCGCGAGCTCGACCTTCCTCTTCCCCGACCCCTTCACCGTGATCTCCATCAGGGGATTGATGCCGCGGAGCTGACCCGCCGCGACGAGCTCCTTCGTGGAGATCGCCGAGCGCAGCCGCGAGACGGGAATCCCGCTCACCTCCGAGGCGCGCTTCAGCGCCGCCTCGGACCGGATGATCTCCCCGACCGTCCTTGGATTCGTGGCGAGGCTCTGGATCTGGCCGCCGCCGAGCGGCGCGAACGGCTGGCCGAGGT
>Ga0070670_100002062_pt1 | contig 16460 bp, 9 predicted proteins | sample KBSS63metaG_FD_64665 | JGI IMG/M metagenome (GOLD analysis project Ga0070670, IMG submission 64665) | Switchgrass rhizosphere microbial communities from Kellogg Biological Station, Michigan, USA - KBS S6-3 metaG | ecosystem: Host-associated > Plants > Roots > Rhizosphere > Soil ... | reverse complement strand
CGAAACCAGGCGCCGGAGCCGATCGCGACCAGCAGGGTCATGCCATGCAGAAAGAGCCCGAGCGCGAGGGCGGCGAACAGCCAGAGCAACGAGCCGGTGGCACGCAGCGCAAGCCAGCCTCCGCCGATCGCCACCAGCATGCGCAAAAAGCCGGCCGATAACGGCCAGAACAATCGCCCCGCGCCTTGCGAGGCAAAATAAAGCGCGAGCGCGAGCCCAAAGAACCCATAGGTCGGGCCCACGATGCGCAGATAGGTCGTCCCGGTCGCCAGCACGTACGGGTCGGTGCTGAACCGACCGATCCACGCCTGCGGCCAGACCGCCGCGGCGACACCGATGGCTTCGGTGGCGGCGAACGCCACCGCGCCGCCGGCCATGGCGATGCGAAGCGCCCGCGCGCGTTGGCCGGCGCCGATATTGGTGCCGACCATCGCCACCAGCGGCGCGCCGAGCCCGAACACGAGCGGCACCAGCAAGTATTCCAGCCGCGCCGCCGTGCCGTATCCCGCGGCGGCTGCGGCGCCACCGGCGGCGGCAACCAAGGCGGTCGCCAGCGCGATGATCACGTTGGTCTGCACTGAGGTGACGGCCGCGACCGCGCCGACGCCGAGGATGTCGCGAAACAGCTGCCAGCGCAGCGGCGATGATCGCAGGCGGGCGACATTGCGGCCGGACAGGATGTACCAGGTGAGCACGGCGGTGCCCGCGGCGTAGAACAACAGCAACGCCACCCCGCCGCCGGCGATGCCGAGTGCGGGAAACGGGCCGAGGCCGAAGATCAGCACCGGCGACAACGGCAGCAGCACCACCACGCCGGCGCAGATCACCGATGCCGGCACCAGCATATTGCCGGTGCCGCGGATGACGCTGGCGAAGCCGTTGAGCACCCACAGGAGCACATTGCCGGCAAACACGACGTTGGAATAGGCCAGCGCAGCCTCGAGCGCGGCGCCCTCGCCGCCAAGCGCGCGATAGATCGGGCGGCCGAAGGCCAGCATGATGGCGGAGCAGGTGAGGCCGAGCGCAATGTTGATGATCAGCGCATGCATGACCAGCGCGTCGGCCTGATCGCGCCGGCCCGCACCTAGCGCACGCGCGATCGCGGACGAGATGCCGCCACCCATGGCGCCTGCGGAGATCATCTGCATCAGCATCACGCCCGGAAACACCAGCGCCATGCCGGCGATCGCGTCGGTGCCGAGCTTCGCCACGAACCAGGTTTCGATCACCCCGGTCGCGGCCTGCGCCACCATGACCAGCACGTTCGGCCACGCCATTCGCAGCAGCGTCGGCACGATCGGTCCCTGCAGCAGCAGGCGGGTGCGCGGATTCATGGCGGCGGCCGGGGCGCCGGAACGCGCAGCGGAAACAGCGGGGAGATGTCCGTCCAGGGCCGCGACGCTCATGGGTTGCTCCGCTTGCGGGCGCCGCCACGCCCGGCTTTCGCCGGCACGCGCGCGTCGTCGGCTGGCACGCGTTCTCGCGCGATCGATGCATATCGTCGTCGCGTGCGCTCGGGGGCAGCAGGCCCCGCGGCAAACGCGTATTCAGGCGCCTTGATCGGTCGTCCCGTGGCGCTGTCGACCATGATCGGGTCGACCGCGGCCCCGGTCTCGGTATCGACCAGCTGCACGCTCGCGCCCTCGGGCGCGAAGTGCTTGTTGCCCCAGGCGAGCAGGGCGATCAGCACGGGACGGAAATCGCGCCCGCGCGCGGTCGGCAGGTACTCGTCGCGCGGCGGCCGCTCGCTGTAGCGCTGGCGTTCCAGCAGTCCGGCATCGACCAGGGCATTGAGCCGGCGCGTCAGCATGTTGGGGGCGATGCCGAGGCTTTTCTGGAACTCATCGAACCGCCGCAGGCCATGAAGAGCGTCCCGCAGGATGAGGATGCTCCACCATTCGCCTACCCGCTCCAGGCTGCGGGCGATCGGGCACGGCATGCTGTCGAGGTGTTTGCGCTGCATTGGCGCAATATGGGATAGTTACTATCATAATGCAAGTCACTAGATCGAGCGACGGAGGCGGTCCATGGCCGGAACCCGGCAAGCCACCAGGCGACGGTCAGCAGCTTTATCTCGAAGACCTTCATGCCGGCCATGAAAGTGCACAACATCGTCATCGATCGAAGAGTGACCTTCCGCCGAGCCCGTCGCGGGCCAGGACACGAGCACCTGATCAGTCGCCCGATCAATCCCTCGCGCTTCCGCTCTCTGTTCCAAACTCGACGAGATCGTGCGCCTATGTCAGCCGCTCGCGCTGTCCTGTCGCGACGCCCTGTTGCGCGTCCTGGCCCATGAGCTACGTGGTCGCCGCGATGTCGGCGACGGCGAGCTCCATCGGATTGCGCGCACGATCATCAAGGAAAATCGCCTGTTCGACCCGCCGCTGGAAACCGAGCCCCCACAATCGCCACGTCGGCAAGTACGCACGCGGCTGACGTGTCAGCGTCGCCATCCCGCGGATTTAGAAGCGCGATCACCGGGCTTTCATGCCGATGGCCCGCATCTTCCGCTGGCAACGCCTAAACAGAATTGCGCAGCTTGACCAACGGAGTGCTCTCGGCGGACATGGGGACCCCAAGGAAGAAGTCCGGCTTTGACCAGAAGGAGAAGTTGTCTGAGCATCGACAGTTGATAATCTCTCACGATGGAAGCGGCTCGACCAACAACCTTGTATCTTCTCTGCGGAAAGATCGCAGCCGGGAAATCAATGCTCGCGGGTCGGCTTGCGAGGCGTCCGGGTACCCTGCTTATCAGTCTGGATCACTGGATGTCGCTTCTGTTTCCCGCTGAAAACAGATCCATTGAGGATTTTGCGCGTCTATCTGCGCGGCTTCGCGCAGCGATGGGGCCGCATGTTGTCGATATTCTACGGCAAGATGTCTCGGTTGTCCTCGATTTCCCGGCAAACACTCTACGATGGCGAAGCTGGATGCGATCGTTGATAACTGAGGCTAACGTTGCCCACGAGCTTCATGTCCTGGATGTTCCGGACGCGGTCTGCAAGGAGAGGCTGCGACAGCGAAATGAAAGCGGTAAGCATCCATATCAAGTCAGCGAAGCGACATACGATCTGTTCATGAGCTATTTCGTCCTTCCAACACCCGAGGAGAAATTTAATGTCATCATCCACACACCCGAATGCGGCGGTCCATGGTAACGCCCGCTTATGGCACTAGACTGCCGATTGCGGCACTACGAACACAGCAGATATTGCGGGTAGAACGGACATGTCACGGACGTGACGGGACGGCCGAGTCTGACCTCGGACATCGCTCCGGGAGTGACTCCCACGTGCGCGGCTCGGATAGTCGCTCGAAAAGGCTGATTGTCGGGGGCGAAAAGCTCTGGCCGCCCTGCTAAATTAAGCACGCTGCAAGCTTCCCTCGCGGGATGCCAGCATGCGTGGTAAAATGAAGCAGTGGTGAGGAGCGTCGCTAAGTCAGATTAGATTCGTAGTCGTCTTCATCGAGGTGTCTCGCGTGGAAGGCGGACCGAAGGCGAACAAGCCGCTGCCGAGCTAGCTGCGCTGCGCGAGCGCGTTCGTGAGCTTGAGGCGCTCCAAGCCGGGCGCGCGGCGATCGAAAACGAACTCAGTGGCGCCCGTCAGCGATATCAACACCTGCTCGCCCTCAGTCCCGCGATCATCTACACGACCCATGCGTCGGGGGATTTCGCCTGTACGTTCGTCAGCGAAAATATTCGCGCGATCATGGACTTCTCCCCGGAGGAGATGACCACCGATCCGAAATGCTGGCCCGACCGCCTGCACCCTGATGACGCGCCGCGAGTCTTCAATGAATTAGCGCCGCTGATCGAACAAGGAGGAGGGACGGTCGAATACCGGTTTCGCCACCGCGACGGACATTATGTCTGGGTGCAGGATACCTTCAGGGTTCTCTACGATGATGCAGGTCATCCAAAGGAGCTCGTAGGCGCCTGGGCCGACATCACGAGGCTCAAGGAGGCGGAGAGGAATGCCCTTGCGGCGAACGCCGAGGTGCAGGACACGAGGCAGTCGCTTTCGCGTCTACTCGCCGCCAGCCCCGCGATCATCTACACGACCCGAGCGTCGGGTGACTTTGCCTGCACGTTCGTGAGCGAAAATATTCAGATGATCATGGGCTTCTCCCCGGAGCAGATGATCACCGATCCGAAATGCTGGCCGGACCGGCTGCATCCGGATGATGCTCGCTGCGTGTTCAGGGAATTGCCCCCGCTGATAGAGCAAGGGGCAGGGACCGTCGAATACCGCTTCCGGCACCGGGACGGGCACTACGTCTGGGTGCAAGATACTTTCCGGGTCCTCTACGACGACGCCGGCCGTCCGCTGGAGCTCGTCGGTGCCTGGGCCGACATCACTAGACGCAAGGAGGCGGAGACGAACGCGCTTGCGGCCAACGTCAAGCTGCAGGAGACGAAGCAGTCGCTGTCCCGCCTGATCGAAAGCTCGCCCGACGCCAACATCTCCACGGACAGGGATGGAAACGTCGTTCTCTTCAACGATGGCGCCGAGACGCTGCTGGGCTATCGGGCGGAGGAGGTCGTCGGCCGGCGCGTGAGCCTTCTCTACGGCGGCGAGGCGGGGGCAAACGAGGTCTTGCGCGAGATGCACAAGCGCGGCGGGACCGTTTCCGGGTTTGAAAGCGTCTTACGGGCCAAGGACGACAGCAGCATCCCTGTTCTGATCTCCGCATCCGTTCTCGTCGACGAGGAAGGCAAGGAGATCGGGACAGTCGGCTTTGCCACCGACCTGCGCGAGCGCAAGCGGGAGCAAGACGCCCTTCAGAAGGCGTACGATGAATTAGAGAAGCGGGTTGAAGAGCGCACTGGCGAGCTGAAAGAGGCTCGGGCGCGATTACAGTACCTGCTCACGGTAACTCCCGGCATCATGTATACCAATCAGATCGCCGACTATAAGTGCACCTTCGTCAGCCGCAACGTGGAGCCGTTGATGGGCTTCTCCGAATGGGAGATGCTCGAGGATCGGGAATTCTGGGTGAAACGCCTCCATCCGGACGATGCTCCCAAGGTGTTCGAAAAGATGGCTCCTCTCGTCGAGCAAGGAGGAGGGACCATCGAGTACCGGTTCCGGCACCGGGACGGACACTACGTCTGGATCCAGGACACGTTCCGGGTCGTGCGTGACGATACCGGTGCAGCGTCGGAGATCGTCGGCTCCTGGGCAGACATCACCCACCGCAAGCAGGTCGAGCAGGCGTTGGGCGAGCGCATGGCGCTCATGGACGACCTGCAGAACCTGGTCGCGGCAAGTCCGGCCGTCATCTACACGACCAAGGCGTCCGGCGATTTCGCCTGCACGTTCGTCAGCGAGAACCTGCTGTCGACCATGGGCTATGCCCCGTGGGAGATGCGCGAAGATCCAAAGTTCTGGTCCAAGCGTCTCCATCCTGAAGATGCTCCGCGGGTCTACAAGGATTTGGCTTCCATGATCGAGCACGGAGAAGGGACGACCGAATACCGCTTCCGGCATCGGCGGGGCCACTACATCTGGATTCAAGATACCTTCAAGGTCATCCGCGACAACGAAGGCAAGCCGAAGGAGCTGGTCGGCTCCTGGGCGGACATTTCCGACCGCAAGCAGATCGAGGCCGAGTTGCAGCGGGTCGCGGGCGACGTCCAACGGCGCAACCGCTTCATTCGCGAGACCTTCGGCCGCTATCTCAGCGACGAGGTCGTCGACACTTTGCTCGAATCGCCCAGAAGCCTGCACATCGGAGGCGAGAAGCGCAAAGTCACGATGATGATGGCGGATCTCCGCGGCTTCACGTCGCTGTCCGAACGATTGGCGCCGAAATGGGTCGTCGCAATTCTCAATCGATATCTGTCGACCATGGTCAAAGTCATAAAGCAGTATGGCGGCACCATCGACGAGTTCATCGGCGATGCAATCTTTGTGCTCTTCGGAGCCCCTGTTTGGCGCGAGGACGATGCGCAACGGGCGGTCGCCTGCGCCGTGGCGATGCAGCTGGCGATGACCTCGGTCAACGAGCAAAACAAAGAGGAGGATTTGCCCGATCTTGAATTGGGGATCGGGATCCATACCGGCCAAGTGGTGGTGGGGAATATCGGTTCCCTCGAGCGGATGAAGTACGGCGTAGTCGGCAGTCACGTCAATCTCACTTCGCGCATCCAGTCCTGCACCACGGGCGGGCAGATCCTGGTCTCAGAGGCCACCCGGCGAGAGGTCGGCCCGATGCTCAAGATCGGAAAGCAGATGGAGATCAGAGCAAAGGGGTTCGAGCAGCCCGTCACCGTCTCCGAGGTGGTAGGAGTTGGCGGGCCACACAAACTCTCGCTGGTCCAAACGAGAGAGACACTGGTTACCCTCAGCGAGGAAATTCCCGTTAGGTATTTCCTGGCGGAAGGAAGTCAGCTCAACGAAGAAATGTTCAAGGGAAGCCTGATGAAGCTGTCGTCGAAACGCGCGGAAGTCCGCCTGGACTCCCCTGTCCCCATCTTTAGCAATCTGGAGATGCTGCTAACTGGCAGCGAAGGCGAACGGGTCGATGGCTCACTTCAGTGCAAGGTCGCAAGCGCGGTGACAGATAGCAACAAGCGCTTCTTGGTTCACTTCACGTCGATGTCACCGGGAGTGGAGGCATTTATCCGCAGCGCGCTAGGACAATCTCTTGAAAGCAAGGCCGGCGACCGCGCTCTAAGACGATCGGTTGGCCCCAGCGCCGAGCGCTCGCGGTCGCAATAAAACCAGCGCAAACGCGTCGAGATGCGCTTTGCCCACTTGAAGATTCACCACGGCTTCGGGCTTAGTGCGGGATCGTGCGCTTATATCGTGGGGGCGAGGTTTGGATGCGATGACATCAGGGTTCTTACTATTGGCCACCATCGGTGATGGGGCTGAATTGAAGCCTGCGATAGCCATCGCTACCAGTCCCATCGCTAAGATCGATCCGACAATGGCGTTCCCCATGAGCCAGCGATCGTATACACGCTGGTCTTCCGGCGACATCGTTTTGTAGAAACGCGAAATGCAGCCCTTTCCCACTTGATACACCCTGCCTTGGTGTTCCGGCGATATCGTTTTCCAGTAACGTGAAAGGTAGTTCTTTCCCATGACACCACCCCTGCCCGTCTACGATTGCCAGACGAAGCAAGAATAGTTCCATGATGGCCAGCAATCTGTGATCTCCATCACATTTTAGGCAAGAATCTCACAGCGCCGTTGATGGGCAACTTCCGTATCACACACAGACCTACAATCGCACTCGACCAAAAATCGAAGTAGCTTGGAACCGGATGATTGCGGATGAACCACCACCACCAGCGGCAAGAGAAGGAACCTCGGAGCCAGGTCGCCTGATTTTAGGCATACCTTCCGCTCGGTTCGTCAGGCGTGCTGCGCCTGGCGCGCCAGCACCGAGTGGATCTGTGCCACCACGGCGGCGCCTTCGCCCACAGCGGCGGCGACCCGTTTGGTCGAGCCCGCGCGAACGTCGCCGATCGCGAACACGCCCGGCAGCGTGGTCTCGAGCGGCAATGCCGGGCGCTGGGTCGGGTTGACGTCGTCGCCGAAACCGTTGCCGGTGATGACGAAGCCCTTGGGATCCGTGGCAACGCAGTTCTCGAGCCAGCCGGTGTTCGGGTCGGCGCCGATGAACAGGAAAAGGTGGCGCAGCGGGCAGGCGTGGGTGGTCCCGCTGTGCCGCTGGCGCATCACTGCGGCGGTGAGTCCCTTGGCCTGGTCGCCCTCCAGCGCGACCACTTCCTTGCCGACGTGCAAGTCCACGTTCGGCAGGGCGGCGATGCGGTCGATGAGGTAGCGCGACATCGTCGCCTCCAACCCGGTCCCGCGCACGACCAGGTGCAGGCGCTTGACCTTGGGGGCGAGGAACACGACCGCCTGCCCCGCCGAGTTGCCGCCGCCGATCAGCGCCACCTCTTCCTCCTCGCACAGCTTGGCTTCGACCGGCGAGGCCCAGTATGAGATGCCCGCGCCCTCGAAGATCGACAGGTTCGCGATGTCCGGCCGGCGATAGCGCGCGCCGGAGGCGATCACCACGGTTCGCGCCCGCACGGTGCGTCCGTCGACGAGCTCCAGGCGCGGAGGCGCGCCGGCCGGGAGCTCGCCGCCGCTGCAATCGAGCCGCGCCACCTCGAGCGGGATGGCGATCTCGGCGCCGAATTTCTGCGCCTGGTTGAATGCGCGCCCGGCGAGCGCCTGCCCCGAGATGCCGGTGGAAAAGCCGAGATAATTCTCGATCCGGGCCGACGCCCCCGCCTGCCCGCCGAAGGCGCGCTGGTCCAGCACGATGACCGAGAGGCCCTCGGAGGCGGCGTAGACCGCGGTGGCGAGGCCGGCCGGGCCGGCCCCCACGACGGCGACGTCGTAGAGGGTCTGCGGGTCGAGGTCGGGCGTGATGCCGAGGCGCGCGCCGGCTTCGGCTTCCGTGGGCCGCTTCAGCACCGTCCCGTCGGGGCAGACCATCAGCGGCAGTTCCTGCGGCAGGACGCCGAAGCGCTCCGCCACGGCGCGTCCCTCATCATCGGCCAACGCATCCAGCACGGTGCAGGGATAACCGTTGCGGGCAAGAAAGCCTTGCAGGCGCACGAGTTCCGGCGAGTCGGGCCGCCCGCCCAGGATCGAGCCGACGCTGCCCGCCTGGAGCAAGCCGACGCGGCGCAGGATGAAGGCGCGCATGACGATCTCGCCGACCTCCGCGGCACCGATCACCAGAGCGCGGATATGGGCGGCGTCGAACGGCAATACGGTGCAGCCCTGCGGCCCGGCGCGGCCCGCGGTCAATGTCCCGCGCCCGGCGAGCTGGTTGACCTCGCCGCTGAACTGGCCGATGCCGAGTCGCGTGATCGCCGCCTCATGATGCAGGCCGTCGCGGCTGACGACGTGGATCGCACCCGCGAGCACCAGCCAGCTCGGCGTATGGCGGGAGCCCACCTCGTAGAGCAACTCCCCCGGAGCGAAATTTCGTGCCGCGCTGCTGGCGAAACGCTTCGCGGTCTCGATCTGCGCGGCGTCGAGCACCGGAAACATCTGATGGCCGCGGGTCTCGATCAGAGTCATGGTCGGTCTCTTGCTGGGGGCGCGCGTCGCAATCACCAGCCACGAGGCTCGTGCCGGGTGATCAGGCAGCCTGCGGCCCTTGCGCGGGCGGGCAAAACGGAATTCCGCAATGCCTGCCCGCCATTGATGGCGTCATCATGGAGCCGATTCAAGCGGCGGCAGAACTGGAACCGCTCCGGCTGTGACCGGAGCATCGCGGCCCGTGCCGGCCGCGCCCTGCTTCGGCTCACCGGGAGGCTCGGCTCGATATGAGGGCGTGCCTGTCGCCGTGGCTTCGATGCCCTCGCGCCATTATTTGAGCAGCGGTCTCATATCCGAGTGTGAGCGAATCCTTTTGCGGATCGCGATATGTCTGTGTTGCGACTTGCAAGCGGCAATCAAAGGAGTTTCGAGTGCGAAACTGCTGCGACCCGCGCGGTCAGCTTGGCTTGGTAGTCGCTTTTCTGAAGCGCACGAGGTGCTGCTCCTGCTGCATTTCCCAACGCCTCCTGCGTCAATGTTCCAATATACTGGAGCTGCGGGCACGGGTTACGCTGGGCCCAATTGTGGCAGGCGGCAGCGGGGGCGCGCCGGAAGCCATCTGAGGGAGGACATGGCAATGAATCTCAGGAGCGCTACCCTCGTCGCGGCTGGCCTTGCTTTGGCTGGGCCAGTCAACGCGGCCGATCTCCTCGTTACCCAATATAAGAACGACCCCTCCGGCGCGCCCTACGGCATCGCGCTCGAGAAGGGCTTCTTCAAGACTCACGGCCTCGACATCACCGGCATCATCTCCGGCGCGGGCGGCGGCAGCTCGGTGCGCAATGCCATGGCGAGCGATCTTGGCTACGGCGACGTCACGGCTGCTCCGGTCATCGCAGCGGCCGAGCAGGGTCAGGACGTCAAGATCGTCAGCATCACGTCGAGGTCGCTGGCCGACCTGGTGCTGATCGTGATGCCCGATTCGCCACTCAAGACCGCGGCTGATCTCAAGGGCAAGAAGTTCGGCATCAGCAACCCGAAGTCGCTCGGCGAGATGATGGGAGTGCTGGTGATGGAGAAGGCGGGACTCAAGCAGGGCGACGTGCAGATGACGGCGCTCGGAAGTTTGAGCGGCGCGCTCACCGCGCTGGAGAACGGCGTGGTGGACGCCACGTCCATTCCTGTCATCCTGTTCCGGACCCGCGGCGGCGAGAGCAAGTATCGCGTGCTCGTCGGCCCGAAGGATTTGCCGCTCATTCCGTCGCAGCTCGGCATGGCCACCGGCAAGGCGATGACGGAGTGGCCGGAGAAGCTGCGTGCCATCCAGGCGGCGCGCCGCGACGGTACCAAGTTCATTTACGAGCACACCGACGAAGCCATCGAGATACTCAGCAAGCTCTATGCGCCGCTGCCGCCGAAGGACGTGGGGATCATGGTGAGGGAGCTCGTGGAGGCGAAGTTCTGGACCGAGGGCCGGATCGAGATGCCGCTGCTTGAGCAGACCGTGCACGCGATGAAAGGCGTCGGAATGCTGCAGAAGGACGTCGATCTGAAAAAGATCGTGGACAGCTCGTTCCTGCCGGCCGATCTGCAAAAATGACGGGCGTCGCGCCGGATCAGGAAATCCACGCCTGCCTCTCGGGCGTGACGCGGGTCTATCCGGGGGCCGCCGGCATGCGACCGGTTCATGCGCTCGGACCCGTCGATCTCGACCTCAAACGCGGCGAGTTTTTCGCCATCGTCGGTCCGTCCGGCTGCGGCAAGTCCACTCTGCTGGAGGTGATGGCCGGCCTGCAGCAGCCTACGGCCGGCACGGTGACGTTCGAGGGCCGTCCAGTCGCGGGCGAGGTGCCGGATGGCGTCGGCGTCGTCTTTCAGGAGGATGCCAGCTTTCCGTGGCTGACGGTGTGGGACAACGCCGCGTTCGGCCTGCGTCGTAGCGGCATGGCCGCCGCGGAAATCCGCCGCCGCGTCGATGACGCGCTGGCCTTCATGGGGTTGACGGACTTTGCCCGCGCCTATCCCGCGCAACTTTCGGGCGGCATGCGGCAGCGGGTCTGCATCGCCCGCACCCTCGTGCTGCAGCCGCGCCTTATTCTGCTCGACGAGCCGTTCGGCGCCCTCGATGCGCAGATCAGGCTGCTTATGGGCGACGAGGTGCTGCGCCTGTGGCGACGCACCGATGCGACCATTCTCCTGATCACGCATGCGCTCGACGAGGCAGCGATGCTGTCCGACCGCATCGGTGCGATGTCGGCACGCCCCGGGCACTTCCTCGACATTGTCGTGACCGGATGGCCGCGCGAACGCGACAGCAAGATCGTGAGCGAAGCAGGGTTCGGCGAGATCACCGGCCGGCTGTGGGACAACCTGCGCGGCGAATCGATGAAATCCCTCGGCTATACCGGGATGGCAGCCGAATGAGTCGAGTCGGCTGGATCAGGATTGCAGTCATTGCGATCGCGATCGGGCTGCTCGAATTCTGCTGCCGGATTGGCCTGATCGATCATCGCGTCGTGATCCCGCCCTCCGAGATGGCCGACGCCTTGGTGCGTCTCCTGATCTCGGGGCAGGCCAATGAGCAGATCGTCCGCACCTTCGGCATCGTCATCGTAGCGGCCCTGATTTCCGTGGTGGCGGGCTTTGCGCTTGGCGTCGTCATTCACGCGCTGCCGCGCGTGCGGCAGGCGCTCGATCCGTTCTTCGCCACCTATTATGCGGTGCCGATCTTCATCTTCTACCCGGTGATGATCGTGATCTTCGGGCTCTCGGTCATGCCGATTGTGCTGATGGGGGTAGCGACGGCGATCGTGGCCATGATCATAGCGACCCTGAACGGGCTCGATCGCGTGCCGCGAGTGCTCACCAAGGTGGCGCGTGTACACCGCATGGGGACGGTCGCCACGGCGCTGCTCCTGAAATTACCGGCAGCGGCGCCGCATCTCTTCACCGGCGTCAAGCTCGCCGTCAGCTACGCTTTCATCGGCGTCATCGCCAGCGAGTTCATCCTTGCACCCGCGGGACTGGGGCGCGTCATTTCCGACGCCTATTCCGATTTCAACAATCGGCAGATGTACGCGCTCATGCTGCTCTTGATCATCGTGGCGACCGTCGTGAACCTGGTGCTGCACGTGTTCGATCAGCGCTGGGCGGAGCGGCGCGGGATCGGAAAGCCATGAGCGCGACCAAACGCGCGGCCGACACACTGATCATCGTGGTGGTCGCGCTGCTGGCATGGCAGGCATTGCATCAGGTCGTCGGCGCGACCGCGCTCCCGGGTCCGGTGCCGACGCTGGCTTATCTCGCCAAATTCGTGCCGACCGAGCGTTTTGCCGAAAACGCCTGGGCGACGCTCGTCTGCTTTTTCTACGCGCTGGTCTTGTCCTATGGGATCGGGCTCGCGATCGGCGTGTGGATGGGAATTCATCGACTGTCCGGCGCGGTCGGCGAGCCGATCCTCATTTCGCTCTACACGCTGCCGAAGGTCACGCTTTATCCGGTGGTGCTGCTGATCTTCGGGCTCAGCCTGTCGGGCCGGGTGACGTTCGGGGCGATGCACGGCGTGCTGCCGGTCGCGCTTTTGAGCATGAACGCGATCCGCAATATTCCCCCGGTCTATTTGAAGTCGGCGCGGACTCTTCGGCTATCGAGATGGCAGACTATTCTGACGGTGTTTTTCCCGGCAACGCTTCCAGAGGTCGTCGCGGGTCTCCGGATAGGCTTCACCTTGACGCTGCTGGGGGTGCTTCTGGCCGAGATGTTCGCCGCGAAGCACGGATTGGGCTTTCTGATAATCAATGCCATGCAGATGCTGCAGGGAGAGGAGATGATTACGGTTGCTGTGGTGCTGTTTGTATTTGCAGCGCTCGCCAATGCGCTGCTGCTGTGGATCGAGCATCGGCTTCATCGCGGAGTGTAGAGAGCTCAAGAGCTAGGGGTGGGCGCACCACCAGTGTCCCCCCGCGGGTTGCCGCCGATCGACGTGGATTCCCAACTACCTGAAGCTAGCTGGTGAATCTGCGTGCTAAGGATTTGCTCGGCGCTCCATCGCCCATTCCTCCTTGAGGCTGTCGAGATCGCGGTAGATCGAGGCCACGGCCAGCAGCCTGCCGTCGCGGCGATAGCGCACCAGGCAATCGCGCGCCTTGATATCACCCTCGATCTCGAGCTCGTCCCACCGCTCGGCATGACCGACATAGTTGATCGGCAGGTCGTAGTGCTGGCTCCAGAAGTAGGGGACATCGGTAAAGCGCTCGCGCCGGCCGAGGATGTTGCGCGCGACGGCCTGTCCCTGGCGCTCGGCAACGACCCAGTGTTCGATCCGGAGCTTCTCCCCGCTGTGCGGATCCGGCCAGCGCGCGATATCGCCGGCGGCATAGATTCCCGGCGCGCTGGTCTCCAGGTAGGCGTCCACCAGCACGCCGCGGTCGGTTGCGAGCCCGGCCTGTTCGGCCAGCCGGATCCGTGGCCGTACGCCAATGCCGACGATCACCAAGTCCGCCGCCAAGGTCGTTCCACCTTTCAACGTGACGTTCTTTGCATCGATCGCGCTCACCGTCTGGTCGAGGTGAAAGACGACCCCGTGCTCCTCGTGCAATTCGCGGATGAAGTCGCCGAATTCCCGGCCGAGCACGCGTTCCATCGGCCGCCGTTCGGGGGCGACGACATGGACCTCGAGCTCGCGCGCGCGCAACGACGCGGCCACCTCGAGCCCGATGAAGCTCGCGCCCACCACGACCGCGCGCCGCGCGTGCTTGGCCTTTGCGATGATCGCGCGTGCGTCGGCAAGCGAGCGCAGCACGTGGACGTGGGGCGCGTCCGCGCCGGGAACGTCGAGCCGAATCGGTTCGGCGCCGGTCGCCAGCACCAGCTTGTCGAATGCCATGTCTCGACCGCCCGCGATCGCCACCTGTCGCGCCTTCACGTCGATGCCGGTCACCTCGGTGCCGAGCGCGACGTCGATCGAACGCTCCCGGTAGAATTCGGCGGGCTTGAGCGGGATCCAATCCTCCGGCGCGTTGCCCGCGAGATAGTCCTTCGAGCAGTTCGGCCGGTCATAAGGGGCGGCATCGTCGGAGCTGAGCAGCGTGACGCTGCCGGCAAAGGCTTCGCGCCGGAGCATCTCCGCCGTCGCGAATGCGGCGGCGCCACCGCCGACAATCACCACGCGCTCGGCACTCGCGCCGTCGCGGCGGGCGTCGCCCGTCTTGCGCCAGTCGGCCGGCTCGATCTTTTCGCCGACGAGCACCTTGCCGTCGCGTTTTTGCACGCGCCAGCATGGGACCGGATTGAATGCGGGCGCTCCGATCGCCTCGCCGGTGCGCAGGCTGAAGCGGGCATGGTGCCACGGGCACCGCACCGTGTCGCCGACCATCAAACCGTCGGCGAGCGGCCCGCCGTAGTGCGAGCAGGTCGATCCGATCGCAAAGAATTCATCCCCGTTGCGCGCGAGCAGGACGGCGTCCTCGCCGACGTGCCCGCCGACCATGCCGCCATCTGCGACATCATCGAGCGGGATTCCTTGCGCGAGGTCAGGACCGGTCGGCTTCGAGGGCTCGCTCATGAGTCTCTCCCTGAACCTGCGAATTCCGTCCCATCGGACAATATCAGGCCCCCGCGAAGAAAAATGCGGCGTCGCAGAAGATGTTCCAGCCCGCGGGCGACCGCCGAGGCCCTTTAAATGGAGGCTTCAACCGGCGTGCGGAAGCTCATCCCGCCGTCGGCGCCTGCTTCCCCTGCCGAAACCTGCCCGCTGGCACCGAACTCAACCTGCTGTAGGATTGTTCCAGAGCGCCCAGGGCCGAAGGAAGCAAGTCGATAGCAGTTCAGGAGCAAGTTCATGAGCGATCGAATTTTGGCTGTGCCGACCGCGCTGGTGAGTTTGGCAATGCTGCTGATGACCGCGCACGTCGCACTCGCGGACGCGATCGACGGCGATTGGTGCCAGGCGGACGGCAAAAGGATGAAGATCCGAGGCCCGGAGATCGTTACGCCGGGCGGCAACCAGACGCGCGGTGATTACACGCGGCACAGCTTTTCGTATGTCGTGCCGGCGGGGGAAGCAGGCGCGGGCGAGAGCGTCTCGATCATCCTTCTCTCCGAATATCTTGCCCATGCGCGACAAGGTTCGGAAAGCGCGCCGGTCCAGGTGTGGAACCGCTGTCCGCCGGGCGTCGCCGAAACAAGGCCCGCGCGTGGGGCCGACGACAGCGCGTGAGGATGACGCCAGCCAAGCAGCGCGCCATGCAGAAGCACGAAGGGCGCGGCCTGCGCCGCGCCCTTGTGTAGGTTGCCGTGTCGTTTTGGACGGATCGAGACTAGAAGTCCATTCCGCCCATGCCGCCGCCGCCGGGCATGGCCGGGGCCGCAGACTGCTTCTTCGGCGCTTCGGCGACCATGGCCTCCGTCGTCACCAGCAGGCTCGCGACCGAGGCCGCATCCTGCAGCGCGGTGCGCACCACCTTGGCCGGGTCGATGATGCCCTTGTCGAGCATGTCGACGTACTCCTCGGTCTGGGCGTCGAAGCCGTAGGTCTCGGACTTGTGCTCCATGATCTTGCCGACCACGATCGAGCCCTCGACACCGGAGTTCTCGGCGATCTGGCGCAGAGGCGATTCCAGGGCCTTGAGCACGATGTTGATGCCGGCCTGCACGTCGGAATTGCTGTCGGTGATCTTGCCGACCGCCTTCTTGGCGCGCAGGAGGGCGACGCCGCCGCCCGGAACGATGCCTTCCTCGACTGCGGCGCGGGTCGCATTGAGCGCGTCCTCGACCCGGTCCTTCTTCTCCTTCACCTCGACTTCGGTGGCGCCGCCGACGCGGATCACCGCCACGCCGCCCGCGAGCTTGGCCAGCCGCTCCTGCAGCTTCTCGCGATCGTAGTCCGACGTGGTCTCCTCAATCTGCGCCTTGATCTGGCCGACGCGGGCTTCGATCTCTTTCTTCTTGCCGGCGCCGTCGACGATCGTGGTCTTTTCCTTCTCGATGATGACCTTCTTGGCGCGGCCGAGCATGGCGGTGGTCACGTTCTCGAGCTTGATCCCGAGGTCCTCGGAGATCAGCTGGCCGCCGGTGAGGATCGCGATGTCTTCGAGCATGGCCTTGCGGCGGTCGCCGAAGCCGGGAGCCTTGACGGCCGCGACCTTGAGCCCGCCGCGAAGCTTGTTGACCACGAGAGTCGCGAGCGCCTCGCCTTCCACGTCCTCCGCCACGATGAGCAGGGGCTTGCCGGACTGGACGATCGACTCGAGCACGGGCAGCATCGCCTGCAGGCCCGAAAGCTTCTTCTCGTGCAGGAGGATGAAGGCATCCTCGAGCTCGGCCACCATCTTCTCGGCATTGGTGATGAAATAGGGCGAGAGATAGCCGCGGTCGAACTGCATGCCTTCGACGATCTCGACCTCGGTGTCGAGCGCCTTGGCCTCCTCGACCGTGATCACG
>Ga0070670_100002061_pt1 | contig 16462 bp, 17 predicted proteins | sample KBSS63metaG_FD_64665 | JGI IMG/M metagenome (GOLD analysis project Ga0070670, IMG submission 64665) | Switchgrass rhizosphere microbial communities from Kellogg Biological Station, Michigan, USA - KBS S6-3 metaG | ecosystem: Host-associated > Plants > Roots > Rhizosphere > Soil ... | reverse complement strand
CCGATCTGGAAAATATCTTCGAAGAGTTTCGTCAAGCCGAGGGTTCTCTTGCGCAGAGAAAAGGTGGCACGGGCCTCGGGCTCGCGATCGCGAAAAAAATCGTCGAAATGCACGGCGGAAAAATCGCTGTGGAAAGCGAGGTCGGCAAGGGGAGCAAATTCTCGTTTATTTTGCCGATAAATGTTACCGCAGAGGCACCGAGGTCGCAAAAACTGGTTTAATTTATTTTCACTGTGTTCTCCATGTCTGCGCGGTGAACAATTCTTTAAGGCTGAATGCTTATGAGTAAGCGGATTCTGGTGATCGAGGACCACGAGGAAAATCGGCGGTTGTTGCGCGATTTGTTGACGAGCTTTGGCTACGAACTGATCGAAGCCGTTACCGGCGAAGAAGGTTTGGTTGTCGCTAAAGCCGAAGGGCCCGACCTGATTCTAATGGACATTCAGTTGCCGGGCATCGATGGTTATGAGACGACGCGACGCGTCAAACAAGACCCTTCGCTGCGCCAGACCCCCGTGATCGCGGTAACATCGTATGCGCTGAGCGGCGACGACGTCAAAGCCTTTGCCGCCGGTTGTGATGCTTACGTGACAAAACCCTTCGACCCGGCTGAGCTACTAGAAAAAATCCGCGAGCATCTTGGCTAGAATAAATTCGAAGCACGAATCTCGAAATCCGAAACAAATTCAAATGAGCAAAATGCAAGAAAACGTGTTTGAAACTATGAAAACATCTCCGAAGCGCCAGTATGATTTGGAAGAGCGCACCTTTGTATTCGCTCAAAACGTACGAGTATTTGCGAAGCGGATAGCGAAGACACTCGCAAGCATTGAAGACATAAAACAAGTCATCAGAGCGTCTGGTTCCGTGGGTGCAAATTACATTGAGGCAAATGAATCATTGAGTAAGAAAGACTTCATCATGAGGATAAAAATATGCCGCAAGGAAGCCAAGGAAAGTTGCGCAATTCTTCGTAAAAGCGAATAAATTACTTACAAACGCGAAGCACGAAATGCGAAACAAAATCGAGACGATGAATAACAAACAAAGTTTGACCCAATTTGTTGCGCATTTCTTGTTTTGAATTTAGGTTTTCCAAGTTTGTTTCGGATTTCGTGCTTCGAATTTCGGATTTAGCATTATGAAGGTTCCAGCAAACGTACTGGTTGTCGATGACACCGAGATGAATCGCGACATGTTGTGCGCGCTTTTGCAGGCGGATGGGCACAAAACTGCCGTCGCGGAAAACGGCAAGCTCGGTTTGCATGCGCTGGAAACCGATTCATACGATCTGGTTCTACTCGATGTAATGATGCCCGAGATGAACGGCTACGAAGTCCTGGAAGCAATGAAGTCGAACCCTCGTTTTCGCAGTATTCCAGTGGTAGTGCTGTCCGCGCTGGACGAGGTCGGCAGCGTCGTTCGCTGCATTGAGCTTGGTGCCGAAGATTATCTGCCGAAACCCTTTGATCCGGTCTTGTTGAAAGCCCGCATTGGCGCATGCCTGGAAAAAAAGGGGTTGCGCGACCAGGAGCTTGTGCTCCGAAACGAATTGGAGCAGTGGAATAAAACGCTGGAAGCGCGTGTCAAGGAGCAGGTCAGCCAACTCGAACGTCTCGGGCGATTGAAACGCTTTTTTTCACCGCAATTGGCCGAACTGATCGTTAGCGGAGACGCTGATGATCCGCTCAAGACCCACCGGTGTGAGCTAACCGTTGTATACATCGACCTACGTGGGTTTACGGCTTTCGCTGAAACCGCCGAGCCCGAAGAAGTCATGGAGATCCTGCACGAGTATCACGCTGCCATGGGCAGGCTGATTCTCGAATACGAAGGAACTTTGGAACACTTTGCGGGCGACGGCATGATGATCTTTTTTAATGATCCTGTGCCGGTGGCGAATGCAGCGGAACGAGCCATACGTATGACTCTCGCCATGCGCGACAAAGTCAAGGAACTTTCGAAAAGATGGCGCAAGCTGGGTTACGATCTCGATTTCGGTGTCGGCATCGCGCAGGGATACGCGACGATCGGCGCGATTGGATTTGAAGGGCGATGGGAGTACGGCGCCATTGGTAGCGTACCGAATCTCGCGGCTCGTTTGTGCGGGGAAGCCAAAGCAGGAGAGATTCTAGTCGCGCAGCGGCTCCTCGCGGGTGTCGAGGAGTTTGTCGATAGCGAATCTATCGGCGAACTCGCGCTAAAAGGCTTTCATCGAGCGGTGAGCGCACACAGGATTTTGCGGCTAAGGGTTTAGGACGCATCCGAAAATACTTTTCAGTCCGAGACAGAATCGGCGCATATTCCACTCTTTGCTGCTTCCCACACAGAAAATTGCATTGTTGCGCATTCCAGCTGGCGAAAACCGGTGCGGTAGATCCTAGCTTGCGAGGCTCAGCAAATAGGAATGATTCATAACCACGATGATATGGACTAGGGTATATAACAACGTGGCATATCCAACCAGGAGTCCACCAACAATTGCAGAGACCATCATCTTGTGCATCATAACCCACCTCAGTTCTATTCTACGTGCGCTCTCGGTTAGGCTTACGAATCTTTCCATAGGCAACGAGGATGCCAATGACAGACCGGTGACCGAAGTAGCGAAGTGGCAGTGAATCGAGAGCTAAAGCAGCTGTGGAGCAGTGCTCTTGTCAACCCGCGTATACACGGCGTAAACAAAGTTGCTTCGGGCGCTATAGCTGAGAGTTGCCGCGGATCGGACGAACCTGCTAGAAGCAGGAAGGCTCGACTGAATTCTGTGAATTCAGCATTGTGGCAAGATGCACGCGTAGTGGAGTGACGGCATCGTTATTGCGCAGCTTCGCCGAGGGGGAGAGCATAGACGTAAGGGAGGGCTAAGGTCATGCCCATCATTACGATTTATCAGGGTGCTTCCGGTGAAGGTCAGGAATTGGCTGAGGCAGTTGCCCAGGATCTCGGTTATCGCGCCGTGGGCCGCGAAGTGCTTGTCGAAGCAAGCCGCCGTTATCGGATACCTGAGGCAAGACTCAGCGACATCGTTGAGAAAGGACCGCACTGGTGGGAGCGATTGCTCGAAGATGTTCGTCCCTATCGGATCGCACTGCAGGCCGCTTTGTGTGAACTGGCTCGAGAGTCAAAGCTTGTGTACCATGGCCACTTAGGTCACGAGTTATTGCCGGGTATTTCACATGTGTTGAAGGTGCTGTTAAGTGCGCCGATCGAATACCGCATCAAACAAGTCCGGACACGGCAAGGATTCACAGACGCCTCGGCCCGAAAATATATAGAAGAGCTTGACAAAGCCCGCAGCCGGCGGCTGATGGAGATGTTCGGCTCGGATTGGCGAGATCCAAATCGCTATGATCTTGTCCTGAACATCAGCAAAATGCGCCGCGAAGGCGCGAAACAGGTGATTGTCGAGGCGGCGAAGCTCGAAGAATATCAGCCAACGCCGGCATCTATCCGAGCGTTTAACGACCTGGCTCTTGCTGCCCGCGTTCATGCTACTCTCCTAGCATCACCACATTTACAAGGGTCATCGCTAGAAGTCCGAGCCGAAGATGGACACGTTCATGTAAAGGGGAGAATCGATCATGGGCTCGAGGACGAAGTCACGATGCTGATCAAAAACCTTCCCGGCGTCGTCAAAGTAACAACTGACCTCTATTCCATTCCGCCAGAAGCGCTTTTGGGAGCCTAATAAATAAATCCGAAGCACAAACCCGAAATCCGAAACATGGGGCGAGCAAACTCGAAACAGCAACTTGACCAAATCCAACCGGCAACAAACGTCCATCCAAATGACTCCTTGGAAGATGCTGTATCAAGGCTGGCAGCTCAGTTTCGTCATTCCCGCATGCTTTTACGGGAATCCCGGCGAATTCCCGGACTGGACCCCCGATTAAGACCTTCGGGGGTGACGAACTGGGATACCAAGCGCAGATTTCATGTCGTGGGAGAGCGTAGTCTCACGACGTAGTTTTAGTGCTTTGTTGAGTCTTAGCCATTTGTGACCTTTCTCCTCGTTGTTTCGAATTTCGAGATTCGAATTTTCGCGATTTTTACTTATCCTTGACGGCAGTGCGACAATTAAACTAAACATAGGCGATCATTGCAGAGCGGGCTGCTCCCGGTCGCGCTTCGGTTATGAATTCATTTCACCCGGACTGGGCTTCCCAGCCGGGTTTTTTTATCGATGAAGAAAAAAAAGGTGAAAAAATCCAGCCGCAAACGCGTGAGTGCGTCTTCGCGTGAAAGCGTTGCGGCACTGAGGAAGACGATTGCGGTGCAGGCTCAACAAATTCGCGAAGCCGCGGAGCAGCAAACGGCGATGAGCGAGATTCTGCGTGTAATCGCTAGCTCGGCGACCGATATCCAGCCCGTACTGGATGTAGTCGCGAAGAGTGCTGCGCGACTCTGCGATGCAACTAATGCGGCAATCTTTCGTACAGATGGTTCAGTTTATTGGCTCGTCGCCTTGCACGGTTCGATTCCAATCCCGCGAAGCGATGAGCCGAGACCCTTGGCACGTACCCTGCCTGTCGGTCGCGCAATGATCGATCGAGATATGGTGCATATCGACGACGTAACTAAATCCGAGTTTTCAGCTCATGATTTTCAGCATGCAGATAGGCGTACTAGGACTGTCCTAAATGTTCCCTTGCTGCGCGAAGGAACCGCGATCGGCGCCATTCATGTCCGCCGACCGGAAGTCCGTCCTTTTACAGACAAGCAGATAGCTCTCCTGAAAACCTTCGCCGACCAGGCGGTGATCGCCATCGAGAACGTGCGGTTGTTTAGGGAGATCCAGGAGCGTAACTCTGAACTGCATGAGGCGCTAGAACATCAAACAGTGACCGCGGAGGTGCTCGGTATTATCAGTCGCTCGCCCACCGATGTGCAGCCGGTGCTTGATGCGATTGTCGAAAGCGCGGCCAGGGTTTGCGGCGTCGAGGATATACAGTTGCGACTCCGTGAGAACGAATTGATGGTTTCGCGGGCTCATTTTGGTCCCGTGCCCATTGGTACGGTCGAGGCCGGTGTTGATGCTTCGCATATTCGCTGGATGCGCGAGCATGGCACGCTTCACATTCCCGACGTCCGGGCGCAGGACGATTTTCCAAGATTGGGTGTTCTCGGCGGCTGGCGCACACTGTTGGTCGTTCCCCTGTGTCAGCAGTCTACACTCATGGGAGCATTATACGCACGTCGCAATGACGTGCGCCCGTTCACGCCGGCGCAGATCAAGCTGCTGGAGACCTTCGCCGACCAAGCAGTCATCGCCATCGAGAACGTGCGGCTATTCAAAGAGCTGCAGACGCGTAACCGAGACCTCACTGAAGCTCTGGAGCAGCAAACGGCGACAGGCGAGGTCCTCCGAGTTATTGCTTCCTCACCCACCGAGCTGGAACCGGTTCTCGATACGCTGATCGCCAATGCAGTGAAGTTATCCGGCGCAACCAAGGGGCACATCCGCCAAGTCGACGGCGAATTCTACCGGGTTGTCGCCCATTACGGCGAAACTCCTGAAAGAATCCGTTTCCTGCGCGATAATCCATTACCAGCGACCACGGACTCGCCGACGAGTCGCGCGTTTGTAGCGCGCAAACCCATCCATATTACGGACCTTCAATTGGAGCCCGAACCACTAGCATCGTTTGTGCGCCAGACCGGCGTGCGAACCTTGCTAGCTACGCCACTCATACGAGAAGGAACGCCGATTGGCGCTATCATCATATGGCGTGACATCGTTGAGCCGTTTACCGAAAAGCAGATTGAGCTGGTCAAAACCTTCGCCGATCAGGCAGTCATCGCGATTGAGAACGTGCGCTTGTTCAAAGAGCTCGAAACACGCAATCGTGACCTCACTGAAGCTCTTGAGCAGCAAACCGCGACCAGCGAGATTCTGCGCGTGATTGCCAGCTCGCCGACGGAGATACAGCCAGTACTGAACGCCGTCGCCGAAAGCGCAACCCGACTCTGCGACGCCAAGGACGTTTCGATTGGGCTGGTTGAAGGAGATGTCCTCAAAGTAGTCGCTTCTTACGGAATGATGGCTCGCTGGTGGCCGGACGGAGGTGTTCCCATCAACCGAGGATCCGTCACCGGTCGCACGATTGTAGACGGCCAGCCTGTGCATATTCATGACTTGGCATCTGAATCGGACGAAGAATTTCCACTAGGCAAAATTTACCAGAAGCGGGGCGGGCATCGCACAAATCTCGGTATCCCGTTGCTCCGGGAAGGCGTCCCGATAGGTGTTATCGCGATTCGCCGCATGGAGGTTCGGTCTTTCACAGACAAGCAAATTAGGCTTCTGGAAACCTTTGCCGCGCAGGCCGTGATCGCCATCGAAAACGTGCGGCTGTTCAAGGAACTTCAGGCGCGCAATTCAGAATTGCGTGAAGCGCTGGAGCATCAGACAGCGACGGCCGAAGTGCTCGGCATCATCAGTCGATCGCCGACGGACGTGCAGCCGGTGCTTGAGGCAATCGTGGAGAGCGCCGCGCGCGTTTGTGGAATTGATGATGTGCTGCTGCGACTCCGCAAGGAAAACACTCTGGTGCCGCAGGCGCATTTTGGTCCCGTGCCCGTGCGCCGCGTCGAGATCAGTATTGATGCGCCAGAATATCGCTGGATGCGCGAGCATGGAGCACTCCACATCACCGACGTCCGCTCACAAAGCGATTTTCTAGGGTTGGGTTCTGTTGGCGACTTTCACACCTATCTCGGCGCGCCTCTTCGTCAGCAGGGAGAACTCATAGGGTTACTGAGTGCGCGTCGAACCGAGGTACGTCCTTTCACGCCATCGCAGATTAAGTTGCTCGAAACTTTCGCGGATCAGGCGGTAATTGCGATCGAGAACGTGCGCTTGTTCCAAGAACTTAAGGAGTCGTTGGAACAGCAGACGGCTATGGGTGAAATCTTGGCTGTCATCGCTAGCTCACCTACTGATATACAGCCCGTGCTCGATGCGGTTGCCGGAAATGCTGCAAGACTGTGCGAAGCAAAGGACGCCGTAATCACCCGCTTTGATGGTGAAGTTATTAAACAAGTTGCGCAATATGGGACGATGCCAGTTCCCGAGCCTAACCGCATCAATCGCTACTCGCCGGTTGGTCGCGCCATAGTTGACAAGCAGACGGTTCATGTTCATGACCTCGCGAGAGAAATCGAGACCGAGTATCCAGAGTCCGAGGCTCGCCAGAAAGTTTCAGGTACTCGTACGATGCTCGTCACACCGCTGCTTCGTGAAGGTGTACCTATCGGCACGATTAATATTCGCCGGCAAGAGGTACGCCCGTTTTCAGAGAAGCACGTTACGCTTCTGGAAACCTTCGCCGATCAAGCGGTGATTGCAATCGAAAACGTTCGTTTGTTCCAGGAGCTAGAGGCACGGACCCAACAGCTCGCCCGTTCGGTGGAGGAACTGAAAGCTTTAGGAGACGTGGGACAGGCAGTCAGCTCAACTCTAGATCTCCAGACTGTGCTCAGTACAATCGTCGCTCGCGCAGTCCAATTGTCCGGCACTGACTGCGGTATCATCTACGAGTTCGATGAGGCGACCAAGGAATTTCATCTGCGCGCCAGTTACCAAATGGAAGAGGAGCTGGTCAAAGCGTATCGAGCGACGCCGCTTCACCTTGGTGAAGGTGTGACCGGTCGAGCGGCGGAAACGAAAATGCCGACGCAGATCGCGGAATTGCGGGAAGAGCAAGAGTTTGCAACGCGAGGCATGCGGCCGATTTTGACCCGACTCGGCTATCGATCGCTGCTTGCGGTGCCGCTGCTTCTTGACCAAAAGATCAGGGGCGCGTTAACGATCTATCGCCGCCGGGCGGGCGATTTTGCGCCGGAAATTGTAAATCTCTTGAGGACCTTTGCTACGCAATCGGTACTGGCGATCCAAAACGCCAGGCTTTTTCGTGAAATCGAGACGAAGAGCCGAGAGCTGGAAGCGGCGAATCGGCACAAGTCGGAGTTTCTCGCCAACGTTTCCCATGAGCTGCGTACGCCGCTCAACGCGATCATCGGTTTTTCTGAAGTTTTGGGGGAGCGACTGTTTGGTGAGTTGAACGAGAAGCAAGCAGAATATACGGACGACATACTTTCCTCGGGGCGCCATCTGCTCTCGCTGATTAACGACATCCTAGATCTTTCCAAGATCGAAGCGGGCCGAATGGAATTGGAAGTCACGACGTTTGATCTGCCGATGGCGATCGAGAACGCGCTATTGCTGGTACGTGAACGCGCCAGCCGTCACGGCATCAAATTCCATCGCGCCATTGATGAACGGCTCGGGGACTTCATCGGCGACGAGCGGAAGGTGAAACAAATCTTGGTCAATTTGCTTTCGAATGCCGTGAAGTTCACGCCCGAAGGCGGACAGATCAAAGTAGACGCAGGCTTGGGTGACAGCGCAGTGATCGTTTCGGTCACGGACACCGGCATCGGCATCGTCAAGGAAGACCAGGAAGCAATTTTCGAAGAATTTCGGCAGGCAAGCGGAAATTATGCGCAGAAGCGCGAAGGCACAGGCCTGGGTTTGACCCTGACACGAAGGTTCGTCGAGATGCACGGTGGAAGAATTTGGGTCGAGAGCGAAATAGGGAAAGGCAGTAAATTTACGTTCACATTGCCGGTGAGACAAAATATGGCCGAAACGGTAAGTGGGCTCATCGATGACCGATAAGTGAACCATATGGCCAATGAGCTGATATTGATTATCGAGGACAATGAGAAGAACCGGAAGCTCTGCCGTGATGTGCTGAATGTCAAAGGCTATAAAACGATCGAGTCTGAGACTGCGGAGCAAGGACTCGAATTAGCGCGGGAGAAAAGTCCGAGTCTGGTTCTGATGGATATCCAGCTTCCCGGAATCGATGGTATTACGGCGTTGAAGCAGCTTCGAGCTGCTCCTGAAACGGCGCATATTCCTGTAATTGCCATCACAGCCTCCGCGATGACGCACAACCGCACAACGATGTTGGCCGAAGGATTTGACGGTTATCAGACCAAACCGATCAGCTTGAAGGATTTTTTGGCCGAGGTGCAGCGCGTGCTCGTTGGGCGAAAAAAACCGTAAGCGTCACGCTAAGTGATGAGGCGTTCTCCATTCGCCTAACCATTATCTAACCCAACTGAGTCATAAGCGTGAATAGTCCCGCGAAAATTCTCGTTGTCGACGATACACCAAAGAACGTGAAACTTCTTGCTGATCTTTTAAGCGTCAAGGGTTATGCGGTCGTCACGGCCGAGTCCGGAAAGGAAGCACTCACGCGAATAAAAACCGAACGACCGGATCTCGTACTCTTGGATGTCGTGATGCCTGAGATGAGCGGTTACGAAGTTTGCGCAGCGATCCGTGCCGACGAGGAGACCGCGGTGCTTCCGGTGGTGATGGTTACGGCCCTGGATCCAGGTGTGGAGCGGGTGAAGGGCATAGAAGCCGGGGCTGACGATTTTTTGTCGAAACCGATCAATCAACCCGAGCTACTAGCCCGCGTGCGCTCGCTGCTCCGAATCAAGGCACTGCAAGACGAGGTTCAGAGTCAAGCCGCGCAGCTGGCCGAGTTGAACAATAGCTTGGAGCAGCGCGTTCAAGAGCAAGTCGCTGAGCTCAACCGGTTAGGCCGCCTCAGGCGCTTTTTCTCGCCGCAAATTGCGGAATTGATCGTCAACGGCACGGCAGACGATCCACTGAAAACTCATCGCCGCGACCTCACAGTAGTTTATTTGGACTTGCGCGGCTTCACCTCGTTCGCCGAAGCGGCCGAGCCTGAAGAGGTCATGGAGGTTCTGCACGAATATCATGCCGCGATGGGCAAATTGATCGTTGCATACGAGGGAACCCTCGAACACTTCGCCGGCGATGGAATGATGATCTTCTTCAATGATCCCGTGCCGGTGGATGACGCGAGTGCGAGGGCGGTGCGCATGACATTAGCGATGCGCGAGAGCGTGGATGAACTCACGGTCAAATGGCGAAAGCTCGGACATGAACTTGATTTCGGTGTTGGCGCCGCGCAGGGTTACGCGACCATCGGCGCGATCGGCTACGAAGATCGTTGGGAATATGGCGCCATCGGCAGCGTGCCCAATCTCGCGGCGCGCCTTTGCGGTGAAGCAAAACCAGGAGAAATTTTAGTCTCGCAGCGGTTCTTAAGTGGCGTGGAGGAATTGGTCGAGGCCGAACCTCGGGGCGAGCTGCTACTCAAAGGCTTCCATCGCCCGGTAGCGGCCTATAATATTGTACGGCTCAGGACGTAATAAGCAATCCGAACCACGAAATCCGAAATTCGGAACAGCTCAAAAAACGCGAGCCAATTTTAAGCCAGTAGAACAAGTGTATTCTTATGAGTGAAGGGAACGCTCAATACTCGAAAGCCTCGCCTGAACGGCCGCCGCGTTGACCGTTGAGTCAATGTCGAACCGTAGGTACGATCGACTTCCATAGTTATTTAGTTTGAAAATTGAATTTTGATTGTGCTTTTTTGTGGTTTCTTTCGGATTTGGTGCTTTGAGTTTCGGCTTTCATTTGAGGGGAGATCAATTGAGGTGAAGTTTATCATTTACGTATTCCTGACAATTCTCACGCTGGCTCAAACCGGTCAGGCCCAGACGGCAAAATCAATGACGGTTCCGGAGATCGCGGTTTACAACAAACCGGACCGTGAAAAGATGCTTTACGAAGGCGCAAAAAAAGAAGGCAAGTTGATGTGGTACACATCGCTTACCGGTGGACCGAATGTCGATGCACCGAAGATCTTTCAAGCAAAGTACCCAGGCATACAGGTGGAGGTTTATCGTGGCGACAGCGACGCGTTGATCGCCCGTATTGTGCAGGAAGCACAAGCTAAACGTTATATTGTCGATACTGTCGAAACGACGTTTCCAATCCTAAAAGTGATGCAGGAATACAAGCTCCTGGCGCCCTACGGTTCGCCACATTTAGCCGCCTATCCCGACGAGGTGAAAGAACAAGCCGGCAAAGGTTTGGTTTACTGGGCAACCGACCGGGAGTCATACATCGGGCTCGCTTACAATACGAATTCGATTCAAGGCAATGCAGTGCCCAAAGGATTTGACGATCTGCTGAAGCCGGATCTCAAGGGAAAACTCGGCTTCGCCACGAGCGATACGGGCAATCGCGTGATCGCGGCCATGCTAGCGAGCAAGGGGCCTGAGTTTGTGCAAAAACTCAAAGGACAACAAATCAGTCTTCACTCGGTATCGGGTCGAGCCATTCTCGATATGGTGATCTCCGGTGAGCTCGGAGCTTCTCCGACGGTATTTCTCAGCCATTCGCGTGTTTCGATTGCCAAGGGTGCTCCCATCAAATGGGTCCCGATGGATCTGGTGCCGACCAATGCCGGTGGGGTTGCTTTGCCGTTAAATGCGCCGCACCCGTATGCTGGAATGCTCTTCGCCGAGTTTCTGATCAGTTTGGAAGGACAGAAATTTCTTGGTAAGTACGGCCTCGACAGCGCCATGAACAAGCCGGAATTCAAAAGGTTCTATGCCGAAGCGGGAATGACCGCTGAGCGGTACGAGAAAGAAAACGAAAAATGGGAGAAGCTGCTGCGGGAAATCGGAAAAAAATAAATTGAACTCTCCAGCCAAGGCCAAAGGCGCCAAGAAAGAGTTTACGGACGAAATCGATCGAATGTTCGAAACCACTGATTCGCCGAGTAGGGACGATCGCCTGCATTGGAGCGGTTCCCTCGATACGCGCTCACGCTACACGGGAAATCGTTCGGACTATCCTGAGCAGTCAGCGTATGCTGTATCGAAGGGCCTAAGCTCAACGGTAATTGGAAAATCGGACTGGAATGTGGAGACTATGGCCTTGGTTTCGGTTGCTGTTGTTTCGGATTCAGTGCTTGGAATTTCGGAATTAGCTATTTCTGATGGTTCATCCTCGCTTCGCCTCCACCGCTGTTTTGGTTCGCCCTGAGCCAAGCGGCGGTTTTGAAATCCTTCTAACTCGTCGGCCCGCGGAAATGCGATTTCTCGGTGGTTACTATGTATTTCCAGGCGGCACGGTACATGCGGACGATTATAATCCGACGATACTGTCTCGATGCCATGGCCTTTCCGGAAAGGAAGCGCAAAGAATTTTAGATGGCAGGCACGAAGCGGCGGAGGCGCTAGGTCACTGGGTTGCGGCTTTTCGCGAGGTATTTGAAGAAGTCGGTGTGCTTCTCTGCGTGACCGAGACAGGTGAAACGGTGCAACTCCAGAACTTAGCGGAGAATGACCGAATCGAGCTTGCACGTCAAAGGATTGTGGCCGGTGATCTAACGTTCGAGAACTTTTTGGTCGCCGAGAATTTGTTCTGCGACTTGGATCGCATGAAATACTTCGACCACTGGGTGACTCCCGAGATCTATTCGATGCGTTTCGATACACGCTTCTATATCGCGGTGCTTCCGAGTCATCAAACGGCGCTCACTCGATCGGAAGAGGTGAGCCACAGTTTGTGGATTACAGCCTGCGACGCACTCACACGCATCGACCACCGGCATTTCCCAATTTTGCCGCCGACGACCACTGTTTTACATCGCCTCGCCGGCTTATCGAGCTGGAAGCGGCTACAAGCAGAATTCGAACTCTGTTAGACACATTCCATCACAAAAGCCGTCGTTGACGTCACGATTGGCCACGTGTGTAAATCGCTTCCATCTCTACATCGCGATCCAGATTCGCCTTTCACGCAGTCATCGTCGGGCTGATGTGGTACGTAGTGGTACGAAAATAAACGGTATCGAGTGGTTTTTTGTCACATATTACACCTTTGAGCGTGCTTAGGTTCCCAGGCTTCGCGATGGGGAATTTCGGGCATGGTCGTTGCGGCAATTCCTTGTTCTATGAGGAACCGCCGTTCGTACAAAGCCGCAGCAATTTCGCCGTGCTATCTGCGATTTTTCCAATCGCGGGTAACGGTTTGGACTTTGGCTGCGACAATCTTAATGCTAGCTCAAACCTTCAGCGCCGTTTCAGAGGCAGCCGACGAACAAACATCAGCCATCCTCAGCGAGAACCCAGTTGTTGAGGAGAGACAATTAGATACCCCTTCAGTTGAGAGCTCGATTCCGGAGAATGTTTATGAAACGCCAGAAGAGAAAGATTTTGAAATACCGGCTATCATGGCTACGCCTCTGCCACCCGTGATGCAGACTGGCCTCGCGTCGTGGTACGGAGCGAGACACCATGGAAAGCGAACCGCGAATGGAGAACGTTTCGATCAGAAGAAACTCACGGCTGCGCATCCGACTCTGCCATGGGGCAGCATTGTAAAGGTGACCAGTCTCGCTAATGGAAAATCGGTTAACGTGCGGATAAATGACCGAGGACCATTTATAAAAGATCGGATCATTGATCTCTCGCGAGCGGCTGCAAGAACGCTAGGAATGGCGGGGCTGATGCAGGTACAACTCGAAGTGCTCACGCCAATTGAAACGCCCGAGTATCGGGAAGTCATCCAAGACGAGCAGCGCCAAGCGACGGCACCAGCATCAAACCAGAATTAACGCACGAAAAAATTACACGAGACGCGATGGCCGCTGTACATTCGGGCGCGTGGTTCTTCGGATGAATTGAAAGCCTGAATTCTTGCGATATCCGCTGCTCTGGCGGAAGTGACAAGGAGGAGCAAGAGTTCCGATGCCGGTGATTGCGCGAGTCGTGTGCGCCCATTTCTCTGTCGTAGCTCACACAAGCAATCCTTCCTTACAGGCCGGAGTCGCTCGAAGCTGGTCAGTTAGTTCCAGCGGGAGCGAATCCAGAAACTCGCTAAGAGCACTGTAGCCATCAGCCCAGCAAGCAGCCACTGAATTCCGTAACGCGGAAGATAATAAGCTTCAACGAGGCCAATCGCGTAGAGTGTCGAGATAATCGAGATACGTCTGACTCGGTCACGCAGCTTTATTGTCTGCTTCATTAATTTTTGGCTCCATTCTGTTACCCTCAGAACCGAAACTTTTCGGTTCTGCAAGGCTAATGTTGTAGTCTCGTTTGAGCATGGGATATGCCAGGGAGTAATTTGGTCAAATCGAGCCGATAATGCTGATGTGTTACAGCGCAATCCTGTTTTCGCCGCATGTGTGTGTCCCACTGGCAAACCGTGTTGTCGGTGACGTCACTGCGGAACATGGTTCTTTGCCGTGTCCGAATGTCGCAGCCACCGGATGTTTTGCTTGGACGCATTTGGTCCAGGGCGTATACCAGTGATTCGCTAGCCTCGGACTAACTCAGGCTCCGAGTCGCGCAGCCCCGAACCGGCCCTCGGCCGGGCGACGGCTCTAGCGTAGATGCTCATTGCCAAGCCAACTCAGCTCAGGCTGCCGGCAATTAGAGGGCGGTATGTTATCCCCTTGCGACGGATACTTTTGATAGGATATGTTTTCGTCGGCTTTATAGTTCAACAGGCGTTCCAAGGGGAGTTTTATGCTGTATCTTCCCAACTACGCCGGCGCGCTTCGGTGCATTGGTCAGGCTTTAGAAACCCGGAATATCGCTGTTTTTGAATTGGTCGTCGACGCTGATCAGTTTGTCGTTCGATGCGGCGATCCAAATCCGCCGTACACGGGCATTCTCACACTGCATTATTCGCCCGAGAGGATCACAATTCTAGACCGTGAAGGTCAGGCACGGCGTCGACAGACGAAGCCGTACTTTAGATTCGACAGTTTGCCTGAAGTTCTGCGAGCCACAGGCAGGTACGTTGACAGCAAACGCGGGGAGATCCGCATGGTGACAAACTGTTCTGCATCGGAAGCCGGCATCCAAGTTGAATATCAAACCAGAGGGGGAATAGAGGCGGAGACGCTATCTATGGCTACGATCCGCGAAATCGCCGTTCACATGTTCAAACGGCGAACTCGAATCTCAAACCCCATTGATATGCTAACCCGCCGAAATGAGAGGCCGACTTCTTGATTTGCTGCTGACAAGGCCGTCAAATGCGCAATTTCATCCGCGTACCTGGTTGACAAAATCCTTGACGCCACGCTCAATAGCTCGTCGTCTCCGTCGCGACTTGAACAGATTAACCATGCCGATCACGGCTAAGCCAATGCCGACCGTGCAAAAGGGAAGACCTAGGGTAAGCGCGATTTCGTCGAGCATTGTCTCTCCTGAACCGATCGCAAAACGATCAACAAATAAAGTGTCTTCTTAGATCAGCTCTGTGCTTGCGGCAAATCTATTTCGCAGTGTGACGCGTGAACGAGATACATGCGCTGACGAGACTCAGCTCAAGCGAATTTTGGTAAACAGATAACTCATTTTCACCGGCGCATGACCATCCTCGCCGAAGGTGCATAAGTCCCTCGAAATGCTGCACAAATGCACGCGAGTCCCAGATGGTTTTATACTCATTACCGCGACGAAGCATAAACGAACATTGATATATCCAGCAAACCCGCAGCGCATCTGCAAACGACACAATGAGGCGCTCGTCATCGGCGTCCCAGTCTTCTGGTTTTACTTCATTCACCAAGGGGTCCAGCCCCTCGTCGGAGCCGGCGAGGCCAAAAAAAGCGGCTAAGCCGTTATCGGTCATCCAGCAAGCAACTTCGATGAGAGAAGCCTCGGGAACAGAACTCCCGTAGGTGTATAGCTCCACCGTGGCGAGCGAACCAACGATGCGGTCAAACGAAGGAACAACTTTCGTCAGATCCATATCGAAGTCGTGCGGGTGTCGCAGAGACTGGTACATATCAGAAGCTGAGCACATTCATCCGTTGGATGAAAGTGGGGTGCATTGCGAATGCTGCACTACTTTCATTTCTTCGTCGAGGGCGCGCGTCCATCCGACGCTGCCAATCGTAGCGAATCGAAACCGCCTGCCATCACGTTCTCCCGCCCATTTTTCTGCCTCTTGCTGAGTTTGAAATACTCGCAGTTGAAGTATGCGCGTTTGTCCAATCTGCTCGCCAATCAGCTGGCGTCTGGCGCCACCTTTGGTGTGAGAGGGTCGTCTATCGAATTTGCGCCGTGTGCTTGGCGGTTTTTTCATTGTTTTCACATCTTTTGAAGCGGTTGCAATGCGTTGCGCTTTTGATCGGGTCTCCAACGGCTCGACGGCACGCGCCTCACGAATCTGCGGCACGAGGGGCAACGATCTTAAGTGATGTCGCTCATACCCGAGTATCCACTCGAATAACCAATTCATCTCCGCTTGGTCCTCCGTGAATACGATTGGCTCGCCGTGTTTATTAACCACAAAAGCCGTGGATAAGTTTTTTACATAGACGAATCCCGGTGCCTCGTTTAACGGTTTGTCCATATTCCACCCCGTCATAAATGGTCAGCCAGCTGAAGCAATTGGGGTGCCTATGTGCATTTGAGCGGTAAATCACGATTTTCCGTGGAGTTGAGGAAATACAGATGCGTTATTCGGCCAATTCTGGCAGGCCAATGACATTTTGACATGTCACGGTTGGATGAGTGATAAAAAATTATTTAGCTA
>Ga0070670_100002052_pt1 | contig 16482 bp, 10 predicted proteins | sample KBSS63metaG_FD_64665 | JGI IMG/M metagenome (GOLD analysis project Ga0070670, IMG submission 64665) | Switchgrass rhizosphere microbial communities from Kellogg Biological Station, Michigan, USA - KBS S6-3 metaG | ecosystem: Host-associated > Plants > Roots > Rhizosphere > Soil ... | reverse complement strand
AGCATAGCCGCGGGCACCTGATTCATCTTCTACACGGCGATGACGCCGTGCGGCCCGGATTTTACGCCAAAATTGAAGCCATCTTTGCGGACCAACCCAAAATCGGCGCCGCTTTCAGCCGCAACATGTTCATCGATGAGCATGGAAATTGGACGGGCGTGACACCTCTGGAACTCCCTCGCAGTGGCGTCATTGAGGATTTGGTCGAACGCCTGGCGGTGCGTCAGCGAATTCAAACACCAGCAATGGTGGTACGCCGTGAAGTTTATGAGACTTTAGGCGCGTTCGATCGCCGCTTGTCCTGGACCGAGGACTGGGAGATGTGGGCGCGAATCGCCAGTCGTTACCCCGTCTTTTATGAAGTTGAACCGCTGGCGCTGTACAGGATGCATTCGAACTCCAATACCGGCAGATACACTCTGACTGGTGAGAATGTGAAGGACATGGACCGGCTTTTTTCCATCCTTAAAAATTATGTGCCGAATGCTGCGGGCGAGACGCTCACCAGACAAGGTCGCGACGTGTATGCCCGTCGCACTTTGGAGGGAGCCACGGGAATGGCTGCTGAGGGGCAATTTTCCAGCGCTATTGCCCAGGCACGAGCAGCGGTTCACTTGAGCAGTGCGCCCGCAACCATCTGGCCGCTATTTAAGTTTGGATGCAAATCGCTGTTTTATGGAATGAAGAGAATATCTTCCGGATAGAAATCCGGGCTCACTCGAAGAGGACTCAATGACGTAAAGCATTTATGAATATCGGCATGAATAGGGATTGGAAGTGGCCTCATCCTTTTGCCTCTTTGGTTTTCAGCGGGATCTCCTCCGTGTGAGACATAGTCAAATGAACCGGCCTCAATTCATTTTCCTGAATGAACCCGGCAGCGCCCGCCTGTCCTCGGGCCTCGGCCCAATGACACCGCATTGAAAAGGATCCGTTCCGAAGTCCGTGCAGCAGCATGCGTAGGTACCCACCCAAACCAATGCGTTTGGGCAAAATGCCGGATCTCAGGTATCTCAAAACGCCGTGAGAAAGAGCGTGGTCGCGTATCAATCGCACAAAATACGACTCATTCAACCGGCCCGCAGAGATCAAGTGAGTGATTTGCAGTTCCGGAAATATTCCGAAGCCCTGTCCCACCGTACGCGCAACCCAGGAAAACACGTCATCCCCGCCAGAGAACAGGGTCTTTCCTCTGCGGTCGATAATAGATGTCGCGTTGAATCGCTCAATAAGCGGAAGATACGCATCTGCTACCTGACGCGTCACGCAAAGTCCTGCTCCAAAGGGAATACAGTGAAAATCTTCGACATTGTTGGTCCATAACACGTTGGGTACATTTCTTAGGGCGAGTAAGCCCAGCCGCGATTTTAGCTGCGGCGGAGGCGGCACCTCAAACTCAGGCTCAAGTCGCCCTGCGCCAAACGCACCCAAAAAGGGATAAAGCGTTCGCAGCGCAGCTGCCCGTTCAAGGAAATCCGGAGCTAAAACGTTGTCATCGTCGACAAACACCAGGAGAGATGCTTGAGCCTCCTCAATTCCACGTAAACGGGCGAATGTGAGACCCACCTTTTCTTCCAGGACGTGCCTTCCTTGCGGATGCCACGAGATGTCCCAGGTATTTGCCAGCCGCTCCTGCGAAGCATTGTCGATGAGAAGGAATTCCCATTTTTCGACTGGCAATGTTTGATTCTGCAGCGCCTCCAACGTTCGGCGCAAATAGTCAGGGCGCGGATTGTGCGTGCAGAGGATTACTGAAACGACATTCTCCATCTGAGTATGTTACGTGCTCGGCATTAAGGACAGTTCCGCATCTTCATCAATTCGTCATCTGCAGTACGAGACGTATGGTCTTGAGACAAAACTGTGGGGTGCGGGCGTGAAATGACAACACGGTCCATCTGTTTCCCGGCAGTGTGTACCAAAAGAAAGACGTTCACTCGTATGAGGGGAGAGTTAAACACCCGCAGTCGGCTTTGTCGCCTCCGCATAGAGAGTCGTGCATTTAGATCCGTCTTCGTTCAATGAAAAACGGCTCTTTTCGCTGTCGAGTCCTTTTGTCCACTCCCGGCGCCGCACATTACCCAGTCCAGCGGTCGATAGTAATTGGGCGAGCGTCTCGAAATCGTAAGCCATCTTATGCTCTGCCCATTGGCGAAAGCTGTGGTTTATCAACTCCATTCGGGTCATTGTCTTCCCTTCAGGATAGATAGAACGCACATAGTCGAACCATCCAGCGTATTCTGTATCCCCGGCATAAGCTCTAATAGGCCATTCTGTATCAGGGACGCCAACCGAAAAGATTCCTCCTGCCTGCAGAATTCTTGCGCATTCACTTGTCCAGCGCACTGCTTCATCAGGGTAGCTCAGATGCTCCAGAAAGTGTTCGGAGTAGATGAATGCAGCTGAACCGTCTTCAAATGGCAGAGGTTCGCGAAGATCAAGCTTTACGTCAGCATGAGAATTCAGGTCGACGTTTATCCAATCCGGCTTGATCGTCGACCCGCAGCCAAAGTGAATGCGGAGACCTTTTAAACCGCGATATGCATTCACTCGTCGCTTGCCGTTTTGGTGTGCAAGGTTAACTCGGAACTCCGTCGCCACACTGTGCAACGTCGATCTTAATCCTCGGGTGGTATACCTCTTAATCAGTTCTGCAAGCATCGTAGTGGTGGCAATGAGGGTGCGGGTTACACACAAGGGACATTACATAAAGCTTTCGAGAGTAAATTCTGCAAATCGTTTCAAACGCCGTTGCGCCACCTGTGGTAACGCGCGCAGAACGGTCCGAACGCTCCCTCTCACCGCCGCCTTGGGCGTCAATGGCGGAGACTTTACGGGCCGTTTCGGTAACGAGTACTTAAATGAACGAATCGACATGTAATCGCACGCCAGCAGGCGCTTTGTGTACAGATCAAACAGAGGTTTCAGATCAGGCCGTTCTTCAAATGTCATCACTAGAGACTTTTTTCGCATCGAAATATGATCAGGATGACTCGGATCATAGCTACTGAAATGGTAGAACAACAGCTTGTGTTCGCCGTTAACGATGTAACGACCGTCACGAATTGTCAACCGGCGCTCGAAGTGGTTCCAATAGCACATATTACAGCCGGGATTCTTCTCCACGAGAACCCCGGGGAAATATAGCGGAGCCAACGTCACCCATAGCTGGTCGACGAAGACCCCAGACCCGGCGCGATAATAGCAGTGCTCGCGAAGACGGGCCTGCCACCACTTCAGAAAGAAGAAAGTTGTCTCACTTCTTGCTGTTCCAATAAAGCCGAGATTGTAAACTCCCGTTCGCAACATCGACAGCTCATAATAAACATTGGTCGACGAATCATCGAAAGTACAACTGTGCGGAGTTACAACGATATTGTTCGAACGTAGTTTATCCAAAACGGGGCTCAGATCAGAGAGGACCAGGATATCCGGATCGAGGTAGACGACTGCATCAACTTGCGCGTTCCGCTGGTATAGATACTCCATGTAAAAAGGTTTTACAGCCGTATTCAATTCAACAATATCGTACTTATCCACCATGTCCGCCAGGTCCGGTATGCTCAAATCTTCAACCGGAATTAGTTCATACGGCTGCCAATATGACGGGCTAAGGTTCTTAGGTACGCGGTCTACCAATCCGATTACAACGTGATATTCCGGATTATGTTCGAGGATTGAATCGGCCAACGTTTTGGCTTGCGCAAGGTAATTTGCTGAGCAGAGAGTAAAAACAACGATCATGTAAGATTACAGAACCCAACGATTGGGCGAGGTCGCCTGAACTAATTTTCCCAAAGACTTCAGGACGGCGAATGATCCCATAAAGGACAGCCCTTTGACAAAAGATATTAGGTCTACTGAATGCATGCACCTCAATCGTGGAAGTCGATAATCAGGGAGGTGTAGGTGAGGAGAATTATCGATCATAGGGACCCGGAGACTACCCAACCTAAATTCCATCAGAAGCAATCCCATTTGACCGGATTACCGACTGACGGAATTAGGCGCTTCATATTCGCTTCAAATTAGTTGGTTAACAGAGTCGCAGATTTTGACATACGCGATAGTTACAGGTTCCCCCCGGACTGATAGGTTTGGAAGTCGTTGCTTGTTTCTCCAAACTGGGCTGGGCCATCCATGGGATCGGCAACATATGCGAGCGGATTTCTTTGTCCCGGGCGGCGACACCCGCTGGAATCAACATCGACTCGAGTCGCTTCATCCACCTTTCGACATTACGAACTGGATATCCGCGACCGGGCTCGGGTAGATGAGCTGATTTGCACGTTAAGCTCCTCACTGATTGTTCACATCACTGCAAAACCAAGTCACGATCTTCCCGCATCACGTTCCTACGATGATTTTGATGTAACCGCAGTTGGAACTCCCCCTCTGTTAGAGGCGACGCGCCGGTTCCAGAGGTAGTCTTCGCCTATATGAGCACCAATAAAGTTTACGGGGATCGGCCCAACACAATTCCCTTTAGAGAATTGGCGACACGCTGGGACTTGATTCGCCTAAATTCGTAGACGGCATTAGTGAGAACTGTTGCATTGACCAAAGCGATACAGCCTTTTCATTGCCTCAAAAGTCGCTGCAGACATGTGGTCACAGGAATACGGCCGCTACCTTGGGATGAGTACGTGATGCCTTCGGGTCGGATGTCTTACCGAGCCCAACCATAACGGTGTCGAACTTCATTGTTTTCTGAGCTATCTCGTAAAGTGTAATGTTGAGGGACGATCCTATAAGGTATACGGGGCAAAGGGAAACAAGTCCGAGACAACATCGATTCTCTGCACGTGGCCAGGTTCCTTCACGCATTTGACGAGAAGCCCTCGCTGCGGCGAGATATATGACATCGGTGACGGCCGAAACAATAGCACTTCGATTCTGGAAGCTTTCGACAGCTTGAGCGGCAACAAATCGATGAGAATTCTTGTAACCGGTGGAGCTGGATTTGTCGGATCAAATCTTGCGATTGCGCTAAAGCAGCATTTCCATTCGGCGGATGTCGTTTCGATGGACAACCTATATAGGAAGGGTTCGGAACTGAACGTGCCCAGGCTGGCTGCTGGAAACGTTTTGTTTTGTCGTGGCGACGTTCGTGATCCCCGCACTTTTCCCGAGGGTCCGTTCGATTTCGTCATTGAGTGTTCTGCCGAACCATCAGTCCTCGCGGGTATTGAAGGCTCGCCGGATTACTTGATGCAGACCAACCTGATGGGGGCATACCATTGCCTGGAGAAAGCTCGAGCCTGGAAGGCAGGCTTCCTCTTTCTTTCAACCAGCCGCGTTTACCCAGTCAAGCGGTTGGAGCAGCACCCGTGGCAGGAAGATGCAACCCGCTACTCCTGGTCTGATGACGGTACTCCAGGCATTACACGAGAGGGTGTAAGCGAAGCGATGGACATGAGCGGTGCGCGGTCGCTATACGGCTTCACCAAGTATGCGGCGGAACAACTCATAGAAGAGTACCGCGATGCGTTCCAGTTGCGGACAATTGTCAACAGATGTGGCGTGATTGCCGGACCGTGGCAGTTTGGAAAAGTCGATCAAGGTGTAGCATCCCTTTGGGTCCTTGCGCATCATTTTGGCAGGACCCTGGCATACATCGGTTACGGGGGGCTCGGTAAACAGGTTCGAGATTTTTTACACGTTTATGACCTTTGTGATTTGATTACTGAGCAAATCTCTGAATTTGATCGTTGGGACGGGTGGGTTGGCAACGTTAGTGGTGGCCTTTCAAATACAGGTTCACTGGCCGAGCTTACGCACTTGTGCCGTGAATCGGTGGGCCGGCAAGTTCCGATCCACATTCAGCCGATAACCCGGCCATCGGATTTGCGCATCTATATCGGAGATTGTGCTCGCCTGTTCGAACGAACCGGGTGGCGCCCGCGACGCGATTTACGCTGCATCGTTGACGATATCGCTGGGTGGGCAGCACAGAACTCCACCGCATTAAAGGAAGCATTAACGTTTTAAGGTTCGCTCTTAACCAACCCCGGCATACATTGGCCGTCCGCTGGATGCAACCGAAGGAATAAGTTTATGAACAGCAATTCCTTGAAGTTACTTAGTGTCGTGATACCCGCGCGAAACGAAGAGGGATGTATCGCGAAAACGGTCGAACATCTGCAACTGGAGCTGATATTGAGCAATATTCCCCACGAGATTCTCGTTGTAGACGACGGAAGTAGCGATCAAACCTGGTCGATCCTTCAAGAACTATCTGTGAAATATTCGTCACTGCGGCCGATCAAGAACCTGGAGATGAATGGCTTTGGAAGAGCTGTTGTTTTAGGTATCGAACAGGCTCGTGGCGATGCCGTAGTAATTATGATGGCCGACGAGTCCGATGACTGTCGGGACGTTGGGCGCTACTGGGTTCTGCTAAACGAAGGTTGGGATTGTGTGTTTGGCAGCCGCTTCATGAAAGGTGGTGGCGTGATCGATTATCCCTGGTTAAAACTGCGGATAAATCGAATAGTGAATTTTGGGATTCGCGTTCTATTCAGAATACGGCTTAACGATACGACCAATGCCTTCAAGGCATATCGAAAGACTGCGATAGATGGATGTCGCCCTTTTCTATCTCCACATTTCAATCTCACCGTGGAACTTCCACTGAAATCCATCGTTCGTGGTTACTCCTGGACGACAATGCCCATTACATGGCGAAATCGTAGGTCCGGTACTCCAAAATTGAAGCTGACCGAAATGGGCAGCCGCTATTTCTTCATTGTGGCTTATGTCTGGCTGGAAAAGTTTTTCAGCCGCGGCGACTATCGGAAGCAGGCCGATGAGCTGACCGAAGTTGAACCTAATGCGGAAGCGTCCAAGTGAACTGCCGCGACTGAACAGTGTCTGCGTTTTTTCAACGGTTGTGAATTTATGTTCGGTTCGAGCTGGAACCCAAATGCAATCCGAAGATTCGACTCTGATTAGCGGTCTGATCGGTTTCGTACAACGCTTGTTTTTGCCATTCGTCCGTTCGAAATGCCCGGCGGTAGAGTCCGCTTCTGCCAGCGGCACTCCCTTTGGACTCGGACGCCGTGCCAGCCGGTCATAGAGGCCGTCATAGCCACGCTCGTTCCATCGACCAGCTGTCCAGTCTGACATTCCCAGAATTTGCGCCGCCTGGATCCAATTGATGGATTCACTCATGGCTCGTGTGATGACTTCCTTGATCTTCATTTCCCGCTCCAGGACTCGGGTTGGATATAAACGCGTCTGCGATACTGCTTTGCGAATGCTTCTTTCTCAAAACCCATCCTCTCAGACCGGACATTTCATTTGCTACAGCCCCGGACACATCATGTGCTACCGACACTGCTCTTCCGGTACACTTGACACACATTCATGCGAGGTTTAATCTGCGCGCTGGCTTCAAGACCGGTCTCCTTAGCCGGTCTTGCCTCTTTGAGAAAATGGCGGTTGGCCGCTATTCATCCCTGGGGGGCTGACACTGCGGTAGCTTTCATTCGATTCCATCTAGAAGTAATCCAGTGGCCTGATCCCAGGTGTTGAAGGATATTTCTGCTTCGACGTGGGCAGAAACTTTCAGCTCCTGGATTTCATGCGATTACGGTCGCAGCTATCTGCAAAATGGCTATATCCCGAATGATCCCGGTTTAGTCTCATTCCTTGCCGCAGCCGCCGCACGCTTGTGATGAACTAAACCTGGCAAGCCCTGCAGTCACCGCTGGCCGTGTCCGAACTCTGATTGCAAGGTTGATTGCTGAAGGCAACTCCGCTTCGTCCGGCCCTTCGTCACGCCGCCTCCGCTGGGAGAGGGTTTCTGCGCTGTTGGTTGCATCGCCATTCCCCACGGTTTCTGAAAAAGGGCTCGATAATTTAGTTTTATCCATCGTTACCCGGCTGTAGGATAAATTGATCCGAACGTATATGAATGAATTGATCTTGAACACGGTAGCAGCGAGAAGAACCACTGGCAGGATCTCTGGCGATATCACACGGGCGATACCTGGAGGGAAAGAGAATCTTTACTGGCTGGGAGCCGCGCTGTCTTTGATCATGATAATCCTGCTCGTTTCAAGCGGTGTCTGTTACTTCCGCACCTTCGCCGAAGCCATCTGATATGAGCGGCGAAGTAATCAACGTCGAGAATCTCTCGAAGAGTTACATCATCGGACATCAATACGATGCGAACGACGGCTTGAGGCATCGGGTGGAATCGGCCTTTCGGAATCCCGCGCGTTGGTTGAAGGACAAAAGCAGGAGTCGACAGAACGAACAGGAATTATTTTGGGCGCTCAAAGATGTTTCCTTCACCGTGAAGCAAGGCGACGTCGTCGGCATCATTGGCCGCAATGGGGCAGGTAAATCCTCGATTCTAAAAATCCTAAGCCGCATCACGGAGCCGACGACAGGCCGAATCCGGATCAAGGGCAGGGTGGCAAGCTTGCTGGAGGTGGGAACGGGGTTCCATCAGGAACTGACCGGGCGGGAAAATATTTTCCTGAACGGCGCAATTCTCGGAATGAGCCACGCCGAGATCAAGAGAAAGTTCGATGAAATAGTCGCGTTCTCGGAGGTGGAGCAATTCCTGGATACTCCCGTCAAGCGTTATTCGAGCGGAATGTATGTAAGGCTGGCATTTGCAGTTGCTGCACACCTGGAGCCGGAAATCCTGATTGTGGATGAAGTATTGGCGGTAGGGGATGCGGCGTTTCAAAGGAAGTGCCTGGGGAAGCTCGGCGAGGTGTCCGGCGAGGGACGCACGATTCTATTTGTCAGTCACAACATCGGCGCACTGAATACGCTGTGCAATGAAGCCATCTACTTGGAAAAAGGCCGGGTTAAGGAAGCCGGTAAAGCATCGCGTGTATTGGCAACGTATTCATCAGAAATCTTTGAAAGCAACACCACGGATTTGTCAAGCTTACGTGTGTCCGGACATGGGGATAAGATTAGATTTGTTTCCATAGACCTGATCTCAGATGTTCCTCGGACTGTAATCTTTGGACAGCCCATCGTTTACTCATTGACCGTTCACTCGGACAGCAGGATGGAGTCCTTGAGCATAGGTTCAAGTCTTTTTAACAATGAAGGCCGGTGTGTCGGAAGTTTGATTACTAAAGAAACTTTTTCGATTGAAGCAAATGAGTCGATTGATTTGAACCTGAAATTGCCTAATTTTAACCTGGCGCCAGGAGCGTACTATGCCGGCTTCAGCATTGGGCGGGGTGGATTTCAGGATACAAACAGGTTTGATCTCGATGCGGTGATTGGCAAACCATCTTTCCAGATTGTTTCCTCACCGAAGGGTAAAGATACTGTAATGAATTGGCACTCCAGTTGGGGAAATATTGCCATCACAGACGCCAGCCTGCTGGTCTTCACGAAATCTGTTTAATTATTTCAGGCCATCACACACAAAGACGCCAAAACAAGCAAAGACGACAAAGATAGAAAAAACGGAAAATGACAAGTGCAGACGGCAACGATTCCAGTGTCGCCAGGGGTATCCGGTATTAATGGATCAACGTAGGCACATGCTTGCCTTTCTTTCCAAAGATCGCCGGACCTTGCTCGATGTCCAGTTTGTCGCCGTCGCAAGGCCAAAGGCATAATGGGAGGCGTATCGAGCAAGGACACACTCGCAATTATTATTCCAGCGTACAAGGACTCATTCCTGAAGGAGACCCTGGAATCGCTGTGCAGTCAGTCCGACAGGGATTTCAATGTCTACATTGGGGATGACAACAGTCCCCATGATCTGGAATCGATCGTTCGCCAATACTACGGGCGGCTAAACGTGCGCTATGTCCGCTTTGACAACAATATCGGAGCAAAGTCGCTCGTTTCGCAATGGGAGCGATGTGTCGATCTCATGCAGAATGAAGATTGGATCTGGGTGCTCGGCGATGACGACATCGCTGAAAGCAACTGTGTCAGAGAATTTCGGAATTCGCTGGATTCGACCAGCCGCGGTCACGATATTTACAGCTTCAACACCACCATCATTGATCGACACGGCGTCATCATATCTACCCCGCCGGTAGTTCCCATATCTGAGACTTCCGTCGACTACGCCTACAACTTGCTTTTGAATAAGAGAGCGAATTGTATGAGCGACCACATTTTCTCGGCTGCAGCTTATAAGAGAAATGGTGGATTCATTCATACCGATTACGCTCAAGGCGCCGATTGGATTAACACGATCGTGCTCGCAAAGGACCGTGGTATTCGGCATATACAGAATGCCGTTGTCCTCTGGAGATATAGCGGGTCCAATATCTCCTCTCTGGCCTATACACAGAAAGCAGAGACGATCAAAGGCTTCTTGCAATTTACTCAGGGAGTTCTGGACCACTTCAGCTATCTGAAAGATCGGGAATCCTCGGTTACATTTCGTCAGATGTCCGATGCAGCATTATGGAATCTGGAGTTTGTTTTGACGACCCATTACAGGGGAATAGATTTACGCAATATTTTGCCAATTTTGTTCTTTATCAAAAGGCGTTTTAAGCGGTCCTTCTGGGCCACTTTCAAGATCCTGGTCGCGATCAATTCCAAGGCTCCCCGGCTAAAAGTGAAGAATCTCTTACACCGACTTCCTTTTCTACTGAAGGTCAGGAACCAAACCTAGCGTTGAAACGAGGCAATATGTTAAAGCCCATCGTCAAAGGCCTTCTTCAGCGCTTCGATATCCATGTCACTCGCGGAGCAGTGCCCGTCGATCTTCCAGACGGTGCGCAGCTCTCATATTCGCAGTGCGGCGAAGACGCGATCATAGATTACATCTTTCGACTGCGCGGAGTTCATTCTCCCTCCTACATCGATATCGGCGCGTACGATCCGTTTCGCCTGAGCAATACCGCAATCTTCTACCGCAGGGGTTGCAGGGGAATAAACATCGAACCTAATCCTGCACTGATTGCGAACTTCCTGAAGACGCGTAGTCGTGATGTGAACCTGGGCGTCGGAGTTGGACCGCGTGGATTGCTGGACTTCTATGTGATGGAAGACCCCACGTTGAGTACTTTTTCAAAGGAGGAAGCACGGCATCTCGAACTGAACGGACGGAAAGTGAAGAAAGTAACTCCGATAGAGGTCTTACCTCTGACTGAAATCATTGACCGCCATGCGAAAGGCGTATTTCCGGACTTACTGACGATAGACGTAGAGGGATTCGAATTGGAGATCCTGAAAAGCGTCGATCTTAAACAGGGACCCAAAGTGATGTGCATCGAAACCGCAGAGTATTCAACAACCGGGCAGGGTCCCAAGCGGTTTGGCCTCATGCATTATGTCGAGGGAATGGGGTACGAGCTTTATGCCGACACGAACTTGAATTCCATATACGTCCGAAGGGATTTTTGGAGGGTTTGACCTGCAGTAGTCGCCCCCCGTGACAGTCTCTCTTGTGCCCGGAAACTTTTCCACGGTCCATAATTAACTTCATCGCGCCATATGACGGCTCCATCCGCGTGTCGAACCTGCGATCGCTTCAGTTGCTCCATCTCAGCGCAAGCTACGCACTGGGATTGGTGCCTATTCGAAACAAGCGGGCTGGCGAAACTTTACGCCGGCCCGCTTGCACATACCTGACTACAACAAATCCTGGCAGTTAATTTATATCCTGGCAGTTACTGTAGACGGTCACGGTCGCGGATGAGCTGCCCGTATTCTTAACGTACTCGTACCAGTTTGTGCCTGAAATACTGTGATCTGACGTTAGTATCGTGTTCGTTGAGCTGGAGCTATTTGTCTGAGAGCCGCTGACGAGGACGGTCCCAGCCGGACAGGCTCCGCCATCAACCCGTTGGTATATGCCGGCCCCGACGGTCGCCGTCGTACCCGCCAATCTACTAAGTGTATTTGTGCCCAGGGCGAACCCAGTGGCAACTTCGAAGTAGCCAAGTACGTCGATGATCACGTGCGTTGGAGCAAAAGCGGCGACAGTCACGTCATCGGCACAACCGTAGCATCCCGTGAGCGTCGTACTGTTTGCTATTGCGCCAACAGCTGGGGAATAGTTGATTGAGCTGGTTGCGGGAAAAGCGCCGCCAAACGGATAAGCGCGCAAGTCGCCGGCGGCACTGTACCCAGTGACCGTTATATTGGCCGACCAGCCGTAGAAGCTGAAACTGGGAAGTCCAGGGCAGGAAGTGCTCCCTCCCTGGCCCTTGCCGAATCCGTCCGTCGTGAGGTCGAATGTTCTTGGAACATACCCCGCCCCGAGGATGCCAGTCCGGGCGCCTGCCCCTCGGGTGTCCACGATACGGCATGGTGCAATGGGAGTGAACACCAGCTGACTGGTAGTGGCACCCAACGCGGGTGGAAGGGCCGTTCCCGTGAATGCTTTTTGCTGCGGAGCATTCAGCGTGTTTATGACTTTACCGGCGGACAACTGACCGGTCAACACCTGCATCATGCCCGTATAGTCGCCAACCAGGGATGCGGCATAGAGTTTCCACGGTGTAGCCTTCTCCATCAACGGCCGCAACTCCGTTAAAGGGTTGCCATAGCTGGGGTCGACGAACGGAACCCAGCTCTGTATGAGCTGGTCGATAAAGACCTCCTTGTTTGTTTCGATCCTGGCCACCTCCGATTGGATGTCCCATGACCGCTGAATCGCAGCATCATCCATTGGTTTTTGCTGTGCCGCGGCCGGAATTGCGGCGGCAATGAGTACCAACGCCGTTAAACAAACACTCGATAGTTTCATTGAAGCTCTCATGTCTTTTACTCCTGGTTTGGAACTGTTTGAGAAGTCGGAGACAGGACACCACACGTCACAACGCAATGAAGTCCGATTAGAAATACAACCTCGATTGTGCCGTTAGCACAAACCTGCGTTGGAATCCTTCACCCGGTTTCGATGTCTAGTAAGGCGGGAAAGTCGGGTCGCAGCTATCAGCGGTTCCTGAAATCTTGGCTTATTGATTGATCTACACTGCTGTAATTCCTCAGTTTGTAGTTTCTGCAATTTTGGAATTCTTGAGTGAATCGCAAAGCGTGCGTACACGTGGAATGCCACTCTTACTCCATGAAAGAATTCTTGCGGTAAGATGTCGGATCGAAACGCGTTCCACTTCAATCGACAGAGAGCCTGGACCCGTTGCGATTGATTTTGAAGCTGAAAACAACGTAAACAAAACCGACACCTTTCGATCTTTCATCTGCCCTGTACTGGGGTAAAACCTCTTTTGTGCTCACTGAGAAGTTCAGTTACTTCACGAGCAATCAATGCTTTACCATGGAGGGCGCTACGTAGGGGATTACTGGATAATTCCCGGCGGCCAAACTGTAAAGGAATCCGACAGTTTGAGCCGAATCGAAATTCGATTCGCAAAAAATTTCATACGAACCTACGGCGTCCCTTTGTGGTGATGCGCCCTGATTGCACGGGCATCTGTCCAGACGCCGGTGCCGCTACGGCCCAAAGTACCCGTTCACGTCGATGATCACGTGCGTGGTATCGGTTACAAATAAATTCACTGAGCCACCTGTCCCCGCCGGCACAATCGCCGCATTTGCGACGAAGAAGCCTTTGGGAGCGTTCAGCGTCGACACCAGCGGCTGAGCCTGACCGGTCGGCCAGGTTGTTAAGAATCCCAGCGGACCAGATGGCACGATAGTCATATTAAGTGAGTACGCCGCAGCACCCGCTGGTAGCAGGCACGCGCTCGACAAAACCGGGAACGTTCTCGTGGTTCCGCCACTCATGATCGGCCCACCCAGCGGACCGTTGGCGTTCCTGGTATCTGCTATTCGGCAGGGATTGACATTGTAGAAATTCAGGCCACCTGCCCCTGGAGGCGCAAAGTAACCGTTAATGTCGACGACCAGTTGGGTTGTGTCCGAGGCGAAGAAGCTCACGGCGCCTCCCGTTCCTGCCGGAACAATCGCGGCGTTTGCCAGGATCGTCCCGTCCAGCGAATTCAGTGTCGACACGACCGGTTGCGCAGAACCCGTGGGCCATGCCGTCAGATAACCCAGAGATCCGCTCGGTACCACGGTTGCATTAAAGGAATACGCCGTCGCCGTGGCAGGCACACCGCAGGCACTGGAGGGAATCGGGAAAGACCGGCTGGTTCCGCCGGCGATCGCCGGCCCTCCGAACGCACCTGCAGGGTTCCGCGTGTCCAGCACACGGCAGGGCGTCAGTGGATAAAACTGCAGGGTGCCGCCGCTGCTAAAGTAGCCATTGACATCAATAATCAATTCCGTGTCCTGCGTGGCGAAAACATTTATCGCCCCGGCTGTGCCTGAAGGAACGATTGCGGCGTTCGCCAGAATGGAACCGTCCGGTGCATTCAGCGTCGAGACCAGCGGCTGCGCTTGTCCTGCCGGCCAGAGGGTTATGTAACTCAGGGTCCCGGTTTTTGGGACAACCGTGACATTGAGAGAATAGGCAGCAGCGGATGCCGGAAGCCCGCAGCTGCTGCTGGGCAGCGGCACCGTGCGTGTCGCTCCACCAACCAGGGACGGCCCGCCCAATGGTCCATTCGGTCCTCGCGTGTCCATCACGCGGCACGGCGTCACCGGGATGAACCGGAGTCCGGTGGAAATGCCGCTGAAATTCGCATTGACCGTCCTGGGCACCGACATCACCACCGACTGCGGGTTCGTCGTGCCCGTCAGATCCCCATTCCAATTGGAGAACGTGAAACCAGCAGTCGCCGAAGCCGTCAGCTGAACCGATGTTCCCGAATTGTAGTAACCATCCCCGGACACCGGGTTGGCCGCTATTGTGCCGCCTCCTGCGGGAAACACATTGGTGGCCAGCAAATACTGGGTTGTGAAATTCGCCGTATAAGTGGTGGCCACCGCCGGTGCAACGGAGTGAGAGATAGCTCCTGAATCACTCCAGTTCGAGAAAACATCACGGGTAGCACCGCTGATTTGCGGCGTGGTTGTAGCGATGGTGTGGGATGAACCGGGAATCCAGGAAAAGTTCTGAGGCGCCGTATAGTTGGTTCCGTCCACGGTAATCTGTAATCCCGCCGGGTTGGTCTTGACCGTTACTGCGATGGTTGTGCCGACGGTAATGGCGGTCTTGGCGGAGGGGATACCGTTAGCGACGACTTCGATGTCGCTCGGCCCGTTTTCAATGCCCGCTGGAACATCGAACTGCGTCGACACCGTGGCGCCTCCCGTTGCGACGCCCATGGTGCTGTGATCGTGTGTCTTCGCGTAAAAAACATGTCCAGTCGCTCGGTTGGTGATACGCACCAGGGGATAATTTGTGGCCGCCTGCAAGTCGTCGCCGTAGGAAGCGCCCGTTCCGAGGCCGTTGAATTGCGTGCCCGAAATCGTGTACGTAGTCGAAGCACTCACAACGCCAGGAGCAGACGTTATCGTTGGGCGCCATGATGCGCTGGCGGATCCAGACGGTGTGTAAACTTCAACGTGATTGCTTTGCTCCGTCAACAAGACCTGTCCGGTGGGCAGCACGAGCATGCCGCCTATGTATGCCGGAAAGTTGCATGTGCCGCCGCAATTGGTAGGCAATCCAACCGCCGTGAAACTGGTTCCGTCGAACTCGTAGAAATGGGACGGAGTGCCAAACGCATCCGAAACACTGGCAGCCGGCGCAAGCTGGGTCAACACGTTGCCGTTGGGCAAAACGGCGCCCGGAGCGTCATTTCCCCCGTCATGATTGGGAATGTCCGGACCAGCAGACCACGTGTTCGTGGCAGTGTCATAGATGCCGGTGTGCGCCGTGGCCGCTGGTTCGGGAACAGCGCCAATCCAGAGGACCGTGCCATTCGGCCGCAGAATTCCCGGACCTATTTCGCGGGAAATATATGTCCCGCTCGAGTGTGGGCGGTTGTCGACGAGGGCTACGGGCGTGATCCCTGCACTTGTCCACAGCCCTGTGGTGGGGTTATATCGTTCCGTCTGGTTCTTGTTTGAGGCCCAAATGTCCACATTGAGCACCGTTCCATCCGGGAGCAGCACCCAGCCTTCTTCGTTATTGTAGTTGTCGATCTGGGTTCCGCTGAGAGCCGTCCAGGTGAGTGTGGAGGGATTAAGCGTCGCTGCCTTGCCGCTACAGCAATCCGTCTGGACATAGGTCCCGTTTGCAAGGATGAGCGCCATTGCATCGCCGATCGTCGTCCATCCAGCTGGAGCAGTCATGGCGGTCCATGTGTTCGTAACCGGATTGTAAATCGATCCGTTCGTTTCCCACGCTTCCGTGCAGCGAGTTGTGCATTCGTATTCGCCACCCATAACGATAACTCGCCCGTCTGGCAGGACGGCTGAGGAATAGTACAAGGGCGCATATCCGGCCTGCATCGATCCAATCGGGGACCATGTTCCCGCCGAATAACTGCCGGAATTGGTCGGTGTTAGCGCGTACCAGTTTCTTGAGCCGTATTGCTGACATAGAACCCTGCCGTCGGTCAGCAGAAGACAATTGGTTACGGAAACGGGAGGTTGATTTGTCAAAGCCCCCCACGTTCCCACTGCTGGAGGAAACCATTCGTCTGCCGATCC
>Ga0070670_100002044_pt1 | contig 16510 bp, 16 predicted proteins | sample KBSS63metaG_FD_64665 | JGI IMG/M metagenome (GOLD analysis project Ga0070670, IMG submission 64665) | Switchgrass rhizosphere microbial communities from Kellogg Biological Station, Michigan, USA - KBS S6-3 metaG | ecosystem: Host-associated > Plants > Roots > Rhizosphere > Soil ... | reverse complement strand
TCGGCGACGTAGATCATGTCGTTCTTGTCGATGAAGACACCGCTCGGGCGGCTGAACTGGAACCACTGGTCGATATAGTTTCCATCCTGATCGAAAATCTGGATGCGGTTATTCTGGCGATCGCCGACGAAAAGGCGTCCGCGTGAATCCATCGCCAGCGCATGAGGAATATCGAGTTCACCCTGGGCCGATCCTTTCTTGCCCCAGGTCTTGATGAATTTTCCGTCCTTGGAGAATTTCACGATCCGCGCATTGGTGTTGCCGCCGTGTCCATCGGCGACAAAGATGTCGCCGTTCGGGGCGACCACGACCGCGGACGGTGCGTTGAATTCGTCCGGACCGTTGCCGGCGACACCGGCCTTGCCGAGCGTCATCAGCACCCGCCCGTCCGGACTGAACTTGAACACCTGGTGGCCCTTGCCGTCCTTACCGAGGCCGTCGGTAACCCAGACATTTCCCTCGCGGTCGACATGCAGGCCGTGGGGGAACAGCAGCAGTCCTTCGCCGAAGGCCTTCACCAGCTTGCCCGATGCATCGAATTTGAGGATCGGCGGCAAATTCGATCCGTCGCACGCGAACGGGGTGCCCGGCTTCATGAGCGAGGGAGGAGCGAACGCTCCGCAGCGCTCAGCCACCCACACACTGCTGCCGTCGGGATCGATATCCACGCCGCTGGTCGAACCCCAGGCGCGTCCCTCCGGCAGTTTCCCCCAGTTCTCGACCGCATGATACGGATTGGGCGCGGAATTGGTCGGCGCACTGACCTGGGCGCGGGCCGCCACTGCTGCGATGGCCATCGCCGCAACCACGGCCAGCGAAAACGCACGGCGCGATCGGACGCCATCCGGCATCGTAGCCCTCCCTTGGCAGAGCCGGGGTTCGGCCCGGCACTTGTTGTTTATGGCTCAGACTGCGCCTTGCCCGTGCCGGCCGCAAGCAGGCGCGCTCGCTTGCCCTGACCGCCCGAAGCCGGCAATTTGTGCGCCCGCGCCCGTCTCTCCGCCACGATCCGGAACGGAAAACAGATGCCCACGAAGTTCAGAGGCGTCAAGCAAAGCCCGGTGACGCCGTTCAAGGAGGACTACAGCCTCGACCTGCCGACGTTCGAACGGCTGCTGGACTTCCATGTGCGCACCGGCGCAACCGCCATTTCCTGGCCGCATCACAAAGGCGAGTCGCTCAATCTCACCATCGCGGAGCGCAAGTTGTTCGCCGAGGCCGCCGTGCGCGTCGTCAACGGGCGCATACCGGTCACCGTGCACGTGAGTGCGCTTGCTGTCGAAGACACGATGGAGCTGGCGCGACACGCGCAGGAGATCGGCGCCGACGGCATCCTTGCCATCACGCCATATTTCTGGACGCCGTCGATCGAAGCGATCCATGCCTATTTCGTGCGGCTCTGCCGTTCGATCGATCTGCCGGTTCTGTCTTACAATTCCCCGAGCTACCTCGCCGGCGTGGAGATCACCGGCGATTTGATCTCGCGTCTGATCGAGCAGTTGCCGAACTTCGCCGGCGTGAAAGAAGCGAGCTTCAACAGCGAAAAATTCCTGGAGATCTCGCGCGCGGCACTGGCGATGCGTCCCGACTTTGCCATGCTCACGGGGGTCGAATATCTGCTGCCCTCCGTGCCGCTCGGCGGTGTCGGCTCCTATTCGGCCGCGGGTTCGATCTGTCCGAACCTCTGCTCGCGGCTGTTCGATGCCTGCATGAGCGGCGACTGGCCGCTGGCGCGGGAGCTGCAATACAAGATCTCCTGGCTCTGGCTGCTGTTCCGCGATCAGTACCCCTCCTCGCTCAAGGGCGGCATGGTGATGATGGGCCGCCCGGTCGGCCCGACGCGGGCGCCATTGCCGACCGCCACCCCCGAGCGCCAGGCCTATATCCGCAGCGAGCTTGAACGCCTCGGCATTCTCGAGAGCGAGCCGCACGGCTGGTGATCAGGCGAGTCCAACCCATGCCCATGTATCAGCCAGGCCTCGTGCACACGCCGGTGACCCCGTTCACGCGCGAGCGCGGCATCGACTTCGATCGCTACGCAAAGCTCATCGACTTTCATCTCGCCGCCGGCGCCGACGCCCTGGCGCTGCCGATGCATGCGGGCGAGTCGGTGAGCCTCGCCGACGGGGAGCGTCGCGCGCTCGTTGAATTTGCGATCAAGCAGGTGAACGGGCGCAAGCCGGTCATCGCCCATGTCAGCGAGACCGGCACCGCCATCGCCGCGGCGCTCGCCCGCCACGCCGAGGAACGCGGGGCCACCGCCATCATCGCCACCACGCCGTATTATTGGATGCCGCCGGCCACGATGGTGCTCGAGCATTTCGTGCGCATCGGCGCGGCGGTGAACATCCCGTTCTTCCTCTACAACGCGCCCGAGGAGATGCAGGGCGCCAAGGTGAATGCGGAGCTCTGTCTCAAGCTCATCGCCAAGCTGCCCAACTTTGCCGGCGTGATCGACCTAAGCCTGGACTGGCAGTTCATGATCGAGCTGATGACCGATGCTCCGCGGCTGCGGCCCGGCTTCCAGCTGTTGGCGGGGACCGAGCTGATGGTCTCGGCCGCGGCGATCGGGGCCACTGGCATGCTCGCGCCGCTCGCCGGCGTTGCCCCTCGGCTGGTGCGCGAGCTTTACGATCTCTGCCGCGACCAGAAGCTGTTCGAGGCACGCAAGCGCCAGGAGCAGATCGCGGCGCTGCGGCAGGCGCTCAAGCCGGGCGGGGTCGCAAGCCTCAAGGCCGCGATGCGCGCCATGGGCCGCGACTGCGGCGAGCCGCGGCCGCCGGTGCTGGCGCTCGATGCCGTCGCTTACCAGAAGCTGGTCGGTGAGCTCGAGAGCATCGCGGCGCTACGCGCCGAAGCACGCAAGTGGTGACCGCCCGCGGTCCCGCGATCAGCGGGGTTCGGGCGCCGACAGGTGCGGCCGGATGACCTGCGCCATCTGCTCGGCCGAAGTGCCCGGCGGAAAGAAACCGAGATACTTGCCGCCGCGGTCCATCAGATAGATGAAGCTCGAATGGTCGACGGTGTATTCGTTTCCGCCGGATATCGCGACCTTGGCGAAGTAGGCGCGATAGCCGCTGGCGGCTTTGCGGATCTGCGCCGCGCTGCCGGTCAGGCCGATCAATCGCGGGTGAAAAAATGCAACATATTTCGCGAGCTGGTCGGGCGTGTCGCGCTCGGGATCGACGCTGATGAACAGCGGCTGCAACGCCTCGCCCGCGGGGCCCAGTCGATCGACCGCGAGGCCCATCGCCAGCAGATCGGTCGGGCAGACATCGGGACAGAAGGTAAAGCCGAAATAGACCAGCATGAGCTTGTCGCGAAAGTCGGCATCGGTGCGGGGCTTGCCGGTGTGATCGATCAGCTCGAACGGGCCGCCGATCGGCTCCTTGCTCCACATCACCGCGTCCATCAGTTCGCCGGCCGTGCGCTCGCGCGCCTCTTGCGCGAGCAGGGACGGCGCCTGCGTCGTCAGGACAACTCCCAGCGCGATGCCCAAGATCAGGGATGGTCGCCCGGCGCCCCGCGCGCGCAACCGCTCAGGCCCCGAAGGTCACGCGGCTGCCCGTGGTCGAGACCAGCAGCCGGTCTGGCATCTGCTGCCGCATCGCCGCGATGAAATTGTTGCCGCTGCAGTGCATGGGGATCACCACGTCGGGCTCGAGCTTCTTGATCTCGGCGACGACTTGGTTGAGGTAATCCGCCGGCGCGGGACCCAGGTGGAAACCGCCCACGATGGCGTGGACCTTCTGCACGCCCGACACCTCCTGCGCCTGCCGGACTGAATTGACGATGCCGACATGCCCGCAGGAGCTGATCACGACCAGCCCTCGATCTTTTACGTTGAAGCAGGTCGCGTGTTCGTGGATGTGCTCGTCCGGCACGGTTTTTCCCAGCAGCTCGGCCGAGGTGTAATGCCCGGCGTCGCAGCCGAGCCCATCCTTCATGGCGAATTCCACCAGCGTATTGGGCAGGACCTTTTCGATGCTTGCTCGCTTGATCTTGCCGGTCGTGAAGGCGTGGCCGGCGACCACGGTCGGGGTCTCCGCCAGCACGACCGAGACCTTCTGCGCCACCAGCTCTCTGCGGTCCAAGGCGCCGAAATCGGTGAGCTGACCCGGCGTGCCGCTGTAGCGATGGCAGAAATTGTCCTCGCCGCCGGCGTAGAGCTTCACATCGGCCGGCAGCACGTCGCGGTACTTCTTGAGAAATCCCTGCAGGCCGCCGTAGTGATCGAAGTGGCCATGGCTGACGACCAGCGCGTCGAGCTTGCTCGGATCGACGCCGGTCAATTCGATATTGTTCAGCAGAGCCTCGGGCGTATAGCCGAAGTCGAGCATGACGTTGCGTTGCTCGCCCGCGCGCTGCGACTCCAGGAACAGCGACAGTCCCCACTGATTGTGCAGGCTGCGGCGATAGTCCCGCGCCCGCGGCGCCGGCTCGACCGATACGCCGTTGACCTTGCCGGGACGAAAGAAGGCGTCGAAGCTGCCGTCAATGAGAACGCGGACCGCCAGCTTGTCCACCATCGGCGCTTGGATCGGCGCGGCGTTCGCGATCTCGACGCAGGCGAAGCCGCCCGCCGCCGCCGCTCCGGCAAATGCCGCCGAAGCCTTCAGAAAGTCACGGCGCCTCAACCTATCGGTCATGGTGTCCTCCTTCTTGGCGACGTCGCAGCTCACGCGAACCAACAGAGCTCATCGCCGCTCGAATCTATCGCGCATCGCGTCCCTGAAGAAGAGGACAGTACTGCTATTTTTGGGCTCTGGCTGAAAGGAACCGCTACCGCGGCAAGATTTTAGGCAACGGTGATCCCGCCGTCCAAAACCAGCGTTTGCCCGGTGATCGACCCGGCTTGGGGGCTCGCGAGAAAGCACACCGCGGCGGCGACTTCGTCGACTGTCGCCAGCCGGTGAAGCGGAATGCGCGCCAGCATGGCCCGCATGTAGGCCGGGTCGTCAGTCCGCGCCGCGCGCGAGGGCGAGCGCGTCTCGAGCCGACCGGGTGCAACGGCGTTGACGCGGATGTCGTGTTCGGCCCACTCGATGGCGAGCATCCGGGTCATCTGGATCAGCGCACCCTTGGCGATGCCATAGGTGGAGCGCTCCGCGGCGCCGAAGAGCCCATGGGTCGAAGCAATATTGACAATCACCCCCGGCCGGTGGCCTGCGATCAGCTGGCGGCCGAAATGCTGGCTGAGGAAAAAGGCGCCGCGCAGGTTGCTCGTAACGGCATCCCATTCCGCCCAGGTCACGTCGACGGCGAGCTTGCGCAGATTGCTGCCCGCATTGTTGACGAGGAGGTCGATCTGGCCGAATGCCGACGTGACATCAGCGATGGCGCGCTCGATGCTGAATTGCGAGCCGAGGTCGAGCACGACGGGAATGATCTGTGCGCCGGTGGCCTCGACCTGCGCCACCGTCTCGGCGAGGTTTTCGGCACGGGTCGCCGACACCGCGACATCGAAGCCCGCGCGGGCGAGCGCCAGGGCGGTCGCGGCACCGACCCCATATGATGCGCCGGTCACGAAGGCGGTCTTCTTGTCGGCCGATCTGTTCATATGCAGGTCATGGCCCATAGCCCCCTGCACCGACGAGAGGTGCCAGCGTGAGCGTCAATAACCATCGCAGCTGATGCGACGCAAGCTCCGCGCGATCGTACGTGGTGAGGTGCGGTGACCTGCTTTCGCCCAGCCGGATGCGCCGCTATGGTGCACGCCAACATCGGCAAGAACGATGACGGAGGAAACGATGTCGCGAATGGGCCTGGTCGCCGCTGCGGTTGGATTGAGCGTCGCGTTCGGCTCGCCGGCGCTGGCGCAAACCAAGGTGCGGGTCGGCCAGCCGCAGGTCGGCACGTTCCAATTCGTGCCGCTCCAGGTCGGCATCGAGGCGGGCATCTTCAAGAAGCACAAGATCGACGTCGAGGTGATCAGCTTCGGCGGCGGCCCGCGCGTGCAGCAGGCGCTCGCGGCGGATTCGATCGATATCGGCATCGGCTCCGGGCCCGAGCTCGCCTTCGTCGCCAAAGGCGCGCCGGAGATCGGCGTCGCCGCCATGGCGGACGCGCCCTATTCGGTCGTGCTGGCGGTGCCGAAGGATTCACCCATCAAGACCGCCGAGGATCTCAAGGGCAAGACCATCAGCATCTCGAGCAATGGCTCGCTCACCCACTGGTTGGGACAGGAGCTCTCGCGCCAGCTTGGCTGGGGCTCCGCCGGCATCAATCTCGCGCCGCTCGGCTCCACCGCCGCGCAGATGGCCGCGCTGAGGACGCGCCAGATCGACGGCATGATCGTCGAGGCCAATGCCGGCTACAGGATGGAGGAGGACGGCAGCGGCCGCGTGCTCGTGCAGTTCGGGGACCGCATCAAGGTCTTTCACATCTACGTCTTCTACGCGCGCAAGGGCTTCCTCGAGAAGAGCCCGGAGGCGGTGCGCGCCTTTCTCGCCGCATGGTTCGAGACCATCGGCTATATGCGCGCGCATCGTGCCGAGACGATCGACATCGTGCGCCGCACCGCGGAGGTGTCGCCGGGCGTGGCGACGCGCGACTACGACGAGCTGATGGGCATGTTCAATCCGACCGGCAAGTTCGATCCCAAGGCGCTCGACGTGCTGGCGCGCTCGTTCGTCGAGATGGGCTCGCTGCCGCAAGCGCCCGACATGCGCACCCTCATCACCGAGCAATATCTGCCGGGAGCAAAGTGACTCTCGTTTGGTCGTTGCCCGATCCCAAGCCGGCAGCGCTCCGGTCGCGGGCGTGAGCCAAACCCTCGGTTGTCATTCCGGGGACCGAGCGTAGCGAGGGAGCCCGGAATTCATAACCGCGACCCGGGATTATGGATTCGGGGCTCGCGCCTGCGGCGCGACCCGGAATGACAGCGAGTCGATCCGACCTGGGCGGGAACAGGTCCAGCTAATCGTTGAAATTGTCGTGCACGGCGACCGCGCCGCGCCGCCAGTAGCCGGCTGCGCGCATCCATTTCGGGTTGGCGCCGTGGTCGGCGATGAGTGGGGCGCGCAAAGCCTTGGCGGTGAGCGACTCGCACGCAACCCATGCGTAGTAGTCGCCGGCGGGCATGCGCAGCGTCTTGAGCGCGCGTGCCAGCACGTCGGTGGTTCCGGCCTCGGCGCCGTTGCGATGCGCCCACGTCACCGCCACATCGGCGGCGCTCGCGAAGGCAATCTCGTCGGCCGAACCATCCACCTCGACCAGGACCACGGCGCGGGAGCCTGCCGGCAGTTCCTCCAGCCGCCGCGCGATCGCCGGCAGCGCGGTATCGTCGCCGATCAGCAGATGCCAGTCGAAATTGGTCGGTATGATGAAGGAGCCGCGCGGACCGCCGATGCGCAGCGCCTGTCCAGGTTGAACCTGCGTGGCCCAGCGGGTCGCCGGGCCGGCGTCGTGCAGAACGAATTCGATCTCGAGCGTATTGGCCACGGCGTCGTAACGGCGGGGCGTGTAGTCGCGGGATGCCATCGGCTGCTCGCCATCCGCGCCGGCCGGTGCTTCCGGAAAGAACAGCTTCACGTGATCGTCGAAACCGAGGCTGGTGAAGCCCGCGAGATCACCGCCCAGCGTCACGCGCAGCATGTGCGCGCTCACTGGCTCGACCCGCTTCACTTCGAGCTCGCGACGGCGCGGTTCATGACGAACGCGGCGCGGAGCGCGCGAGGCGGGATCGAGATCTTGCGGCGCGAGCAAAGGCGATGTCGACATCGGGAACTCCAACGTTTGACACCCAGTGTCCAGCATGCCGGAGACCGCGTGGCAAGCAAAGATGCGGCCGACGGCGCCCAGTCTGAAGTGTTTCAAATCGATGACGTGGACCGACCCGTGCCGGAACGGAGCGCCTCCGCCGCAGGCCGCTCGCCTGCGCGCCGGGAATGACCGTTCCGCCGCCGGGGCTCTTGCTCGCGGAAATTGAAAGGCGCATTTTGGAATGAATTTAATCCGGAAAACTTAGAAGCCGGAGTCTAGGGAGGCGCACGATGAAAGACGAAGGTTTAGGCCGGCGCGATTTTCTCAAGGGCGCTGTCGTCGGAGGTGCCGCCGCCGCCACCGTGAATTTGCCGCAGAGCGCGGAGGCGCAGCAGGGCGCCTCGCCCGTCGCCGCTCCGGATGCCGGCAGTCCGGGTTACGCGTTTCTGAACCTGGAGGAAGCGGCGTTCGTCGAGGCGCTGGTCGACCACATGGTGCCCGCCGATGACCTCACCCCCAAGGGCACCGACATCGGCATCAACATCTACATCGACCGCGCGCTCGCCGGCGGCTGGGGCAAGGGCGAGCGCCTTTACCTGCAGGGGCCTTGGAAGCGCGGCGTCCCCAGCCAGGGCTACCAGTTGCCGCTCACGCCGGCGCAGCTCTACCGCGCCGGCATCGCGGCGACCAACATCCATTGCCGCAGCGCCTATGGCAAACCGTTCGACCGGCTTGATGACCGGCAGCGCGAAGAGGTGCTGGTAGGGCTTTCCTCCGGCAAGCTCAATTTCGACAACGGCCTGCCCGCGCGCGTGTTCTGGAGCACCGTGTACCAGACGGTCATGGAGGGCATGTTTTCCGACCCGATCTACGGCGGCAACCGCAACAAGGCGGGCTGGCGGCTGATCGGCTTTCCCGGCGCGATCGCGGTGCACCGGGAGAATGTCGAGAAGTATCGTGACAAGAAATTTCCTGCCGATCCCATCAGCATTTCAGACATGAGCTGAGGAGGACGACATGGCGACCAGGCTGAAGGAAGTCGACGCCGTCATCGTCGGGCTGGGCTGGACCGGCGGCATCCTCGCAAAGGAGCTGACCGAGGCCGGATTGAAGGTGGTCGCGCTCGAGCGCGGCGCCATGCGCTCGACCGACAAGGACTTTGCGGTGCCCAACATCCGCGACGAGCTGCGCTACGTCGTGCGCCACGACCTCATGCAGAACACCGCGCGTGATACGCTCACCGTGCGCAACAATCCCTCGCAGGAAGCGCTGCCGATGCGGCGGCTCGGCTCGTTCCTGCCCGGCGAGGTCGTCGGCGGCTCGGCCGTGCACTGGAGCGGCCACACCTGGCGCTGGACCGACATGGAGTTCAAGGTCCGCAGCCTCTACGAGGAGCGCTACGGCAAGAGCTTCGTCCCCGCCGACATGACCATCCAGGACTGGGGCATCACCTACGCCGAGCTCGAGCCGTATTACGACAAGTTCGAATACACCGCGGCGGTGTCGGGCAAGGCCGGCAACATCAAGGGGCAGATCCAGCGCGGCGGCAATCCGTTCGAGGCGCCGCGGGCGCGGGACTATCCGTTGCCGCCGCTCACGCCGATCCTGGCGAGCGAGATGTTCACCAAGGCGGCGGAGAACAACGGCTATCATCCGTTCCCGCGGCCGTCGGCGAACGCCTCGCAGGCCTATACCAATCCCGACGGGTCGAAATTCGGCCCGTGCCAGTATTGCGGCTATTGCCAGCGCTTCGGCTGCGAGGCCAACGCGAAGGGCAGCCCGCACATCACCGTGATCCCGATTGCGATGCGCAACCCGAATTTCGAGCTGCGCACCCATTCATGGGTCACCAAGGTGCTCAAGGATTCCGACGGCAAGCGCGTCACCGGCGTGACCTATACCAACGTGCTCAACGGCGAGGAATTCGAGCAGCCGGCGGGCATGGTGCTGCTGTGCGCCTACGCCATCAACAACGTGCACCTGATGCTGCTCTCGGGCATCGGCGCCCCCTACGATCCGGTCGCGCAGAGCGGGGTCATCGGCAAGAACTACTGCTACCAGACCGGCGCCGGCGCCACGCTGTTCTTCGAGGGCCGGCACTTCAATCCGTTCATGAACGCGGGCGGGTCGAACGCCACCATCGACGACTTCAACACCAACTGGGGCTTCGACCGCGGCCCGCACGGCTTCGTCGGCGGCTACAACATGGCCGGCGGCTTCAACACGGTGCTGCCGATCGGCTACCGCCCTGTCCCGCGCGGGACGCCGCAATGGGGCAAGGAATGGAAGGCCGCCACCGCGAAGTGGTACCAGACCGCGATGAATATCGGCGCCAGCGGCAGCGTCATGGCCAACCGCTACAACTACTACGACCTCGATCCCACCTATCGCAACGCGTTCGGCCAGCCGTTGATGCGCATGACGTTCGACTACAAGGAGAACGAGCACAAGATGGGGCGGCACGCGGCGGCGGCCATCAATGCCATCGCTAAGTCGATGAACCCGACCCGGCTGAACGAGGCCACTGCCCGCACCGACCCGTGGACCGTCGTGCCGTATCAGAGCACGCACAATACCGGCGGCACCATCATGGGCACCAACCCGCGCGACAGCGCCGTGAACAAGTACCTGCAGAGCTGGGATTGCCACAACCTGTTCCTCGTCGGCGCCAACGTGTTCCCCCACAATGCCTCTTACAATCCGACCGGACCGGTCGGCGCGCTCGCCTACTGGATGGCCGACGCGATCAAGACCCGCTACGTCAGAAATCCCGGCCCGCTGGTGCCGGCATGAGCGTCCGGTCGAGACCCGCCGTCTGGCTGACGTCGACGGCGGCACTCATGGCCGCCACCTCCGCTGCGCGCGCGGACGGCGACGCCGCGCGCGGCGAGCAACGCTTCGCGGACTGCATCGCCTGCCATTCGACCGAGCGCAACGTGAACAATGTGGGGCCGAGCCTCCATGGCGTGTTCGAGCGCAAGGCCGGCGAGCTGCCGGATTTCCGCTACTCGCCCGCGATCAGGCGCAGCGGCATCAGCTGGACGCCGCAAACCCTCGATGCCTTCATCGCCGATCCGCAGAAGGTGGTGCCCGCCAATCGCATGCCCTATGCGGGGATGCCGGACGCCGACGCGCGCGCCGACCTGATCGCCTATCTGCTGAAAGCGTCGAAATAGTCCGCGCGATGCCCGCATCGGCGAGCTCATGTGCGCCGCCAATCTGCGGGGGTAGCGCACGCTCGCCCCGGCGGTTTCCCTCCGGCGCAAACGGCTGTAGTTGCCACCCCCAGTTAATCGAGAGCCATCCAGTCCGATGAAGATCGTCATTCCCGATGACTATCAAGACATGGTCGATCAGCTCGCGTGCTTCTCCCTGATCCGCCATCACGACGTCGTGCGCTACCGGGAGCCGGCACCCAGTCTGGCTTCGCTGGTCCACCGCTTGCGCGATGCCGACGTGGTCGTCTCGATCAGGGAGCGGGTGGAGTTTTCGCGCGCGCTGCTGGAACAACTGCCCAAGCTCAAATTGCTCGCGCTGGTCGGACGCAATTCGCAAGCGATCGACTTTGCCGCCTGCACCGCGCTCGGCATTCCAGTCACCACCGGCAAAAGCAATTCGCCCGACGCGCCGGCCGAGCTGACGCTCGCCTTGATCGTGGCGTCGCGCCGCAACGTGGCGCTCGAAGCCGAGCGCATGAAGCGCGGCGAATGGCCGTGCACGCTGTCGCACCGGCTGCGCGGATCGACGCTGGGCATTTTCGGGCTCGGCGCCATCGGACAACTGGTCGCCGAGGGCGGGCGCGGGTTGGGCATGAATATCCTGGTCTGGGGTCAGGAGAACTCGCTCAAGCAGGCGGCCGCCAAGGGATATGCCAGCGCCGCCAGCAAGGACGAACTGTTCGAGCGCTCGGACGTGCTGTCGCTGCATGTGCGCCTCACGCGCGAGACCCGAGGGATCGTGGGCGCGAACGATCTCGCCCGCATGAAGCCGACCGCGCTGATCGTAAACACCGCGCGCGCCGAGATCATCGCGCCGGGGGCGCTGCTGGCGGCGCTGCGCAACGGCCGGCCCGGCTATGCCGCGGTCGACGTCTACGAGCAGGAGCCGATCGTGAATGGCAACCATCCGTTCCTGTCGATGCCGAACGTCCTGTGCACGCCTCATCTCGGCTGGGCGGAATGGGACAATTTCGAGCTCTATTTTCGCGAGGCGTTCGAGCAGATCCTGGCCTATGAGCAGGGCTTGCCGCTGCGGCTACGGAATCCGGACGTGCGGATGCGGGCTTCGACGCCTTAGCGCGCGCGGATGGACGCGCCGTTCGAGCCTCGCCCGAAGGAGCATTTGGCCTGCGGCCGGCCACTTTCGACCGGACAGCGGCAGCAACTGCGGGCGAAGCCTTCCGGCATGGTGTCGCGGCCCGGCTGCAGCTAGAATGCCGACCACGCTGACGCGGGGGTGGCAGACCGGGAGACCTCCATGACACCCACGCGCGCCCTTGGCGCCCTGCTCTTCGTCATCGCCCTCGTCGCGAGCGTGCCGCCTCCGGCCGATGCCGAAATCTATCGACCGTGGTGCGCGCAGTACTACGGCAACAATGGCGGCGGCACCAATTGCGGCTTCACCTCGTACGAGCAGTGCATGATGACGGCGCAAGGCGCCGGCGCCTGGTGCGTGCAGAATCCGTGGTATCGAGCCTACGGCAGCGGCAGCCAAGATTCCGGTGCCCCTGCGCGGGGCGGGCGCACCAGGCGGTGGTAGGCCGCGGGAGTGCGGCGAAACCTGTCGTCCGCGGCGAAAGCCTGCCTCATGGCACCCCGGCCTGAGTAAGGTTAGAATAGCGACGCGCGATCGCAGGGGCGACGAGACCGTGAGGTTTGGCATGCCAACCATTCGCGCAACTGCAGGCTTGTTCGCCTTGGCCGCGCTGGCGGCGGTCGTGCCGCGTTCGGCCGAGGCGGAAATCTATCGGCCATGGTGCGCGCAGTACTACGGCTTCGGCGGCGGCGGCACCAATTGTGGCTTCATCTCGTACGAGCAGTGCATGATGACGGCACAAGGCGCCGGCGCCTGGTGCGTGCAGAATCCCTGGTATCTGGCTTACGGCGACGGCAGCCAGAAGGCTGCCGCCACGGCACGGCGCACGCGCAACCGGCGGTAAAAGCCCACGCGCCCCATGGGCAAGGCCGGCGCCGCAAAAGCCGCCTTGACATCGCTTTTCCGCCAAAATCCCAGTGCAAGAGTACCTCTTGAGTCGCGTGTGGGGTAACACGCTAGTCGCGTGTGGGGTAACACGCTGGGGGCGAATTATCGCCGGGGCTCGGGGGAACACAGCTTTGACACGATATCGGTCGGCACTCGTTGCTGCGCTCGCTTGCGCGAGCCTGCTTGCAATCACCCAATATGCAGAAGCCAAGGCCCATCACGGCGGGGCCAAGAGTTCGTCCGCCGCGACGGCAAAAGCGAGCAAGGCGAAGTCCGCCGCAAAAAAGTCGACTGCCGGAAAGTCCAAGGACGCCAACAAGAACGGCAAGTCGACATCGAGCAAGGCGGCGGCCGTCCCGACGCAGCCCGCCAGCCCCGACTCATCGAGCGCTTCCACGACCGTCAAGGTCTGGGCTCCCGGCACACGCGAGAACGGCACCGGCGAGGCCCAGCCTCCATCCGTGCCGCTGGCGCAGGCGCCTGCGCTGCATACGTCCGAAGCGGATGTCGCGCTGGTCAAGAACGCAATCGACACGCTGCGCAAGGGCGGCGCCAGCAAGGCGACCAGCGTCGCGGCCGGCATCTCCGACCCGGTGGCGCGCAAGCTGGTCGAGTGGATCATTCTGCGCAGCGACCATAACGGCGCCGACAGCGCGCGCTACACCGCCTTCATGGCTGCCAATCCGAGCTGGCCCAGCCTGGGAGCGTTCCGCCGCCGCGCCGAGGCAATGCTCTGGGTCGAGAACGCCAAGCTGGCGCGGGTCATGAGCTTCTTCGACGGCTCGTCGCCGCAATCGGCCATGGGCCGGCTGGTGTTGGCGCGGGCGCTGATGGCGCAAGGCGACACCGAAGGCGCCAAGGCGCTGGTGCGCGATGCGTGGCGCAACGATCCGATTCCCGCCGACGTCGAGAAGCAGGTGCTCGAGCGTTACTCCGACTTCCTGAGCCGGGCCGATCACAAGGCGCGCATGGAGAAGAGGCTTTTCGCCGCCGACAAGGACTCCGCCATGCGCGCTGCGCGCCGGCTGGGGGGCGCCGACCTCGCCATCGCCCAGCTGCGTCTCGCGCTCGGCAACAAGGGCGGCAATGCCAAGAAGTTGCTCGACGCCGTGCCTGAGGAGGCGCGCCGCGATCCCGGTTACCTCTTCGCCCGCGCGTACCTCCTGCGCCACGACGAGAAGATCGCCGAAGCCGCGCAGGTGCTGCTGTCCGCTCCCACTGATCTCGCACAGGTCCACGACGGCGAGGAATGGTGGGTCGAGCGGCGAATAATGGCCCGCAAGCTGCTCGACCTCGGCGATGCCCGCTCGGCCTATCGGGTGGTGGCGGAGGCCGCCGAGCCGACCAAGGAAAACTCAAGGGTCGAGCGCAACTTCATGGCTGGCTGGATCGCGCTACGGTTCCTCGACGACCCGGCGGCGGCGGCGACCCACTTCGCCCGCATCCAGGAGGTGAGCTCGCATCCGACATCGCTGGCGCGCTCCCATTACTGGCTCGGACGCACCGCGGAAGCGCTCCATCGGCGCGATCAGGCGCGCGCCGAGTATCAGGCGGCGGCGAATTCTTCGGCCGCCTATTACGGGCAGCTTGCCCGCGCGCGCCTAGGCCTTGCCGCGCTTGCGCTCGCGCCGCCACCGGCCACGCCGGACAAGCGCGCCGAGATCGAACGGCTCGAGCTCGTTCGCGCATTGGAAATCCTCTACGCGCTCAAGGAGACCGCGCTGGTCATCCCGCTGATGGCCGACCTCGGCGGCAAGCTCGACGATGTCGGCGCGCTGTCCGCGCTCGGCGAACTGGCGGAGCAGCAGCACGACGCGCGCGGGATGTTGCACCTGGGCAAGGCCGCCCTGGCCCGCGGCCTGCCGCTCGACTACTACGCGTTTCCGGCCGTCGGCGTGCCGCGCTATTCGCCGATCGGTCCCGGCATCGACAACGCCATGCTGTTCGCCATCATTCGTCAGGAGAGCGCGTTCAATCCGGCCGACTGGTCGGCCGCCCAGGCCATGGGCCTGATGCAGGTCACGCCGATCGCCGCCAAGGATACCTGCAAGCGCTTCAGCTGCAGCTACGACGTCAAGCGTCTCAAGAACGACATGCCCTACAACCTCCAGATCGGCGCCGCCGAGCTCGGCGGCGTGATGCAGGACTATCGCGGCAACTACATGCTGGCCTTCGCGGCCTACAACGCCGGTCGCGGGCGCGTGCAGGAATGGATCGCGCGCTTCGGCGATCCGCGCGACCCCAAGGTCGATCCGGTCGACTGGGTCGAGCGCATCCCCTTCATGGAAACCCGCAACTACGTGCAGCGGGTGATGGAGAACATGCAGGTCTACCGCACGCGCTTCGGCGCCGCCCCGCTCACGATCGAGACCGATCTGCGCCGGGGTGCCTCCACCGCAGCGGCGCACTAAGCGGTCGGCTGTCGCGAGTCGGCTTGGCGTGGCAGGTCATCGCCCCGCCAGTCGATCTGCGGCGGCTTTGACCCAGGCCAGATCTTGCGCCGATTCAATCATCCTAGTGCGGCGGCGGCAGATCTGTTCTTTGCCGCCATAGCACGTCCGAACTCCCTCGATCCCAGAGCTTGCGGAACAGCCCTTCGGAGTCCTCCGGGAGGTTTGCCGTCGAGCGTTGCAGACCTAGAAAAATCCCGTTCTCGGCCTGAGCCGGCAGCACCGCGTAATGGTCGTCGAAAAGCACATAGTTGCCGTCGGCGGTTCTGTCGATGCCCAACGTCTTGCTCACATCGTACCATTCAGATGATGCATGAATGGCGATACCTTCGCCGACGGACGAACCGTCATCATCAGCAACGCCGACGTGGCTGCCATAGGCATAGGTCGTGAACTGCTCGGTTCGGCAAAGCCAGATCAAGAAATCGCGGCGTTGAATATGATCAAGCGGCAGCCCGGTCAGAATGACATAGGCCTGCCTGCCGTCCTTCGTCACGCCGGTGAAAACATGGAGAATAACGCCGCGGGCACCGATCGCTGGAAACCAAGCTGCAAGCTCTTCGACCAATAGCGTCCCCCAAGTCTCCGGAAGATTGATCCATGGCCGCGGGCTTACCCTGCTGATGCGCGCTACGACGATGCCTGAATGAATATCCCAACTACAGATTTCGGTCGTCGCCAACGAGCAGATCGCGCAATGGCCCGCCGACTGGGAAGCCATATCCGCCGTGCCGCTCAAACCAGCCCAAAGAACCAGTCTTATGGTATTCACTCATGTATAGCTCTGCGCCGATCATTTGCAGGGCGAGAATCAATGCTTGAAATGCGTCGACGCCCCCCGCGAAATACGACCTCTTCAGATCGGGCCAGTCGATCTCATATCTACAAATCCACATCCCGTTGTCGTCTTCTGGCCGAAACAGACGGACTTGTACTTCTGTGTCGCCCGACGGGTCGTTTATCGTTAGGATTCGCCGAGCGATGATCACTGTTGCACCTCTCAAGTGATCCTACACTACATCGTGCCACTATTTCCAGTTCGCGTGAGCTGTCTCAATATTTCCGCTGGGGAATTAAGGGTCCAAGCGTGACTGCTGATCTCGGTCTGAAGCTCAGGAGGCAGATGACAATTGCGCCGTACCGGGCTCGGTTAG
>Ga0070670_100002041_pt1 | contig 16513 bp, 8 predicted proteins | sample KBSS63metaG_FD_64665 | JGI IMG/M metagenome (GOLD analysis project Ga0070670, IMG submission 64665) | Switchgrass rhizosphere microbial communities from Kellogg Biological Station, Michigan, USA - KBS S6-3 metaG | ecosystem: Host-associated > Plants > Roots > Rhizosphere > Soil ... | reverse complement strand
AGCCGCATGATCAGCTCGACGGTTTTCGGTTTTGATTTGCGTACTTCGTCTTTGGCCAATTGCAATGCATGAATGACTCGCTTCACTTCCGCGGGTCGAGACTGAATGGTTTTGATCAATGTCGTCAAGCCGCCGCCGGGCATCTCGACCATCGCGCCGACATCCAAGAGTTTGTTAAATCCTTTTCTCGCGGCGATGAACATATGCGGCGGCGATAAAAGCGCAGCCTCGACAAAGTTCGATTCGAGTGAATAGAATACCTGTGCCTGTTGGCCGGGAATTCCGACCATCGCGTATTCTTTCGGATTCGCGCCGGATTTTTCCAGCGCAATCATCAAAGCGACATGATTCGTGCCGCCCACGCCGCCGGAGAGCGCGATCTTCTTGCCTTTGAGGTCTTGCAGCGTTTTGTAGGGCGGCGCGCTCTGCAGCCAGTAGGTAATTCTGTCGGACGAAAACCATATGGCGCGTGAGGGCAAACCGCTCAGCGTCGCAGCCACGGAGGCCGGTCCGACGCCGGCAACGTAATCGATGTCGCCTTGCGCGACAGCGGCGGCAGCAAGCGTCGGGCTCATGACGATCAACTCGACATCCAAACCATTTGCGCTGAACACGCCCCAGTCCTTCGCCGCGAGAAGCGGCAAAGCCGTGAGGGTGAAGCCGGCGTTCGAAATGCGGATTTTGGTTCTTTTTTCTTGGCACCAACCGTTGCAGGCAAACATGATGATCACGGCGATCGTTACTACCGCCCGTACGATCGCCCGTTTGTCTGAGTCTATTCTATGGCGCTTAGTCATTGCGCTCGTAAATCTCAAAGATCCTTCACTTCGTTCAGGATGACCTGTCATTCTGAGCCCGTAGGGCGAAGAATCTCGTCTTCCAGCCCAGCAGGCTCGAGATGCTTCGCTCTGCTCAGCATGACATTCACGATGGATCAACTTTATTAGGAATAGTCCGTCTTCCGCTCTCAGAGATCGAGGCTGCAGTCATGGGACTTTGTATCCCATTTCTTTGGCGACTTCGGTGGCAAGCCGATCATCGGCAATTTCTTCGAAACTCACTTTGCGTCCAACATGTCGACCTTGCGCTTGAACGGACTTCACCAGTATGTCCATTCCTCCGCGCGTCGGAGTCCCCGTCGGGCTCAAGGTCGTGAGGAATTGATCGTACGTTTCGTTCGCTGCTTCTCTATCCATTTTGAGGAGCTTGACGATCAGATCGAGGGATTTAGGTTTTGTTTTTCTGATTTCATCTTTGGCCTGTTGCAGCGAGCGAATCACGCGCTTGGTTTCGCTCGGCCGTTCCTGAATCGTTTTCACCAGCGCGGTCAAACCGCCGCCCGGCATGTCGATCATGGCGCCTACATCGAGAACTTTGTAAAACCCTTTTTTCTGAGCGCCGAACGTTACTGGCGGCGAAAGGATCGCGGCATCGACGTAGCCCGACTCCAAAGAAATGAACTGTTGAATCTGCTGGCCGCCGATCGATACCAGGACGAAATCTTTGGGATTCACGCCGAGTTTTTCCATCGCCAGATTGAAGGCTACATGGACTGTGCCACCCAATCCCGTGATGGCGATCTTCTTCGACTTCAGGCTCTCGATGGTTTTGAACTGCGGCTTGGCCATAAGCCAATAGGAGATTTTGTCCGATGAAAACCAGATGGCGCGGGTCTGAAAACCGCTCAGGGTAGCGTTGACGGACGCCGGTCCCACGCCGGCTTGATAATCGATATCTCCTTGCGTCAGCGCGGCCGGCACGAGAGCCGACTGCATCAGAATGACTTCCATGTCGAGATTGTTAGCATTAAATAATCCCCAATCCTTTGCCGCCAACAGCGGGAGCGCGGTGATTGTGAACCCCGCGTTGGAAATTCTGAGCTTGGCGCGCCGTTCCTGAGCTTGCACACCGGTTGTCAACGCCAACAAAACAAGAAGCAAAGTGCACCACTGCAAAGTCGAAGCGTAAAGACACCGAAAAGATTCTGCCATTCTTGATACTCGGGGTTGTTGTGTCTGAATTGCCGCCATCATCTTACTTACGCCAGATTCTCCTTGCTTGACAACCTATGAGTTCCTTGAAAATATCCGCGTAAGTTTTTAACCGCAAGCGCAAGCTTGCAGCTATGCCACAGCCGTTCGACAAACCTGCAGAGATCGATCCCATCACCTTGGAAGTTATTCGCCACGGAATTATTTCCATCTGTGATCAGATCGACGCCAACATGACGCGCACGGCGTTTAGTCCTTATATCTACGAGTACAAGGACTACGCTGTTGGATTCGTCGGCGCAGCAGGCGAGTTGCTGGCGCAATCGACGGGTGGAATGCCCGTGTTTGTTGCCGACTCGGTGGGGATGGCGGTCAGAGACGGGCTGGAGATTTACGGCCGAGAGAATCTGTACAAAGGCGATGTGATCGTCTGCAATCATGCCGCCGTACAGGGACAACATCTCAATAATACCGTGATGTACACGCCGGTCTTCGCCGGGACCAAGTGCGACGAGTTGATCGGTTTTTTTTCCATCAACTGCCACTGGATCGATATTGGCGGCGGAGCGATCGGATCGGTCTCCTATTCCTCGACAGATATTTTCATGGAAGGCTTGCAGCTGCGCTCCATCAAGATTTTGTCCAAGGGCGAGCCCATCGAGGAAGTCTATCGAATTATCGAAAACAACACGCGCTTTCCGCTGGAGCTGCTCGGCGATATCGAAGCGCAGTTGGGCGGGTCCCTGCTGGGCCGCGATCTCACGCAGGCGATGGTCGATAAATACGGCAGCACCGTTTTTCTCGACGCTCTCGCCAGGATTCTCGATCAATGCGAAGCAGCGACGCGGGAAAAAATCCGCGCGATTCCCGACGGCGTCTACCGGCACGAAGCGTATCTTGATAATGACGGCGTACGCGACGAAAAAATTCCCATTCGAGTCAAAGTTGTGATCGCCGGCGACGAGATGACCGTCGACTTCTCCGAAATGTCAGAACAGGTCAAGGGCTGTATCAACTCCGGGTTCTATGGTGGTGGGCGAACGTGCGTGCGCGTCGCTTTCAAATACCTGATCGCGACCGATGAGCCGGCCAACGAAGGGACTTTTCGGCCGGTGAAGATGATTTTACCCGAGGGAAAGCTCATCAGCGCCGAACCGACGGCGGCAATGGGCCTCTACAGTATTCCCTTTCCGACGGTCATCGATTGCATCATCAAAGCCTTGGAGCCGGCCTTACCCGAGCGCGTGACGGGCGCGCATTTCGGGACGTTCTCGTCGCTGAGCTTTGCCGGCAAGCGTACAGATACGGGCGCCGTGTTCAAAGCCAACGACAGCGGCCATGGCGGTTGGGGTGCCTGCGCTATCCACGACGGCGCCGGGCCGTTTCGTACCATGGCCCATGGAGACACGCGTTTGATTCCGATCGAATTGCAGGAATCCATGTACCCGTTCCGAGTCGAAGAGTTCTGTTTGCGAAAAGATTCCGGCGGGCCTGGAAAGTGGCGCGGCGGTTTGGGCTTTGACAAGCAGTACGTGCTGCTCGCTCCCTGCGAGTTATGGGCGAACTTCGACCGTATCGGCTGTCCACCATGGGGGGTGCAGGGCGGCAAAGCCGGCAAGTCGGGTCAAGTGCGGATTTACAAAAATGGTGATCAAAAGCCGGAGCTGCTTTACAAAACCGAAAACCGGCCTCTCCAAACCGGTGATCGAGTTCGCATGTCGACGGGCGGCGGCGGTGGTTACGGTGATCCACGACGGCGCGCCAACGAATTGGTCTTGCGTGATGTGACTCGCGGCTTTGTCTCACTTGAAAGCGCGCGCGATGACTATGGCGTCATGTTTGACGCGCATGGCAACGCCCGCCGCGACTAAAGTTCTAGCGTCTCGCGTCTAGGGTCTTGAGTTCAACCCAATCCCAACGGAAGACTCTAGACCCTAAACACTAAACAGGGGTTCTAATGTCGTACGCCATTGCCGTCGATATCGGCGGCACTTTTACCGATCTTGTCGCCTTCGATCATGAAAGTCGCCGGGTGATTTATGCGAAAAGCCCGACGACGTACGAAAACCTAGTGGACGGTATTCTCGAGTGTTTCCACAAGGCGAAGGTCAGGCCCGCCGAAGCGTCCCTCGTCAATCACGGCACGACGCTGGTCATCAATTCGCTGATCCAACGCAAAGGCGCAAAAACCGCACTCGTGACGAGCAAGGGATTTCGCGACATTCTCGAAATTGCCCGTGGAAATCGGCCCGATCCGTTCGATTTACATTATCAGCGTGATGAACCCTTGATTCCGCGCGAGCTGCGTTTCGAAGTCCCGGAACGACTGGACAGCAAGGGTGAGATCGTCACGCCGCTCGATAAAGTCGCTTTAAAGAAGCTTGCCGATGAGATTAAAAAACTCGGCATTGAGTCGGTGGCGATCTTTTTCATGAATTCCTACATCAATCCGACTCACGAAGAGAACGCAACGGAGCGGCTCAGAGAGCTGTTGCCCGACACCTATATCACCTTCAGCACGGATTTGACGCGTGAGTGGTACGAATACGAGCGCTGCTCGACAGTTGCGGCGAACGCTTACGTCGGACCGCAGGTGAGCACCTATATTCGCCGGCTCGACAACGACTTTAAGCGCGAAGGCTTCAATGGCTCGCTCTTTATGATGGGCTCGAACGGCGGGTTACTGTCCGCCGAGCGCACTTCTCGCCAGGCGATTGGTCTCGTCGAATCGGGTCCCATCGGCGGCTGCATCGGCGCCAGCGCTTATGCCGAGAAACTCGGGTTTAAAAACGTGGTGGCGTTTGACATGGGCGGCACTACGGCGAAATGCGCGCTGGTCGAAAATGGGCGCTTCTCCGTGAATTCTGTTTATTACGTCAATGGCTATATCAAAGGCTTTCCGATTAAGTCGGCGGTCATCGACATTGTCGAAGTCGGTTCGGGCGGCGGTTCCATCGCATGGATTGATGCGCAAAATCGTTTGCATGTGGGTCCGCAAAGCGCGGGCTCGACCCCCGGGCCGGTCTGCTATGGGCGCGGTGGCACCGAGCCGACGATTACCGATGCGAATCTGCTGTTAGGCCGGCTCAATCCGGAGAATTTTTTAGGCGGTGAAATGCGCCTCGACATCGGCGCCGCCAAACGCGCACTGGCAGAACGCATCGCCCTGCCGCTCGGCTATGCCGGCGAGACCGGCATGATTCAGATGGCGGACGGTGTGATTTCGATTGCGATCGTGATCATGGCCGGGGCAATCCGCAAAATTTCCGTCGAGCACGGCCTCGATCCGCGAGATTTTATTCTTTTCAGCTACGGTGGCGGCGGGCCGCTCCACTCGTGCGCGCTCGCGCACGAGCTCTCCATACCAAAGGTAATTATTCCACCGGAGCCGGGAAACTTTTCTGCCATCGGCATGCTCTTGGCCGACGCGCGCATCGATACCTCGAAAACTTTTGTCGGAATTCTAAACGATCAGATCGTGCCGGTCATGGTGGAATTTTATCGCACGATGGAAAGCGATGCTTCAGATTCGTTGGCAAAAGAATTCGGCACCCGGGATATTTTTTTCGAGCATCACGCAGAAATGCGCTACCGAGGGCAGCGGCACAATATTAAAGTACCGGTCTCGGGCTTGAACGACGCCGAGCAGATCCGCGTCGCCTTCGAGCGCGATTACAAGCGGCGCTACGGCCATGCAGATGCCAAAGCGCCGGCCGAGTTTCAGGCACTGCACTTGTCGGCTTTCGCGCGGCTCAAGCAGCCCGAAATTGCCCGTTTGCCGCGCGCGGCGAGCAAAGCTCAACAACCGACGACACGGCGAATCTATCTCGGCGGCGCTGGCGGTTGGGTCGACGCCAAGATTTATAATCGAGACGCGCTCGAGCCAGGTTTCATGGATAGCGGCCCAACGGTAATCGAAGAATATGGCTCGACGACCGTGGTGTGGCCAGGTGATCGATTTGAGATCGGTGCACTGCGGGAGATCCGCATTCAGTGCGCGGCGAAGTGACCTCTGCGCAGAACTTGCTTATGGCGACAACAAGCCTGGAGAGCGTCTCACCTTGTCATCCTGGGGCCCTGCGATGTTCACTCAGGATTAACTCCGTCGAAGGATCTTCTTTATTGTAAGTGCCAAGATGTACGAGATTCTTCGCCTTCGGCTCAGAATGACATGCATGCGCATTTCATTCGAAAGAGTCTCTGATGGGCAAAAATAGGCAGGGTGCGCTGCGCACGCCAATGAACCCTACGCGTTGTCGAGCAATGCAACAAAAATGAGCGGACATACGAAATCAAAGTCGAGGGACTCCTCGGTCGATCCGATCACCTTGGAAGTGATTCGCCACGGTCTGGTCTCGATCACGGATCAGATCGATGCCAACATTTCGCGCACCGCCTTCAGCCCCTATATTTACGAGTACAAAGATTTTGCGGTGGGGCTCGTGAGTCCGGAGGGTGAACTCGTTGCGCAATGCACCGGGGGGATGCCGGTCTTCGTCGCCGATTCCGTCGGCATGGCGGTGTGCGATGGGCTCGTGGTACGGCCGCGCGCGTTTGCACCGGGGCGATGTCATGGTATGCAATCACGCCGCGGTACAAGGTCAGCATCTCAATAATACTGTGATGTACACGCCCATTTACGCGGGCAAAGATCTGCAAACGCTGATCGGCTTTTTTGCCATTAACGTGCATTGGATCGACATCGGCGGAATCACACCGCGCTCGAGCGATATTTTCATGGAAGGTTTGCAACTGCGTTCGATCAAGCTCTGGTCGAAGGGCGAGCCGATTCAAGAAGTCTATCGGATCATCGAGAACAATACGCGGTTCCCCGTGGAACTCTCGGGCGACATCGCCGCGCAGCACGCGGGTTGTGTGCTGGGGCGGGACTTGACGCAACAATTGGCCGACAAGTACGGCGTGGAAACATTTTTCGCCGCGGTGAAGACGATTCTTGACCAGAGTGAAGCCGCATCTCGGGCTAAGATCCGCGCGATTGCCGACGGTGAATACCGTTATGAGACGTTTTTCGACAACGACGGCGAATCGGACGAACCTCTTCCGATCAAGGTGAAGGTGGTCATTGCCGGCGATGAGATGACGATCGATTATTCTGAAATCGCCGGTCAAGTGCGCGGCTGCATCAATTCGGGTTATTACGGCGGCGGCCGGACTACCGCCCGCGTGGCGTTCAAATATCTGGTCGCCCATGACGAACCGGCCAATGAGGGTACCTTTCGTCCGCTCAAACTCATTTTGCCGCAGGGCAAGATTCTGAGCGCGGAGCCGAGCGCACCGATGGGAAATTATTCGCAGCCGTTTCCGACTGTCATCGATGCGATCATCAAGTCATTGGAACAAGCATTGCCCGAACGTGTCACCGGCGCGCATTTCGGAACTTTTTCTGGTGTGCGCTTTCGCGGTAAGCGCGACAATGGCGCGCCCTTCGATTGCCACGACAGCGGCCACGGCGGCTGGGGCGCTTGCGCCACCCACGACGGCGCCGGTCCGTTTCGGACAATGGCCCACGGCGATACCCGCATTATCCCGATCGAATTGCAGGAATCGATGTATCCGTACCGCATCCTCGAGTTCAGCTTGCGTGAAGACTCCGGCGGCGCAGGCAGGTTTCGCGGCGGGTTAGGTTTTCGAAAAAAATACCAGATCCTCAGTCCCTGCCATCTGCAGGCGATGTTCGATCGGATAAAATATCCCGCCTTGGGGTGTTCAAGGCGGCAAGAGCGGCAAGTCCGGTCAGATCACGGTCGAAAAGCGATCGGGCGGCAAGGAAATCGTTTACAAGAGCAAAGGCTATCCGTTGGAAGCAGGGGATATCATCATCGTGGAAACCGGTGGCGGCGGTGGCTACGGACAACCGCAGGAGCGCCTGCGGGGACTTGTCGAGCGGGACCTGCGGCGCGGCTACATCTCGACAGAAGCTGCGGCCAAAGACTACGGCATCCAGCGCAGCGACGTGATGAGTTGATGATTCGTTCCAGCGCGTCGAGGCCAAATCGCGCTAGGACGGCCTCGAAACGCAATCGAAAAAACGCGACGCGCTGGCTGCGTCGAGCGCAGGAGAGAAGAGAAAACCCTGGCCAAACTCACAACCGAGTTCCTTCAGGATCGCTGCTTGATCCGAGACTTCCACTCCTTCGGCGACCACCTGCATGCCGAGAATTTGCGCTAGAGCCACGATTGTCCGAATGATCTCGTAGGGCCGCTTTTTTCCGGAGTCGTTGCTAAAGCCGCTGCTCAATCGACGCACGAACGAACGGTCGATCTTCAAAACGTCGATCGGGAACCGGTGCAGGTAATTGAGCGAAGAAAATCCCTTGCCGAAGTCATCCAGGCAGAGCTTGATTCTGCGCTTCCTGAGTTGCGCGAGAGTGTACGACGCGACGCGGGTGTTCTCTGCGAGAGCGCTTTCGGTGATCTCAAGACGCAGATATTCAGGATCTAAACTGGTCTCCTGCAAAATACGATCGAGTTGGTCGATCAAATCGCGATGAGACAATTGCTTGCTGGAAACATTGACGCTAACGAAAAAATCATCGTTCAAGCTGAAGCGCGTTCGCCAATCGCGCACCTGCGCGCAGGCCTGCCTGAAGACCGATCGACTCAAGGGCGTCACGAGGCCGGTCTCCTCGGCAAGCGGAATGAACCGCGCCGGAGGAATTGTGCCGCGGCCGTCGTGCTGCCAACGGGCGAGCGCTTCGAAGCCGGCAAGTTTGCCGGTCTCCAAAGAGATAATCGGTTGATAGTGCAGTTGGATCTGCTGCCGTTCAATGGCCCGTTTCATGTCGATTTCCAAACGCATGCGATCGAGCGCGCGCGCGTGCATTTTGGCGTCGAAAATCTGATAGCCCAAACGGCGAGTTTTGGCCTGATACATCGCCATATCGGCATCGCGCAGCAGATCTTCGGGATTCTTCTCGCCGGTAAGACTGAGGGCGATGCCGATGCTGCCGGTGATCGACACTTCGTTTCCGTCCAGTACTAAAGGATCGGCGAGCCGCTCGAGCACTCGTTCAGCGACGCGAACTGCGTCTTCGGGACCGCGCACCTGCTCGAGCAGGAGAGCGAACTCATCGCCGCCCAAGCGCGCGACGGTGTCTTCTTCGCGAGTGCATTCCACCAGCCGCTGTGACATCTCGATCAACAGTTTGTCACCGGCGCTGTGCCCCAGGCTGTCATTGATGACTTTGAATCGGTCCAGGTCCAGGAACACGAGCGCGAAGGGATGATGGCCGTGGCGTTTTGCCGCTGCATTGAGCCGAAGCAGGTTATCCAAGAACAGGGTGCGATTGGGCAGGCCCGTGAGACCGTCGTGAAAGGCGCTGCGCTTGAGCTCCGACTCCACGCGCTTCCGCTCAGTGACATCGATTACCGACATGAGCAATCCAGTGCCGCTCGGCGTGTGAATCGGATTGAGACCGATTTCCACCGGAAATTCAGTCGCGTCTTTGCGCAGACCATAGAGCTCTTGGCCGCGGCCCATCCAGTTGACTTGCGCCTGGGCCAAGCGATTCTCAGGGGGATGCGGCAGAACGCTGCGATATTTTTCGGCTACCAGCAACTCGAAGGGCCGCCCCAGCAGTTCTTCGCGTCCGTACCCGAAAATCTGCTCGACGTGGGCATTCAGGAGCACGATCCGTCCCTCCTGGTTCAAAATTAAAATTCCGTTGGGAGCTGATTCGACCGCGACCCGAAACTGCTCCTGTACCCAAGTCCGTTCGTTGATTTCTATTTGCAAAGCGTCGAACAAGCGAGCGATCTCTTCGGTTCCCTCGCGCACGCGATCCGCCAGATCATCGTGAGCCCGTTGCAAAGTCTCACGGATCTGCATGTCGCCGGTCATGTCGCGCAGAAAACATGTAAACAGGAGTTCGTCTTTCGTTCTTAGCTCACTGAAGGTGACCTGGACGGGTAAAATTCGGCCATTCTGCCATTTCGCAACAGCTGTCTGAGGTTGTCCCGGCGAAATCGATAGAGCCTTGCCGCTGGGGCTAGTAACGAACTCGTCGAGTCTCTTGCGAATGACCTCGTCAGATTTCGCGCACAACAATTCCTCCGCCGCCGGGTTCGACGATTCGATTCGGCCGTTTCCATCGATGGTCAGAATTCCGATGGGAGCGCCCGCGAGCAGCGACTGATTGCGCAGCTGATTTTCTAGGAGCAGGATCACGTGCCGATAAAAGGCATCACCGTTTTTTTTCTTCTCGGTAATGTCCCGCACCAGCATCCATATTCTTTGCGCTTTGCCGTATCTGTTGCTCTGCAGCCATTTTTTTATAATGACCGGGAATGCCGTACCGTCCTCCCGCATCAGCTCGATTTCATACTCGTCCGTACTGCCCCGTTCGAGCACCTCATCCCTGGTGGCGATCTCTTTCGAGCGTGATTTTTCGGAGGCCAGCGTAACGAATTTGCGGTGCTTCACTTTTTCCGGAGCCGAACGAAGCAAGTTGGCGAGAACTGGATTACAATCAACGATTCGCCCGGAGAGATCGGTTTCAACGATGCTCAGCGTTGCCGAGTCGAGCAAAGAATGATACTGCGACCATCGCGCGCGCGCTCCGTTGCCGTTTGTACTTCGCGGGCGCGTGCTCCTGTCTAGAGAAGAAAAGATTTTTGTCGTGCGCTTGGCTTTTTTCATTCGACACCTGTGTAACGAATTACTTCGAGTTGTAAAATTTTATCGACAAGCAGCTTTGCGGTCCTGGCGCAGCGGGATTCCGCCAGAATCTTCAGAGATGCACCAGGGCACCTTCGATAATCTGCGGGCTTACTCTTCTGGTGGCCGTATCTCATTCGTGGCGGGGAATTACCAGGCGGGGTGGCAGTCATCGACGATTGATCAATTTTGTCAGCGAAGCCGCAGTGGGATTCAATGTTGGACACGAGCGGACTCTGACAAAATGATATTTCTGGCCGCATTCGCGAAGTTTGTGGCAGGTCAAACGACTATGCGCTCACCTGTTTCAAGAAGGCCCCAAATTTTACTTGGAAGTAGCAACCGGGGTGCCAGAGGGAACAGAATCGGGCGCTTTGCCAAACCGGCAGAATACCCATGAAGTTTTTCCGAGGTAAAAGGCGGCGGAAGCGTCAGCAGAGATCTAGCACGAGACCGGAGCTTCCAGGACTCGCTTTCTGAAGGGTAAATAGCCGCGTTGCCGTCGCGGGCTATTTATGGTGCGATTGTCGGCTTAGTTTCGGTGTTCGGCTGTGCGGATCGCCTGCCATAATTTGGGCGCTGTGTAAGGCATGTCGATATGTTCGATACCAAGTGGTGAAAGCGCGTCCATGACCGCATTTGCTACAGAGGGTGGTGCGCCATTCGTGCCGCATTCGCCAACGCCTTTGACACCGATGGGGTTGAACGGATTTGGCGTGATTGTCTCGCCCAATAGCATCGGTGGCATGTCGGCGGCACGCATGATCGCATAGTTCATGAACGTCCCGGTCTGAACCTGGCCGTCGGCGTCATAAAGCATCTGCTCGCGTTGTGCCTCGCCAAGTCCCTGAGCGACGCCACCATGAATCTGCCCTTCCACGATCATCGGGTTGATCACCACGCCGCAGTCGTCGACCAGCACAAGTTTCTCGATCGTCAGTTTGCCGGTATCTCGATCGATACTGACAAACGCCACGTGGGTGCCGAAGCCCCAAGCTTCACGCTTGGGATCGAAGAAAACGGTTTCCTGAAGACCGATTTCCATCCCCTTGGGAACTCTGCCGCCGTACGCCGCTGCGGCGATTTGACGCCAGGAAATTTTCTTCTCCGGAACACCTTTGACGGCGAAGCCGCCGTTGGCTTGAACAATATCTTCCGGCGCGGCTTCGACGAGGTGTGCCGCGATGCGCTTGGATTTTTCAACTACGCGCTCGGCTGCAATGGCCAAAGCACCGCCGCCGACTACCGCGCTACGACTGCCAAATGTCCCGGTGCCTTGCTGGCTCACGTGAGTGTCGCCGTGCAGTACGGTCACATCCTCCGGAGCGGTTTTCATGAGCTCGGCAGCAATTTGTGCCCAGGAAGTTTCATGCCCCTGCCCATGGGAGCTTGATCCGGTGAGCACGGTGATTTCGCCGGTGCGCTCGACTCGAACCGTCCCGCTCTCGAAGCCGGCGCCGCCGCTCGGTTCGACGAACGTCGAGAAGCCAACGCCGACTAGTTCACCGCGTCTGCGCCGTTCGTCGCGCTGGCGCAGCAGATCATCGTAATTGGACATCTCGAGTGCTTCGCGAAGCGGCTTTTCATAGTCGCCGGAGTCGTATTCGACGCCGGTGCCCGTTGTATACGGGAACTGGTCGGGTCGAATAAAATTCTTGCGGCGAATCTCCAAACGATCCATGCCCAATACTGCAGCCGCTTTGTCGAGCAGCCGCTCGATATTCAAGACTGACTCGGGGCGACCGGCACCCCGATAAGGACCGGTGGGACAGGTATTCGTAAAAACCGCGATGATCTCCACCCGGCAATCTTGGATTTGATAGCTGCCGCAGGCCATGCCGAGCATCCGCTGTGGCGGTCCGGCGGTGCTCGAATGGAGATAGGCGCCGAGATTGGCAACAACTTTTACTTTCAGGCCGAGAATTTTGCCGTCTTTTCGAAGCGCCATCTCCGATGTCATCGCCTGGTCCCGGCCCTGAATGGTCGTGACGAAATCCTCGCTTCGGGTCGCGACCCACTTGATCGGTTTTCGGAGTTGCAGCGCGAGATAGCAGGCGATTATGTCTTCGCGATACACCGGACCTTTGCTGCCGAAGCCGCCGCCGACGTCAGGCGCAATCAGATGGATTTTGTGCTCGGGGAAACCCAATACATTCGCGATCTCGGCGCGCGCGCGATGGGGTGCCTGTGTCGAAAGCCAAACCGACAAGGTTTTGCCGAAGGCATTCGCGCTCGCTACGATGCCGCGCGGCTCCATCGCTAGAGCGACCTGACGCGGACTCGCAATGTGCATGGTGAAAATATGATCCGCCGCGGCAAATGACTTGTCGACATTGCCGCCGTTTTTGGTCAGCGTATAACAGATGTTGCTGTCGATCTCTTCTCGGGCAAGCGGTGCGCCAGTCTTTAGCGCCTCCTCGGCGTTGGCGATCGATGGCAGCGGTTCGTATTCGACTTCCACCGCGTTCGCCGCATCTTCCGCTTGAGCGCTTGTCTTTGCCACCACGGCAGCGATAGGCACGCCAATGCAATGAACCGCACCGCGCGCCAATACTGGATGGGGCGGAGTCTTCATGTTCGGCAGCACTTGCGATGACAAAAGATTGAGCCGCTCACTGATATCGTTGCCTGTTATCACGGCTTCGACGCCGGGCATTGCTTTCGCTTTCGTCACGTCGATGGACAAAATTTTCGCGTGGGGGTATGGACTCCGTTGAAAGGCCAGGTGCAGCATACCCGGTAAGTTGATATCATCGACGTAACAGCCCCTGCCGGTGATAAGCGGTGGATCTTCGACGCGCTTTAATGAAGCGCCGATGAGGCCATTCGATGTGTGCTCGGTGGTCATGAAATTCCCTTTTTATTGTGCATTGCAATTCTAGCGTAGTCGCGATTCATCAATCGCCGCTGTTCTTAATTGGTTGCGGCTCTTTGCACGGCTGTTTCGATCGCTTTGCGCGCGTACACGATCGCAACGTGCTTTTTGTATTCCGCGCTGGCGTAGGGATCATCCATAGGATCGCTTTCATCGGCCGCTTTTGCAGCGGCACTGGCGATCAGCTGTGAAGTCAGCGGTTTTCCTTGCAGCTCAATTTCCGTGGCAATAGCGCGGAGCGGTCCGCTGCCGAGACCGCCGATCGCGATCCGCGAGGCGATGCACGTGCCGGAACCCTGCCGGGTTATCAAAGCTCCAGCGCTCACGACGATGTAGCCCGATGCGGGATGCGGCAATTTCGCATAGCCGCTACCGCTGCCTGCCGACGGAATGGGTACGTGGACTTCTGTAAGAATTTCATTCGCGCTCATAGCGGTGGTGAAAAAATCCGTGAAGAAATCATCCACGGAGATTGTGCGAGTGCCAGCCGCCGATTGCACGACAAAGGCAGCGTTGAGCGCGCTGAGAATTACCGGAAAATCGGCTCCTGGATCGGCATGAGCAACGCTCCCGCCGATCGTGCCGCGGTTACGCACCTGCATGTCGCCGATAACCGATGCAGCGTCGGCCAATCCGGGCAAGTGTTTGCGTACGAGATCCGATGCTGCGACATCGCTGTGCACCGTAAGCGCGCCAATGACAAGCTCATTATTTTCGAGTCGGATACCCCTTAGGCCAGTCACCGTCCCGAGGTCAATCAACGTCCGGGGCGACTGAATACGAAGCTTCATCGCCGGAATCAAACTATGACCGCCGGCGAGCAGCTTGCCGTCTTCCCCGTGCTTTGCCATCAGCTCCAAGGCATCTTCGACAGAGCGCGCTGCGACGTAGCCAAAACTATAGGGAAACATGAAGGCCTCCGGCAGGGGTGAAGGGTAAGACGTGAGGGGTAAGGGGCGGGATTCGATATGTAACTGATTGTAGTTCGGTCATAGTTGATTTCTCATTTTCTCGGCCGCCCATTTGATCGATTCGACGATGTTCACGTAGCCCGTACACCGGCACAGATTGCCTTCGAGGGCATGCTTGATTTCGTCCTCACTTGGATTCGTGTTGGTTTCCAATAAGTGCACCGCTGTCATGATCATACCGGGAGTGCAGTAGCCACATTGTAGGCCGTGTTTCTCACGGAAACCTTCTTGCACCGGGTGAAAGCGGTCGCCGTTAGCGAGTCCCTCAATCGTCTTGACCTCCGCGTCATTGGCTTGCACGGCGAAGATAGTGCAAGACTTCACTGCCCGGCCGTTCAAATGAACTGTGCAGGCGCCGCACTGGCTGGTATCGCAGCCGACGTGCGTCCCGGTGAGTCCCAGTTGTTCGCGCAAAAAATACACCAGCAAGGTGCGCGGTTCGACGCTGGCTTGGTGCCGAATGCCATTGACCGTGACACTAATCGGCACCGCCAAATACTCGGCCTCAGCGGTCATCTCAAAGTTCCTCCCTGAATGGCTTGGGTTGATCTCCGGAGAATTTTCCGAGATCGGTCTCTCAAAGAATGTAGCCAAGAGACAGAGGTGTCTTACACCCGATTGCGGGCGGTCTCAAGAGACTCGCCGAGATCGGTGGGTCGAACTTTGACGGCTTGACAGCATACGGAGGGGTCGATAATCAGCCTGTGGAGAGTGGCGCCAAGGAGACGATGCGAAATGGATATCAAATCGCTGATCGACCCGGAAGGCGGGCTCATCGACAGGCGGATTTTCGCCGATCGAGAGATTTATGAGCTCGAGCGTGAACGCTTGTTCGCGCGCTGTTGGCTCTATCTTGGACATGAATGCGAAGTTCCCAATCCCGGCGATTTTGTCATGCGCTACATGGGAGAAGAGCCCGTGATTCTCTGTCGTGATCTGGCGGGAAGGCTGCGCGCGCACTTGAATCTCTGCCGGCATCGAGGCAACCGGGTGTGCCGGGCTGATCGCGGCAACACGAAGCTCTTTACTTGTTCGTACCACGGCTGGAGTTACGGCACCGATGGTCAGCTTGCGCTCGTGCCGATGATCGATGCATTCAAAGGGCTCGACCGGGAAAAATGGGGATTGATTCCAGTCGCGCAAATCGACAGCTACAAAGGACTCATCTTCGCGACATTCGACGCGGAGGCGCCGAAGCTGACCGAGTATCTGGGTGACATGGCCTGGTATCTCGATATTCTTGTCGATCGCCGCGACGGTGGCACTGAAGTCAGCGGTCCGCACCGCTGGCTGCTCGATGCCAACTGGAAAACCGCCGCGGAAAACTTCGGCGGTGACGGCTACCATATTACGTCGACGCACGGCTCGGCGCGCGAGCTTGGCGTCGATACCACAACCAGTCAGACGCGGCAGTGGAACAAGGGCTGTCAGATTTCCTGCGGCAATGGCCATATTTTAGTGTCATGGATTACACCGCCGGATAGCGGCCCCTGGTTTGCGCAACCGGATGATCAGCTCGTCGCTTATATGAAAGAACAGGCGAAGGAAATCGAGAATCGCCTTGGCGCCAAGCGGGCGCGCCAAATTGCCCCGTCGGCGGGGACGGTCTTTCCGAATTTGTCAGTGCACTGGCTTACGCGCACGATTCGGGTGTGGCAGCCGCGCGGCCCGGACAAAATGGAAATCTGGAGCTGGGCGATTGTCGACAAGGCGGCGTCAGCGAAGATCAAAGACGTGATGCGCTTCGTATCGCAATTCCGTTTTAGCCCGAGCGGCGTCTTCGAGCAGGATGATATGGACAATTGGATCCAGGTGACGAGCGCGGCGAGAAGTTTGATCGGCCGCCGGCATCCGGCCAATTATCAGATGAGCGGGAATGAGCCGCCGCTCGACATCGATTTGCCGGGAACCGTGACAAGCCGCTTCAGTGACAACAATCAACTGAGCCTGTACATGCATTGGGCGAAGATGCTGCAGGCGAAAAGCTGGAACCAGTTGC
>Ga0070670_100002039_pt1 | contig 16529 bp, 16 predicted proteins | sample KBSS63metaG_FD_64665 | JGI IMG/M metagenome (GOLD analysis project Ga0070670, IMG submission 64665) | Switchgrass rhizosphere microbial communities from Kellogg Biological Station, Michigan, USA - KBS S6-3 metaG | ecosystem: Host-associated > Plants > Roots > Rhizosphere > Soil ... | reverse complement strand
TCGCCACCGTTCCTTCCATCGTCTATGGTCTCTGGGGCGTCTTCGTTCTTGTTCCGGCTGTCCGAACCGTGCAGATGTGGTTTCCCGATTGGCTAAGGACGGTGCCGTTCTTCAGCGGACCTCGCAACGGCGTGAGTATGCTGTCCGCATCGTTGATATTGACCATTATGGTCATTCCATTCACTTCTTCTGTTGCGCGCGAAGTTCTCAAGGCGGTTCCGATGGCTCAGCGTGAAACTGCCTATGCGCTTGGCGCGACGCGGTGGGAAGTGACGAGAGTGGCACTGCACTATGCACGTGTCGGAATTGTCGGTGCAATCATGCTGGGGCTTGGCCGTGCTTTCGGTGAAACGATGGCGGTAACGATGGTCATCGGGAACAACCCAAAGATGTCGTTGTCCCTGTTCGCGCCCCAGTACACGATGGCGGCCGTCATCGCTAATGAATTTACAGAAGCCGCCAATGATCTTCATGTCAGTGCGCTGATCGAGATTGGTCTCGTGTTATTCATCGTAACGTTTGCGATCAATGCCGCTTCACGGATGCTGATCTGGGGTATGACACACCAGAAAAGGCAGACGGTCGCGATGCCGGTCAAGGTTGTTTCGGAGCAGGCATCATGAACCTGCGTACGGTGCGGCGGAAGTACACGTCTCATCTCATGAGTGGTCTGTGTCTATTTGCGGTGCTGATTTCCCTGGTTCCCCTGGGATTCATCCTGTTCTTCGTCATTTCGCAGGGGATCAGTTCCCTGAATCTGGATTTCTTTACTCATGTTCAGAGACCTGTCGGTGAAATGGGCGGGGGAATGTCCAACTCGATCGTCGGAACGCTGATTGTCTGTGCTCTTGGCGGTCTGTTTGCAATTCCAACCGGAATGTTGGCCGGAATCTTTGTGGCCCAGAATGCCGGATCAATGCGAGCCAACATGGTGCGGTTTGCGGCGGATGTTCTGAATGGAATTCCGTCGATCGTGATCGGCCTTTTTGTTTACGCAATTGCCGTCAGTCCATTCAAGCAATTCACAGCACTCGCCGGCGGCGTTGCCCTGGGCATTATGATGATTCCCCTCATCGCGCGAACGACGGAAGAAATGGTTTTGATGGTACCGGGTTCTCTGCTCGAAGGCTCTCTGGCGCTCGGTGCGACACGGGCCTACGCGATGTTTACAGTGGTTCTACCAGCCGCGATGCCAGGAATCATCACCGGTATTGTTCTTGCCCTGGCTCGCATTGCGGGTGAAACCGCTCCGCTTTTATTCACGGCCTTTAACAACCAATTCTGGTCTACGAGTCTTACGCAACCAATATCCACACTGACCGTTCAGGTCTACAACTATGCAACAGCCCCATATGACGATTGGCATCGTCAGGCCTGGGCGGGCGCACTGGTCTTAATCACCCTGGTATTGACCTGTTCCGTTCTCGCGAGATTTGCGACCCGCCGGCTCGAACGCATGCAAATCGGCCGATAGTTTCGAAAGATTGTTGGAAAGGCGAACGACCGGCGTCCCCGGGTGAGACATTCAGCGAACTTCCGGGTGGTACCACATTTTGTGAGCCCTTGCATGTGCCAGGCATGAGATCTCCGACTTCGCGAAAATGTCACATATTCTTCACAACCCCGTGGTCAAACGGTCATGCATACTACGGAACGTTCGTATGATTATTAGTGCTCAACCTGCAATGGATTCTCGTTTAACCCCGGAAATTCCGGCTGGAAAGCTGGCAACTCCCACGCCTGTTTCGAAATTGGTCGTCAGGAATCTCTCATGCTTCTACGGTTCCAATAAAGCGGTAAGCGATATCAACATGAAGATCGTGGAACATCGGACGACAGCCCTGATTGGGCCCTCCGGATGCGGTAAATCCACATTCCTGCGCGCACTCAACCGCATGAACGAAGTGGTTCCCGGGGCCCGGGTCGAAGGCGAGATGCTTCTCGATGGGCAGCAAATCCTGAAGATGGAGCTGACGGATTTGCGGCGGCGTGTGGGCATGGTTTTCCAGAAGGCGAATCCGTTTCCAAAATCGATCTTCGATAATGTCGCATATGGATTGCGTCTTCACGGAGGAAAAGGAAGTCCGCTAACCGAAGCCGTAGAACAAAGCCTGAAGCGGGCAGCGCTCTGGGACGAAGTTAAAGACAAGCTGCATCGGTCGGCATTCGAACTTTCCGGCGGTCAGCAGCAACGTCTCAGCATCGCACGTGCCCTCGCGATTTCACCCGAAGTGTTGCTCCTGGACGAACCGTGTTCCGCGCTCGATCCCGTATCTACTGCGCGCATTGAAGAACTTCTTTACGATCTAAAGAATAGTTGCACTCTCGTGATCGTGACTCACAACATGCAGCAGGCGGCGCGGGCTTCGGATTACACGGGATATTTCCTGATGGGAAACCTCATCGAGTTCAACGAAACCCGAACCATGTTTGAGAATCCTTCGAAACGCGAAACCGAAGATTACATCACCGGACGATTTGGTTGAGACGCGGTCATGCAGCGGCACTTTGTAATTGGACTGTCCACAGTGCCATTTGGAGAGATTGGAAGCCCCAGAGATAGGTTTCACCAGCTCGATGCATAACCAGGATCGTCAGGACGGTCGGCGACGACGCGTGGGTCGCTTGATGGAAGATTCTTCGATGCTGAGTTTGCCGAAGATTTTCTCGAAGAGGTCACTGCGCTTAGCCAATGCCCACTTCGCCAGGAGCAAATCGCCACCCCCCCTCAGTCGAAGCGTGACGCGCTGTCTCTTGAAGGTCAGATTCACGGATTGCACGCAATCGTCGTGCTGGCGATCTGTGGCATCGGCAACTCGCAGGATGGAGGCCAGCGTCGAAACCAGGTTTCGTTGTTTTGGTGAAAGCGCCAGAAAGGACTCGTGGACCAGCCGCGGTGGCGACTTTCTGTGATATCGCGCGACATTGGCCACAATCTGAATCTGGGCCGGTGACAGACCGATGATTGGACCGGCCTGGAGCAGATAAAACGAATGCTTGTGATGGTTGGAAACTCCAACGTACTGACCGACGTCATGAAGTAGAGAAGCGACTTCCAGCAGCATTCGGCTTTCTCCATTCAGATTATGGATGTGCTGGGTCTGATCAAAAATCTGGAGGGCAATCCGGGAAACCGCAACACCATGCTTTTCATCGAAGGCGTATTTGCGGCCAAACTGAAAAGCGGAACTCATCACCTGATCCAGATCGAGATGTTTGCCGCGATACAGGATTTCCCAGATGATTTCCGATAACAGCCCGTCCTTGACACCAACACCGGGAATGAGGATTTCCCGTACTCCGGCCTGCCGAAGGATGTTCTGCAGAACCACCGCCGCGGGCGATATCACATCCGCACGGTCCGGCCGAAGCTGGAATTGCTGGACTCGTTCCTCAACGGTGAGAACCTGAAGCTTCCTGGAAACGGTTGCCAGTTCATTCGTTGTGATCTTCGTCGAACTACGTTTGTTGAAGAGAGCGCGGCGAATATCCCCGATGGATTCAATGCTTCCTCCCGTTCCAACACACATTTCGATCTTCTGACCACCGAGTTCCTGTTGCAGCCGACGGTTGGACACCTGGACATACCGGCTCACGAGCTGGTTGAATCGGTTTCCGTTCAGGCGCCGCTGATGGAGTATCCGCAATAGCCGGACACTCCCCATCGCGTAGCTTTGAGTCGCAATGATTCCACTCTTGTTACCCAGGCTGATCTCCACGCTGCCGCCGCCGATGTCTACCAAAAGGGCTATCTTGCCGTTCAGATGGACGCGATCTTTGACCGCAAGATGAACGAGCCGAGCCTCTTCGTCCGGACCAATGACGGAAATCGGAATACGATATCGTTTCGATACCAACGCCACGAGGGCTTCACCATTTTCAGCTTCCCGCAATGCACTGGTGGCGACGGCCTTGAATCGGGTCACGGAATATTTGCGGAGTTGTTCGCGGAATCGCCGAAAGGCCCCGAGGGCGGCTTTCATTGTGACGTCGGAGATGCGTCCCGTCGCGAAGACGTCATGGCCCAGGCGAACCGGCTCTCGAGCATTGTGAATGACCTGGTATATTCCGGTTGCGTCAACAGTAGCGATTGCCAGCCGTATGGCGTTGCTGCCGATGTCAATCGCTGCGATTGTTGAAGCCATCACTGAAATTGTCTGTTTGCAAGAGGTCGTTTTGGGTCCAGTTCGGGGATTTATAGAGAATTCTGTGGAACGAGACATGACCGCTGTCGGTCACATCGGTGCGCGTTCTAGGCTCCTGCTTTCGTCAGCCAGGCGATCATTTGCCGATGGTCGACGAGCCCGGGCTGCTGTATCAGGATCGCCCCGTTCTTCATCACAACGAAGTTTGGAATGCTCATCACATTGAATCGCTGCGATAGTTTCGGCGACTGCTCCGTATCCACCTTCAACACAATCGCGCGTCCCGCCATGTCGGCCGCTGTCTTGTGAACTTCCGGAGCGGCCGTACGGCATGGTCCGCACCACGCAGCCCAGAAATCGATCAATATCGGAACGCGGGCATTGGTCACAATGTCATCGAAGGAACCGTCGTCGACGTTGATAGGCTCCGCAATTGGCGGCAATGGGGTTTTGCACGCGCCGCATCGCCCCATATCGGCCAAATGGGCAGCAGACACGCGATTCTTCTTTCCACAGCTGGCGCACGATCGAATCACTGTTCTATTCCCAAACTTCGTTGACGTAATTACGCGACATCGGTCTTTACAATACTTTCGAAGTGCAGACGTCTTTCATGGAATCGGCCGATGGATTCATCGTCAAAGCGCACGTCGTACCGGATTTTCGGCGCGTTGTGACGGATTCGGCAGAGCCCCGAAAATTGTACAATGCTGGCCGTCTTTTGGGTGATGCTCCTCTCCTTCTTGTGAAAATTACCCGAGCCCGTCGGCCAGATTCGATGTGTATCTCTGGACAGACATATCTCTATTCCTCTCTCTTCACGGCATCGCGGAAGGATCCGGCAGCGATACACGATGCTGTTCGGTATTTTCGACGCGATCCAATTTGAAGTGGACCGGAAACGAAACAACGGGTGCATCCGAAACGCGAACGACACGTTCGGCAGTCGAACCCAGAAGAGCCCGTTCAACGAAACCCTTGCTGTGAATCGTGAGAACGATCAGACCGGAGTCGGATTCCGCCGCGGCCTCCAGAATTTTTTCGGGTGCGATACCTTCGATCACTTCCGATACCACGACAACATTTTCGCGCGCGCCTTCCGACTCCAGTTCCGCGAGCTTCCGCCGCGCGTTCTCAATGAGAAGCTTTCTTTCGGCTCGGCTATCGATGACAGGCATACCGGCTCCAAGAGACATGGGAATCGGTTCGATCACGTGGAGCACGATTAGATGTGCTCCAAGCTTTCGAGCCAGATCCAGGGCGAACGTGAACCCATCATGGGAAGACTCGGTCAGGTCCGTGGCGAACAGGATGCGCGATAGACTTCTGGGCTGCGCATCGGTGGACACCGTCAGTATGGGTACAGGCAGTTTACGCAGCACGTCTTCGGTCATTGAACCGACCAGTAGCCTCTTAAGGAGTCGATGGTGATGTGTCCCCATCACGACGATGCTGGCAGCTTCGGCTTCAATCGCGGCACGGATCTCAGCCTCGATTTTGCCGGAGCGAATTCGGATCTGGAGATCGAGATCATCCTGATCCTCCGGAGACAGCATTGCCGACAAGCGGCCGAGAGCTTCTTCCGAGTTGTTCTTTCCAACCTCATCATTCTCAATCGGGAACGCATAGGCCAATGCCGTGGTGGGTTCCACCACATGCAGCAATGTCAGACGGGCACGAAACTTCCGTGCGAATGAAACGGCAAAATCGACCGCAAACTGCGAGGCCGGTGAAAAATCCACAGGAACCAGAACATTTTGAATGTCCATGATTCTTCTCCTCCGAAAGAAAGTATGCACGCCCGATGCCGGTGTTATTTAAACGCTTTGCGAGCCTGAACTGAATCGTCTTGGCATAACCGGGCCTGGAATGCTCAGAACGAATGTCAGTGTGGCAACGTGGGGATCGAAGCGAATGATCAAGGAGTCAAATTGTCGGACGACGTCTTCCGGTCAGGAGAGAACCACGCGATTCATGCGACAGAGAGGCCGAGATCGGTTCCATCACTCTCTTTCACGACTTACAGGAGAACAGTTTCGTTTCGCTATCGCACGGGCTGCGATAGCGAAACGGACGTGCAGTCTTCATTCAGACGGATGCTTCGAGGAATCCCGGCAATTCGGAAGGCGCTCTGGTCCACATAAAGGGCGAACTGATCCGTATCGATACGCCAACGATGGAGCGGGAATCAGAGTATGGGTTTTGCAATACCGGTCAGATTGCCCGCAACTCGATGGACAGATTTTCAAAAACGTCAAGGTCCCGCGGGCCCGGTTGGGACGGAAGGGCACGCACAAAATGAGACTGCCGATTGCTGTAGCATTTGGGGATTTCCTGTTGCACGCTGCTGTTGAATGAGCGACGAACTTGAAACCGCGAAAGAGCTGGCCGTCGGTGCCGGAGCCATACTGCTGAAACACTTCCCGCAGAAGACCGCTGTGCGGTGGAAGGGAAGAGGCAACCCTGTTACCGATGCCGATCAGGAAGCCAGCCGATTCATCGTCGAATCTCTTCATCGACGGTTTCGATTCGATGGAATTCTAAGCGAAGAGGAAGTGGACAATCCGGACCGTCTGGCGAAGCCGCGCGTCTGGATCGTCGATCCCATGGATGGAACTTCGGAGTTCGTCGCCGGACGAACGGAGTTTACCGTGATGATCGGTTTGGCTGTGGATGGCAAGCCCGTCATGGGGGTCGTTTATCTGCCCGTCGAAGAGAAACTGTACTACTCCGAATTGGGCTGCGGCGCTTTTGTGGAAGCCGGTTCATCTTCATCCAGGCGGCAGATCCGCGTCTTCATGGAAAGCGATCCGGCCCAGGCGACAATTGCCGCCAGCCGGTCGCACGATTCCGCAATGGCGCACCGAATGCGGGAAGTGCTCGGCGTGGGTGCTGTCGTTCGTGCCGGCGGGGTTGGCTTGAAAGTGGCCATGATCTGCGAGGGTCGAGCACATCTTTATATTCATGCCGGTCCCGGAACAAATCAGTGGGACACCTGCGCTCCTGAAATCATTCTTCATGAGGCTCAGGGAAGAATGACGGATGTTGCGAACCAGCCGATCGTTTACAACACGGCTAATCCGCAAAATCTCGAGGGACTCATTGCAAGCAATGGCGTCCTCCACGACCGTGCAGTTGCAGCCGCAAAGCGGATTCTCGAATCTTCCAGATAGACTCTGTTGAGAAAGCCAATGGGATGGAGACGACCATGTAGTTCCGCGAACCGAAGTCAGAGATGAATAGCCGGGAGTGCTTTTGAGGACGCCATCACTGGTTTCGACCGGCAGGCCCGGACACTTCGAGCACTTTGAAACTCCTATCGCTATTTGTTGATCACACACCGGAAGATCTCGATTATCGAGCAAAGGTGCACCGAACGATCTTGGGATTGCGGGATAGAGACGCTCCGGTAGGCGAAATTACGACTATGGCTGGCGGATTGCTACAAAGGGCTGGGGGCGACGGCAGCTGAAAAGGGAATGACATTTTGGAATGGCAGTTTCTGGAATAGATCTCGAAGTGGAAAAGAAGGAGGCAGTATGAAGGGAATCGTTTTCGGTGTCGGCTTGGCTTGTGCGTTGGGAGTCGTTACCGTGCACGCACAGAATAATCCTGCTGCGGGGCAGATGGGCATGAGCCAGGCGCAGATGATGCAGGCATGTCCCGTGAAGGTCGAGGGGACTACGGTTGAAGTTGCGGACACAGCGGACGGGGTTGCCGTGACATTTGCGACGAAGCCGGCCAATGTTGCCGATTTGCAGCAGCGAGTGGAACGTATGGCCAATATGCACACGGCGATGGCAAACATGCCGATGGGTCAGGGCATGATCGCAGGCACTGTGAAATATGAGGCCCTTCCCACCGGCGCTCGGATGACGATGAAGCCCAATGATGCGGCGAAGCTGAAGGAGTTCCGCGAACAGGTCCGTTCCCGCGTCGAGCAGATGAAGAAGGGCGACTGCTCCATGATGCAGGGAATGATGATGCAGGGGATGATGATGCAGGGGAGAAGCGGTAGCACCGAGAAAAAGTAGGGAGGACGGGATAAATGGTCCGTGTTCTTCCCAATTCTCATTTGAAAAGTGAGAATTGGACATGGATCATTTCCCCATGATCCTCCTTCAACGCCCCCTTAAAGCTCTTAGCTTCTGTGCGGAGTTTCCAAACGCCGCGGCGGTTTCGATGATACGAATCGGCAGCGGTTTCTGTTCGCGCTCTTCGACGCGGGTCTTGATGCCGAGCATCATGCCACGCTCCATGATGAAGTGCGCCGGTTCCCAGAAAATGTAGTTGGCCAGCTTGCCCGCTGTGGATTGACCGGGGCCGCCAAGGCTCCTTGCAACCAGCCGGCAGGATTTCGGGCTGATGGGTTCCACGATAAATGACCACACCGTGTGATCCGCGGTTTTCCCCTGGGTAATCCGTTCCCAGTCCGGCGGCGCGACCAGCACCATGCTTCGGCCAGGAACCCAGCGCGCCACAATCAGGTGGGCTTTGCCTTCGAACCTGGAAGGAGCACCCAGCCAAACTTTATCGCCGATATTGCGGTGCTGCCATTCCGGATGGATCTCTTCGGCGTTCTTCATTTCAGCGCCCACGAGATTTTCCAGAGACGTGTAACTGTAAAACCCTCCGCGGTCCTGGCCGATCTGTGCAATCCAGGGCCAGACACGCTCCGCTGGCGCGTGAATGGTGATCACACGCACAGACCGGGTAACTGGTTCGGGCATGAACTCATCGCCCGCCCAGATACGGGATCGCTCACGCCACGTTGCACCCCATCGCATGCTCCGTGGTCGAAAAAACGCAGCATAGCCAACCGCGCCGATGACTGCGCCAGCCAGCAGGACATTGGACCGTTTCATGACAAACCTCCCAGTTCCTCAATACCTGAGAAAAGCGCCGATTCCGCCGTGAGCTTGAAGCTTTTCCGCGGCCTCACCCCGAACCTGTTCGATTCCGGAGTCGCTGCTTAGCGCTGCCCCAATGATCAGATCCATTGCTTCGCCCGCCGGACCAACGACGGTATCGCATTTCGGACAGTTTGGCTGATTGACGACGATGCTGCCGCATTTCGCGCAGAGTGCGCCATGGGGCTGAATACCCTGGGCGTAAACCAGTTCGTGAACACGGCCTTCAGCAAGAGCCGCTGTTGTGGGTGCCAGGCCTGTGACCGCCTTGTCGCGCGATCCCGCGCGATCCAGCAGGGATGCGACTTTCGCAGCTTCGTACTCCCGTTCCGCGCGGAACTGTGCCTTGACGACAGTTGCGCTCACCTGATCGAAAGTCGCTTGTACCGGCAGTGATGTAAACGAGATCACATGTTTCTGTAAATCTTTAGGCAGCAGATCATACAGTTCTTTGCAGGCTCCGTTGATTCCCGCGAGAACGATCCTCTTGATGGAGCGATTGGCTGCGATCGTCTTCGTCATCTCCGCAGCCGACTTCAGATAAAGATGCTCTCGTTCGTCCGCCTTTCGATGAAATGTCGGTTGAGACTTTTGTCGATCATTGCCTGGCGCCTGCGTGTGAGACGTGAGAAACGGGTTCCGCACTTCCGGATGTTCCGTGATGTTGCCCAGCCTGCTGGTCAGGAATCGTGAGTGTCGTCCATCCAGCAAAACGATCAGAATCTCTTCAAACTCGTCTCCGGCTTCTATCAAGGGTTGAATGTGAGGAGTATCTGCCCAGCACGCCTCGGTGTTCAAAGTCACGTTCAAGTCCCGTGAAGTGACATTTCCGTTTGCCTGCAGAAACAACACCAGGGATTTTGAGTGGGGCCGATATGCCTGAATCAGTCGGCGTCCAAGCTCCGCGCAGTGCGTAAATTGTTCAATCTCATCTTTCTCAGTGAGGCTGGATTCGATTTCGCGAAGCTTCGAGTTCACCGAAATCTCGAATTCACGGTTTCTATTCACGGGAAGCGATTGATCGACATTGAGGACAATCGTCAGCACCTTGCCGCCGTTTCGATCGTATTCCACAAGTTGTGATAGCTTGGTTTCAGTTTTCATACCCTTGAGAACTGCACGTCCCTGGCCAAATCTCATCAAAGCAGCACGCCGTGAATTCAATCGTTTCTGATGAAGTCCAATCCGTATTTACTGAAGAGGGCCGCGCGAAACTGTGCTGCGAGGGAAGGGGGAAGCCAAAGTGTCGCGTCGCCAAGCGGCAGGGAAGCCTGGATTGACACTGTGTCTGAAGAAATTCGAACCGCCATGCAGGATCTGACGAACGCGCAATTCCCGTCTTCACTGAACCTCATTCGGCGCTGGGATGAATTCACGGCGGGGTGGGAAAAAGTGCGCCACGAATTTTCGGAATCGTCGATCCACGATTTCCGTGTCTCAACCCGCCGATTGATTTCCGAATTGGAGTTCGTTTTCGCAGTGACTCATTCCCGGGAAGTCCGTACATCTATCCGAAAGTTCAGGAAGACACTCCGGCGATTTGGCGCTTTGCGCGACATCCAGGTACATCTTCTGCGAGCGGAGGCTGATGGTACGGAATACAGGCAGTTCTCTCTATTCCTCAAGCGGTGCGAGCAGGATGAAATCCAGGTTCTTGGGGAATGGATGCGCGATAAGAAGAAAAAGGCGCTGCAACGTTGCCTCGCGGCCGCCCATCACAAGATTCAGGACAATCTGACAGGGATTTCACGTTCCGTTCTTCGCGCTGTAATGGATGGGATCCTTCGAAAGAGATTCCGTGCCGTCACGGCGTCTTATGTTTCTTTCCGCAGCAGCCGCCAGGCACAGGATTTACACCGCATGCGCGTCAAGTTCAAACGTTTCAGATACGCGGCGGAAATCGCGAGATCCATTCCGGGAGTATTTACAAAAGAGCAAATGGACCGCATGCGGGAATTGCAAGGTCGCATGGGGAAAATCCATGATCTGCAGATCTACATGGCAGCAATCGAGAAGTGGTCCGGGACCGCCGTGCCTGTCCCACTCCAAGAGGAATATGATGCACTCCTGAAAGCGTTCAATGGCAGCCCCGATCCGTTTGACGAATTCAATTTCCACGTTCGCACGGAGCTGCAGTAGGAGCCTCGCAGGTGCACGGTCTGCGACCGCGTACGATATCTAAAATTGGAGGCAATCATAGCCGCCCATGCAACACGAGGTGCATGTCAGGTTTTCGGCAGAAATCCCCTGTCCGTCAGCATCTCCATAATCCGCCCCGCTGCCTCCAGTGGCTCTTCACGGTCGGCGTGAATCACAATGTCGGGATTCTCCGGCGGCTCATAAGTCGCCTGAAGTCCAGGAACATTGCTGGCTTTTCCTTCCCGCGCCCTGCGATAGATGCCTTTGGGATCGCGGCTGGCACAGACTTGCAGAGGGCAATCCACAAAGACTTCGACGAATCGGGAAATATGTTTGCGTGCCCGATCCCGATAGGATCGCCGGTTTGCCGTGGCGTCGAAGATGACCGAGATTCCGTGTTCGACCAGAACCTCTCCGATGAACGCAAGCGAACCATAGAACAACTCCCGTTCCCGCTCGTCGTATTGCGGATTGTCGGAAAACAACATTCGCATCCGGTCGGATTCGAGAACGGTAATATCCATTCCTGTCTCGCGCAGTTGCTTCGTCAGCGCAGCAGCCACGGTGGATTTCCCCGAAGCCGGCAGGCCGGTGATCCATAGAGCGAAGGCCGGATGAACTTCATCCTTCACAGTATCGATTGACCTCGTCAGGGTTGAAGCAGTCCTCGCTTAGGACCGCCCGCATGAATCGGAACAGTTGTTGCCGCACACTGTCCGGAAGCGACGGATACCATATTGGATTAGCCATCACCAGCCCTCGGAATGCAAAAAAGGGAGCTGCGGCACAAAGGATTTCCGAATCGCCGGATTCCTTGAGGTAGCGCTCCCAGAAACGCATGAAGAGGGATTCGAAATTTCCCTCAAGCCGGCCGGAGCGTTGCAGCGAAAAGAAGAGATAGTTCATCGTCAGGCAGGTGACGTCGTCTGCTGGTTCTCCCCATTCGCCGCGAGAACGGTCGATGACTTGAAAATCCGTACCCTCTCGAAAGAGGATGTTCCAGGGATGAAAGTCTCCGTGAACCTGGCTCAGACGGTGAACTCTTCCTTTGAGACGCCATCGCCATTCGACACAGCGCTGCTCGATGTCTTCGAGCCCACACTTTCGAATGTCCGGTCTGTCGGGATAGCTGTCAATCAATCCCATGATGCATTCGGAGTTTCCGATAAGTTCGCGGATCCGCCTGACATACAATCCGGCTTCCAGGCTCTTCACACGATGGATGCCGACCAGGTAATCGCAAAGAGCATCGCTGCGGGCGGTGTCGAGGTCCGCGAGCTTCGGATCGTCAAGCATTCGCATGAAATCTTCAAAGTAACCCCGGCCTTCCACGTACTCGGTCAGCGTGAAGAATTCTTCAGCGTTGCCCAGAGATACCGCGCTGCCGTCCGTTCGCCATGCGCCGACATCCATCGACCGCACATGCCGCGGGAGCTTGTTGAAGCTGCTGTGATCCCAGAGCAGGGCCTGGGCGCGATCCGACATGTGCTCATGTCCAAATGGCCCGGGACTGACGGTATGCAACACGGCGCGGCGCAGCTGGCCGTCGACTTCAAAGTCCAACTGCACGGGAGTTCCATAACCATATCCCTTGAGGTCGTGTTCCCCGGGTTCTTCTCCAAGAACTCGGGAACTTTTCAGGTGCGCCCCAGGGCCGGCGATCGATTTCAGGTAGCGATCGATCTCGTATGGTTTAAGCGATGTCATGATGTCGTCCTCCGCTCCATCCTGCGATTTCAACGTGGATCTTATCTCAAATGTCCGTTCGAGCTGCAGGCGCCATCATAGACCGCGCCTGCAGTCCGACTGTCTTCGATGGTGTTCGGCGTGCAGCAGATCATGCCGAGGTGAGACCGCAATGTCCAAATCCGACACACTCCCTGTTCGCAAGACCGAATCCATCCTTGAAAAGATACAGGACGCCGAGAATCGCATCCGTGCGCGAGCGTTTGAACTATTCGCCGGCAATGGATTGTTCGACCGGGATCTCGATAACTGGCTAAAGGCGGAAGATGAACTCATACTGCGGCCTTCGATTGAACTGCGCGAGAAAGACAAACAATTTAAATTGAAGATTTCGGTTCCAGGGGTGGAGCCGAAAGCCATGGATATCCAAGCCACCCCCCGACGCGATTCTCGTGAAAGCGGAATTGCACCACGACCACGAGGTGAAAGAGGGCGACGTGCACACGTGTGAATTCAGGTCCGGCAGTCTCTTCCGAGCGGTCCAGCTTCCGAAAAAGATCGATCCCGACAAGGTCAAGGCGGAACTGAAGAACGGCATGCTGCTGCTGACGGCGGATATTGCCGAACCATCGCGCGCCAGGAAAGTTTCTGTGAAGACCGCGTAATCTCGTGCGGCCGGAGCACGGAACGTGTGAACATAGTCCCCTCTTTATGCGCGCCATGGTCCTGAACAGTACGCAGAGTGTCTTGAGGGAAACCATCCTTCCCGAGCCCCAGCCAGGTCCCGGCGAAATTCTGGTTCGTGTCGAGGCATGTGCCGTATGCCGAACAGACCTTCACGTTGTCGATGGAGATTTACCTCATCCCAGGCTTCCCCTGATTCCAGGTCATGAAATTGTGGGACGGGTAGCTGGCGTAGGGAAGGACTCCCACCGGTTCGCTGTTGGGGACCGTGTGGGTATTCCCTGGATGGGACGGACATGCGGCGTGTGCCAGTTCTGCAAGGCCGGAATGGAAAACCTGTGCGATAAACCGGAGTTCACCGGTTACACACGAGACGGTGGATATGCCGAATGCACGATCGCCGATGAACGTTTTTGCGTGCGGATTCCGGAGATTTATTCGAGTGCAGAGGCCGCGCCATTGTTGTGTGCAGGGCTTATCGGATTCCGTTCCCTTGTCAAGACGGGATCGGCGCAACGACTGGGAATTTACGGATTTGGTGCGGCCGCTCATCTGGTCACGCAGGTTGCCGTCTATCAAGGCCGCGAGGTTTTCGCCTTTACCCGGCCGCGGGACGAGGAGGGGAGGAAATTCGCGCGGTCACTGGGGGCAACATGGGCAGGAAGCTCCGATGAACGTCCGCCCGTGGCGTTGGACGCAGCAATCATTTTCGCGCCTGCCGGCGAACTGGTTCCTCGCGCGCTTGGCGCCGTCGGAAAGGGCGGCATTGTTGTTTGCGGCGGGATTCACATGACGGATATCCCTCAATTCCCATATCGATTGCTATGGGGAGAGCGGACCGTTTGTTCTGTGGCAAACCTGACTCGGAGCGATGCGGAACAGTTCATGGATCTCGCGCCAAAAGTTCCTGTGCGAACACACATTGAAATCTTTCAACTTCGGGAAGCCAATGAGGCGCTGGATCGACTGCGTGGCGGTATGCTTCGAGGCGCAGCTGTACTCGTTGCGTCCACCGGGAAAGCTGGAGGAGCTTCCGAATGAAAGTCCTTGTTGCCTATGATGGCTCCGAATGCGCCGAGTGTGCCGTCGTTGATTTGCGAAGGGCCGGATTGCCAAAGGATGCCGAAATACTGGTGGTCTCCGTCGCGGCCGCCGAGGTTACTCCAACTGCAGGCTCGGATCTTCCTGGTTCGGCCATCAGTCAAGCCTCAAAGACCGACCTTTATGTCGGCAAAGCGCTTACCGAAACAGTCCATAAATGGATGGAATCCAATTTCCCGGAATGGAAATCCACGAGTCAGCTGCTGGTGGGTTCGCCCGCAACCGCCATTTTGGAGAAAACAGCCTCGTGGCGTCCGGATCTGATTGTCATCGGATCGCGGGGACGCTCACTGGCCGGAAGTATTTTGCTTGGCAGCGTCTCGAAGAAGCTGACGCATGAATCGCCCTGCTCGGTGCGTGTGGTTCGTGCCGCCTCTTCCCCTGCGGCATCGGCACCTCATGGACCCATTCGGATTCTGGTCGGCAACGATGGTTCAGCCGGAGCCAAAGAGGTTATTCGGAAAGTGGCCGACCGTGTCTGGCCGGAAAAAACGGAAGTGTACATTGTCTCCGTTCTAGAAGAGCCTGACGATCAACAGCGTTCTCGCCTGACGCAAACGGCAGAGGAATTTGTCAATATTCTTCAACGTGTGGGGTTGAAGGCGACCTCCACTATCGTTGAGGGCGATCCGAAACGCGTGCTCGTTGCGGAGGCGGACCGATTGAAGGTCAATGCAATTTTTCTCGGCGCCCGCGGGCTTGGCCGGTTGGAGGAGATACTCCTGGGCAGCGTTTCGAACTCCGTGTTGAATCATGCGCATTGCGCCGTGGAGATCGTTCGCGGGCGATAAGACCCGATTGTCGCCCTCGTGCGCAGGGAATTGTGTCCCTTCGTCACGTCCTTAAGAATGCGCCAATGCCTCCGGCCTTTGCCGAGATCTTAGTGGATTCCGCATCCTGCACTACCTGCATCGATTCCGCGTGCCCGCGCGAATTCGATAATCCTGTCCGTCATGTTCTCCACAAAATGGAGTCTCGATCCGCAGTAGGAACAGTTTTCGCGCTCCGCGGCAAACAGCGCTGCGCACTCGGTGCATTCGTATTCTCTCAATCGAACACGCACTTTGAGAAGAACTCTCCGGCGGTCTTGATTCAGAGCGCGGAGGGTTTTTAGACCAGGCCGGTTACCGCCGGTGACAGCGGGCCGGGTCGCGTATTGCGGACATTTACGTCTGCGCTCGAGGACAAGAATGTCCGCGACGCAAGGCGTACCGGTTGTGGACCCCACATTGACGAAGCGGAAACATTGAGTTCGGAATGTGGAACGATGGAAACGGTAGTTGGAACGAGGGAAATGGTAATTGGAACTACCGAAACGGTAGTTGGAATGACGGAGATGGTAATTGGAACGACGGAAATGGTAGTTGGAACGATGGAAACGGTAGTTGGAACGACGGAAACGGTAGTAGGAACGACGGAAACGGCAGTTGGAACGATGGAAACAGTAGTTGGAACGATGGAAACAGTAGTTGGAACGATGGAAACGGTAGTAGGAACGGCAGAAACGGTCGATGGAACGGGTGGTGTGGTGGTGTCCGGAATTTTGTGTAAGCGGCGTTGGAGGTTTAGGTTTAGCTTCCTGACCGGAACGTTTTCGCCGTCCCCTCTAGAGAAAGCTGGCTAGGCCAGACGGATTAATTTTTCCACGGCCGGTTCGCTGGGATTAGACCCTCTGATTTTGATGATCTTACGCTACGCCAAGACATGCCGCGGCAGCTTCCATGAGGCCGGTGGCGGGAGATTGGATCAGGGTCGCGATATTGCTCAAACCGGTCCTCCCAAGGATCGACAGCTGTTTCCACGCGTCGATCCAGTCATTGACAGCGTTGCTTTGCCACAGGATCATGACGTTCCTCAGAGCCAG
>Ga0070670_100002037_pt1 | contig 16542 bp, 14 predicted proteins | sample KBSS63metaG_FD_64665 | JGI IMG/M metagenome (GOLD analysis project Ga0070670, IMG submission 64665) | Switchgrass rhizosphere microbial communities from Kellogg Biological Station, Michigan, USA - KBS S6-3 metaG | ecosystem: Host-associated > Plants > Roots > Rhizosphere > Soil ... | reverse complement strand
GTCCCGCCTGTGACAACGTAACGGCCATCGGGAGACATCATCACCATGTGGGGATTCACGTTGTTGCCAAGAAAAGTCTTGCCGACAATCTTGTGAGTCTTGATATCCATGAACGCAAGGTCATTCGAATCCCGATTCACGATCATGACAACGGAAGTGGGGTCGGCGACTTTGACGTCCGCCGCCTGAACATGCGAACTGGGCATCACGTTATAGAAGGCCGCACTCAGTGCGCCGACAACAACCAAAAACCCGGAAATAGTCAGGACGCGTTTGGTACTAAACATAGATTTCCTCCTATAAGACCTTAGAAGTTCGCCTGTAAGCGAACGCCTGGGAAAAGATATCCCAGCTTGGTTCCGCCCTGTTGCATTTCCAGGAAGTGAGAAAGATGGAATGAAAGCTTCAGCTTCTCTGTGAGGCTCAGATTATAAAATCCTTCGATGACTCGCTCTTTCTCACTGGTCTGAAGGTGAGTCTGTGCATAGCCCAGTCCCCAGACATCGCCAGGGAAGAACCCAAAGCCATTATCAAATTTCAATCCACCGCTGTAAAAACTGTTCCAATTTACAGTGGCTTCGGCCTCTCCATAACGGCCGAACAGCGTGAGGCGGGGCGACAGTCTTTGATCGATGCTTGTTCCGAATCCAGACCGATATCCCGTGCCGCTGGCGTTATCGGTTCGGTACCAGAAACGATAATTCCCTTCGCCTGTTTTAGGCAGTCTGGCGACATAGCCAACTTCCCCCATCGTGAATAGCGATTCATTCAGGCTGGCCGCATTGCTGTTGCTCTGTTGAAACCCAAACTTGCCGTTAAATCCGTGCTTGGGATCGTACACGGAAACGAATCCAATTCCGTTCTCGGTAAGTCCGAGCATCGGGTTGTTGACCAGAGCATCGCTGAGAAACTGGCTGGTTTCGTCGTTCGCGGCCGCATTGTGATCGATGTAATTGGTGAGGTCCATGCGGCCTGCGACCATCGCCAATTTTCCACTCATGACTTCGGTACGAAGCCAGGCTTCACGAACGCTGATCTGATTCTGGTTCTGCAGACGTGCGGAATATCCATTGATCAGAGTCAGTGTGGGAATCTCATTTTCCGGATGGGTGCCACCCAGTCCAACCAGGTCTGCAAAGAACACCGTATTCTGCGCGATGCCTGCCGTAAAGAACAAATCGGCGGATGCCAGCTCGTACGCGCGATTGGTGGGCGCTGCCGTATCTCCCTGAGTGCGGAAGCCGAACTGCGCCACGATTCCGGCATTCACTCCCACTTCCACTTTGTGTTGTTCCGCATCGGCAATGGCAGCTTCGATTTGTTCACTCATTGTCTGGCGACGATAGACACGCTCTCGTTGATACGTAACTGTCTTTCTCGCACCGGGTACAGGCTCGTCATGTACTCCGCCCTGCGGATCCACATACACCTCGACTCGTTTGGTGCGGGTTTGGGGTTCCGACAATACAGCAGTGGTTTCGAGGTCCTTGAGCCGCTGTTCGAGGACCTTGATCCGATCGAGCAGGTCCTGAGGGTTCGTGCTATCCGTAGGATTGCCTTCCGGATTGGCTGGATTGGCACCCGGTGAGGGACCCGTTTGCGGCATCACCATTCCTGGCGGCATCGCCGGCGCCTGCTGCGGGGCTGCCGCCTGCGGTGCGGCCATTGCGATTTGAGATGTGGGAACCGATTGTGGACTGATTGCAGTCAATTCGACGATTCGCTTCTCCAGTGCCGCCAGTTGATCGAGCAATGCCTGACGTTCCTGATCCTCTTTTGCAACTGTTGCATCGCTGTTTACGGCGTTCACCTGTTGCGCACGTGCAATTGACGGGACGGTCACTGCCAGCATCAGCCCAATCGCCGATCCGTGCAAAACAGACTTCCACCCCCGATGACGAACACTCACCATATCTATGGCCCCCTCTTTGTGATCCAGATGTTGCTTACAACCTACGGACCATAACAAAACATCAGTGTTTTCAATCTGAAGAGATTCTGAAGTTTTCGTCAGAGGGCTCCCAGGGATATCCGATGCTTACTCGACCGTTTTTCAGTAGGTTCGCTTCGCGGTAATGTAAAACCTCCGATCTCTCACTGCGTCAAATCTACTGCTATACTGCACACGATTGTATGACATGCCCTTACGATCGCGGCATTGCGCATCCTGTCATCACGACGATTAATTTCGAAAGAAGGGAAAAAGAAGATGAGCAAGAAACAATACGTCCGGATAATTGCGCTGTCTCTGGCAATGACCGTTCTATTCGTATCTGCACTCCTGGCTCAGACCTCAAACGCAGGCAAAAAGTCGTTCACATTCAAGGGAAAGGTTGAGAAAGTGGATGTCGCCGCGAAGAAGATTACTGTGAATGGCGAGAAGGTCGAGGGATGGATGGATTCGATGACAATGCTCTATACGGTAGATAAAGAAGACATCCTCAAGAATCTGAAGGTCGGGGATCAAATTACGGCGAAAGTTTATGAAGGCGACTTCATGGTTTTACATGATGTGCAGGTCGTACCCCCGGCAAAGGCACCGGCTTCCCCGGCCAAGGACTGATTCCCGGCAATTCCGAGTTGGTTTCAGGCTAATACGTCAGTCGAATACCGAGTTGGAGGGTTCTCGGGTCGGAGACTGCTGTCATCTGCTTGAAGGTTATGCGAGACACGTCCCACTCCGAACACTCCATCCAAGGCAGCTCCATTCACCTGATTGAAAAGGTTGGGGGTTTCAGGGGGTCGCTTTCATCTGAGTATGTTCCGATACCTGAAACCTTCGGCTCTCGCGTACATTGAAGTAGTCGAATCCCCCTCCCGCATTCCGACAGATGAATTCCCCTGAATCGTGTTCACACCCGCGGTGAATTTGAAGGGCAGTGCCCAAACTCATGGCCCGATGTCTGGGGCTGATCGATCGTGTGGAACAGACACAGAAGCCGCTGATCGTGACAAAGCGCGGCCGTCCGATGGTGGAGGTCATTCCGTGCGTGATATGGAACCGCTTCCACTTCGTCGCAGCGCAGTTGCCGTCAAGGCACCCGAGTTGCCCGCAGTGTTTCCTGCAGATCCTGCCGACCGGCTGAACGCCGCCACTGCCATCCTGGAATCCGCCCACCTGATGACGAAGGACACGCAGATTCAGGAATCCGATGTCGTTCGTACTGTTTCGTAAAGAGAGACCGCAACGTCCATCAGGTACCGTATCCGCTGGATTCGTACCCAGAACGTCAACTCTTACCGTTCCAAAACGCAAGCTGTTGAGCGACCATGTAACGAAATGGCGCCAACAGTTGGTTCTCCACTTCTGTAGATTCCAGCAATCCGATTACCCGGCCAATTGCCTCAACAGTCGAGAGGCAGTCTTCGCGCGGCTGCTTCCTTAATCCGGCATAACCGGAAGCTCCAGAAGGCGAGAAGGAAACTCGTGGTAACGCGGCCAGGTTTTTTGAGCGCCGCAGCATGGGCCGAGCGCCAGCCCAGGTTCCATCGATCACAAGCAGGACGAAGCGGCGTTCGCGCGGCATCAATTCCGCGCGGTCCTTTTCCGTAAGTTGATTGAGAGAGCGAGATTGAGATCCAGGATAGAGGATCGCACAGGCCGATCCGGGATCGTCCAGCAGGGCATTCAACCGCGCATCCGATGTGAAGTCGATTCCCTGCAAGAGCAACGAATTGGGCAGCGCCAAATGAGCAAGTCGTCCCGTACCGATGGCATTTCGAACTTCCTTAGGATGCTGCAGAATCACAAAACGCGTACTGAGTTCCAAAGATGGGAGGAGCCCGCAGTAGCAGGTACGGCGCGCCTTTCGACAGCGCCAACAGGTCGGACGGGGATTCAGAGGAAACATTGTCATCCTGAGTATGGGAAGGATAAGAAAACCTGGAATGAAATTTCCATCTCTATTTCGTCTGGACTGTGAGATGGCGCGGACTCATCAAAAAAGAAAAGGACAGTGAGCGAAAAAGCCCTCTTCAGAAGAGGGCTTTTTCGCTCACTGTCCCGTTGTATGGATTCCTGTGGACTTACGTCGTCATCCGCTCTTCGCGAATATCCTCGCCGGACAAATCATCATCGGAATCCCGTTCGACGGCAGCCTCTTCGGCAGCGGCCGCCAGTTCACGCTCATCCGGCATCAAGGCAACGTTTCGGTAATACTCCAAACCGGTACCGGCCGGAATGAGACGTCCCATGATGACGTTCTCTTTCAATCCACGCAGGTAGTCGATCTTTCCACTGATGGACGCTTCCGTAAGCACGCGAGTAGTTTCCTGGAACGATGCCGCTGAAATGAACGACTCCGTCGACAGGGAAGCCTTCGTGATTCCCAGAAGCAGTGGGCGACCAGAGGCCGGCTTGCCGTTTTTCTTGACTCGTTCGTTTTCTTCCTGGAACCGGAACTTGTCGACCTGCTCATCGATCAGGAATTCGGTATCACCGACATCTTCGATTTTGATCCAGCGCATCATCTGACGAACGATCACTTCAATGTGCTTGTCGTTGATGTTCACGCCCTGCAGGCGGTAAACCTCCTGGATTTCATTCACCAGATACGCCTGCAGTTCCTTCTCGCCGAGAACCGCAAGAATATCGTGCGGATTTCGAGGACCGTCCATCAAGGGTTCGCCGGCCTTCACATGTTCGCCTTCCTGCACGTTCACGTGAACGCCGCGAGGCAGGGAGTATTCGCGCTCGACGCCGTTCTCGTTGACGACCATGATTTTCCGCTGACCTTTTGCGATGTCGCCGTACTTAACGATACCGTCGATTTCCGTAATCACGGCCGTTTCACGCGGCTTGCGCGCTTCGAACAATTCCACCACTCGCGGCAGACCGCCTGTGATGTCTTTGGTCTTCGTTGTTTCGCGAGGAATCTTGGCCAGAACGTCGCCCTGATGCACCGGATCCCCATCGGCCACCATCAAGTGGGCACGTGAAGGAATCAGGTACTTCTTCAGAACCTTGTGCTTTTCATCGCGAATCTGGATCGACGGTTGACGCTTCTCATCCGGTGAGTCGGCAACAACCCAACGGGAAAGTCCCGTCACTTCGTCGAGTTCCTCGTGCATGGTCACGCCTTCGAGGAGGTCCTTGAACTGAATCGTTCCCGTATTTTCTGTCAGAATCGCAAACGTGTACGGATCCCACTCCACAAGAGTGGCGCCCTGCTTCACGTGCGCGCCTTCCTCAATGCGCAGCTTGGCGCCGTATACCACCGTGTAGCGTTCCTTCTCGCGGCCCTTGTCATCCAGAATTGCGATCACGCCATTGCGATTCATCGCAACGAGAGATCCTTCCTGGTTTCGAACCGTCTGGAGATTGATGAACTTGATGGTACCGCCATTCTTCGCTTCGAGACTGGTCTGCTCGGTGACCCGGCTCGCCGTTCCTCCGATGTGGAACGTGCGCATTGTCAGCTGCGTTCCGGGTTCACCGATGGACTGCGCCGCAATGACGCCAACGGCTTCGCCAATTTCCACCAGCTTGCCAGTCGCCAGGTTGCGTCCGTAGCATCGAACGCAGGTACCGCGGCGGGACTCGCAGGTCAGCACCGAACGGATCTTCACGCGCTCGATACCGGCGGACTGGATGGATCCAGCCAGGTCTTCGGTAATCTCACCGTTGATGTCGACGATCACGTGACCTTCATAGTCCTTGATCTTTTCAAGAGACACGCGGCCGATGATCCGATCGCGCAACGGTTCGATGATCTCACCCGATTCCACGATGGAACCGACGAAAATTCCGTCGACCGTACCGCAGTCGTTCTCGCTGATGATCACGTCCTGAGCCACGTCGACAAGGCGGCGGGTCAGATAGCCCGAGTCGGCAGTTTTCAATGCCGTATCCGCAAGACCCTTGCGTGCGCCGTGCGTCGAGATGAAGTACTGCAGCACGTTGAGACCTTCACGGAAGTTCGCCGTGATCGGGGTTTCAATGATTTCGCCGGATGGTTTTGCCATCAATCCGCGCATACCGGCCAGCTGACGAATCTGCTGTTTGGACCCGCGAGCTCCGGAGTCTGCCATTAGAAGGATGGGATTGAATCCACGGCTGGCCTTTTCAGCGCGTTCCATTTCCGTGAACATCATGTCCGAAATCTTTTCGGTGACGTCCGACCAGATCGCGATGACCTTGTTGTAACGTTCGCCGTTCGTGATTGCACCGTCGCGATACTGCTGGTCGACCTTGACGACTTCGTTCTGTGCGTTGTCCACGAAATCGCGCTTGCCGGGAGGCACGATCAAATCGTCGATGCTGATCGTGATCCCTGCGCGCATGGCGAAGAGGAATCCGAGAGCCTTGATGTGATCGAGCATCGTCACTGTCATTTCCGCGCCGTAGCGGAGATAGGTGAAGCTCACAAGCTGGCCCAGGCCTTTTTTCTTCAGCAAGCCGTTGATGAACGGCATGCCTTTTGGCAGGTGGTCGTAAAGAATCGTACGGCCCACCGTGGTGCTGAGCATGTAATTTTTCGCATCGATGACTTCGGCATGAACAATCGCCTGTTCATCATAAGCGGTCGTCATGTCGATCAGCGGACCGGTGTACCGGAGTCGGATCGGAGTCTGCGTTTCCACTTCGCCGTGCTCGAGCGCCATCAGTATGTCTTCAATGGATCCGAACGTTCGGCCTTCGCCGCGTGTTCCGGGTTTGGCTCGCGTCATGTAGTAAATACCGAGCACCATGTCCTGCGTCGGAACGGCAACCGGCTGACCGCTGGCAGGAGACAGAAGGTTCTGCGTGGACAGCATCAGCACTGATGCTTCGATCTGCGCTTCCGGAGACAGCGGAATGTGAACCGCCATCTGGTCGCCGTCGAAGTCGGCGTTGAATGCAGTGCAGACAAGAGGATGAATCTTGATGGCCTTGCCTTCCACAAGGACAGGCTCGAACGCCTGAATACCAAGGCGATGCAGTGTTGGAGCGCGATTCAAGAGAACCGGATGATCCTTGATGACTTCTTCCAGGATGTCCCAGACAACGGGATCCTGCCGTTCCACCATTTCTTTTGCAGCCTTGACCGTGGTGCAGTGTCCGCCCTGTTCCAGCCGGTTATAGATGAACGGCTTGAACAATTCGAGCGCCATCTTCTTGGGAAGTCCGCACTGATGCAACTTGAGCTCGGGGCCAACGACGATGACCGAACGGCCGGAATAGTCAACGCGCTTTCCGAGCAGATTCTGTCGAAAGCGGCCCTGCTTTCCTTTCAAGGTATCCGAGAGCGATTTCAGCGGCCGATTGTTCGCGCCGCGCAGGATACGGCCACGTCGTCCGTTATCGAACAGGGCGTCGACGGCTTCCTGCAGCATGCGTTTTTCGTTCCGGACGATAACGTCGGGAGCGTGCAGCTCCATCAATTTCTTCAAGCGGTTGTTCCGATTGATTACGCGACGATAGAGATCGTTCAGGTCTGACGTCGCGAAGCGGCCGCCGTCCAATGGCACCAGGGGGCGCAGCTCGGGTGGAATAACGGGGATGACATCGAGAATCATCCACTCCGGCTTGTTTCCGGATTTCACGAAGGCTTCGACAACTTTCAGACGCTTTGCGAATTTCACTTTCTTCTGTTGTGAAGTCTCGCTTTTCATCTTGATTCGGAGTTCAACCGAAAGTGTGTCAATCTCGACGCGCTTCAGCAGCTCCTTGATGGCTTCGGCGCCCATCATCGCAACGAACCGGCCGGGGTACTCCTGTTGCAGCTGGCGGAATTTTTCTTCCGTCAGGAGTTCGCGATCCTTCAATGGAGCCTCACCCGGATCGATGGTGACGTAGGCTTCGAAGTAGAGAACACGTTCCAGTTCCCTCAGCGACATGTCGAGGAGATGACCGATGCGGCTGGGCAATCCCTTGAAGAACCACACGTGAGAGCACGGACTGGCCAGCTCAATGTGACCGAGACGTTCGCGACGCACTTTCGACAGGGTGACTTCGACTCCGCATTTGTCGCAGATCACTCCGCGGTGCTTCATGCGTTTGTACTTTCCACAGAGGCACTCCCAGTCGGTTACAGGTCCGAAAATCCGGGCACAGAACAAGCCGTCTTTTTCCGGCTTGAACGTTCGGTAATTGATGGTTTCCGGCTTGGTGACTTCGCCGTGAGACCATGAACGGATCTTTTCCGGCGATGCCAGACTGATTCGGATGCTGTCAAAATCGGCGATGGACGCCGCACGATCGTAAGGATTTGTTCTAATCAAAGTAAACCTCCTCAGCGGGAGAAGAAAACATTTATGCCGGTTTCCGTTTCATCAATTCGACGTCGAGGCAGAGGCTCTGCAACTCGCGTATCAACACATTGAAGGATTCGGGCACACCAGGCTCCATGGCTGCTTCGCCCTTCACAATCGCTTCGTAAATTTTCGTACGGCCGTAGACGTCATCGGACTTCGCAGTCAGAAGCTCCTGCAGGATGTGCGCCGCTCCGTATGCTTCGAGCGCCCACACTTCCATTTCCCCGAACCTCTGTCCGCCGAACTGAGCTTTTCCGCCCAGCGGTTGTTGGGTGATCAGGGAGTACGGACCAATGGATCTCGCGTGGATCTTGTCGTCAACCAGATGCGACAGCTTCAACATGTAGATGTAGCCGACGGTCACTTCCTGTTCGAAGGGAGCACCGGTCATTCCATCGTAGAGTCGAGTCTTGCCTGTCTTGGGCAGGTTTGCCTTCGCGAGCATATCCTTGATCTCGCTCTCCATGGCTCCGTCGAATACGGGCGTTGCGAAATACATGCCCAACGCCTGAGCCGCCCATCCCAGGTGGGTTTCCAGGATCTGTCCGACGTTCATTCGAGACGGCACTCCGAGCGGGTTAAGCACAATCTCCACCGGTGTTCCATCGGGAAGGTACGGCATATCCTCTTCCGGAAGGATTCTGGCAATGACGCCTTTGTTGCCGTGTCGTCCGGCCATCTTGTCGCCAACGGAAAGTTTTCGTTTCATGGCGACGTAAACCTTCACCAGCTTGATGACACCCGGAGGTAATTCATCACCGCGGCGTAGTTTGGCGATGCGCTCTTCATGAATCTTTCGAAGAACATCGATCTGGCGCGTCGTCATCTCTTCGACTTCCTGAACCTGATCGTTGGAATTGGACCCGTCAACGTATTTCAGTTTGAGCAATTCCCGAAGGGAAAGATGTTCGATGACTTCAGGCGTCATCTCCGTTTTCTTGGGAACAATCTTGCGTCCGCTGCGTTCGTTGACCAGTTCGTTTGACGTCACTTTGCCGGCGAGCAGGCCCACAAGCCTCTTGTTGCGTTCGTCGGTCAGGATGCGAATTTCATCTCGAAGGTTCGCTTCCAGGCGTGCAATCTCCATACCTTCGATCAGCTTGGCACGCTCGTCTTTTTCGGCTCCCTTGCGGGAGAAGATCTTCACATCAACGACAATGCCTTCGATCCCCGGAGGACAGATCAGGGAAGCATCACGAACATCGCCGGCCTTTTCGCCGAAGATCGCGCGGAGCAGCTTTTCTTCCGGGGTAAGCTGAGTTTCGCCCTTGGGTGTGACCTTTCCGACCAGCACATCGCCCGGCTTGACGTTGGCACCGATCCGGATGATTCCGGCTTCGTCAAGATCCTTCAGGAAGGACTCACTGACGTTTGGAATGTCCCGCGTGATTTCCTCAGGTCCGAGCTTGGTGTCTCGCGCTTCGATTTCAAATTCCTCGATATGAATCGAGGTGTAGTAATCGTCCTTGACCAGTCGTTCGGAAACGAGGATCGCATCTTCAAAGTTGTATCCACGCCACGGCGTGAAGGAAACCAATACATTGCGCCCCAACGCCAGTTCGCCCTTATCGGTGCAAGGACCGTCGGCCAGGACCTGTCCCTTGACGACGCGGTCTCCCTTGCGAACAATCGGCTTCTGGTTGATGCACGTGTTCTGATTGGACCGTCGGAACTTCGTCAGCGTATAGATGTCCGCCCCAACTTCGCGGGAGAAGTGACCGTCTTCGGCAGACTCCACGCGAACGATAATGCGCTCGGAATCCACCGAATCGACAACCCCGTTCCGGCGGCACACGGCAACAGCACCAGAGTCACGCGCGGTGATTTCTTCCATGCCCGTCCCCACCAGCGGCGCTGCGGTGCGCAGCAACGGTACAGCCTGGCGCTGCATGTTCGATCCCATCAATGCGCGATTGGCGTCGTCGTTTTCAAGAAACGGAATCAACGATGCCGCGACCGATACCAGCTGCTTCGGGGAGACGTCGACGTAGTCCACTTCATCGCGGTGCTTGAGGACGAAGTTACCCGCCTGACGAACGTTCACAAGTTCGTGGATCATACGGCCGTTCTTGTCGAGTTCGACGTTGGCCTGCGCCACCAGGTACTTGTCTTCCTCCCACGCCGACAGATAGAACGAATAGGGGATAACTTCAGCGCGTTTCTTTTTCTTGTTCTTCAGTTGTTCATTCTCATCCTCGACGACTTCGGATTCGACATGCTCTCCAACCTTGAACTTGGAATCACCCGATGCAATCACGGTGACGTAATCGATCACGCGGCCATTCTTCACCTTGCGATACGGGCTCTCAATAAATCCAAATTCATTGATGCGCGCATAGCAACTCAACGATGAAATCAAACCGATATTCGGACCTTCCGGCGTTTCAATCGGGCAAATTCGTCCGTAGTGTGTGGGGTGAACGTCGCGCACTTCAAATCCGGCGCGCTCGCGGGACAGACCACCTGGTCCAAGGGCCGATAGCCGCCGCTTGTGCGTGATTTCCGAAAGCGGGTTCGTCTGATCCATGAACTGCGACAGCTGAGAAGATCCAAAGAACTCGCGGACGGCAGCAATAACCGGCTTGGCATTGATAAGGTCATGCGGCATGGCGGTAACCATTTCCTGGTACACCGACATCTTTTCCTTGATCGCACGTTCCATTCGGACCAGACCGATTCGGAACTGGTTCTCCAGCAATTCGCCGACTGCCCGAACGCGCCGATTGCCAAGGTGATCGATATCATCGACCTGCCCGATGTTCTTACGCAGCTTCAGGAGATATCCGATCACGCCGTAGAAATCTTCCTGAGTCAGAATCCGGTGATCGAGAGGCGTCGACAGGTCCAGCTTGATGTTGAATTTCAGACGGCCAACCTTCGAAAAGTCGTACTTCCTTGCGTCGAAGAACATGCCCTTGAACAGGGCATCGGCAGTTTCCAGTGTCGGAGGATCGCCGGGACGCAGCTTGCGGTAGATTTCGATAAGGGCTTCCTGCGAAGTCTTGATCGTGTCTTTGCGAAGAGTGAGGCTGAGCACCACTCCCATGTCGTCGCGTTCCGGGAAGAAGACGGATAGTTCCGGCACTCCGGAATCGATTACAGAGGCAATGGTCGCCTGCGACAGTTCATTGTTCGTTTCGACGATAACTTCCCCGGTCTTCGTGTCAACGATATCCGCAACGGCGTAGGCGCCTTCAATATCTTCGGCCGCAACTTCAAATCGCTCAACCTTGGCCTGTTTGATGTGGTCAAAAACCGATTTCGTAATTTTCTTTCCGGCGTGGAGGAGCACTTCCTTCGTCTTGGGGTGAAGTATATCTTTGGAAACTTTCAAGCCCTGAATATTGTCGGAGACACTCCAGAACAGTTTCTTGCCTTCGATCGCAATCCGATCCGTCTTGTAAAATGCACGAATAATTTCCTCGTCGCTCTTCAGACCCAGGGCACGCAGGAAAATCGTGGCGAGGAATTTGCGTTTTCGATCGATACGCACGTACAGGATGTTCTTCGCGGTCTCGTATTCGAATTCCACCCATGAGCCGCGATAAGGAATGATCTTGCCGAGGAAGTAGTTCTTGCTTGGTGTCGACTCAAAAAATACGCCCGGGCTGCGATGCAGCTGGCTGACGATGACGCGCTCGGTGCCATTGATGATGAAAGTGCCGTTCTCCGTCATCAGCGGGATTTCACCGAAGTACACTTCCTGCTCTTTAATGTCTCGGATAGTCTTGGCGCCGGTATCGGGATCCTTATCGAAAATAGTCAGGCGGATGATCACCTTTAAAGGAGCCGCATAGGTCATTCCGCGTTCCTGGCATTCTGCAACGTCATACTTCAGATTGAGCTGAACCGGATCGCCGCACTTGTTGCAGAACGTGACCTGATTCTTGTTCGACGTACCGCATTTCCCGCAAAGTACGGTCGTCTCAGACGAGAACGGATTCGTGGCGATGGTGGCGCTGCAATTCTTGCAGGTGGACCGCAGATGGTGCAGGCCCTTCAGATTCGAGCATTTGCATTCCCAGTTGCCAATGGAGTAACTGATGAATTCAAGTGTCGAAACTCCTCGAAAATCCGAGATCGGAAAAACGGAGTTGAAAACCGCCTGCAGCCCGGCGTCATCACGCTCTTCAGGCAGCATGTTCATCTGAAGAAAGCGCTCGTATGAGTTTTTTTGAACTTCAATCAGATTCGGTATCTGAATCGCGGTTTTGATCTTGGAAAAATTCGTTCGCTCGCGCGCGGCAATTGATTTGTTATCCGCCATGTCGTGAACTGCTCCTAGCCCCGCAAGCCGGGGCCAAACACGTTAAAGTTAAGAGACTCGACTTCTCTCTGGAGAAGCCTCTGGAGTGCAGAAAATATCAAAATGACGCCATCTCATCAGATCGGATTCTCCGAGAACCTGTCCTTTGAAACAGCTTTCACTTTCCGTTCGGTGGATGACGTAATGATGTTCGGCGAAGAACCGGTAGAGTTCTTCACGCTGTCCTGGATTCGTATGTTTATAAACCTCTGCCTTGATAAATGGTCGGCGCTCCGCAATGACGCTGGAGAGAGTCTTCAGTATTCGGATGTCGTAACCTTCCGCATCGACTTTGATGAACGAGAGTCTTGGTAATAGCTGGGGACACTGATTCTTCAGATACGACTCCAGATTCCGGCCGGCGACCCGAAGCTTGAACGCATGAGCATGCCGCCATCTGCTGATACCTTCATGCCTGCCGCCATTGCAGAACCCCGAATCCGAATACTCAAAATCAAACTCGCCGTCCTCCGGGGTCGCAGCAAACATGAGCGGCACGATCCTTGTTTTTCCGGAGTTGAGCTGCGAATTCTTCTCAAGAACGGGAAAAACAAATTTATTCGGCTCCAGAGCCAATACACATCCCGTTCGTCCCACCGCAAGTCCGAGCGGAACTGTCGAATCGCCACTGTGCGCTCCGATATCAATGGCGAGATCCCCTGGTTTCAAAAAAGTCCGAAGTTCATCGATGGTCTCCTGACGAATCTGTTTTCGCGATTCTTCAGGATGCAGCCACTGTGCATATTCGATCTGGCCGTCTCGCGCCAGATCGAAAACACATACTTCGAACCCATACAATCTGGGCTTCGACCGAAAGCCCAGCAAATTCCCGAGTTCCCTTGCCTTCACTGCCGGTTTTCCCCACCCGATAGCCAGAGACAACAATAGGCCGGCCCGCGGACAGACTTTGCCCGCGAGTCAGCGCCGGGAATCCCGAATTACTCTACTTCACTTCGACAGTAGCGCCGGCTTCGACAAATTTCTTCTTAATGGTCTCCGCTTCGTCCTTTGACACGCCTTCCTTTATGGGTTTGGGTGCAGCTTCTACCAGATCCTTCGCTTCCTTCAAACCGAGGCTGGTAATTTCACGGACAGCCTTGATGACCCCGATCTTGTTTCCACCTGCAGCAGTGAGGATAACGGAGAACTCCGTCTGAACTTCTGCTGGCGCTGCTGCGGCACCGCCACCGGCGGCGGGAGCGGCAGCGGCTACTGTTGCCGCGGCGGCACTGACACCAAAGGTGGACTCAAGACCCTTGACGAGCTCTGAAGCTTCAAGAAGCGACAACCCCTTAATGGACTCAATAATACTCTGAACTTTTTCCGACATTGGTTTCTCCTAGAATGAATTCTTTTTGGCCGGGGGCGAATCGCCCGGCCCGAGGCTTACTCCTGAAACTTCTTCTGCTCGATTGCCTGCCCGATAACCACTGCAAGATTCCTTGCCACGCCGTTCACCGCTGTCGCCAGACCCTGCGCCGGTGAATTGAGCAGAAAGAGAACCTTGACGATCAACTCCTCCTTCGAGGGCAATGATGCAATTGCACCCAGATCGGCGATATTGACGACTCGCCCCTCCACCATCCCAGCCTTGAACACAAAAATGGGATTTGCCTTGGCATAGACGGTGAGTGCCTTGGCCAGGGCAACGGGGTCGGTATTGTTGTATGCGATGGATGTGGATCCATCCAATGACTTCGCCAAACCTTCGGCCGGCGTGCCCTTCGAGGCGATTCTCGCAAGCGTATTCTTTACCACCCGGTACTTGCTGTTCGTCGCCCGAATCTTCTCGCGCAATTCCGTATCCTGCGCGACAGTAATGCCCTTGAACTGCGCCACAATCAGGTTCGTGGCTTCGGCCAGATCCTTCTTCAGAGCGTTGAGTTCCTGTTCCTTCTTATTCTTGGGTTTCATGCTTCCTCTACTTTGTTCCCCTGCAATTCGTGGCTACCCGGCTACTTCGCATCCAGCGCCACAAGGTCCAGATCGATGCCGGGGCTCATGGTTGAAGCGATGGTAATACGTTTCACGTAACGCCCCTTGACTGCGGCAGGACGCACTTTGATGACGGAGTCGATAAGCGTTTGGGCATTCTCACTGAGTTGCTCACCGGAAAATTCAATCTTGCCAACCGGCGCATGGATGATGCCCGTCTTATCCACTCGGAACTCCACCTTACCGGCCTTGACTTCCTGAATGGCCTTCGCCACATCAAAGGTCACCGATCCGGTCTTGGGATTTGGCATAAGGCCACGTGGCCCGAGGACCTTACCAAGCTTACCGACCGATCTCATCATGTCCGGAGTGGAGATGCACGCATCAAAATCAACCCACCCCCCGGCAATCTTCTCGACGATATCGTCTCCACCGACGATGTCGGCTCCCGCCATTTCCGCTTCTCGGATCTTGTCGCCCGAAGCGATCACGCAAACCTTTTTTGATTTGCCAAGGCCGTGGGGCAGAACAACGGTTCCGCGCACCATCTGATCCGCATGCTTCGGATCGACACCCAATCGCATGTGAACTTCAACAGTCTCGTTGAATTTCGCAAAATGGATCTTCTTGAGCAAGCCCATCGCGTCCTTGACAATGTAGGGACGAGGCTCCACCTGTTTCTTCGCCGCTTCGAATTTCTTTCCCACTTTCGCCATGATGCTTACTCCCGTACCTCTATTCCCATGCTTACCGCGGTGCCCCGAACGGTTCGAACCGCAGCGTCCAGACTGGCGGCATTCAGATCCGGCATTTTCAGCTTCGCGATGTCCTCGACCTGCTTTTTCGTCACCGTACCTACCTTATTCTTGTTCGGTACGCCCGAGCCCTTCGCAATATTTGCCGCACGCTTGAGCAGAATCGACGCTGGAGGGGTTTTTGTAATGAAACTATAGGAACGATCTGAATAAATCGTCACTACAACAGGAATGATAAGCCCTTCCTGATCTTTGGCCGACGTCTTTGCATTGAAGGCCTTGCAGAAATCCATAATATTGACGCCGTGCTGGCCCAGCGCGGGACCAACCGGCGGGGCCGGTGTGGCTTTTCCTGCGGGAATCTGCAACTTTACTGCTCCGATAACTTTCTTAGCCATAGTTCGCGTTCTCTAAATCATCCCTAGGTCTTTTCGACTTGCAAAAAATCGAGCTCAACGGGTGTGGAACGACCAAAGATCGTAACCATCACCTTCAAGGTGTTTCGATCCCCGTTCACTTCGTCCACCACACCGTTGAAATTCGTGAAAGGTCCGTCAACGATACGGACCGATTCACCCTTCTCAAAGGAAAGCTTCGGCTTCGGGCTGCTCGCCGCCGATGCCACCTTATAAACAATCTGCTGCACTTCCTCTTCGCTGAGCGGCGTGGGGTTCTGGCCTGACCCGACGAATCCGGTCACCCGAGGTGTGCCCTTTACGACATGCCATGCCTGATCGCTGGGTTTTCCCTTCTCGTCAGCATCCATTTCAACCAGGACATATCCCGGATAAAACATCTTCTGGGAAACCACACGCTTTCCACCGCGCACTTCGACTACTTCTTCAGTCGGAATGAGCACATCGTGAATTTCGCTCTCCAGTCCGAAAGCGTTGATCCGACTCTTCAGGCTTTCCGCGACCTTTCGCTCGAATCCGGAATATGTGTGAATGATGTACCAGAGCTTCGTCACAGTCGTTCTATCCTCCCGCCCCGGTGAAGTAATCCAACACCTTCTTAAATCCCTGCGCTAGTGCAGCATCAATCAACCCCAGATAGATTCCGAAGAAAAATACGGAAGCAACCACGATGACGGTCGTGCCAAATACCTCATCCCGGGAAGGCCAGGAAACTTTCTTCATTTCCGAGCGCACGTCCTGATAGAACTGCTTGCTGGACTGATACCACCCTTTAATTTTATCTGCCGGATTCATGACTTAAATTTGGCAGGCCAGGAGGGACTCGAACCCCCAGCATGCGGTTTTGGAGACCGCCGCTCTACCAATTGGAGCTACTGGCCTGCAATTCCCTGAG
>Ga0070670_100002032_pt1 | contig 16557 bp, 15 predicted proteins | sample KBSS63metaG_FD_64665 | JGI IMG/M metagenome (GOLD analysis project Ga0070670, IMG submission 64665) | Switchgrass rhizosphere microbial communities from Kellogg Biological Station, Michigan, USA - KBS S6-3 metaG | ecosystem: Host-associated > Plants > Roots > Rhizosphere > Soil ... | reverse complement strand
CGGGAGAATTTCGCCGGGACGGCCGATTTGTTTCATTTGTTTCGGCCGGCGCATGCAAGTCGAACGGGCCGACCGCGAGCGCCCGTCGAATTAAATGCAAAGATTGGACGCTGCTGACGGGGGCCGAAAGCGACCGTGAACGACTCGACGGTGTTGACGTAAGCCTGAGCTCGCGCCTTCGCGTTGCCTCCGACCGCCGCGCCCCACGTGGGGCAACGACGTTGCTTGGTCCGCGCAGTCCTTGCGCGGCGCCAATCGCTGCCCGATCCTGCGTCTCTACAGCCCTTCCGGAACCGTTTTTCACCAAGGAGTGGCGGCCGGGCGAGATCGAACTGGTTGAATAAGGCGAATGCGCGTGACAATCAAACGAAATCAGCACCCTGCGTGCGGGCATTGCATCGCGTGTAAATTGTGTCGACAACGTATCAGCCTGCAAGCTCGTGCGGCGCATCACTCTCAAAACCGCGCGTGCGCGGCCGACATCGACGAAATAAGGTAGTCGAGGGCGTCGAGCGATGTCGTTTCGACCGCGCGTCCGCACGCCTTGATCTCGATGATCGCGATGGCACTGAACATCGTTTCACGTCTCGCGTCACCCTGCGACGCCGGTCACAGCGGGATCGACGCGCGTCGTCCCGAGCGCAGAAACGACCGGACCTCGCGGTCAATCCGTACACGACCGGGATGCTATTCTTTACGCAGTCGGCTCGGCCAATCTGTCGGCCAGCGTGCAGCACCCGCAGCCGATCCCTCCAAAGGAGCGAGATTGAACGCTTGGATCGTCGGGCTGGTCGCGCTGTCATGTATCTACGGCGGAGCGTTGCTCGGGCTCGGACTGCAACGCCTTCTGCCGCGGCACCATCTCAGCAGCGAATCGAAGGACGCCGTGAAGCTCGTCACCGGGCTGCTCGCGACGCTGTCCGCGCTGGTGCTCGGGCTGCTGATCGCCTCGGCCAAAGGCTCGTTCGACGCGGTCAGCGACGCGCTCAAGCAAAGTGCGGCGAAGGTGGTCGTCGTCGATCGCCTTCTCGCGCAATACGGACCCGAGGCGAAGCGAGTGCGCGAGGAGCTCAAACGCGATTACGCGGAGCGGATCGGCAAGCTCTTTCCGGAAGGTCAGAGGGACTCGGTCAATCTCGCGCCGGATGCGTCCGTGGTAGAGGGTTTTCAGCGAAGTCTTCGCGCTCTCGTGCCGGCGACGGACGATCAGCGCGCGATACTCGCCCGCGTCCAGCAACTTGCCGAAGAGGTCAACCAGACGCGCTGGCTCGCGTTCGAGGAGGCGACCGGCAGCACGCCGCCCGTATTCCTTGCCGTGCTCGTGTCGTGGCTGGTCATGATGTTCGTGAGCTTCGGAATGTTCACGCCGCCCAATCCAACGGCTTTCGGGGCGCTGTTTTTCGGGGCGCTGGCGGTTGCCACATCGATCTTTCTTATCGAAGAGATGAACCATCCACTGGGCGGGTTCATCTCGATCCCGAAAGCGCCGATGCTTAACGCGCTGGCCGTTCTCGGGCGCTGAGCACCGAAGGAAAGGAATCTGCATTGGCCAGAGGCCGCTACGAGGAATCGTCGATCCGCGTGCTCAAGGGACTGCAACCGGTCCGCGAGCGGCCGGGCATGTACACGCGCACCAGCGACCCGACCCACATCATTCACGAGGTGATCGACAACGCGGCCGACGAGGCGCTGGCCGGTGCGGCAACGCGCATCGATGTTCGCGTGCACGCCGACCAATCGGTCAGCGTCGAGGACGACGGCCGCGGCATTCCGGTGGGCGTTCATCCGGAGGAAAAGGTCTCGACCGTGGAAGTGGTGTTCACGCGTCTTCATGCCGGGGGCAAGTTCGACAAGCAGGGTGGCGAAGGCGCCTACGCCTTCTCGGGCGGGCTCCACGGCGTCGGAGTCTCCGTGACCAATGCGTTGTCGCGGCGCCTGGAAGTCGAAGTGAAGCGGGACGGCAAAATGCATCGCATCGTCTTTGCCGGCGGCGAGGTGGCGGAAAAGCTCAAGGTGATCGGCACTTGCGGACAGCGCGCGTCCGGAACGCTGGTGCGCGCATATCCCGATCCCAGGTACTTCGACTCGCCGGCGATCTCGCTGCCGGATCTCGAGCGCACGTTGCGCGCCAAGGCGGTGCTCCTGCCGGGCGTGAAGATCACGTTGCACGTCGAGAAGGGCAAGGATTGGAAGACGCAGTCGTGGACCTATACGGGCGGCCTCGAGGAATATCTCAGGGAGCTGGGCGACGGAATGACGCCCGTCGCGCCGATCTTTGCCGGCGAGAAGCATCTCGGCAAGCCGCAGGACGGCGACACGTTCGCCGAGGGCGAGGGCGCCGCGTGGGCGTTCGCCTGGTACGACGAGGGCACCGCGGTCGGTGAGAGCTACGTGAACCTGATTCCGACGCCCGCCGGCGGCACGCACGAGGCGGGACTGCGCGCCGCGCTGTTCGACGCGGTGAAGGCCTTCGTCGATCACCACAGCCTGATGCCGCGAGGGGCGCGCCTGCAGGCGGAGGACGTCGCAGCGAGGCTCCACTTCGTGCTCGCGGCCCGCATCCTCGACCCGCAGTTCCAGGGACAGGTCAAGGAGAAGCTCACGAGCCGCGATGCGGTGAAGCTCGTCGCGCAGGTCGTCCGGGATCCGCTCGAAGTGTGGCTCAATGCGCACGTCGACTATGGCCGGCGGATCGCCGAGCTCGCCATCCAGCAGGCGCTGACGCGAATGAAGTCGGCGCAGAAGGTCGAGAAACGAAAGGGCTCCGGCGTCGCGGTGCTGCCGGGCAAGCTCACCGACTGCGAGTCCGACGACGTCGCGCGGCGGGAAGTCTTTCTCGTCGAAGGCGACTCTGCCGGCGGGTCGGCGAAGCTTGCGCGCGACAAGCAGTACCAGGCCATCCTGCCTTTGCGCGGCAAGGTGCTGAACACCTTCGAAGTCGAGCGCGACCGGCTGTTCGCCAACAACGAGATTCACGACATCGCCGTGGCGATCGGCGTCGACCCGCACCGATCGTCCGCGGAAGCCGATCTCAAGGGCTTGCGCTACTCAAAGATCATCATCATGGCGGACGCCGACGTGGACGGCAGCCACATCAAGGTGTTGTTGCTGACGCTTTTCTTCCGCCATTTCCCGGCGCTGATCGAGCGGGGGTACATCTGTGTCGCGAGCCCGCCGCTCTATCGCATCGACGTGCCACCGGCGGGCAAGCGCCCCGCGCGCAAGCTCTATGCACTCGACGACGGCGAGCTCGAAGTCATCGAGGACCGGCTCAAGAAGGAGGGTGTGAAGGAAGGCTCCTGGTCGGTAGGACGCTTCAAAGGCCTGGGCGAGATGAATCCGGAGCAGTTGTGGGAAACGACGATGAGCCCGGAAACCCGGCGCGTCCTTCCCGTCGGGATTGCGCCGAACGCCAACGAAGAAACGCGCCAGATGTTCGCCAAGTTGATGGGGAAGGCCGAGGCCGCGAGCCGGCGTGAGTGGATGGAGCAATCCGGCAATTCAGTCGAAGTCGACGTATGACTTCCGCGGGCCTGCAACCCCCCAGTGTCGAGGGGGGTGACGGAGGGGGTGTCGAGTCGCTGCCGCTCGCGGAGTTCGCCGAACGGAGCTATCTCGAGTACGCAATGAGCGTGGTCATGGGCCGCGCGCTGCCCGACGTTGCGGACGGCCAGAAGCCGGTGCAGCGCCGAATCCTCTACGCGATGCACGAGTTGGGCCTGTACGCGCCCGCGCGGCACGTGAAATCGGCGCGCGTCGTCGGCGACGTGCTCGGCAAGTACCACCCGCACGGAGACACCGCCGCATACGACGCGCTCGTCCGCCAGGCGCAGGATTTCAGCCTGCGCTATCCGCTGATCGACGGACAGGGCAACTTCGGCTCGCGCGACGGCGACAACGCCGCAGCGATGCGCTACACCGAGTGCCGGCTGACGGCGATCGCCGAATTGTTGCTGGCGGAAATCGACCGCGACACCGTCGACTTCGCGCCGAACTACGACGGCGCGTTCAAGGAGCCGAAGCTTCTGCCGGCGCGCTTGCCCATGCTGTTGCTCAACGGCACGTCGGGCATCGGCGTCGGCATGGCGACCGACATTCCTCCGCACAACCTGGGCGAAGTGGCGCGCGCCGTGATCAACACCATACGCCATCCGGCGATCACGCTCGCCAAGCTGCTGACTCATATCCCCGGCCCCGATCTGCCAGGCGGGGGCCAGATCACGTCCGACGCCGAAGCCATCCGCGCTGTCTACGAAACCGGTCGGGGCAGCCTGCGCGTACGCGCGCGCTGGACCGTCGAGGACCTCGCGCGCGGGCAATGGCAGGTCGCGGTGACCGAGCTGCCTCTCGGCGTGTCGACCCGTCTGGTGCTGGAAGACATCGAGCGCGCGACCAATCCGAAGCCGAAAGAAGGCAAGAAGGCGCTGTCGCAGGAGCAGCAGAACCTCAAGAGCCTGATGCTTTCCGCACTCGACACGGTGCGCGACGAATCGGATAAATCTTCACCGGTGCGCCTCGTGCTCGAGCCCAGATCGAGCCGCCAGGACCCCGCCGAATTCATGCAGCTCCTGCTCGCCAACACGCGACTCGAGACGAGCCTGCCGATCAATCTCGTGATGCTTGGCCGGGACGGACGCCCGCGGTCGAAGCACCTGAAGCAAATCATCGAGGAGTGGATCGCCTTCCGCTTCGAAACCGTCACCCGGCGAACGCGGCATCGACTCGGCGAAGTCGAGCGGCGCATCCACATCCTCGAAGGCCGGTCGCTCGCGCTCTTGTCGATCGACAAGGTCATTCGCATCATCCGCAAGGCCGACGAGCCCAAGGCCGCGCTGATGGCGGAGTTCCGGTTGACCGACATTCAGGCCGACGACATCCTCGAAATCCGGTTGCGTCAGCTGGCGCGCCTCGAGGCCATCAAGATCGAGACGGAGCTCAAGGCACTGAACGCGGAGCGCAAAAGCCTGAAGCTTCTCCTCGCCGACCGGAAAGCGCTCTCGGCGCTGATCGTCTCGGAGATCGAGGCCGACGCCAAGCGCTTCGGCGACAAGCGCCGCACGCTGATCGAGGCCGTTGCGCCGGTCGCCTCCAGCCGCACTGTAGCGGACGAGCCACTGACGGTGACCTTGTCGCGCAATGGCTGGATTCGCTCGCGGCAAGGGCACGGCCTCGACGCGACGCAGTTCGCGTGGAAGACCGGCGACGGTCCGCTGGCGATTCTCGAGACCCGCACGGTGCACCCGGTCGTGGTGCTCGATACGCTGGGACGCGCGTACACCATTCGTGCGTCCGACATTCCGGGCGGCCGAGGCGACGGCGTTCCGGTGACCACGCTCATCGAGCTGCCGCTGGGAGCGAAAGTCGCCCAAGTGGTTTCGGGTGCACCCGAGCAGAAGTTCCTGGTCGCGGGCACGGGCGGCTACGGCTTCGTCGCGACGCTGGAAGACATGGTGGCCCGTCCGCGTTCCGGCAAGACGTTCATGACGCTGGAGCCGGACGAAGAGCCGGTCGCGCCTGTCGCGCTCGGACCCGGACTCGACCACGTCGCGGCGCTGTCGTCGCGCGGCCGGCTGCTCGTGTTCCCGCTTGCCGAGATGCGCGAAGTCCCGCGCGGTCGCGGCGTCATCGTCATCGGACTCGACGGCGACGAGAAGCTGGTCGCAGTCGGTCTCGTCACCGCGAGCAGGGTGACTTTGCAAGGCATCAACCGTCTCGGACGGCCCACCGCGGTCACGCTCGAAGGCGAGGCGTTGGCCAAGCATCTGCATCGCCGAGCTCGCAAGGGCGCGCTCGTCGCGCCAAAGGTCAAGATCACCGGTTTTGCCCGCGAGCCTAAGGAAATTGCCGCAAGGGCGTAGTGAGGCGTGGCGATCACTGCCAGCACGCGAGATTGGGATTGCGCAGCTCGTTGGCGATTCGCGCCCACTGCAGCTTTCTGTAACAATGGCAAGCTGCTTCGGGCTTACCTTTGTCTGCTCTTGCGAGGACGCCATGGGTATCCGGTTTCAAGACGTGAATGAAGACCTTCGCCGCATTGTGCTGTCTGGACGTCTCGATACCGCCGGCAGCGAGGAGATTGCCCGGCAATTCGGCGAACTCACCCTTACTTCGAAGGCCGTCGTCGTGCACCTTTCCGAGGTCAGGTTTCTCTCGTCCATGGCGATCGGCATCCTCCTCAAGGGCGCGAAGGCAGTACAGAGGATGGGCGGCGGTCTGGCGCTTCACGTAGGCGAGAACGAAGTCGTCATCAGGACACTCGAGGCCACCGGCATCAACCAACTCATCCCGACGTTCGAGGATGGACAAGACGCCGAGAAGGCGGTCGTGAAGTAAGCTCCGTCAATGTCGCCATCGGCTGCACAGCCGTCCGCGGCACTGACAATTCGGGCTGACCTCTGGGAGGCGCGACGCGCATCCGACTGGCTCGCGGCGGCGGCCCACGCGCAGAACGTTCCCCCGGACCAGGTCGTGCGCCTCGACCATTGCCTCGACGAGGCACTCGCGAACGTGATCAGGCACGGCGGGCCGACCGCGCTCTCATCACCCGTGCATTTGCAATTTCGTGTGCGTCGGCAAGCCGGCGCATCCACTGCCGAGCTGTCGGTCAGTGACGCCGGCGTGGCGTTCGACCCTTCGGCAGGAATAGCCGCAACCCTGCCTCCGGCAAGCCTCGCGGATGCCACGCCCGGAGGGCTCGGACTGCTTTTGATTCGCAACTTCTCGGACGATTTGAGCTATCGCCACAGCCAGGGTCGCAACAACCTCACTATCACGGTTTCATGGAGGGACGAGCCGAGCCCGACGCCTCAGTCTTAAAAGTAAGTGGCCACCTACGCATTAAAGCGCGCGAGGCTGATGGAAAGATCAACCCGTGAGGAACATCCTTGGACACCTAAAGGAGGAGGTTGTCATGGAAGGAACCCCGCGCAATGCAGATGCCGGACAACTCGAAATCGAATGCCTTCCGACCGCCGATTGGGATGAGGAATTGGACCAGATGTTCCAAGACTTCATCGAAAGCATCAGCCTGAGCCGTGAAGAACTTGCGGCGTTGGTGGCGATGCCGGAGGCCTCGGTGTCCGACGTGAGGCAGATGTTCGCAGCAAGGCGGTTGCCGAGCGAGCGGCGTAACGCGAAGCCGTGGTCGCGTTCCTGCACCGATAGGTGCCTTTCCTGGCCCCCTTGGTCATGATGCGAGCCACGATCCGCGGAAGGTCGCGTGCCGGCCTCGCCCTCGCATGTGCGATGCTGTTCGGTTGCGCGCAACTGCAGACAGCGCCGGAGCCTGCTCTGGCGACAGGCTCCGCACCCGCGCCGACACCGGCCGAACCTTCATCGGCTGTCGCGGGAGCCTCCGCGCCGCGAGGGTCGGGCGACACTGCCACGAGCAAACAGGAACGCGGCCGCATTTCCCTATACGGCGATCGATTCGCGGGCAAGAAAACCGCGAGCGGCGAGCCGTTCGATCCGCAGGCTCTCACCATGGCGCACCGAACGTTGCCGTTCGGAACACGCGTGCGCGTCACCAACCTCGATAACCAGCGCAGCGTGGAGGTCGTGGTGAACGACCGTGGCCCGTTCGTGGCCGGGCGTATTGCCGACCTGTCGGAAGGTGCGGCGCGCCGCATCGACATGGTTGCCGACGGCGTCGTCGAAGCGCGTCTCGATATTCTCTAGGTTCTCGACATTTCCTTGGGCGAGCCGTAGATCGCCGCCAGCATGGCCTGACGCGGTCAGCGAGGAATCACGCGAGCGCCGTCGCCGTTTCCTTCGATGTACACCGGCATCCCCGGTCGTAGCCGCGAGTCGACCGGCTGTGTCACCATGACGAGCACGCCGCTCGTCACCCGCACGATGATCTGTTGACCGGCTTCGGGCTGGTCGTATTTCTTCTGGACGTTGTTGCCCATCACCGCTCCACCGAGCGTTCCCAGCACCATCGCGACGTCGCGGCCGGTGCCGGCCCCAATCAGGCTCCCGATGCCGAGACCGCCCAGCCCCCCAATCACAGCCCCGAGACCGCGATGCTGATTGGTCGGAATCTGCACTTCGGTGATCTGCTCGATCACGCCACTGCGAATCTCGCGCTCACCGGTCTGGGCGACCGCGGCCGTTCCGGCCAGCAGTCCAAGCGCCAGCACCGCGGCCGACGCGAACACGCGCACACTGCTCATCACGAGTCTCTCCTTGTCGTTATCGAACTGCCGCCGGGAAGTCCGTGAGTCTCCGGCGACCCGCAATTGTCGCACTTGCAGCTGCAACCGTGGCGCTGCCGTCCACTGCTGCGTTCGCCGCCGAAGATTGGGCGGCGGTGGTCGGCGGCGGCGCCGACGCGCTATTGGCGAAGCGGCTCGAGGAAAGCGTGCACACGATCCCGGGCACCGAGACCCGCTTCCTGATCGGTGGCTTCGTCGAGGTCGACGGCCTCGCGACACGGCACAAGCAGACAGGCGCGGAGCAGGCGACGTTCCTCGTGTCGTCGACGCCGTTCGGACCGGCGGACGATGACCGGCGACTCTCGATACGCCAGTCGCAACTCAACTGGCTGTCGTCGACGCCTACCCCATTGGGCGCTCTTACCCTCAACGCGCAGGTGAATCTCTTCTCGCTCGACCTCGACGGCACGACGACGCTGTCGCTGCAGCGACTGTACGCGCAGATGGCCGATGCTGTCGTGGCCGGCAGGACGTACTCGACGTTCGTCGATGCGGACGCGTTGCCGACGACGCTCGACTACAACGGCCCCAGCGGTCTCACCTCGGTGCAGCAGTGGCTCGTTCGCGGCGTGCTGCCGCTCGGCTCAGGATGGACGGTCGCAGCGGGCGTCGAGGAGGCGCAGGCCGATCACCGGGCCGGACGGCGTTCGATCGAGGTGCGCACCGAAGCGCGAAGGCCGGATCTCGCCGCGCATTTGCGCTTCGATTTCGACCGCGGGCATCTGCAGCTGTCGGGGGTGTCGCGCCGCGTGGAGGTCACCACCACCGTCGGAGCCGGCGCGAGTGCGCAAACTTTCGACGGGAACGGCCTTTCGATCTCGGGGTCGCTCGCGACGGTCGGCGACGATTCGCTCGTCGCGCAATACACGACCGGCAAGGGCATCGGCCGCTATTTCAACGATTCGATCAGCGGCACCGGTGTTGGCATCGGCGACGACGACAAGCTGCGACTCATTCGCAGCTCCGGCGGCACGCTGTATTACCGGCACTACTGGCACCCCGATTGGATGAGCGTCGCCGGCGCGAGCACGCTGTGGGCGAGCGATGCGGCAACGCGGCCGCCCGATTCGCTTCGGCGGCTCGTCTATGCGTCGGCCAACATCGTGCACCGGCTGTTGCCGACGCTACTGGTCGGCGCCGAGGGCTTGTGGGGACGAGCCACCCGGGCGGACGGCGTCAGCGCGACGAACGCGCGGCTGCAGGTGTCCGTGCGCTATCTCGCCGAATGACGACAATGGGGCCGGTCGAATTTCGGAAACGACCGGCCCCGCCTGAATCAGAAGTGGACGTTGTAGTTCAGGATCGCACGCAGGTCCGTCTGGATCTGCGGCGAGCCATCCTGGTGCAGCCACGAGTAGCGGAACGTCGCGACGAATCCCTCGGCCCACGTCCCCTTCGCGAACGCGTAGTCGGCACGGACGTCGGTTTCCCAGTGGTCGGGCAGCGGCGCGCCGTTCGACGAATTGATCCGGTCCTTCCCGGAAGCGTAGATCGCCGTCGCCACAAGGCCGGGAACACCGAACGTTGCGAAGTCGACGGTGCCGCGCACTGCCCATGCCTTCTCGCCCGCGGTGTTGAACACGATCTGCTGCAGATTGAGGTAGGACGGGTGGTCGCCGTACGGACTTTGCGTCGTGAAGCCCGTCCCGGTCTGGGTGTAGTACAGCTGGCCGGTCACTGCACCATAGGTAAGCGCGGCGTTCAGGCCATAGCCCCAAGTCGAGAACACTCCGATCTGATTGTCGCCGACCGATTTTTGCGGATAGTACTGAGCGCCTAGCGTAAGCCGCATCTTGTCGTCGAAGGGGATCGGATACCGGCCCTCGACGTAGAACGTGTTGTAGACGTCGAACGAGTACAGCTCGTCCACCTTGATGTAACCGGCGTTCGCGAGCGCGTAAGTCGCGCCGGCATACACGACGCCTTCGGGCGGGCCCTTGCCACCCGCGACCTGCGAGGCCCAGATGAACGAGTCGGACGCGCGCGTCTTCATCTTCGTCATGTAGCCGCCGGTGTAAAGCAGCGGCCCCGCGGTGCCCGTCAGCGTGTAAGCCTCGAACGTGTTGGGCAGCTCGCGCGTATCTTGCGGATTGATGAAGGGGCGGTCGATCAGTTGCCGGTACGCGGTGATGGTCTGGCCCGCCACCCGCAACGCCGCCCAGGCCTCGCCGATGGCGGTGATCGGATCCTGGTTCTGCGTGAGGATCAAGGTGCCGCCCTTGCCTGCCGGCCCGTACAGCTTCTGCGACGTGTACCCGACCACACCGAACTGGAGAATGTCGGACACCCACGGGGTCCGAAAGCCAGCGAAGCCGCCGAGCGCCCAGGCCTCCTGCTCGCCGCCGGTGAGCGTGTCGGTATTCTTGTAGAACATCCGCGGCCTTATCGCGGCTTCGACATCGCCCAGCTTGATGGAGTTGGGATCCGGATCGCCCGGCATGATGCCTTGCGCGGTAAACCCGGCGGCAGCCGCGGCCGACGACCACACGACCATCGACGCCACAGCTATCCACGCGAAGGCCATCGGTGCAACAGAATGGCGCAGCATCTTTTGCTTATTCCCATGCATGTCGGCCTCCCCCGAGACGAGCGCTGGCAATGGCTGCGCAGCTATTGTGCACGAACGGCGCGGCGACGCTATGGGATAATCGCCCGCGGCCGTTGCGCCCGGGCGGTTCGTACCCCTGCCGCAACGTCTCGTCGGAGTTTGCATGTCACCAGCCAAATTTGCCTGTTCGGCGCTCGCCTGCGCGACGCTGGCGCTCGTTGCCAGCGGTTTCGCGTTCGCCGCCGACGCGGTGCCGGCCGATGCCGCGGCCCCGAACGCGGTGCGCCCCGACGGCCTGCGTGCTGCCACGGTCAACGCCAAGCCGGAGGCGAGGCTTCCCGGCAAGTTCATCTGGTTCGATTGCGTGACCGCCGACGCCTACCGGTCGAAGGCTTTCTACGGCGTCGTGTTCAACTGGGAGTTCCACTCGATCGGCTCCGGTTCCGGTCGCTACACGCTGATCGAGAACAAGGGCCGCAACGTCGGCGGCATGCACTTCCGCCCGCAGGCCAAAGGCGGCGCCATGGGCAGCCGCTGGCTTTCGCTGCTGTCGGTGGATGACCCGGCAGAGGCGGCGCGCTATGTGGAAGCGCACGGCGGCAAGGTGGTCGTTCCGCCGACACCGTTCGAAGGCCGCGGCACGCACGCGCTTTTCCGCGACAGCGACGGCGCGGTTTTCGGCGTGCTCAAGTCGGAAACCGGCGATCCGCCGGACGCCGCCATCGCGCCGGGAGATTTCGTCTGGCTCGATCTTTTCACGCGCGACCCGGCGAAGGCGGCCGAGTTCTATCGCGGTCTCGCGGGCTACGACGTGACGATGAAGGAAACACCCGCGCAGACGCAGCGCGCGCTGCTGTCGACCGGCGGCGTCATCCGGGCGAGCATCATCACGCTGCCGAAGGAGATTGCGGATCCGGGATGGCTGCCCTTCGTGCACACGGACGACGTCGCCGCTACCGTCGCCCGCGCCGCCGCCAACGGCGGCAAGGTTCTGTTCGCACCGCGCCCCGATTACTTCGGCGGCCACATCGCCGTCATCGCCGATCCGCTGGGCGGCGTCATCGGCATCGTCAACCGCACCGAAGCTCTGAAAAAGGCGAATCCCAAGTGAATACGATCGCACGACGCGCGACGCTGCTGCTCGCTCTGACGCTCGCGGCTGCATGCGCGACCCATCGCGACGACTACGGCGGCTCCAATGACATCGGCTTCAGCCCGATGTACGGCGCGTACGACGGCGCGTACGACGGCAGCTGGAACTGGAGCCCCGGGTATTATCCGACCGGTGTCGTCATCGACATCGGTCCGGCGCCCTGAAGAAGGAAGGAGAAATCATGCTGATTCGAATGCCTGCGTTCATCCTCGCGCTCCTCGCGGCGCTCGCGACGGTCGGCTGCGACACGCCCGGTCCGGATTACACCGAGCCGGAAATCCGCCAGGGAACGATCGAGCAGATCACGCCCGTCAACATCGCGAACAATCAGGGCCAGGGATTGGGCGCCATCCTGGGCGGCGCCGCCGGCGTGGGGCTCGGCAGCCTGATCGGGTCCGGCACGGGCCGCGACGTCGCGATGATCGCGGGCGCCATCGGCGGCGCGCTCGTCGGCAACGAGGTGCAGCGCAACAACACGCAGCCGATTCCCGGCGAGCAGATCATCGTCCGCACGCGCAACGGCGTGCTCGTGGCGATCACCCAACCCGTCGGGCCGCCGCTCCAGGTCGGTCAGCGGGTCTACCTTCAGGGCAGCGGCGAGAGCACGCGGGTCATCCCGCAGTAGCGAGCCGGTTTCGCTTCCGCAGCCGAAGCCGTCCGGACGCGGGCGTATTCGCGCCCGCCGTTGTCAGCGCACCTCTCCGCCCACGGGTGCGCCCGGCTCGGCGATCGTCGCTCGCGCGGCCGCACCCGCAATGGCCTTCACCTCTTCGTCGCCAAGGTTCGCGTTCGGAATGTTGACCGTCACTTCCTTGTGCGCGAACTTGATGCCTGCCGCCCGGAACGCCTTGATGATCTTGTCGTAGGCGACGCGCCGGATCACGAACGAATTGCCGCCCGGCCTGGCCGTGAACTTGGCGCGCACGACGATCGCGCTGTCCTCGGTCGCGAGTACGCCCTGCGACTTGAGCGGCTGCAGCATGTCGTTGGCGTAATCGGGATCGGCCGCCAGCTCCTCGCCGATCTTCTTCATGATCTTCTTGACGGTCTGGATGTTCGTGTCGTACGTGAGCCGGAACTCCATCACGTGGATGATCCAGTCCCGGCTCGTGTTGCGAAGCCGCTTGATCTCGCCGTACGGCAGGATGTTGAGCGCGCCGCGATGGTGGCGCAGGAACACCGAGCGCACGTTGATCTTCTCGACTACGCCCTTGTCGCTGCCGACCTCGATGTACTCGCCGAGCCGGAACGCGTCGTCCATGAGGAAGAAGGCGCCCGAGACGATGTCGCGCACGAGCGTCTGCGAGCCGAAGCCGATGGCGACGCCCACCACGCTCGCGCCGGCGAGCAGCGGCAGGATGTCGACGCCGAGCGCCGCGAGGAACGACATCGTGGCCATTACGACTATCGTGACAAAGATGAGGGCACGCAGCAGCGGCAGCAGCGTCTGCAGCCGCGACGCCGGAACGTCGGGCCCCTGCGTGCCTTCGGCGGCAAGACGGCGGTCGATCGCCGTCTTAGCGATCTCCCAGACGAGATACGAAAGCAGCAGCACGATGCAAATTCCGAACAAGGAGCTCGAGATCTTGCCGCCCATGCTTGCCTGCGCGACGGCGAACACGTTGACGTCCCACAGGAGCGCGAGCAGGAACAGGCCGACGACCATCACCACGATGTGAATCGCGCGCCGGAACACGTTCTCGTAGGCGGCCACGAATCCGGGGGCCGTGGACCCTTCCGGCCGCGGGCGTGCGGCGCCGGCCGCGACGGCCCGGCACAACAGCATGTCGACGATCGGCATCGTCACCACCAGCAGCACGCTCAAAATGCCGGCGCCTGCCTCCACCGGCGTTCCCGCCAGGATGTCGTAGGCGCGCGCGGCGACGATGCCGACGAAGAAAACGATGGCGATCACCGGCCACAGATCGGCAAGCCAGCCGACGACCGCGTTGTGCCTGCCTTCGCCGCGGATCAGCGCCGCGATGGGTGCCCGCACTTGAAACACCGTCCACAGCACGATCGCGAGACCGACGACGGAGAAGAGCAGCACCACGAGGTCGATCGTCGGCTGAGCGACGCCTGCGTGCGCGAGGACCGAGCCCAATCCGCTCGAGACGGCCCAGACAGCGGCGAGGGTAACCGCGAACCGGCGCAACTGTCCGGCCGGCGCATCGGCGAACGGCAGCAGCCGCTCTTGCCCGTCCGTCCGCCTCGCGAGCAGGAAGCGGGCGAAGAGCCAGACGATCCGCACCACGACGACGCCGATCAGGAGCTCGACTATTGCGATTCGCCGCAGGCCGTGGCCCTGCCAAAGCGCAAGGAAGAACGCGAGCGCCGCCAGCGCGAACACGAGGATTCCGACGAGGTCGAGCGCAAGGCTCGCTCCCCGGCGGAACGCTCGCGCGCTGAACGTCTCGTTTGTCGCAGGGGCGAGGCGTCGCCGGTAATTGCGCACGGCGAAGCGATACAGCTGCTCGACCGCCCAGGCGACCACGAACATCGCCACGATCAGCACGCCGATGAGCGGCAGCACCGACGGCCCGTCCGGCTCGTCCAGCTTGGCGACCACCTCGTTTAGCGTCGCCGGCATTGCGTAGAAGGCGTCCCGCAATTCGCCGAGGCGCGCGCGCACCATACCCGCGTTTGCCTCCACCATCCCCGACATCGCCTCTCCGCCTTTGCCCCTTGCCGGCGCCGCCGAGCGGTCGAGTTGCGCGATCAGGAGCTTGCGCACCGCTTCGTCGTCGAGGCGCGACACGAGCTCGCGGATCGACTCGTGCGTGAGCGGCTCGGGCAGCGCCGTCGCTTCCTGCTTGGGCTTTGCCGATTTGCCCTGCGCGAAGGCGGGGCCGACGGCGACGATCGCCATCGCGAGAAGGCAGGCCGCGAGCGCGCGGAACACTCGATCGAACGCGTACATCGTGGGTCCTCCGGGGCCTCTATAAAGGCGAAGCGGATTGTAATGCCGTTGGCCGCGAAAGTAGGGTCAGAGACGACATTCGCGCGCATCCACGATGACCCAAGGCCCACCGAAAGTCGTCTCTGACCCTACTTTGGCAGCGCCGCCGGCTTTCGCACCCAGAACTGGTACATCAGCACGAAGGTATCGGGCCGATCCGTTTCCAGCGCGTGCCAATTGTCGAGATTTGTCAGCGCGGGATCGTCGGGAAAGCGGTCACGGTAGCGCGCAGGCGTGCCGCCATCCGGCCACTCGAACCCGATGAATTGGAGACGGAGCTCGTCGAGGATGCGGGCGATGCGCGGCAGCGTGAACCGCTGCTCCTGGACGTGGAAGATGAGATCCCGGCATCCGCTCAGGCTGTAGAAGTCCTCGCCGCGCGCAACGCGCGCGAGCAGCGGATCGTCTTGCCGCGCGAGGATCGCCTCGCGGCACGCGCGAATGCCTTCCGCCGTGGGCGCAAACGCTTCCGCGGCGATGAGCTCGCGCGCACGCACCACGTGACGCCGCGCCATTTCGCTGTAGAGGCCGACGCGCATCACCCCGCCGGGGCGAAGCAGCCCGCACAGCACCTTCCATCCCGCGACCGGATCCTCGAGATGATGCAGGACGCCGGTGGAATCGACGACGTCGAAACGCTCCGGAAACGTGCCCATGGCCAGGAGGTCGGCTTGCCGATACTCGATGTTGCGAATTCCGAGCTCGTCCGTCTTGCGCTTCGCGAAGGCGAGGCTTGCGAGGCTCAAATCGATCGCCAGCACGCTCGAATCGGGAAACCGCCGTGCCGTGCCGATCGGGTGCCGGCCGGTCCCGCATCCTGCGACGAGGATCCGCGCAGGCGCATCCGGGAAGTCCGCGAGGTCGGCGTGGGGGAACAGGCTGCGCAGAAAGGCCGCGACCGACGTCTGCGCGACGTCGCGCTCGATGCGCAGCCACCGCGGATAAGGATTGGCCTCGTACTGATCGCGGACCGCGACCGACACTGCGCTCACCAGTTGCGTCAATGCCGGGATGGTTGATCGAAGGCGCGCTTCCTCGTGCGGCTCGCGGATCTGCCGCATCGCAAGTGACGACAACGGCGTGGATACGAGCTCGTCGGCGATCGCGCCGGCGTTGGCGAGCGTGTGCAGCGGGCGATAACAGGCGTACACCGCATACCAGTGAAGCGGAGCCGATGCGCCGGCGCCTCGTGCTGCCGCAATCGAACTCGCGAGCCGTGTCACCGCGGCTGCTTCCGCCGGCGATTCGGCGTGCACATACTCGCAGTTGAAGCACTGGTGCGCCATCGCAACGATCGACGGTAGTGGCAACGATGGCTGGCCGGGTGCATCGCTCGTCACCTCGCGCAGCAGGCCGGCGCGCGCCGCGGTGACCAGCTGTTCGACGAAGAGGTTCGCCACGACGACCGCCTCCATGAGGCGCTGCAGCAACGCGTCGCCGAGCGGACCGGCGGCGAGCGGAGCGATGGCCGGCCAAGCGCTCTCGCCATGCTCGCCGGACCTCTGCAGCCGACGCCGCAACTCGACCGAATCAGGGCGAGTGGCGATCAGGCTTGCGATCGGCCGCACAAGACGCACCGGGTCCACCGCCGTATGCAGGAGCGCGCGGAACAACAGGTCGCGGATGCGCGAATCCGCGGGGTGCGCGAGGTCGAATTCCTTGATGCAGTGCTCGAACTGCG